>Ga0315283_10000043_pt1 | contig 65215 bp, 55 predicted proteins | sample YL17G09_0_MG_FD_204541 | JGI IMG/M metagenome (GOLD analysis project Ga0315283, IMG submission 204541) | Sediment microbial communities from Yellowstone Lake, YNP, Wyoming, USA - YL17G09_0 | ecosystem: Environmental > Aquatic > Freshwater > Lake > Sediment | place: USA: Wyoming | collected...
AAGAATCGCCCCCGACCGAACTATCCAGATACGCTGTCGAGCGGAACTATTCATATAACCCTTTCTATTTTAAAATCTCTTTCCGACTAAGAGTCGTGCAAGTTCTTAGATATACTCTTTTATTATTTTATCTCTGTCGTTCATATAAGGTCGAATAATTTTCGGTATCGTTATTGAGCCATCAGGGTTTTGATAGAGTTCCAATAGCGGTATCAGGATTCGTGGTGAGGCAATCACGGTGTTGTTCAAAGTGTGGCAAATCAGGTTCTTTTTTGTTTTGGGGTCTTTGTAGCGAAGGTTAAGGCGGCGGGCCTGGAAGTCATAAAATTTACTTGCGCTGTGGGTCTCGCAGTAATTTTTTCTCGAAGGCATCCAGGCCTCTATGTCGTATTTTTTGGCCTGTCCCCTGCCGAGGTCGCCGGTGCAGACGACCACGATGCGGTAAGGCAGTTCCAAAGCCTTCATTATCGCTTCGGAATTGGCCAAAATTTCCTCGTGGTATTTGTTGCTTTCTTCGATGCTGTTTTCGCAGATAACGACCTGCTCGACCTTGTCGAACTGGTGGATGCGATATAAGCCGTAAGTGTCTTTTCCTGCGGCGCCGGCCTCGCGGCGAAAGCAGGTCGACAGTCCCACGAATTTGGTCGGCAACTGCTCGATATTCAATATCTCGTTCATATAATAGGCTGTCAGCGGCACTTCGGCGGTGCCGGCGAGGTTCAGCTCGTCCCTTTCCATCTGGTAGGTCTGCTCTTCTGAGCCGGGGAAATAGCCTGTGCCTCTCATCGCCTCATTTGTCATCAGCAGCGGCACCGACATCGGCACATAGCCTTTGCCGACCATAAAATCGAGCGCAAAACGCAGGACCGCCCAGTGCAGAAGTGCGCCATCGCCTTTGAGAAAATAGTTTCTTGTGCCGGCCAGTTTCACGCCGCGCTCAATATCCATAATATCGAGTGCCAAACCAAGCTGAACGTGGTCTTTGGGTTCAAAGTCGAACCGGCGGACCTGACCTTCTTTTCTTATTTCGACATTCTCGGTGTCGTCTTTGCCAACGGGGACATCGTCATCGGCGGGCTGAGGCGCCTGCTGCATAAGCTCATCGAATACCGGCTGAAGCTGCCTGACGGTCTCGTTAAGCTCGGCTTCCTGCTGTTTTAGCTGTGAAAGATGAGCCAGTGAGGATTGTTTTTCATCGCCGGCCAGTTTCGGGATTGATTTGCCGATTTTGTTTTTTTCGGTAGCAATGTCCTGCAACTGTCTTTTTGCTGCGGCAAGTTTGCCGTTGACTTCGAGCAGCCGGTCAATGTCGACATCAAATTTTTTGGCTTCGCAGGCTTTTTTGAACTTTTCCGGGTTTTCGCGTATTTGATTAATGTCAATCATATTATTATTCCTGGAATTTTTTTACAATTACAACGTTATTTTGTCCGCCGAATCCGAAGGATTCTTTCATAGCGATATTGACGGCCATTTTCCTGGAGATGTTGGGGACATAGTCCAAATCGAGGGCGGGGTCGGGGTCATTGAGGTTTATTGTCGGGGGGACGATGCTGTCCCTGATTGCCAGGACACAGGTAATAAGTTCCGCTGCGCCTGCGGCGCCAATCAGGTGTCCCATCATACTCTTGACGCTGCTGGCGGGAATGCTTTTGGCCCTTTCCTTAAATACCGCCTTGATGGCTTTAGTCTCTATCGAGTCGTTTTCGGCGGTGCTTGTGCCGTGCGTGCTTATATAATCGACTTCCTTGTAGCTTATGCGGGCGTCGTTGAGTGCTGCGGTCATTGCCTGAATAGCGCCGCGGCCATCCTCGTGCATATCGGTAACTCTGAAGGCATCTGAACTGCTGCCGTAGCCGATGACCTCGGCAAGTATTTTGACGCCTCGTTTTTTTGCTGAAGGGAGCGATTCGAGGATGACTATTGCGGAGCCTTCGCCGATAACGAAGCCGTCCCTGCTGGCGGTAAAAGGCCGCGATGCCGTTTCAGGACTATCGTTTCTTGTTGAGAGTGCGGTGAGGCGGTTAAAGCCAGTTATGCCGAGCGGGTGTATCATCGAGTGAGCGCCGCCGGCAATCATCACGTCGGCATCGCCTCTGCGAATCAGCATCATTGCCTCGCCGACCGCCTGGGTGCTGGCGGCACAGGCGGTCAGGCAGCTTCTTGTCGGGCCTCGTGCGCCGGTAAGCATTGCGATATGGGCAGCCGGCATATTCTGCTCCTGCTCAAGCTCGTACATCGGTCGGGCGCGGCCGAAGAAAACTTGCGCCCAGCGTCCCCAGTCCATTTTGTTATTGGCTGCATCCCAGGCCTGGACGATGGCGTTGAAGAAGACATCATTATCAGCAGAGCCTTCGCCGGCGCCGAGATAAATGCCTAATCTTGTGCGGTCGATGCCATCCGCGGGTTTATCGGTGTCGATGTTAATGGCGGCCTGTTTACAGGCCTGAGCGACAGCGCCGATTGCAAATCCTGAGCCGCGATTGCAGTCTTTGTGCAGGCGGGGATTGGCGGTGTACTTTGTAAAGTCATAATTTTTGACCTCGGCGCAGAAGGTCGTGGGGAAGGTTGAAGCATCGAAAATGGTGGTTTTGGCCATACCGCTTTTGCCGGCCAATATCGCCTGCCAGGCTATTTCGACATCGTTGCCCATAGGGCAGATGATTCCTAATCCGGTTATTACAACTCTTTCAGTCATAACATACATCCCAAAGGCGAATAATGAATATCGAATAACGAATACTGAATGTTGAAGTAAGACAAGTTATTCTCCTTTTTTGGTATATTTATTTTTTTCAGCGGTCTTTGTGCTTGTAACAAAAATAGAAATAAGCTCATTACATTCCTTCAATACTGCTTCTAAATCCTGCTTACGAGGTATCAACGCTTTAAGGTGAATAATTTTTAGCCAGACTAACGTTTCTCGCAATTCTTTAAGAACTATTTTAATTTTATGAATGAAATCATTACGGGATTCCGCACTTTGTGCCTCGCCATAATTTGGCGAAGGTGATGTCCCGCAACGAATTAACTGACCGGCTATATGGTTTCCTGCTCGCGTATTCGGCAGCATTTCAACGAGATTGATAATGCTGACTGCAAAATCAATCAATCGCTTTTCAAGGTCGTATTTTCGCCCGCTTTCGCTTTCCATTAATTTTTTCACTTCATAATTCAATATTCATTATTCGATATTCAATCGGCTTTTCTCAACACAACTGCCGCTGTTTGGCCGCCGTATGTGTAACTGCAGCAAAGCACATAGCGTATTTTTATCTGCCTCGGCTGCTTCACAATATTCAGGTTGCAGCCGGCAGCTTTTTTATCGCAATTTTTTGCAGCGGGTATTTTACCATTAGCGATGGCGAAGGTCGCAGCAATGACATCGAGAGCGCCGCCGGCCGCGCCGGTGTTGCTGAGCATACTTTTGGTCGGCCAGACGGCAATATCAGACGCAGCTTTTCCGAGGACTGACTCGATTGCTTTAGCCTCGGCCAGGTCGTCTGCGGGTATGCCTGTGCCGTGCGGGACAATCAAATCAATATCCTGCGGTTTTATTTTTGCATCGGCGAGGGCCTTTTCGATTGCTATCCGGACGCCTTTGCCGTCCGGCTCGAGGCGCTGGTATTGCGGGTTTATGCTGTTACTTTGCCCGATGCCGACTATTTCGGCATAAATTTTCGCTCCTCTTTTGGCGGCATTTTCGAGACTTTCCAGAACAATCACCCCTGCCGCCTCGCCGAAAACCGAGCCTTTCGCATCGGCGTCAAACGGCCGACAGGCTGATTCCGGCCGGTCATTATACCCGGTCGCCACTCTTTCGATAAGGCACTGGCGTGACATAACTACTGGGTTGACCTTTGCCTCTGCGCCGCCGGTAACAGCGATGTCAGCGTCACCGCGGGCGATTATCTGGGCGGCCTCGCCTATTGCCAGATGAGAAGCCGCCTCGGCACAGGTTATGGTATTGCTGGGGCCCTGAAAGTCGTGAATAATCCCTATATGGCAGGCGAGCATATTGGGGAGGTATTTGAGCAGCCATAAAGGCGTCACAAGCTCAAGTCCCTGTTTGCCCCATTTTCGGATGTCGAATTTGCCGTCGGTGACACTAACTGCGACGGCGGCGGCCAGCTCAACGATGTCGCAGCTTATCAGGCCCGCCCCGAGATTTATCGCGGTGCGCTCCGGATTTATATTGACCTTCTGGGGGTCAATCGCTTTTGTAACCAGGCCGCAGCTTCTAATCGCCTCATTGGTTGCGATGACGGCCAGTTCGATGTCCCTGCACATCAGCTTGGCGGATTTTCGCATCGCTTTGGGGACATATTCCTGTATTTTGAAATCAGGCGCCTGACCGGCCAGTTTGCAGCTAAAACCCACAGGGTCGAATGCGGTAATTTTGCTTATTCCGCATCTGCCTGCGCAGAGGCCGTCCCACATTTGGCCGCTGGTCAGGCCAAGCGGGGTTACAGCACCGAAACCTGTTATAGCCGCATAAACCATTGTCAATTTACAATTTACTATTGACTATTTACTATTTGATAAAGCCTTTTGGACGGTGATTATCGACCATTTCCGCCTGTTTTTCAATAATCAATAAGAAATAATAAATAGTCAATTCGTGATGCCCTGCATAAGGGATTTGAAGGTATCGGTGAAGACGAAGTTTTCTTCCGGGAATTTTTTGCCCCCCAGATTTTTGTCGATATGGCTGAACATCAAATCAATTTCGGCGATAAGCTTGTCCTGGCGGGTTATTTTGCCGGTTGTGCCGGCGGCTTCAGGGGCGATGGATTCGATTTTTGCCTCGATTTTGAGGGTGTCACCGGGTTTTACGTAATTGAAAAAAACGCACTTTTTTATTTTTGCGAGGACAACTTTTTCCTGAAATTTTTTTGCCTCGCCGACAAGAATGCCCGCCGTCTGCGCCATAGCCTCAATCATCAGGCATTCGGGCATAACGGGAAAGCCTGGAAAATGGTCGTGCAGATGCTCTTCGGCAAGCGTTACATTTTTAACTGCCACGGCGCTTTGGCCGCTTTTAAACTCGACGAATTTATCTATCCAAATCCATCGCATAATCAGTACTCAGTGGTAATCCCTGCGTTATTTTAATTTGGTCTCGATGTAATTTACAATGGCATTTACGGTGAACAGGCTGCCGAGCTTGTTGATGCTGGGGTCTTTTTGAAACTCGGTTATGTCGGTGTGGGGCATCCTGGTCCGCAGCTCGGCCAGGCCTACAGCAGTCAGTTTGCCATTGCTGATAAGGTCAGGGTTATTCATAAGGCTTTCAGCCGGGAACAACTCTTCCCGCGGTATCTTTATCCCGAAGGCTTTTTCAAGCCGGAATACGATGTCCAGAAAATCGATACTTTCCGCACCCAAATCAGCCATCAGGGTAGATTTTGGCGTAACTTCCTCCTCGTCTACCCCCAGCGCATCCACCAGGACGGCCTGCACTTTTTCAAAGATTTCATCCCGAGTCATTACCATATCTTTTACCTCCAGCATTCCGTTAACATTTCGTGACAGGCGTTACTGTCGTAACAACTGCCATCGTTTCTTCATATTTTCGATAACTCTATCGTCCACCGCCGCCATCGCAGGGTTTTCGTCCGCGAGATTAAAGTGCCGCAGTCCAAACGAACCTTGCACAATCTCCTGACCCTCCGATATGCCGATGCCGGTAAAGCTGCTTATATCCTCTTCGATGGTCTTTGCATCGACGGTGTATTCTATCTGCGAGCCGGGCGACAGGAAACTTTTGTATTTAATATTTCTCGCTTCTTCAAGCAATATCATACTATGTGCGAAGTTTTCCGTTTCCCGCACAAGCCAGGAAGCGGATTCAACCAAGCCCTGAAGCAGCAATACGCCCGGCAGAACCGGAAACACCGGAAAATGGTCGGCCAGATATTCTTCAGCCAGAGAAACGCACTTGACGGCTTTTATTCTCTTGCCGGCTTCCAGCAGAACTATTTTGTCTATAAGGATAAACCTCATAATCGACCGTTACTTAAATAAAACGCAAGATATGAAACGCTATTTTAGTGCCGCCCCGCTGTTTTTCCAGTCTTTTTTCGCACTTTTCCAGGCTTCCTCAGTGCTATGCGGATAATTGCGGCTTACCTGTTTTAATTTTCCTGCCCTGCTCTGTTGACAAGCCGCTGTTTCGGCTTTAACATAATAGAAACAACCGGTTTATCGGAACTGCAAATTTTGGCAGGAAGGCCAGAAAAATAGTGAAGGTTATAGTTTGTATACCCGCTCGTTACGGTTCAACAAGATTTGCCGGTAAAGTTCTCGCCAAAGATACGGGTAAATTCCTCATCCAGCACGTCTGGGAGCAGGCCTGTTCAGCCAAACTGCCCGAAAAGGTGATAATAGCAGCCGATGACAAAAGGATTGCCGATGCTGCAAAATCGTTTGGCGCCGACTGTGTTTTGACATCGCCGAAGCACGCCAGCGGCACTGACCGTATCGCCGAAGCGATTAAAAAATTAGCGGATAGCGGACAGCGGATAGCGGATAGTAGGGAACTTAAAACTAAAAACTCAAAACTCAAAACTAAACGCCACACGCTAAATGCTGATGATATTATTATTAACCTACAAGCCGATGAACCCGAAATCGACCCGCAGAACATTGATTATTTAGCCAATCTGCTGATAAAAAATAAAGGCTGCCCGATGACAACTCTTGCTACTGGTTTTCAAAATGCGGAACAGATTGCCGACCCGAATATCGTAAAAGTAATAGCGTATAGCGTAGAGCGGATAGCGGACAGGAAAGGCAAAAAACTATACGCTAAACGCTATCCGCTAAACGCTAAATATGAGGCTGTTTATTTTTCGAGAAGCCCGATTCCTTATGACAGGGAAAAGGGCGGTATAGGCGATGTGAAGCAGTATTTGCGGCACGTTGGTATTTACGCATATAGAAAAGATTTTTTGCTGAAGATTACTGCTTTGCCGCAGACCCCGCTGGAAAAAATTGAAAAACTTGAACAGCTTCGTGCGATTGAAAATGGTTTTTCAATTCTGGTCGGCAAAGTCAAACACACCTGCGACGGGATAGACACCCCGGAACAGTATGCAGAATTTGTTAAACGATATAAAAACAGCCACAGAGGAAACAAATAATTTTTTAGCCACAGAGGTCACAGAGAAAAAATTAAAAATGGAAAATGACAAGATAATAAACGGTAATTGCTGGGTGGCATATTTCGATATTCTTGGGTTTAGTAATATGGTGGAAAGTTTCCCTGTCAATTTTGTTCTGGAAAAATACAAAGTAGCTATAGATACAAGTAATGATTACAGCGAGGCCTGTAAAATTAAAGTTAAATTGTTCTCAGATAGTTTCGTATTTTATACCGAAAATGATTCTCAAGATTCTTTCCGTGGCATAACAACGGCTTCAGCGGTTTTATTCCAAAAGATGTTTCTCAAAGAGATTCCGATGCGGGGATGTTTGAATGTCGGACAATTTTATGCCGATGAAAAGAATGGTGTCTTTTTTGGTCAGGCAATTACAGAAGCGCATAATTTGGCTGAAGGCCAAAACTGGCTTGGATTCGTCCTTACTGAAAAAACCAGAGAAAAGCAGATGGATTTCGAGTCGGTAGGTTTTAAATCAAATAACAAACTTCGTTATTTAGAATATGAAGTTCCTTATAAGCAAAAACCATATCGACGTAAGCTGCCCACCTATAATCTGAATCTACTCTTTATAGATTACCACACAGCAGAAGCAAAAGACTTTCAAAAACGTTTGCTTATAGCTTTAGGTAATATGCAATTTAAGGCTATCCTAATGCTTCGGCAAAGGAAAAAAGGTGAAAATGCTGCTGTTGAAAAATCCCCTGAATATAAAAAAATAATTACCAAATATAAAAATACCAGGCAATTTTTGTGCTATGTGTATCCAACACTAAAAGGAAGAAAAACAAAAAAATTGAACGGAGTTAATCCGTGCGAATCAGTGTCAAAAAAAATTAATTCTCTGTGTTCTCTGTGACCTCTGTGGCTTAAATAAAAACTAAAAATTTGCTCTGTGGCAAAAAAATAAGGAAGTTTTATGACGAAAGAAAAAGACCTTTTAGCTTCAGTCAGCGATACCTCGACGGACAGTGAGTTTTTCTCGCCGATGCCGGCTGGGTATAAAAAAGGAAAGACACGATACTGCTTTGTCCTCGGCACAGTAATGAGCGGCCTGGGCAAAGGCATATTCGCATCCTGCCTTGCGAAACTTATGCAGGATAAGGGCCTCAAGGTCGCTCCCATCAAGCTCGAAGGATACCTGAATATAGATTCCGGCACGCTGAATCCGTTCCGGCACGGCGAGGTGTTTGTGCTGGATGACGGAATGGAATGCGATATGGATTTGGGGACTTATGAGCGGATGCTCGACAAAGACCTGAGCAGGGCGAATTTTACGACCAGCGGCCAGATATTCAGCTCGGTGCTGCACAAGGAGCGGCACGGCGATTATTTAGGCAGAGACGTGCAGATGATTCCACACGTTACCGGCGAGGTCAAACTGAAGCTTCGCCAATTGGCTGCCGACAGCGATGCCGACATTGTGTTTGTCGAAATCGGCGGCACGGTCGGTGATTTGGAAAATGCCTACTTCATCGAGGCGATGCGGGAAATTGCTTACGAGGAAGGCCCCAATAGCTGCTGCTTTGTTGCGCTGACATATATACTTGAGCCGAAAACATTAGGCGAACAGAAATCGAAGGCCGCCCAACTCGGTATCAAACAGCTTATGCAGTGCGGCGTTCAGCCCGACATTATTGCCTGCAGGGCGGAAACGGCGGTCGGCGAAAAAATCCGGCAGAAAATAAGCGTATACAGCAATGTGCCGCTGAAGCGTGTCTTCAGTATGCCCGATTCGGCCAGTGTTTATATGATACCGGCGATGCTGCGGGATGGCGGCCTGGATTTCGAAGTCCTGCGGCTGCTCAAAATCGAAGACAGAATCAACCTTCAGCACGAGCGAAAAGCCTGGCAACGATGGTGCGATTTCACCGATAAAATCGGCCACGCCGATTACAAGATAACCATCGGTATTACGGGAAAATACACCTCGGTCCGCGACAGTTACGCCTCGATAATCAATTCGCTCGAACACGCCGGCATTGCGCTTAGCTGCGATGTTAAAATCAAGTGGGTCGACACCACCGACATTACCGAGAACAATGCGGCCGAGCATCTGGGCGACGTCGACGGCATTATTGTCCCCGGCGGGTTCGGCACCCGCGGCACAGAGGGCAAAATCGCCTGCATAAAACATTCGAGGGAAACCCACCTGCCTTATCTGGGATTATGTTTTGGTTTCCAGATGGCCGTTATAGAATTCGCCCGCAACGTTTGCGGCCTGGAAAAGGCCAACAGCACGGAAATTGAGCCGGATTGTGCCGAGCCGGTTATTGACATTCTGCCGGAGCAGAAAAAAATTGAAGGTCTGGGCGGCAATATGCGTCTTGGCGGCAGAGACATAGAGTTGAAACACAACACGCTGGCCTGGAGGCTTTTCGGGCAGGCCGGCACTGTCAGGATGCGGTTCAGGCACCGTTACGAGGTTGACCCGCGTTATATCGGTCGGCTGGAAAAGGCCGGTATGGTCTTCTCCGGCAAAGCGCCGAACCAGCCGATTATGCAAATACTGGAAATCCCCTCGCACCCGTTCTTTATGGGGACACAGGCCCATCCCTGCCTGACGTCGCGGCCGCTACGACCGCAGCCGATGTTTGTCGGACTCGTCGCAGAAGCAATGCGGAGACGTTACCCGCTGGAAGGGCTGCCCAATTCCGCAGAAGCCGCAGAGAAGGTATGCAATCACATCAGGTAGTTTTACTGCGAAGGTTTGTTTTCCGGCTGCTTGTTGGGTTCTGCTATCTGAGCCTTGAGTTTTTTGTTCTCTTCACGCAGCCTGGCGTTACTTTTCAGAATAGACGGCAAAATATCATTCGCATCTGGACGAAAGCCCTTTTGAAGGTTTTTTTGCAGAAACTTTTTTCCCTGCAGGCAGCTTTCGATTTGTTCTTTTTGTGTCTTAATTTCCTCATCTCGCTGCCCCAGCTCTTTCTTCGACTGCTCCGCCTCTTTCTTTAGCTGCATATTTTCATCGGCTATCAGTCTGCATCTTTTATCGTTTGTCTGGTCGCAGCCTGCAATCAGTGCAAAAACACAGAAACAACCGAACGCCACAGCAAATTCTGTCATAATTAATCTTCTTTTCATAAAACATCCTTTCGAAAAACAGTCCTCCTTTATTCAAAAAGCGCTTTTAGCCTTTTCTTGTCGGCCGGACTGATTTTATCTTTATTTGTCCAGACCGCAAGCTCAAGGCTTCTTCTGCAGGGACAATCCTCATAAACAAGCTCATCTTCACTTTCCAGAATCGCATTGATAAGTTTCAGACAATTATCTGCTGCTGTTTGCAGGTTGGCAATAATCTCTTTCAGAAGAGTTCGTTTATTTATGCCCTCATTGTGCTGCTGCCAGCAGTCGTAATCGCTCGGCAGCGCAATCAGTGCGTAGCAGATTTGCGCCTCTCTGGCCAATTTGGCCTCCGGCATAGCCGTCATACCAATCAAGTCGCCGTCCCATTTCCTGTGCATAAGCGACTCGGCCCTGCTGGAAAATTGCGGGCCTTCCATACAAATGTATGTCCCTTTAGGGTGCGTTTTTATGCCGGTCTTTTTCGAGATGTCCGCCAGTTTCCCGCAAAGCCTGCCGCAGACGGGCTCAGCCATCTCGCAGTGGACCGCCCCGAAGCCGCTGAAAAAGGTGTTCGTCCGCCTGAAGGTTTTGTCGATAAACTGGTCGACGATAACAAGGTCGCCGGGCCGAATCTGTTTGCGCAGCGACCCGACAGCTCCGCTGCTTATTATTGTATGAACGCCCAGTTTCTTCAGGGCAAATATATTGGCTGCAAACGGTACCTCGCTGGGCGAGAGTTTGTGGCCGTCGCCGTGGCGATTGATGAATGCTATCCCTCTGCCGCCGATTTTGCCGACCATAATATCGGTGCTGGGCCTGCCGAAAGGCGTTTTGACATCACAAAACTTCGCATCGGATATATGCTCGGCCAGTGCATCGCCAAGACCCGTCCCGCCGATTATGCCAATTAGTTCTTTTGCCATTTTTCGATAGCTCCCGCAAGCTGCGGTAATATTACAGTTTTGCGGCTGTATTTACAACACAGAAATCCGCCTTGAGAAAACGTTACAATAAAGCGATTCAGCCCGGCTTTGGTGGATGTGCAAAGCCGGTTTTCACTTGCTTTTTGGCCTTGTTTCGTCTAAAATGTAGTTCTAAAAGTAATATCCGCCCAACGTTGTAATAAGGACGGGTGATGAAAATCCTTTGTGGCAAACATTTTAGAAGAGGGGTGTTTGCGAAGGGAAGGGGCGTTTTCTGCCTCGGCCATCGCAGCGTAATATCCGCATTTACACTTTTTTTGCTGTTTTTTATTCCGGCGAGTGTTGTTATAGGACGCAGCAGCAATATTGTCGAATTACGCAACCCTGATGTGCGCCGGCAGATAGCTGACCGTTTGGCAGACGAAAGCGAGAAAAGAAAGGCGGCAGCCTGGGCAATAGCCCAAAAGCAGGGCTGGGTGCCGAAGGGCGATTTTAACGGCGTTTCGTTCGAACTGATGGGGATTGAAGATAACGGGGTCTGCATTTACAAAACGTGCAACGTAAATGCTGCTATATCTGTCGCGTCCAACCTCGTCAGAAACACCTACCCGTATGATGTCAATGGTTTAGGCTTAACCGTCGGGATTTGGGATGCCGGGTCGGTGCGCAGCACACATCAGGAATTTGTCGGACGTGTTACAATTAAAGATGGGGCCGCCAATCACGACCATTCAACTCACGTCGGCGGCACAATCGGGGCAGCAGGCGTGGTGGCCTCTGCTCTTGGAATGGCGCCGCGTATTCACATTGATTCTTATGAGTGGAGTTACGACTTGTCGGAAATGACTTCGCGGGCGATGAGTTATCCGAACGAGCCGGACAAGATACAGGTCTCAAGTCACTCATACGGCTATTCCTGCGGCTGGGAATACGGCTACTCACCTCCCCGCTGGTTTGGAACCTGGGGCTACCGTGAATCAGACGATTTCGGCGTTTACGATTCGGAAACATCACAGTGGGACCAGCTTTGTTATAATGCTCCTTATTATCTGCCTTTCAGAGCAGCGGGCAATGACCGCGATGACAACGCACCGGCAGATGGACAGACTTTCGAATATTTTAGCTGGCCGAAATGGCGCACAAAGGCTTACAACAGCTCTACAGACCCTTACAGTGACGGGTGGGACAACGGCGGGTTCGATACAATTATGAAGGTTTGCACAGAAAAGAACATTATGACCGTAGGCGCTGTTAATGATGCTGTCAGCGGCGGCCTCCGCAATTTGAATCAGGCAACTATGACGGGTTTCAGCGGCTGGGGACCGACAGACGATGGCCGTATCAAGCCCGACATCGTAACAAACGGCACAACCTTGTATTCACCAGTCGCAGGCAGCGACAGCAGTTATGCCTCATACACCGGCACCAGTATGGCCACACCCGGTGCAGCAGGCTCGGCGATGCTGCTGGTGAATTATTACAAAAAACTTTTCCCCGGCCAGGCAATGCGGGCAAGCACTATCAAAGCCCTCATACTTCACACCGCAGATGACCTCGGCAACCCGGGGCCGGATTATAAGTTCGGCTGGGGACTGATGAACACAAAGGCTGCCGCCGACCAGATAAAAGACCACAGCATTTTCCCTGGTATACATAAAATTGCGGAAGGCGAACTGGACGATGTCAATTCGGTCGCCGATTATCCGTTTAAATGGGATACTACAAGTCCGATTCGGGCCACATTGTGCTGGACAGACCCGCCCGCAACAGCATCGACCGGCCTTGATAACCGCTCGCCTCGCCTGATAAACGACCTCGACCTGCGTATCATCGACCCCAACGGTTTGGTTTATTACCCTTACGTGCTGGATGTGAACAATCCCGCCAATACGGCGACAACGGGCGATAACAGGCGTGATAACGTTGAGCAGGTATTTATTTCCTCACCGGCCATACCAGGCAGTTACACCGTGCAGGTGAGCCACAAGGGGACACTAACCAATGGTCAGCAGTATTACTCCCTCATTTTAAGCGGCCAGTCGCCCGCCGACTTTGACGGCAGCGGCATCGTCGATTTCAACGACCTGAATGTAATCACCGATAACTGGCTCACCGCCGAGCCATCGGCAGACATCGCCCCGCCTGGCGGCGACGGCAGCATCGACTTCCTCGATTTTGCAGAATTCGCAAAATTCTGGTATTGATTTTATTCCGGCAGCGGACGGTTCTTGGTTTCGGGGCAGAACCAGATAACAACAAGCCCAAAGGCATAAACAAGACTTATGACTGCACACATCCGGGCGTAGTCTTCGTGGAAATAATTCAGCAGGCCGCCCGCGCCGAGCGTGCCGGCGGCGGCAAGCACTCGTCCGCAGTTAAAGGCGAAACCCTGGCCTGTCGCCCGAATCCGGGTCGGGAAAAGTTCGGGCAGATAGAGCGGCAGCCAGCCGAAATAGCTTGCCGCCAGACCGCCGACGATAAATACCCAAAAGAAAAACTGGTTGTTATACGCCATCGGCGCCCTGAACAGATAAGAGCAGGCCAACACCGACATCAAACTTAGTAAGAAATAACCCAGCCGCCGGCTGGTCCACTGGGCAAGATACGCACCGAGCAGACAGCCTATAATTGCGCCGCTGGATGTCCAGATTTGCGCCCAGGATTTGGCTGTCGGCACCTGGTTGCTTAATTTATCCGCCCAGGAAGGAATCCACTGCACCGAACCCCACGTCCCCAGCAGGGCGACCGAACTTATGACCGCACCCATAATAGCGACCTTGCCGAGGCCGCCTTCAAAAATATCTCGTATGCGATTTTTGGGACCGGTGGCGGCGGCATGCTGCCATCGCTTCGATTCGGGGACAAAAATTCGAATTACAAACGTAAACAGGGCCGGCAGTGCGCCGAGTAAAAGCATCATTCGCCACCCTGAATTGGCCAGCAGGGCATCTATCCACGATTGCGGCAGACCGATATTTGCGAGGAAAGTACCGAGTTCGGTTATGACTTTGGTTATTGCCAGTCCCATAAGCGCAATCAACAGAAAACCGAAGTTCCCTATAGCGCCGATGAGTCCTGCCAGCATAGTTCTGTATTTCGAGGGCCAGGTCTCCATTACCAGTGCCACGCCGAGCGACCATTCGCCGCCCATTCCCAGAGAGGCAATAAACCGCAGCGCCGCCAACTGCCAGGGCGCCGTCACAAACACACACAGGCCGGAGAATGTGGCATAAGTTGCCACGCTCCAGACCATTGCCCGCACCCTGCCGATGCGGTCGCCTAACCAGCCGAACATTATGCCCCCCAGCGCAGCGCCGATTAAGAAACCTGCGATAATAATAGCTATCCACGTGCCGATATTTGCACTGGCCTGCGCTCCCATCAATTCACGAAGCGCGGGCCTTGCGACGAGGGGGAAAAGCCCCATTTCAAAGCCATCGAACATCCACCCCAGCAGTGCCGCCATTAGTGTCATCGCCAAATCTTTTCTGCTTGCTTTTAGTGTTGTTTCGTCCATCATATTTTCTCCTTTTTGCCATTGTCATTGCGAGCCCGCCGCAGGCGGGCGAAGCAATCTCGTTCGTTAAAAATGTTTAGAAAGGCGTTATTTTACAGTTCCGGTCGCAATTTACAACAGATTCTTTCGCAAATAAAACCTCCTCAAAAGCGGGCTTTTGCTTGCTTAATCGCTTCAAAACTGATATTATTTTCAGATTAGGTCGTGGTCTTGAAATGGTGGTTAATAATATGGAGAAAGATATGTCGGCACATCGCAGAGCGGTTAAAAGCATATATCTTATATTTTTATTGGTATTTTCCTTCGTTTTTTGCAGCATCGCTTATGCCGCAGGGGAAGACAAGCCCTGTATAGTCAGGACGATAGAATATCCGGGCAAAGACCCGACAATGTGGGACGGCTTATACGCCGCCAGCGACGGCAAGGTCTATTCGGCGCTGATTACCGAAGGCGGCAGCGCACATTTTTATATTTATGACCCTGTTAAGGGCACTCAAAGAATGTTGTATGACATAGCCGATTTTGTGGGCGAAAGAGGCAAGGGGACGAGGCTGTCCTGCAAGATTCACTGCAGGCCGGTCGAGGACAAAGAGGGCAATATCTATTTCGCCACCTTGAATAATGGCTCCGGTCCGGCAGGCGTGGATTTTACAAGCTGGCAGGGTGGCCGCTGGTTCAAATATGACCCGAAGACGGAAAAACTGGAGGATATGGGGCTGGTGGGGCAAAACGAAGACGGCCCATACCCACTGACCATCGACAGGGAAAGGATGTATCTTTTCGGCATCGGTTTCACGGGCTATCTATACCGGTTTGATATAAAAAATCGTGTTACAAAAAATTTAGGTAACGTCAGCCAGCCGGATGTTTGCCGCGGCATATTCTGCGATGATGAAGGAAACGTCTACGGCAGTTTCCCCGTGGCCAGAATCTGGAAATACGATGCGAAAAAGGAAAAGGTTTACGACCTGTCAATTCGTATGCCCTATGATGCCACAATATACCCATCTCGTCTGAATAACCCTACGATTGACCGAACTTATGACTGGCGCTCCATTCAATGGGACCCTGTCGAAAAGGTCGCCTACGGAGTAACCTGCGGAAGCGGCTCGATACTATTCAAATTTGACCCCCACGACGGTACTGAAGGCAAAACAACCGAATTGGCGAAGTTGTGCGACAGCAAATTTTTTGGCCGCAAGGACATCCCTTATTCCACGCTCGCCTTCGCCCTCGATGCCAAAAACAAAAGGATATATTACGCCCCATCGGGACGCCCATATACGCCCAACAACTATGTCGAAACCTTTGGCAGCGGCGAGAACCACCACCTGGTGATGTATGACCTGAAGACCAATCAGCGAGTAGAATTGGGCGTGCTTCGCAGTGACGATGGCAGGCGTGTGTTCGGCTGTGAAGGAGCTGCGGTTGCGCCGGACGGGACATTGTATCTCTGTGGACAGGTCGAGGTCGACCCGCAAAAAGCCACACGCCATACAAGAGGCACCGATATCCCGATAGCGTTGCGGCTGATAATTTATAAACCCCAGCTTAATTGATTTTAGGTTGATAAAAATGAACCGACACATAATTTGCCGGAGGATTTAATAATGACAGATTGTCGAAGGAAAACTTTCATATTAACCGTTTTATTTGTTTGCTGTTTTTTGGCAATGATTCAACCGCTCTCTTACGCCCGCGAGGGTTCGCGAACAAATATAAATCCGCTTCATAGGGTCGATGTCCGCGATTTGGGCTATCCGCTGGTAAACGAAATCCCAAACAATAGCTGTGCCATTACTTCCCTCATCACAGCAAAAAACGGCAAAATCTACGGCGGCACCAGCGGCGAGTGCGCTTACCTGTTTCTCTTCGACCCCGCAATCAATAAAGTCAGGCACCTCGGCAGAATAAAAGACCAGCAGGCAATCCACCACTCATTGGTAGAGGACAAGGACGGCAACATTTATGTCGGCACCGGCAAGGATATGTTCGAAGAATTTGAATTATCAAAATACGGCCCGCGGCCGGAACAGACGGATATGATGCCCTGGGATGATATTACGAAAGTTCTTGGAGAAAATTATTCCGACCACGTCCTGTATGAAATGAAACTTTCCAAAGGCGTTATGGGCTGGCAGTATGTAGACATAATCCTCTGGAACGATATTAAAAATCATTTCAAAGATTATCCCGGCGGACATCTATACCGCTACAACCCCAAAGCAAGCAACAAGACCGTTAAGCTGCCTGATATGGATTGTGAGCTTGAGGATTTGGGTATACCGCTTCCAAATAATTCCATATACGCCCTGACCACCAACCCGAAGGGCGACACCATTTACGGCCTGACATATCCTGACGGCCATTTCTTTATTTACGATATCGCTGCCAAGAAATTCAGGGATATGGGAGCAATTGATGAGAAGATTATCTTCCACGGCCCCGAAAGACGATGGAGAAGCCTGCCGCGTGCGCTTATATCCGACAACTCCGGCAGGATATATACCTCCGGCACTGATGGTATGATTGTCTATTATTGCCCCGAATCGGACAAGATATTTTCCACAAACCTCAAAGTCCCCAGCGACGACTATCACGCCCAGAGTTACATCGACTACGCCGTAATCGATTACTTCGCCAAAGACGCTGCCGGCCTGATTTACGGCGGCTCCTCGGACGGATACCTCTTCCTGCTTGAGCCTCAAAAAATAGAATTAGTCAACCTCGGGAAACTTCGTGCAGACCGGCGGTTGAGATGCTTGACCGTAGGCAAGGACGGCAAGGTCTATATGATTGCCGGCGAACGTTCTGCATCGAGGGTCTGCCAGTTCTATTCTTACGACCCCGCTAAAGGCGGTTTTGAAGACCTCGGCCTTTTAATGGTCGACAGAAGCCCCTATTATTATTATCGCGGCTATCAGTTTGACAGCATAACGACAGGTCTGGACGGCACTATATACGCAGGCGAAAGCGAACGCCGCTCTCATCTGTTCCTGTATATCCCCTGACCCAACAGAGGGTAAAATTGGGTTCGTTTGGGTTCGTTTTGACCAAGTGTCCATTGTCCATTTTTTGTTGTAATTCGTTGTTCTTATTAAGGTTATAAACATTTGACTTTTTGAAAAATTGGGTTCGTTTCGCATAATTAACTCTCTTTTGATTGAATTTTCTGCTCAAGGCAGACAATCACTGCCTCCGCCTCACCGAACGTAATGGCGGATAAACTACACACTTTACTCCAATATGTAGAGACACCGGGTCTGTCTCTATAATGGTGGGAATCTGCGTGTTTGATGCGAAAAAAGTCTTCGATTCTCGATTCCAGATTCTCGTAACTCGATGTGAGAAAAGGAGTAAAAAAATTTTGTGATTTTGGGATTTTTTAATTAGACCCTCTGTGGGTTTGATTGAAATTTGACCAAGGAGCAGACAGATGATTGCCGATTGACGACCCGCCAAACAAATGGCTGGCAAGTTATCAAGCGGCGGTTGAAGGAATTAGCAGTTGATTTGAGGAAAGCGAGATGGTAAGATTTTATAGAGGATTATTTAGGTGGTGGTGAAAATATTGAGGTAAGCGTATGAGCGAGCAAATACCTGTTAACCCAAAAGTTTTACAGTGGGCTCGTCAGACAGCCGGTTACAGCAGAGTTGAAGATGTTGTTAATAAAATTAACCGCAAACGAATAACCGTTGAAATTGTTGAGGCATGGGAACAAGGCAAATCAAGTCCATCTTATGAACAGCTCGAAAGACTTGCCTATGAAATATACAAACGACCTTTGGCTTTATTTTTTTTTCCTGAACCACCTGAAGAAGAAGCTCCTAAACAATCATTTCGGACACTCCCTCAGCAAGAAATTGACCTTATGGAACCACACTTGGTTTATCTCATACGACGAGCGAAGGCAATACAAGAAAATCTTAAAGAATTATTCAATGGGATAAATCCAGCAGCAAAAAAACTTTGTGATGACATCAAAATACGTAGTTCTGATTCTGTTTCTAGTGTGGCGATAGCCGTCCGCAAATATTTGAATATTGAATTAAGCAGGCAATCCACCTTTAACACAACAGTTGAGGCATTAAAATACTGGCGTGCCTTACTAGAGGAATATGGAATATTTATCTTCAAGGATGCTTTTGAAGATGAGGAGTGTTCTGGTTTCTGTCTTTATGACAAAACCTTTCCGATAATTTATCTTAATAACAGCCATTACAAAATTCGCCAAATATTTACACTATTTCATGAGTTGGCACATCTTTTGTTTAAAACGGGTGGCGTTGATTTTAGACATAATGAATTTGTTCAAACGCTTCACGGGGAAAACAAACTTATAGAAGTATTCTGTAATAAATTCGCAGGCGAATTTTTGGTTCCTACTGTTGATATCAAGCCGAAAATACATAATAAAAAAATAGATGATAACCTTCTAATCAAACTTGGCAAACAATTTGGGGTTAGTCGTGAAGTGATTTTGAGAAAATGTCTTGACCTTGGTTATGTCACCTCAACATTCTATGAGGCAAAAGTAGAAAAATGGGAAGAAGAAAGATTAGAGCGTGATAGTTCTGGTTCACATGGAAATTACTATCAGACGCAAGGAGCATATCTGAGTGGACGCTATGTCGAAACCGCCTTTAGTAAATACTATCAAGGTGTTATATCAAAATCACAATTAGCTGATTATTTCGGAATAAAAGAGGCTAATCTAAGCAAATTCGAGGGCTATGTTTTGAATAGGTAACAATAATATGAAATATATATTTGACAGCGGTCCTCTAATAGATATTTTTAGACACTATTACCCAGAACGATTTCCTTCATTGTGGCAAAGATTTTATTCGTTGGTAGAAAATAAAAAAATAATTTCAGTAAGGGAAGTTTACAATGAAATCAGTGCCAAAGAAGATGCGCTCGTTTCTTGGGCAAACGGGCATAAAGATGTTCTCTTTTTGCCTTCAACGGTCAATGAACTGCAATTTGTAAGTGAAATTTTCCAAATCCGGCATTTCCAATCTATGATTCGTAAACAAGAACAATTTCAGGGCAAGCCTGTGGCTGATCCGTTTGTAATCGCTCGTGCAAAAATACATAAATGTCAAGTAGTAACAACAGAATCATTCAAAGATAATGCTGCAGGTATCCCTAATGTCTGCAAACATTTTTCTATTCCGTATATTAATTTGGAAGGTTTTATGCAGCAAGAAGATTGGGTTTTCTAGTGGCCAGTCACAGGTCAAGTAATGGGTGTCATTCTGAACGGAGCACAGCGAAGTGAAGAATCTCTCCTTAATAAGGCCAGATGCTTCGCCTTCGGCTCAGCATGACAACACTTTAAATCATCCGTGATGGAGTAATAGCAAATCGAAAATCGACATTCGACAATCGACAATTTCGCCTATGCTTATTTTTTCTTCAACAGTCCTTTCAGGCCGTCGGTGATTCCCTTGCCGAGGTCTTTGCCGGTTTCTATAATTTTTTTCCCTTCTTCAGAGACAATCTCTCCGGTCTTGCCCAGGGTTGACTTCATTGTATCGGTCATTTCTCGCGGCAGAAGGTCTGTACCCTGCTTGACCACGCCTTCGGCAATAGCGGTCAATACCTTGCCCGACAGCATCGCTATATCCATCTTGCTGTCTGTCCCCAAATCCTTCATTACGATAGGCGCAAGCTTCATTGTAACCGTGTCCGACTTTCCCGGCACAGGCAGCAGCTTTACGTTGACGGCGACATTCGAGATTTCCAGATTATTTACCACCAGCTTTTTCCCGCTCGGCTCAGCGGTCTTTTTTTCTTCGCCGGCAGGCAGAGAGCTTATTACGTCCTGCAGGTTGTTGCCGGAAATCCCCCTTTGTTCCATCGTAAGGTTTACGCCGTCGAAAATGATTTCCTTTATCCTGACCGTATCGCTCAAAAGAGATTTTATATCAACGCTGACAGAGGCTTTTTTAAGCTCAAGCAGGCGGGGGTTCTGGTAGCCCTGCGGGTTGTCAATCAAAAGGTTTTCCAGACTGATTTTGCCGCCGAGAACTGAAAGGTTGATACTGCCTAAGCTGACCTTGACCTTCAGTGCATTTGTTGCCGCTGTTTCAATGGCCGTTTTCAGCAGCGAATTGGCAAAAAGATTGAACCCCACAATGAACAACAGAACAATCAATAGGACGGCCAACAGGATTATTCGCAGAATTTTAGCTGTTTTTTGCATATCAAAACCCCTTTCAAATATTTTTCTTTGTAAGAACTATAATCACAGCCCAGCCGTTAGTCAACCCCAAAATATGCCTGTCCTGTATTTTTGCAGGATTATTCCTTGCAGGTTTTTGCCGAAAAACGCATAATTACCCCTTTGATGCTGGACAAAAAAGGTGATTTATTGTAAACTGTTACGATGTAATCGGATGGGCTTACAGCACGGGGAGATTAAGGTTTGCGGATTATAATCCCTGCTGAACCGAAATTGATATTTATGGATTTTCTATTTTAGTGATATGGCAAAAGACATACTAAAGGTTGGCGGCTTTAACATAATCAAGCGTATCGGCATCGGCGCAAGAAGCATAATCTACCTCGCCGAAGACCAGCAGACCAAAACCCAAATCGCTCTTAAACGCGTCATCTACGAAAAGCCCGAGGACGTCAGGATTTTTGAGCAGATGGAAACCGAGTATAAGGTCGCCCAGCGGATTGACCATCCTTATATTCGCAAATGCTATAAATTGAAAAAAATACGCAGTATGTTCAGAGTAAGCGAATTGCTGCTGTCTATGGAATTGTTTGACGGCATCTCGCTTGAAGAAGGGCCTTCGCTGAGTCTTATCGACGTATTGCTGGTTTTCAGGATGGTCGCCGACGGCCTCAACGCTATGCACAGGGAGGGTTTTGTTCACTGCGACATTAAGCCCAACAATATTCTTTTTAGCAAAACAGGTTCCATTAAGATTATCGACCTCGGCCAAAGCTGCAAAACAGGAACTATCAAGCCCCGAATCCAGGGCACGCCCGATTACATCGCCCCTGAGCAGGTCCTGCGAAAGCCTCTCGGCCCAAGAACCGATATTTTCAATCTCGGCGCAACTATGTACTGGGCGCTGACCGGAAAGAACGTCCCCACCCTGATTCCGAAAAAGAAAGATGACCTCAATATGGTGTTGCCTAAAAGCTGCCCTGCCCCTCACGAACTGCATAAAAAGCTCCCCCTCGAAATCTCGAAATTTGTTATGGACTGCGTAAAAGATGATGTCGCAGAACGGCCTCGCGATATGAAAATGATTACGTCCCGTCTCGATATGATGATACACGATATACTCGGCGGAAAATTAAAACCAAACACAAATGCCCCAGACAATAATTGATTTACTGGAAAAGGGCGTTGAGGCCAACAACAGGGACACATTCCGGCAGGGAAACCTGGTTTGCCTGCCCGACAGGGGCAGCCTGATAATATCCGGCGACATCCACGGCCATAAACGAAATTTCGAGCGCATCCAGGCCTTCGCCGACCTGCCCGCCAACCCCGACAGGCATGTCCTGCTGCAGGAAATAATACACGGCGGCGAAGAAGACACCCAGGGTGGCTGCCTGTCATACAAATTGCTGTTCGACGTTGTCCGCTACAAACTGGCTTTCCCCGACCGTGTCCATATTATTATGGGAAACCACGACACCGCCTTCATCAGCAGCAGCGAGGTGATGAAAGACGGCAGAGAAATGAACCGTTCGATGCGACTGGCACTTGAACGCGAGTTCAAAGAGTCCTGCGAGAATATTCGATTGGCGATAAGACAATTTTTGTTTTCACAGCCCCTGGCTGTCAGGACCAGCAGCAGGATATGGATGTCGCACTCCCTGCCGAGCGAACACCTTGTCGATAAGTTCGACAAACAGGTGCTGACCGGACAGCTCAAAATCAACGACGTCGTAAAACCAGGCTCGGCTTATCTTTTGACCTGGGGCAGAAAACACAGCCAGGCCCTGCTCAATAGAATGGCTAAGCTTTTCGATGCGGATATTTTTGTCCTGGGCCATCAGCCCCAGCCGCAGGGTTACAAAAAAGCCGGCGAAAATCTTTTAATTATCGCCTCCGACCACAATCACGGCTGCCTGCTTCCAATCGACCTGGCAAAATCTTATACCATCGAAACCCTTATTGATTGCATACTCCCTCTGGCTTCTATATCCTGAAAGGAGCTATTAGTTTTAAGTTTTTAGTTACAACTCAAAACTAAAAACTCAACACTAAAAACTAAAAATGGACTGGTATCTTTACATAGCGATCATCGCAATAGCATCGCAACTTATCTTCCTGCTGTATATTTACAGCAATTACCATTTCGCCCTTAAAAAATACAAAAAGGACCATCCCCGATACAGGCCGAAAACACTTCTCATCGTTCCTTGCAGGGGGCTGGACTCGGACTTTCAGAAAAACATCAACTCCTTCTTCAATCAGGACTATGAAAATTACTCATTATGGTTTGTGGTCGCCGACAAATCAGACCCCGCTTACCGGCAGCTTTGCAGGCTAAAGGAACAGCTCGCCCCTGCCTCAAAAGCACACGATATTCAGGTGCTGGTCGCGGGCTTGGCCCAGACCTGCAGCCAGAAAATTCACAACCTGCTTTACTGCTATAACAAGATTGCTGATGACACCGAAATGCTGGCCTTTGCCGATTCCGATGTCTGCGTTCGCAGCGACTGGCTGAGCCATATCGTTTATCCGCTTCGCAAATCCAAAAACGGCGTCACAAGCGGCTATCGCTGGTTCGTCCCCCGAAAAAACAATCCGGCAACCCTGGCACTCTCGGCAATCAATGCCAAAATCGCTCAATTGCTCGGCAATTCCCGTTTCAATCAGGTCTGGGGCGGCTCAATGGCTGTTCGTCTCGAAACCTTTCGCCGCCTCGGCATCGACAAAATCTGGCAAAATGCGCTCAGCGACGACCTGTCCCTCAGCCGTGCCGTAAAAAAAGCCGGTATGAAAGTCGCCTTTGTCCCCGCCTGTCTTGCGGCCTCGTATGAGCAAACTACCTGGCCGCAACTGTTTGAGTTCGGCAGAAGACAATTTTTAATCACCCGCATAAGCGCACCGAGAGCCTGGTGGCTCGGCCTGTTCGGCACTTTATATTCAATTTTGGGCTTGTGGGGCGGCGCCGCTGTGGCCGTCTACGCAGCCGCTATCGGAGCAAAGGGGTTGCTCCTTTTCATCGCCGTCCCTGTCGTCTTCTTTATAGCACAGCTATTAAGGGCGATATTGCGCCAAAAAATGATTGGCAAACTCCTCGAAAAAGACCGCCCTGCCTTGAAAGCCGCCTCCGCTGCCGACATTCTTTTCTCCTGGCTCTGGTCGCTGGTGCTGCTTGTTTTGATTATCTCATCAGCCTTCGGCAGAACCATCACCTGGCGAGGAATACGCTATAAACTTCTAAGCCCCACCGAAACAATCGTGGTTGGCAGATAGAAAAGAATAATCGTTCAACTCTCTATGTCTGCGATGTCGTTTTGGGATTTGCCTACGAGATAGATTCTGTTTTTGCCGCTGCGTTTCGCATCTAATAAGGCGTTGTCCGCCTGCATAAAAATCTCTTCCGCAGTCGAGCCGTCCCGCGGGAAGCTCGCCAGACCCCCGCTTATCGCCAAAGCCCCTTTGTCCCCGGGGTCAAGCAGACTGATTTTCGCCTTCTCCAATTCTTTTCTGAAGCGTTTCGCTATCGAAATCACCTCTTTCGGATGGTCCGCCTGCGATGAACGTCTTTCCGCCTCGCCTGTTGCGGACTTTCTCTTCGGGTCGTCCCAGAAAACCACCGCAAATTCGTCCCCGCCTGTCCTGCCCACAACATCATAAGGCCGGCAGCACCGCCTGATTATCGCAGCGGTCTGCTTCAAAATCTCATCGCCGACCGAATGACCGTAAGTGTCGTTGTAGTGCTTGAAATAATCAATATCGAACACAAGCAGTGTCACCCTGTCGTGTTCTTTCTTTGCCCTCTCTATTATCTGTCGGCAGAACTCCCACAGGTATCTCCTGTTTTTCAGCCCCGTCAGCTCATCCTCGGTAGCCAGTTTTTCAAGTATCTTCACACGCGCTTCCGTTGTTTTATCAGCCGCAGCCCCCGCCGCCTCAGCAGGCTTCTGCATACTGACCGCATAAAACTGACTCACCTTTACGGGACAAACCAGGTAGCTGTCCGCCAGGCTCGCCCCGTTGCTGGTCAGGCTGACAAGCTGCATCGCCGCCGACTCCTCATACATCTGCGCCAAAAGGACTATCCTCGCCGCGGGATTATTTTCTCTCAAAGCCTTCAGGATATTCGTCAATCTCGAAGACGCCCCCGACATCACAACCCCGATGGTGCCGAAGCTTTCTCTGGCCGCAGCATCAGCCGCATCGAGCATATTGTTATGCACCTGGTATATCGGCCCGCTGATATCGAGGGGGTCCGAAAACGCCCTGCTGATGTCACCTGCCAGCAGAATCCTTGACCCGTATGCATCTGGAAATAATTTGTCCGTCTTCATCCGCTTCAAGCCTCAAGCAACGCATCGAGCTCTTCTTTGGTGGCGGCAAATTCACCGCTGTTAAAGTCCGCAGCACCACCGTTTTCTTTTTTCGTCGGCAGCGAACTCGACCTGTCCGCAAAAAATCTCGCCACAACCTCTTCGACCTCCTCCCTGTTGTTTATGACCACAGCGCCCGCGCCTGCCGCTCGCGAAATCTGCTTACGCTTTTCATACGAATATCGCTCCGCAAGGCAGCAGCAGAAAACGCCCGCCTCGTTCGCCTTCTCGAAAAACCGCCCGTCTTCCCTGCTCAACTGCTCAAACCGCCCAAACACCAGAATATCTCTGCCCTCATTTTTAGCTAACTCGCTGACCGCTGAATAGACATTTCCACACAGGGCAATTTCAACCTCATAGTTATCAAGCAGCTTTTTCGTATGCCGGACAAACTCGTCCGACGCCATCCCGACCACTATGGCCAATAACTGTGTGCCTGTGCTGGAATCTTCCATCTACCCTGTTCCGGCTTAAAAAACAGCAAAATGCGTAGAAAGGCGGAAAAATACACTATTTATCGGCCCTTATCATACCATAATATGCTAAAAAGTCAACTTCTTCTTAATACCAAATCCGAAGTCGTGCAGTTTCTCTATTTCCCTTCCAGCCAGTTGTCCGCCAGCACCTTCAAATCCGCCCCATCCACATCGCCGTCAGGCTCGCTGTCCGCCCCGCCGCAGGCGCCCTGCTCCGCACAATTTGTATTCAGCCAATACCCCGCAAGGATTGCGTAATCTGCAAAATCGACCGACCCATCTCCGCTTATCTCCCCCCCGATGCTCTTTACCCCTATACTCTGTTCCTTACCTGCCGCTATCGCCAAAAAACCGCTGTTCGGCAAAGGCACATCGCATTGACCATAACCATTGTCTCCCCATGCAGCAATTGAGCCATCCGACCTCAGACCCAGACTGTGCGCACCTCCTGCCGCTATCGCCTCAAAGCCGCTGTTCGGCTCCGGTACATCGCACTGGCCGGAATTGTTGTCCCCCCACGCGGTGATTGAGCCGTCAGACTTTAGGCCAAGACTGTGCTGCCCGCCCGCCGCTATCGCTATAAATCCGCTGTTCGGCTCCGGCACATCGCATTGGTTATAAGAATTGTCCCCCCACGCCATGATAGAACCGTCAGACTTTAGGCACAGACTGTGATACCCGCCTGCTGCTACTGCCACAAATCCGGAATTAGGCTCCGGCACATCGCATTGACCGTAATCGTTCTTTCCCCACGCGGCGATTGAGCCGTCGGTTCTTAGCCCCAGGCCGCGCTGCTCGCCCGACTTTATCGCCGCAAAATTCCTGTTCGGCCGCGGCACATTGCATTGACCGTCGCTGTTTCCTCCCCAGGCAGTGATTGAGCCGTCAGTCTTCAGACCTAAGCTGTGAAAATCGCCTCCCCCTATCGCCGCAAAGCCGCTGTTCGGCGAAGGCACGTTGCATTGACCGTAATCGTTCCTTCCCCAGGCCGCTACCGACCCGTCGGATTTCAGCCCAAGACTGTGATTTGCTCCTGCCGCTATCGCCGTAAAACCCGTAGCAGGCTCCGGCTCGGTGCTTTGATTATAATTGTCCCTTCCCCAGGCCACTACCGTCCCGTCGGATTTCAGTCCGAGCGAATGATATGAGCCCGCCGCTATCGCCACAAAATCGCTGTTGGGTTCAGGCACATCGCATTGACCGTAAGTGTTGCTTCCCCACGCAACGATTGACCCGTTGGATTTTAGACCCAGGCTGTGATACCGTCCTGCCGCTACCGCCGCAAAACCCGAATTTGGCTCCGGCACATCACACTGGTTGTTGCTGTTTAACCCCCACGCAACAATCGAACCGTCGGACTTCAGACCTAAGCTGTGTCCATACCCCGCTGCTATCGCAGCAAAACCTTCGTTCGGCGAAGGAACAGCGCATTGTTCGTAACCATCCCATCCCCAGCCGACTATTGAGCCGTCGGATTTCAGACCCAGGCAGTGAAAAATTCCCGCCGCCACCGCCTCAAAACCGCTGTTCGGCCAGGGAATGTTGCATTGACTGTTATAGTTATCTCCCCAGCCGGCTATTGAACCGTTGGACTTTAGACCCAGCGAGTAATAACCGCCTGCCGCTATCGCCGTATAACCGCGGGCAAGGCTGACGCCGACAACTTGCTGCCCCCAACTGATGACTTTGCCCGTTTCTGACCCAAGAACTGCCGTCCCCCAAAAAACGATGATAGACAAGATAACTGCCGGCTGAATAGTCTTCTTTAAGCCCATTTTGACACCCTTCCTTCTCCTGACTTAAAACGCAAAAGCCTGATTTTACGTTACCGAATCAATCTTTATACCTAAAAACACTGAAAATGTCAAAAACTTCTTCAAACCCGTCGCCCTCCGCCCCCCACCAATTCCTGCTCTTTTAGCGGTCGCCGCCTGAGATTTAACAAAATTATTATCGCCCCTTTCAAAAACAGGTAATCGCTCGCTTTTAATCGGGATTTGAGATTGCCGGGCTGTTCACAGCAGGAAAAATAAGGTATAATAGTTTGCGGTTCGCGATTTGCGATTATTTAAGGAGCATATATGTCGGGACATTCACACTGGGCAGGAATAAAGCATAAAAAGGCGGCGATAGACGCCAAACGCGGCAAAGTATGGAGCAAGCTGGCGAGGGTGCTGATAGTTGCAGCCAAGGGCGGCGGCGGTGACCCTTCGCAGAACCTTGCGCTGCGGTACGCCATCGACAAGGCCAAGGCGGCCAATATGCCGAAAGACACCATCGAGAAGGCGATAAAAAAAGGCACCGGCGAAGGAGGGGCAGTAAGCTTCGAGGAGATACTCTACGAGGGTTATGCGCCGGGCGGGGTTGCGATGATGGTCGAGGTGCTGACGGACAACCGCAGCCGGACGGCTCCGGAAATCAAGAAGCTTTTCGAGAGATACGGCGGGTCGCTGGGGACAGGCGGCTGCGTCAACTGGATGTTCAGCAAAAAAGGGCTTATCACGGTGCGCACGTGCGACGCAAACGAGGAAGAGCTTATGGATACGGCGCTTTCGGCGGGAGCGGACGATATGCAGACTGTGGGAGACATCTTCGAGATAACCTGCCAGCCGAGCGATTATGAAAAGCTGAAACAAACCCTGAAAGACAAGAACATCACAATGCAGGTTTCGGAAATATCGATGGTGCCGCAAAGCACGGTGCCGGTCAATGATGTCGAGGCCGCCAGAAAAATCCTTGTGATGATGGAATCATTTGAGGACCACGACGACGTGCAAAATGTGTATGCGAACTTCGATATACCGGAGCAGATAGTGAAAGAAGCCGGACAGGAAATCGCATAAGAGTTTTTAGTTTTTGGTGTTGGGGAACGATTTTAGTTTTTCTTTTGCAAGCTGGTAGTTTTTCTCGTCAAAGGGGCTGACAATTTTGCGGCCAGGGTACATTATCTGGAACTGCTTTCTGAAACCGTCCTCTATCTCAATCGCCTTGCCGTATTGCTCAACGGCGGTATCGGTTTTACCCAGCTTTTCTGCGATTTCGGCCATTTGGAACCGCAGACGCGCGCAGCCGGGATAATGGTCAACAGCGAGGACGGCGCTGTCGAAAGCCCTGGTCAGCCACGCGACTTCTTTTTGCGGCGATGCCTTCGCAAGCCGGATGTAAATTTCGGTCAGTTGCTCGAATTTTTTGTAGTCGGCCCTGTTGCGATTGACGGCCTGGAGCAGGGATTTCTCCGCACCGAGCAGTAAATCGGTTTGTCGCGAAGGCGGCAATTCGGACGACCTTTGCAGAAACAATTTACTGTCCAGATTGAGCGGCGTGGGATTTAACGGGTCGTCTTTTGCAGCGGCAACGAAGAAGTTATGCGCCCGCTCGAAGTCGCCGTTCAAATCCGCCTGGGCGGCATCCTGCATCCTGGCCGTGCATTTGACTACGGGAATCAGGGCATAATTGAGATAGGCAAAGAAAACCGCCGGCGCAAGCGCCGCTATGAGTATCTTTGTCGGGGCGGCGAATTTTTGGAGCGGCTGCCGCCGGGGTTTTTGGCAAAAATCAGATGCAATCAGGCAGGCCGTCACCGCCCAGAAGGTTATCCAGACGGCAGGCTCAAAAATGGCAAAGTCTATTACGTTGTGGATAAGAACGCCGACCGCGGCGCACCACAGGGCGGCGATGGGAACAAGGCCGGCAGGCCGGGACGCCTTCCCATCAGCAATCAGCAGCAGAAAACTGATGATAAATATGATTGCGGGGACGGCATAGAACAAAAACAGCACATAAATCATTGCGCCGACGGATGCGATGATGGTTATGGGGACAAGTATCGGTCGCACCAGCAGAATCGCAATTGAGATGATAATTGCAAGTTTCACGGCTGTTTTTTTGGAGGCCGGTTCAGGCAGCGGCATTTGCAATGAGCTGGCGCCTGAGCATATCATCCATAAAGGAGTAAAAACCATAAGCAGGAAACCTGCCAGGCCGACCGGGCCGTATTGAGTAAGAATACTGAGCGGAAAACTATGTGGGTCTGTGATGGTTTCGAGGGCTGAAGGGTGTTTATAACGCGGGTAAAGATAAGTGAAATTGCCCGGGCCGACGCCGGCGAGAGGGTGGTCGGCGTACATTTTTACCGATGCGCACCAGTATTGCCACCGCACGAGCATTGAGTTGCCGCCCGGCAGGCGGTCGTGGGCTAACCCATAAAAAACAACTGCGCAAACGCCGGCGACCAGAAATAACAGGCAGGCAATCAGTATTATTTTCTTATGGTTTTTCAGCCGGTTAGGCCACAAAAGATAAACGAAGAACATCATCACCGAGATTATAAAGGCCAAGATTGCGCCTTTGCTTTTGGTAATTGCAAGGCCGAACAAAATGAGCGCAAGGACGATGATGTAGGTGACAGGCAGCGGCGGGCGGGGCGTGAAAAGCCTCCGGCTTCGGAGTTTTTCAATCAGCAGTGCCGCAGCGGCGAAGGCAGAAAGAATCGCAAAAGAGCCTGCGGAGTTGCTGGTTGTGAAAAAGCCGCGAACTACTTTCGAGTAAAGCCGGTGCTCGAACAGCATATTTTCGAACGAGCCGGGCTTTATGCCGAGGGTCTGGAGCATACTTTGCGGATTCGCCTCGTATTCCTCGATGAGGAGCTGGTTGCCGGAAAAAAACTGGTCGGCACACTGGCAGGCTGAAACCACGCCGAGAGCAGCGACAACAACGAGCGCCAGTCTTATTTTCGAAAGGCTGTCCAGAATCTGGGTGAGCATAACAGCCATAAGGACAGGCGAGATTAGAGCGGCGAAGTCGGTGATGGCGGCACGCTTGTTTGAGGCGCTGAAGGTGGCGGCAGCGGCGGCTATGGCGAATATCGCCAGCCCGGTTTCCAGTCCGGTTGAGCGGTAGAGAAATTTTTTGCTCAAGACCGCCGACACGAGCCAGCAGAGAAACATAAATATAAGCAGGCCGGAAATCGCGAGGCTGTAAGTAACATCATTAAAATTGATGGGCTGGCCGGAGGTCGACTGGACGTTGGGACCCTCGGTGAACATTGTGCGAAGCGCGATTACGCACAGGGACAGGGTCAGCAGAACGTATTCAAGGGCAGCCTGGCCCCTGGGTTTCGCATCGTTTAAATTAGTCTGCTGGTTTGTCATTTTTTGCTGTGGACTCAAAAACGGCGATAATGGCCAATATCATAAATGTCTGGATAAAAATTAAAATAGCGCCGGTCAGGTTGACCTGGTAAAGAAATATCGCGCCCAGGCCTGTGCAGAGGGTGGCCAGGTACAGCGTCAGGACGGTCTGGGTATCGGTCAGACCGCGTTTTTTCAGCCGGTGCGAGAAATGCTGCGTGTCGCCGATGAGGGGATTTTTACCCTGCTTTATACGCAGTATCGTTACGCTCAGAAAATCGTAAAGCGGCACCGACATACAAATCAGCGGCATAAAAACGGAATACCAGTGGCCGCTCTGGGCCTGATGATAATATGTGGTGCGGACGGTCAGCAGGGCGACAAAAAAGCCGATAACCAACGAGCCTGCATCGCCCATAAAGATACTCGCCGGAGGGAAGTTAAATGCCAAAAACCCCAGTAGCGTCCCTATGAAGACAAGTGCAAGGCCGCCGACAAAAACCTGCCCGCTCAAAGCAGCGGCGACAAACAGGATACCGCTTGTTATGACCGCGATGCCGGCTGAAGCACCGTCCATATTGTCGAGGAAATTGAAGGCGTTGATAATCAGGACTATCCAGACCGCTGATAGAGCGGAGGTGATTATCCTGCTTTCGATGAAGAACTCGATGCGGACATCGGCGAAGGCGGCTGCGATTATTGCAACTGCGAACTGGACAATCAGTTTAAAAACAGGGCCAAGCCGTTGTTTGTCGTCCCAAAAGCCCAGCACAAAAAGGGCAGCGGCACAAAGCAGTATGATTATAAGCTGATTGATTTTGCCCAAAAAGCCGGGGATGTGGATTGTGGCGGAGGGCCCCAGCCAGTTGAGATGACCGGGAGCGGCTATGAATTTTACTGTTACTGCGGCGGCCAGTATAAATGCCGCTAAAGTAACAAAGATTGCAGCCCCGCCGCCGAGCGGGACTGTCGTGCGATGATACCGGTCGGCGGTCGGATGTGCGACGAAATTGCTGCGAAGGGACATCTTTCGCACAATCGCCGTCAGCAGAGCCGACAGCACAAATGAGCCGGCCAGACAAACTGTCGCCAATATCGTCAGTGTTTCGATTTTAACTGCTCCACCAAATGGGTCCTGACCTTCTCGAAAAAGTCAAAATAACACTGCTGCCTGTAATCAGGATAGGTATAGTCAAAAGGCTTCCATAAACCTTTATCGAAAATCAGGGTCACTTCGGCATACATTTTTTTCCCGATATATATACGATGAGAATAATTTTTTGTGGTCGCCAGGACAAGTTTTGATGGCTCGATAAAGCCGGGGTCGAGGTTTACCGGCCTGCACAGCCCGATATTCAGTTCCGCAGCCAGTTTCTGTTCGACCTTGTTTGTTTTTAGTTTGATTTTCGCCAGTTTGCCGGGGTCGATTAGCTTTTCAATACTGATAAACTGCCTCAGGATATTTTCGCCGGTCTGGTCTTTATAATAATCGGTCTGAGTAAATGGCCAGACGTCGCTTGTGAGGTCGATTACGCCGAATGATTTGCTTATTGCCTTTACCGCTTCGGCAAGAGCCGCCTCATTGGCGGCCAGGATGCCGATTATCAGCTTGACCGGCTTTGGTTTACTCAGCTTCCACATTTTGCGGCAAATTTACTGATTCAATTTTTTCTTCAGCGAATCAACCAGCCCAACCGCCTTTTCGGCAGCCTGCCCGATGGGGACTTTTTGGCTCTGGGGGTCGGTGCGCAGCTTGATTTCGACATTGCCTTCGGCGACGGATTTGCTGCCTACGGTAATCCTTATGGGTATGCCAATCAGGTCGGCGTCCTTGAATTTTACCCCGCCGCGCAGGTCGCGGTCGTCCAGCAATACCTCAACGCCCTTATCGAGCAACTGCTGATAAATTTTTTCAGCGGTATTTACCACCGCCTTGTCATCCTGATTGACGCTTGTTACCAGGACTTCAAACGGCGCAATGCTAATCGGCCAGATAATGCCGTTCTGGTCGTTGCCCAGCTCGATGGCCGAGGCGACGATTCGGTTAATACCGATGCCGTAGCAGCCCATAAGGCAGGGCTTTTCCGCCCCGGTTTCATCGAGGAATTTGCAGTCAAGTTTGTTACTGTATTTCGTGCCGAGTTTGAAGACCTGGCCGACCTCAATGCCGTGTTTGAAAAGCAGTTTTTTCTCGTTGTGCGTGTCCCCTTCGACAGCGTTTCGAATATCGGCGACAATTATATTATTGCCTTGCAGCGGGAAATCCCTGCCGGGGACAACATTTTTTGTATGATAATCGGTCTTGTTTGCGCCGGTAACGCCGACCGCCATCGCTGCAACCGAATGGTCTATAACCATTTGTGAAATCTTATTTGCCAATCCCATCGGCCCGGCAAACCCCACTTTTGCAGTGGTAACTTTTTCTATGGTCGCCTCATCGGCAAGTTCAGTGTGTTTGCCGCCCAGTGTCTGCGTAAATTTTTCAGGATTTAATTCAAAATCACCTCTGACTAAAGCGGCAATTGTGTCGCCGCCGGCGCTGAAAATCAGCGTCTTAATCATATCTTTCGGTTGGGTTTTGAGAAATGCGCAAACCGCCTCGATGCTGCCCACATTTGGCGTGTGAACATCCTGCATCGGTGGGGCGTTAGCAATTGGCTTTTCTTTCGGCAGCGGGTCGACACCGGCCTTTTCGATGTTTGCTGCGTAAGAGCCGTCATCGGTATAGACGATTATGTCTTCGCCGGATTCGCAGGGGATGGTGAACTGATGCGAGCCTGAGCCGCCCATCTCGCCGGACTCGGCCTCGACTATGACATAATCGAGACCGCAGCGTTTGAATATTCTGCAATACGTGTCGTACATAACGCGATAAGTTTCCTCAAGGCTTTCAAGCGTGGCGTGAAAACTGTAGGCGTCCTTCATAATGAACTCACGGCTGCGCAGCACCCCGAAGCGAGGCCGAAACTCATCGCGGAACTTGAAACTGATTTGGTAGATATTCATCGGCAACTGTTTGTACGAATTTATTTCGCCGGCGGCCAGACTGGTAACAACCTCTTCAGCAGTCGGCGCCAGAACGTTCAATCGCCCGTGGCGGTCTTTGAATTTTGCCATAGTCGGGCCGTAATCGACGTCCCTGCCGGTCTGCTGCCATAATTCAAGCGGCTGAACCGCGGGCATCAGGATTTCCTGTGCGCCGCTGCGGTTCATTTCCTGCCGGACGATGTTTATCACCTTTAGCAGACTTCGCCAGCCCAATGGCAGATAGGTATAAGTGCCGCTGGCCAGCTTCCTCATCAGCCCCGCCCGAAGCATCAACTTATGGCTGAGGATTTCAGCATCAGCCGGCACTTCCTTGACCGTCGGTATCAACATTTTGCTGTATCGCATAATTTATGTCTCGTAAAAGTTTATAGTTCATTGTTCACTGTTCATTGTGTGGTTTTATAACCGAAAACGGCAATGCTTGCAAGATTAAGTCGGCTTTAGTAATTGTTTTGATTCGCTCCGGGTGAATCTGCTTGTGCAAAGGCCGGTTTGGCAATATGATTATGCCTTAACCATAAAAAGTGGCATAGGGAGTAAATTATGGCGCATAAGTTCATTAACCAGATTGGGCCGGGCGAAACTATTGACGATGTTTATATAGTCAAAGAGCCAATCCTGCGAAGCACAACGCGGGGCGATTTGTATATTGCGATGTATCTTTGCGACCGCACCGGCCAGTTAAACGGCCGGATGTGGCAGGCCACCGAGGCAACCTACAACGCACTGCCGAAGCCCGGCTTTGTCCACGTTCAGGGCAGAAGCGAACTCTACCAGAATAATCTGCAAATCGTCATAAATAACATACGCATCATTGATGCGAGCAAGGTCAGCATCGACGATTTTCTCGCACGGACCGACAAAGATGTGAACAAAATGTTCGACGAGGTCAAAAAAATCGTCGGCGGGATAAAAAATCAGCAGCTAAAAACGCTTGTCGGAGAATTCTTGGCTGACAGCGACCTGATGAAAAAATTCTGCAATTCGCCCGCCGCAATAAAACTCCACCACAGCTTTCTCGGCGGCCTCCTCGAGCATACCCACAATATGCTGAAGGTGGCCGTTGCTATACTGCCCCTATATCCTGATGTGCAGCCGGATTTGGTCCTGGCCGGCATTTTCCTCCACGATATCGGAAAAACAGAAGAGCTTACTTATGATATGACATTTTCATATACGGATTCAGGCCAACTGATAGGCCATATCGCTGAAACCCTGCTTATGATAAACAAAAAAGCTGATGCTCTGGCGGCGAAGGGAACGCCGGTTGATAAAACCATTCTGGATGCCCTGGGACACATCGTTCTGGCGCATCACGGCCAATATGAATTCGGCTCGCCGAAACTGCCCGCAACAGCCGAGGCTTTTATGGTCAATTACATCGACGATTTGGACGCCAAGATAAATCAGGTAGCCTCGGCGATTGACAACGAGACCGGCGATTCGAACTGGACGAGCTGGCAGAAGGCGCTGGAAACAAGACTTTACAGAAAGCAAATCGAATAGACCTCCTGCGGGTCAGCGATTTGTATGGAAGACCCTGCTAATTCTAATTTTTCGCTTTCGCACAAAGAGCGTTATGTCGTCAGTTTCCAGCCTGCTCCACGCAGGGAGGTTATTATTTGAGGTTTGGCCGGGTCAGGTTCAATAACCTTTCTCAATTTGCTCATATTAACATCAAATGTCTTTCCGCCATCTTCGGGTGCCGAACAAACTGAATCGACCCAGATTGAAGACCGCAACAGTTCCTCTCTTGATATAATGCGATTGGGATTATCCAGAAAATATTTTAACAAATCAAACAAAAGTCCCCGCAGTGGATGGCTTTTGCCGTTACGATGGACTTCCCTGCGCTCAAAATCCACCACGACACCATTTAGAAGTATAACATTGTTTTGCGGCCGGAACGGACTGTTGCTGCGAAGATGCGCTTTTACACGCCTTGTCAATATCCGGAAACATATCCGTTCGCCGGTTATCACATCATTTACACCGCTATCGAATAATTTTGCTTCAATATTTATTTCGGCATCGGCCATCAACACTATCAAAACCGCATTGGAATTACCGGCGCGGACGGTAGAGCAAAATCCGAATACATCCTTGTCCACAACATCGCAATCAATCAGAATCAATTGATAGAAGTGGTTTTTGACCATTTCCATTGCCGCAGGTATGGTTGCAGCTTTATGTAATTCAACCCCCAAAGATTTGACGCTGCTATAAACGTATATTTGCCTTTGAGAGCCGCCGTAGACATATAATGCGGCTTTTTTGTATGGGCTGTTTTTAAGAACACCGTCCATATTTTCAGCAGTACCGTTCGTCCAGGCACTATTAACAAAGCAAAAAGGTCGGCGATGCTCGTTCTAACTGACCTCCCTGTCAAAACCATTGATAGTCCTTTCTGATACCTCGCGATAATCGAATACTGCAAAATAAACTGTCTATACGGAATGCCAAGGCGTCTTAAAAGTAAAAGCTGAGTAAAACTTTCCCTTATTCATCCCCATAATCCCCGAATAAAATTGGTTATGAACTTATGTCGCCAAGTTTGCCCAAACCCACATCTTATCCATCAATAGAATTTTCTGGTGATATTAGGTATTTCGGCTATAAGGTGATTATTTACGGCGCTAACTGCCGCAGGTGTGACAGGTGTATGTCACTGCGATTAAAAATTTTTTTATCAGACCCACTATTGTCCCCTGAAACCAAATATCCGGCAGCAAAAATTTATCTATTTTATCCGATGGCTGGAAGGCAGGTTTCCCCCGATTAACAGAAGAGGCTGCAAAAAAATAAACTGGGGAACAAGGATTCGGACCTTGACTAACTGATCCAGAGTCAGTTGTGCTACCATTACACTATTCCCCAGTAGCCGGCGATTAATTTACACCAATTGGGCAGATTTATCAAGAGATTTAAAAACTTCCAAAAAACTATAACTTAAACCGCCTGTTTTTGGCAGAACATTTGCACAATTTATGTTCAGCCTGTTCTGCAGGCCGGGGCAGTCGCCGTCAATTCGGCCCAAATTAATCAAAATATTGCTTGCCAAACAGCCGTATTTTAATGAAACTATACTAAACACATGCCGATTTGGGTCGGGCGATTTTAGAAAGAAAGGAGAACGTTTATGAAACCAGCCACCACTATCACAGTAATACTTCTGTCCTTCGTTTCAATATCGCACCTGTTACGCGTGCTCTTTCAGGTGAAACTAACAGCCAATACCGTTGAGTTGCCGATGTGGCCGAGCATTCCAGCCTTCTTAGTCACCGCCGCTTTGGCAATCTGGCTCTGGACAGAAAACAAAAAATAATTTCAGTCGTTGTATTTAGCCACCGAATTTATTAGGGGGTTACTTTAAAAATTTGGTCCCACAATATATGCACTACATTTATCAGTTTTTGTAGGGTGGGGTCATAACCCCACCAATTCCCTTGTCACGCCGCATCACCAGTTTATCGCTCGCCGGTTCAGCCTTCGCAGCCGCGTAGAGTCGGCCCATAACCCCACCGATTTTTCTAAAAACAAGGTCAAACTCTTTTCGCCATACCCCTTGCAAATTATCAGGCAGCGTTTACACTATTGGCCTATGGCAAAGAAATCTGCTCCCAGTTCTAAAAAGGCCCCGGCTATCGGCAAGCCATCTGTTTTGGTCGATACGCGGGTAATTTACTGCGGTGACAACCTCGACCAGTTGAAAAAATTCCCCGACCAGTGCGTTGACCTTATTTATATCGACCCGCCTTTTAACTCGAACCGCAACTATGAAGTCTTTTGGGGCGAGACAAAAGAAAAACGCTCATTTGAAGACCGCCACGCCTCCACGCAGGCCTATATCGAATTTATGCGTCCCCGCTGCGTCGAACTGCACCGTGTCCTGAAGAAAACCGGCTCATTCTATTATCACTGCGACTGGCACGCCTCGCACTACGTAAAGCAAATGCTCGACCAAATCTTCAGCGAAAACCAGTTCCACACGGAAATAATTTGGAAACGCACGAATGCAAAAGGTCTCGCTTTTCGCTCATTTCCAAATGATCACGATATCATTTTCTATTATACGAAAAGTGGTGAATACACATTCAACCGTCAATATTTGCCGCACAACGAAGATTATGTAGAGGACTTTTACAAATACACTGAACCAGAAACGGGTCGTCTCTATCGATTAGCTGACCTGACAAATCCGAACAAAGATAGACCAAATCTCACTTATGAATTTCTAGGAGTGAAACGTGTTTGGCGTTGGACAAAGGAACGAATGCAGGATGCCTATGAAAAGGGTCTTGTTGTCCAAACAAAACCTGGTGCTGTCCCAGCATTAAAACGATATTTAGATGAACAGGAAGGTAATCCAGTTGACAGTGTGTGGACTGATATTCCACCGATTCAAGCTCATGCAGAGGAACGTCTCGGCTATCCAACGCAAAAACCCCTTGCTCTCTTGGACAGAATCATCAAAGCTTCCAGCAATCCCAATGATATTGTTCTTGATGCGTTTTGTGGATGCGGGACGGCTTTAGTTGCCGCTGAAAATCTCGGCAGGCAGTGGATAGGCATTGATGTATCGCCGACTGCCTGTCGTGTGATGGCCAAAAGGCTGCGGGATGTCTGCGGGATGAAGGAGGATGAAAAGCTCTGGCATATAGGCCGGGGCTTTGTCGTCCGTGACCTCCCGTGGACGATGGAGAAGCTCCGCGAGCTTCCTCCGTTCGAGTTTGAGAACTGGGCGGTTATTGCGCTGGGCGGTGTGCCCAATGTTGCCAAGGTCTGCGATATGGGTATTGACGGACGTATCTATCCGGTCTCGGCCATACCCAAAAAGAAGGCGGGTGAGCTTGAATTTATGGATGTGTGGTATCCCATCCAGGTCAAGCAGAAAGACAAGGTTGGCCGTCCCGACATCGATTCCTTCGAGGCCGTCTTAATGCGAGAAAACCGCACAAAAGGCTTTTTTATCTCATTCGGCTATTCGCAGGATGCTATGTCTGAAATCCAGGCATTTTTCAAAAAGACCGGCAAGGCCATCATCGCCCTGACCGTCAAAGACATCCTCGAAGAACAAATCGCCCACAAACTGGCATAGAGGTAGCCATGGCATGGATAAAACATAAAATCGAGACGTGGCCGCAACTTCGGGATACGCTTAACGAACTCGCCGCTACGGATAATATTGTGTGCCGCGGTCAAGGTTCTGATTACGACAACGGGGCGATATTTTCAACGCTGGACCGCACATTTAAGGATACAAATATAACTGACGAGAATCAAAAAAGCGAAGTTGAGCGTGAAATTGCCAAGCGTTTCAAAAGCTACGCACCAAACTACCTTTCTTTTGCCGAGCAAATGCATTTGAGCGATGGCCCCAGCTTCCTGATGCTAATGCAACACTATGGCGCTCCAACGCGTCTGGTTGATTGGACTTATTCAATTTGGGTCGGTGCATACTTTGCAGCAAAAAATGATTTTGAGAAGGATGGCATCATCATCGTGTTCAACGGTACTGCTCTTGACAAGCATGCGGGTAATAAACATGGTCGCGAAACATGTAATGTCCCTCTTACTGATAGAGATGGCCTTCCGAAAATTATGTGGAACTGCTATGGCCCTTGGGTTTGTCGTTTAATGCAGACAGGCCATCAGATTCCGCGTATGATAGCCCAGCAGGGCTTATTTACAGTAGGTGGCCAACTTGGCGTCGACCATTATAAGGCAATTGGCGAAATCGTCCCTGATGATGTTGAATCACCGGGAAAACAGGTTATTTCTTTTGCAGCAAAACTCAAACCCACCATTCTTAAAGCACTCCACCAAATGGGAATAAACGGTAGCACTTTGTTTCCGGGAATTGATGGCGTAGGCAGGGCACTGACCGAATTTGCGCACTTTCGTAAAAAGTAGAGACATAACCCCACCGCTTGTCATTCCCGTGCAAACGGGAATCCAGTTTTGTAGGATAAAATAGGGAACATTAATGCTGTTGAAAAAACATTTTTGATTTTTACATTGTCATTTTGCTTTTTGCACTTTGATTTTTTATTTGCTTTCCTATCCGCTACCCGCTATACGCTATCCGCTCTATACGCTACGCACGACGCACAACAAATCAATCATTTCCGAGGATACCAATTTGATTGAATTTCAATCAAAAGCGGGGATACCTCTTTGAAAAAATCCCAAAATCGTCATTTTTTTTACAAACTTTTTTTCGGTCGCAAAAAGTACACAAAATTCACCAAAACGATACGATTTTTCGCAATTTTTCCAAATTTTTCGCAATTTCGCGCACATTTTTCGCATTTTTTCCAGCCCCTACAATCGTTAAATTCAGCCCATCTTAACAAAAACCGATAAAAAACAGGCTTTGAAAAATCCCCTGCGAACAACAAATACCTCCCGTGTTCCAAATTGCCCAGGTTTTACATTGACAATTGGGCGGGAGACCGCTATAATGGATTATTATTGGTAATGGCAAAAAAGTGATGTAACGCTTTAACGGGAAGCGGGAGGGGCGTTATTATAGTGTTTCAGAAAAGGAATGGGCGATGAATATTAAATCGAGATTTGTCTGTAAGGTTTTTTTAGGCGTTGTTTTGGTTATTTTTGTATGCTGGCTGAGCGGCTGTAGCTGGCCGCAGCCGGGCGAAACCGTAGCAGAAGGCCGCAGAAGGCATATTCGCAACCTTGAAATCAATAATCAGGAATTGATGCACGATATAGATTACGCACTGTTTTTTGAGCAGCCCAGCAGGCTTACCGGTTTCAGAATGCCCTAACAGACAGGCGACATATCGTAAAAGTGTACGGCCGGATGCCGTATGCACGGTCAAAAGGATTTGTTAGTGGAAACACTCGTTGAGTATTTCAGGAGGGTGGGGCGATACGACTGGTGGGTTGTTACCATTGAATTGTTTCTTATCGGGCTGGTCGTTTACTGGATTGTGGATTTCCTCGAAGGCACACGCGGTGAGAGATTGTTCCGCGGCGTTATATTCATCCTCGTTGTCGGCGTGCTTATCTTGAACCTGGTGGTTGAGAAGTTCGGCTTTGAGCGGCTTCAATACCTTTACAAAGGTTTTCTGCTTGCGGTATTGATAGTCGCTGTTGCAGCCTTTCAGCCGGAGATAAGAAGAGTTCTTATGCGGATAGGTCAGCCGCGTTTTTCGACCGGCTCATCGCATCAGTTGGCCAGGGCCACCGAAGAAATAATTACCGCCGTTACCGAACTTTCCGCAATGCGAACCGGGGCCATTATTGTCGTTGAAGGTCAGGTGGCACTCGGTGAGTTTGTGGAAACCGGCGTTCGACTGGATGCCAAAGTAACCACTGAATTGCTCAAGACAATTTTTCATCCCGGCACGGAGCTTCACGATATGGCTGCTATAATTCGCTCCGACAGGGTGGTCGCAGCGAGGGTGCAACTGCCTCTGGCGGAGGCTGAACTGCCGGAACTTGGCGGAATAAAACTCGGCTCGCGCCACCGTGCCGCATTAGGCATAACTATGGGTTCGGACGCCACCGTTATAGTGGTAAGCGAGGAGACCGGCATAGTTTCGGTAGCACAGGGCGGCAAGCTGATTCGAAATATAAGCGAATCGCAACTGCGAAAATATCTGGCAGGTGCGACTGACAAAACGGCAACCATTGTCGAACGGTTATGGAAATCTCCGAAAAAAACCGAGCATCCTGTTTAGGCGGACTGACCGGAGACGTTGTGTTTTCTGCACGGGAGGCGGAATGTCGGTAAAGATTAACTACGGCAAGGTACTACTGGTTGGGTTTTTGACGATTTTGATTTGGGTCTGGGCGGACCTGGCGATGGACGAAGATTTCGTGGTCTCCAGCGTCAGAATAGATATAGCCAAATCCGGCAATCCGAAATTCTGGGTCAGTTTCAATAACGAATCGCATATTTCCATAAAAAAAGTGGTGCTTAGAGGGCCGGTGTCGAGGATTACCGATGTAAGACGAAAACTCAGCGAGGGCTCTCTGGCCTTTGAACTATATTTAGACCCGGAACAGGAAGGGATGACTGCCGCCCGACAGTATATTCTGGTGGTATCGGATTTTCTAAGACGCAGCGACCTGATGAAACAGCTCGGACTGGCTGTCAAGCTCTGCGAGCCGGATAAAGTTACTGTGGATGTCGTCGAACTTGTCAGGACGCCGCTAACTGTAAAATGCCTGGATGAGGACCAGATACCTGTGGAGACGGCGACCATTGAGCCGCGTCAGGTCGAGATGTTTGTGCCGAAAGACTGGAGCGGCGAGAAACTTGTTGCAAAGGTGCTCCTCAACAGAAGGGAAATTAGTCAGGCAAGATTGACCGCCATCGAGAAGAAACCCTTTATTGAGCTGGCGCCGGGCCAGCTCAGGGAATCGCCGACAGCGGTGAAAATCACGACCCCCGCACAGGAGAGCAGGCTGAACGATTACACCATAACGACCGCGACTCTGGGATTTATAATGAGCCCGAACCTTCAGGGGAAGTATAAAATTGAGGTAATCAATCTTAATGAGGTGATACGTTCGATTTCCATCAAGGCCGCTCCCGAAGCCAAGCAGGCCTACGATAAGATGCGTTATCAGGTGATATTAGAAATCGATGACAGTGATATCCAGGTCAAATCCGCAGAACCTCTGCGGAAAGAGCTTATCTACAATTTTCCTCCTGAGTACGTCCGCAAAAATGAGATTATGCTCAACCAGCAGCCCGCAGTAGCTCGATTTAATCTTGAGCCTGTTTCTGTCGAAGCGCCCGCTCCCCCGTAAGGGATGGCCAAGCCACTGCGACGCCTTAAAAACGCCGGTGAGTTTTTGATTATTTGAACAGTTATGCTCTTTTGACTGTTTTGTAGGATTCTGCTACCAGGACCAAAGCCAGCACTAATAACACTCCCGCAATGATTCCGACAGCAGAAAGGCCATATTGTCGCAACAGCAGAACCAGTGCGAAAATTGTCATTAAATTCATAAATACCATCGGCAGGAGAACAAACCCTGATTTTTTGCCGATTTTTCTAAGCCATACGGCGACAACAAGTAACACCAGGCCGGCCAGTAACTGATTTGTTGCGCCGAAAATCGGCCAGATTACCTTCCAGGCGGGAATCGGATTGCCGGAGTTGTCCCTGATGGTGATTAGCACAAAAATGGTCGGCAGCACCAGTGTTGCCAGTGTGGACATATAGCGCCAGCGGGTATCTTTGAGATTGAAAAATTCTTCAAAGATATACCGGCCTAACCGGGTGGCAGTGTCTAATGTGGTAAGGATAAACGTTGACAGCGCCAGCAGGCCGAACGAAAAACCGAGTTTGGCAGGTATGCCAAAAACCGACAAAAATTTGCTCATTCCCGTGCCGTAAATGACTAACGGCGGCTTGGCGGTCAGGGCATCGCCCTTTGCCAGCATTGCCACGGCGGCGAGAGAAACCACCGCCACAATACCTTCAACCAGCATTGCGCCATAGCCGATAAGTCTCGCATCGGATTCCTTGTCTAATTGTTTCGAAGATGTCCCGGAAGCGACAGTTGCGTGGAAGCCTGAGCAGGCGCCGCAGGCCACGGTGATAAACAGGATGGGGAAAAGCGGCCCCAACTGCGGGTCGGACCAGACAGTAAAAGCAGGGTAACTTATCGCGAATCCGCCGAGAAGTATGCCGAAGAAACTGCCCAGCACCGAAGCATAAAGCAGGAAACTGGAAAGATAATCTCTCGGCTGCAACAGTATCCAGACCGGTGTTGTCGAAGCCACAAAACAGTATATGACCAGAAAGATGCTCCAGGTTTTCGCGGGGTTGTCACCGATGAGCCTGGGAACAACTTCAGGTGGGATTGGTATCAGTTGGCCGACCCAGACGGCGACAAATACCAGCGGGACAAAAACAAGCGATGACCACAACACAGGGAGTTTCAGCCGGTATACAGATGCACCGAAACCAACGGCAAGAGCCATAAACAGAATTGAAGATGTTGCCACACCGCCATCCTCGACGAAGGTATTCGCTGTCAGGTCGGTAAAGACCGTCAGCACATAGACAAGGCTCAGCCAGATGAAAACCAAAAAAAGCTTATAGGCCAGCGGGGACATATATTCCTTTGCGATTTCTGCGATGGAGCGGGCCTTGTGGCGGACCGAGGCAATCAGGGAGGAGAAGTCGTGGACGCCGCCGATAAAAATTGCGCCGACTATCACCCAGACCAGCACCGGCAGCCAGCCGAAGGCGGTCGCCGCAATAATCGGTCCTATCACGGGGCCGGCCCCGGCTATCGAAGAAAAATGATGCCCCAATAAAACCGCTTTGTGCGCCGGCACGCGGTCGATGCCATCGTAATCGGTATGGCTGGGCGTCGGGCGATTGTCATCAATGCCATAGTGATTTTCCAGAAACCTTCCATAAAAAATATAAGCTGCTGCAAACAAAACAACCCCGGCGAGAAGAATCAAAATTAACATACTCGTCACTCCTGTAAATCCTGTGGCCTGTGCGAGCGTGCCAATAGCCTAATCGGCACTTCAGCAACAGGCAAAAGCTCACGCAGCCGGTTCACTATAAACCTGCGATAGTTCTCCTCGAAAAGCTCAGGATTATTTACGAACATAAGTATAGTTACAGGATTTACGGCAATTTGTGTGGTGTAATAAATCTTTGGCAGGCCGGTTTTGTGTTTCGCAGAGACGGCTCTTTCCTCCCTGATAACCTCGAACGCCCTGTTCAGCTCGCCGGTCGGAATCCACGTCATAGTTTGTTTGAAAATTTCCTCCGTCAGGCCGAAAACGTTGCGGATGTCCTCCGGGTCGGTTGCGATAGTGAAAATTATAGGCGCAAACTTCAGGCTCGACAGCGTCTTCGTCAGGTAGTCCTCGAAATCGCCGCTTTCAGCCCTGTCTTCAGCGAGGTCCCATTTATTGATGACCATTACGCAGCTTTTATATCCATCGGCGATGACCTTCGCCAGCTTTTTGTCGACCTGCGAGACCGGCTCGGTGGCGTCAATCATAAACAGCACGACATCAGCCCTGGCAATCGAGCGAATCGCCCGCACGTAGCTGTAAAACTCGATGCTGTCGGCCATACTGCCCTTTTTTCTCACCCCAGCCGTGTCTATAACCACAATGATTTTGCCGTCCCTTTCGATTCGCACATCGACCGCATCCCTGGTCGTGCCGGGTATCTCGCTGACAATCACGCGTTCGGCGCCGGCCATAGCGTTTACCATAGTGCTTTTGCCGGCGTTTCGTTTGCCGACTATCGCTATCTTCATCACCGGCGCAGCAGGCCTGGTCGATTCGATATGTTTTAGCTTCTCGAAAATCCTGTCTAACAGAACATTTTTATTGAGATTGTTCGTTGCCGAGATGCACAAAAATTCGCCGAAGCCCAGCCTGGCAAATTCGCCCGCCGCAGGAAACATTTTTGCTTCGTCAGCCTTGTTGGCGACGCCGATAACATCAAGATTATGCTTGCGAAGCATCCGGGCGATTTGCTCATCCAACGACATAAGGCCATCACGTATGTCGACCATAAAAATCACAAGGTTCGCTGATTCAATAGCCTTTTGGATTTGCTGCTCGATATGCTCTGCAAGCTCGGTGTTGTCGACTAAGCCGTATCCGCCGGTATCGACAAGCTCGAAATAGCGGTCATTTTTTTCGATAATGGTGCTGACACGGTCTCTTGTAACGCCCGGCGTAGGCTCAACGATACTTATCATCTCGCCCGCCAGCGCATTTAGCAGACTGCTCTTGCCCACATTGGGCCGACCAATTATCGCAACTACGGGTAATGCCATAGGACATCATTATATCAGCGAATACGGGTTATATGAAGCTTCAAGGCCGCAAAACGCCACTCGCGCTTCTCTCTATTTATTGTTTACTCGAATGATACGTTGCTCTCGAATGAGTTTAGCTACTTTTGGTGGAAGATGAATCTTGTTAATGCGGCGAACCGCGCTATTCTCCGTTGGCATCGCAGCAATCAAAACACCTTCAACTTCATCTATAAATTGCTTTTTAGTGACTGCAAAAGCAGAAAAGAAATTCCAAAAGTTGTAATACCTATCCTTTGGTCGATTTGCGTGTTGCCATATCCGGTTGAAAAGCTTAGTTTCAGCTTTTCCGACGTAGTAAGGATGGTCATCTCGATAAAGAACGTAAACACCCGGAGAAGAGAGCAAGTCCTTTATTTCTTCTAACAGCTTGTTGCCGCGTTTGATATCGAAAACTTCCCGCGGCCACATCTTAGCGTATTCGGAAACGATCTTGCCTTTTCTATGTTTCATTTCTTGCAGAACTCCTCGTTGGCACGGGCTAACTATGTCTTATATGGTTCTGTATAACACGCCTATATGCTTCCGTATACAATTGCGGCCTGCGTCACGCTGCATAAATCTCCCTCGCTGAACCGAGTATCTCACGCCTGAAAATAGGATTCGGATTCTCCTCAATCGCCTCTTTGCTGACCAAGTCAACCTCTCTGCCCAACAGTTCTACCAGCTCACCTTCCATACGATAATGGTCGAACATACTCCACCCGGCATCGGACGCAAAGGTTACAAGCAGGTCTATGTCGCTGTCCGCTCGCAGTTTGCCTCGCACCACCGACCCGAACACCGCCAACCGGCTTATTTTCCACCGCCGGCAAAACTCCGCAATCCTTTCCTGCGGAACCCCTAAATCCATCGGCGCCATCTAAATTCTCCTCTACAATTATAGTCTCGCACGTCCTTTATATTACTTCTATCCGCTGGTATCGACAAGCTCAAAGTAGCGGTCGTTTTTTTCGATAATGGTGCTGACACGGTCTCTCGTAACGCCCGGCGTTGGCTCAACGATACTTATCATCTCGCCCGCCAGCGCATTTAAGAGACTGCTCTTGCCCACATTGGGCCTGCCAATTATTGCAACAACCGGTAGTGCCATAGCCCGTCATTATATCAGCGAAAACAGATTTTATGAAGCGGTAAAGCCAGATAACTCCTGTGTAATCTAAGCGATCGTCTTAACATCTGTGTTTTGGGGAGCTAATTGCAGAGCAGTCTCAAAGGCTTTTATCGCCTCTATAGTCCTACCTAAGCCCTTCTCGGCCCGCCCCAGACCCCAATAGTTGCCGAAATAACCCGGTTCCTCGTAAACGAATTTACAGAAATTTTGTTGCACTACTTTTTCAGTTCGCAAAACGCGTACAAAATTCACCAAAACGACACTATTTTTCGCATTTTTTTACACTTTTTCCCACCCCCACAATCGTTAAATTTTGCCCATCTTGCCAAAAACCTCCTTGCACCCCTCCGGCCAAAATTTTATTGGAACAAAGAGTTAGCTTTTGCCTCTAAATCATTTATAATACTATTGTTATCTATAACTTTTTGAAAGATTAGCTATGGATTCACCCCTCGAAAAACACACAGGTGCCGAGCTTCTCTCCCGCTTTATGGCCGGAGACGAGTCCGCCTTTCGGGAGATTGTAACTCGTTACAAAGACAGTCTTTATACCTTTTTGCACCAGTTCCTCAACGACCGCGACCTTATCGAGGACGTCTTTCAGGAAACCCTCCTCCAGCTATTTTCCAGCAGAGAAAGTTTCGACGTCAATCGCCCGCTCCGCCCCTGGCTTTTTACCATTGCCGCCAACAAGGCCAAAGACGCCCTTCGCAGGCAGCATCGCTCCGCCGCCATTACTATCGGCTCTATGGCTGATGCCGAGGATATGTCCTTCGACGAGGCCATAAATAACATAACCTCAATTACTTCAGTCCCTTACGAAGAAATGGCGGAAAACGAGATTGCTACCCAGGTAAGACAGATTATAGCGAATATGCCGGATAATCTGCGTGAAATCCTGATTTTGGCATATTTTAACAAATTTTCTTACAAACAAATGACTGACATTTTAAGTATACCTATCGGCACGGTTAAAAGCCGACTACATACAGCCGTAAACCGTTTCGCCAAAGACTGGACAGCTTTTGTCAGGAGTAAAAAACACAAATGATTTCGTTGAATAACCAGCAGAAGCAATTACTTTTTGACTATTGCATCGGACTGACGTCTGCGGAGGAAACGGTTGAGGCTGCGCATTTAATATCATCAAACCAGGAAGCCTCGGAATTATATCTGAAACTTAAAGCATCTCTGGCGCCGCTTGACAGTATCAAACCGGAATCCTGCCCTGATGATTTAGCGGAGCATACCGTTTGGAGACTGAACAGCCTTGCCCTCGCAGGCCGGACGAAGCTTCACGAGCTTATTGCCGCCGAGCAAAACCGGGCCGAACCGGCTAAAACCAGCCTCTGGTTTAGTGTAGGCCGAAGACTTGCAATGGCAGCGGTTTTTATGATTGTCGGCGGTGCGATGATTATCACCCTGAACTTCATAACAAAGGTTGCCCGCCAGAAATACTCTCAGCAGTTGTGTCAAATGCAATTGTCAAATATCTGGCAGGGGATGAACAACTACGCCGCGGACAACGACGGCAAACTGCCGGCTGTTGCCACCGCAGAAGGCTCACCCTGGTGGAAAGTAGGCTGCCCGGGTCAGGAAAATCATTCCAATACCCGGCATATGTGGCTTCTGGTAAAAGGCAATTACGCCAAGCCGGCCGATTTTGTCTGTCAGGCTACCAAAGACACGCAAATATCGCAATTTGACCCTTCAAAATCAAAAGACCTCTCCGATTTTCCTTCCAGAAAATCCGTGACTTACAGTTTCAGGCTGATGCCTCCCAAAGCGGAGAGCGTAAGCAGCTTAAACGCCCAAAAGGTTTTAATGTCAGATTTGAACCCGCTTTTTGAAAAATTGCCGCAGGACTATTCCAAATCGCTTACGCTCAGGCCCGATGAGATTCAATTAAGCGCCAACAGCGCCAATCACAATCGCAGCGGCCAGAACGTCCTTTTTGGCGACGGCAGGGTCGAATTTGTAGGGGCACGGCGATTGGGGCCTGCCAGAGACGATATATTTACGCTCCAAAACACCAATGTTTACCGCGGCTGTGAAATGCCGGCCAACGATGCAGACGCTTTTCTCGCACCCTAATGCCCACCATCTGTTTTGCGGGTAAAAAATGTGTTTTTCAAGCTATCTTACGCTTCAAAAGTCGTTTGAAAAAATTTTAAAAAAAAGCTGGATTTAGCTGCGGTTTGTAGTTACAATATTACCCAAATAGAAATTTGTGCTTCAGATTAAGCACAGTACAAAGTAAAATCAGGAAAGGAAGAAAAGCTCGAAATCCCGCCTGTTAAACAGCAGCAGGAAAGACCCGCAATAACACAAGCAATTATCGTCGGCCGGTATTCCGGCATAAAGTTAACGTAAAAAGTATTAGGAGAACAGAATGAATATTTATGTAGGTAATCTATCAAGCACCACAACCGAGGACGAGTTGCGTTCAGCTTTTGAGGCCTTTGGTCAGGTAACGTCAGCCACTATAATTAAGGACAAGTTCAGTGGCGAGTCGAGGGGATTTGGATTTGTAGAAATGCCCTCCAAGGACGAAGCGCAGGAGGCTATCAATAAAATGACCGGACAAGACCTGAACGGCCGTTCTGTGCGGGCCAGCGAAGCTCGTCCCAGGACTGAGCGTCGTCCCGGTGGTGGCGGTGGTGGCGGCGGTGGTGGTCGCGGCGGTCGCGGCGGTCGCTTCGGCGGCAGCAGAGACGGCGGCGACGATAGACGCCGTTACTAAGCCGATACAGTCCAAAACGTAACTGCAAAAAAACGAACCAGCCCTGATTTTGGGGCTGGTTCGTTGTATTTAATTAGTTCCGGCTGAATATTTGATTAGTGTGAAAAAACCGGTCGTTTTACTTGTCATTTGTTTGCTGGCTGCAGGATGCAGGCAGGGCATATCTGGTAAAAACAGCGCCTTCACATTGCAAGAGGGGGATTTGCTTTTCCAGGACCTCGACTGCGGGCCGCTTTGTGATGCTATCGAAAAGGTTACAACCGGATACAACGGTGCGAAATTCACGCACGTCGGCATCGTTGCAAAAGACGGCAATGATAGTTTTGTCGTAATTGAGGCCGTCTCGGGCGGCGTTCGTGCCATGCCATTAGAGGATTTTCTCAACAAAAGTTTCGATGCTGAGAACCGGCCAAAGGTCGCCGTCGGACGGCTGAAGCCCGCCTTTACTCACCTTATACCCTCTGCAATAAAAAATGCGTCTGCCTTAAAAGGAAAACCTTATGATAAGGGTTTTGTTATTAACAACGATGCTTATTACTGTTCGGAACTTGTTTACGAAGCGTTTCTGCGGGCCAATGATAATAAGCCGGTATTTAACTTGCAGCCGATGACCTTCAAAGACCCGGATACGGGCGTTGTCTTCCCGCCGTGGCAGGAATATTTTTCGCGGCTGAATATCCCCGTTCCCGAAGGCCGGCCCGGCATCAATCCCGGCGGCATTTCACGTTCGCCAGTGTTAAATATTGTTTATTTGTATGGCACCCCTGACGGCTGGAAAAAGGATTTCTAATCTTCCGCAGAAACAATCTCCACCCGGCATTTTGGTATAGCTGAAAGAAACTCTGCGCCGTAGGGTTTGGTGATTATCCTGCTGTCGAGAATGACAACGATGCCGGTGTCTGTTTTGCTGCGAATCAGCCGGCCAAAGCCCTGCTTGAATTTGATAATCGCCGACGGCAACTGGTACTCATAGAATGGATTGCCGCCGTTTTCTTTTATCTGCTGCAATCTGCCGGCAAGCAGCGGCTTATCAGGGACCGCAAAGGGCAGCCGAACGATAATCACATTGCTAAGCGCCTCTCCGGGAACGTCAACGCCCTGCCAGAAACTGTCTGTGCCGAACAGCACATTTCTGTCGCCGGAGCGGAAATGCTTCAAAAGCGTTGTTCTGTCGATACCCGCGCCCTGCTGGAGCAGTTTAATGTCGTTTTCATCGAGCCAGCGAGCGATTTTGTCGGCGATTTCCTCAAGCATCGTATAGCTGGTGAAAAGCACAAAGGCCCTGCCCTGCGTTTGAAGTATGTATTTTTTCAAAACTTCAGCGGCGGCACCGGCAAACTTGTCGTTATTCGGTTCCGGCAGGTCTTTTTCGATATATATTTTGGCCTGCCTTTCGTAGTCGAATGGCGAGCCGAGTTTAATAGCATCGAAATCGTCCAGGCCGATTCGGCCGGCAAAAAAGCTAAAGCCGCTTTTGTCCGCCTTTGAGCCGCTGCTTAAGGTGGCGCTGGTCAGTATGACCGATTTATATTTGTCAAACAGGCATCTTTTCACATCCGGCCCGACATTTATCGGCGCACTTTTCAGGCGAACTCCGGCTCTTTCGTCGCCATCCGCCTCGACCCAGTAGACGCAATCGCCTTTGCTGTGCGTCAGAAAGTTATTCAAATCCTGCGGCAGGACCTCGCAGCGGTCGGCAAACCTGGCGACCTCCAGTTTTTCATCATCGTCGCCGGCCTCTTTTACCATCCTGTTTAATTCCAATCGCAGATTTTTCAGATGTCCCGATATGGTATCATCAACAAAGCCTTTCTCGCATCTGCCGCCGGTACGACCCTTTGTTTCTTCATACCAGTCTTTGACTTTGCTGAAAAAGGTTTTCGCCTCCTTCGCCGTCTGGATTACTATGTCTATAGCTTTATGGGCGTTGGTGTATGCCAGAAGCCCTTTATGCGTCCGCGGATTATAAAGACCGTCAAGCAGAAACTTGACCCTGTAATTGCTGATGTCTATGCCGAAATGTTCCTCCGCGACATGCTCGATATTGTGTGCTTCGTCTATAATGACATATCGATAATCCGGCAGGACAGAAGCTCCCTGCTCTTTCAAAACCAGGTCGCTGAACATAAGGGCGTGGTTTGCGACGATAATATCGGCTGTTTCCAGTTGCCGCCTTGCCCGCCAGTAAAAGCAGGCGCGAAAATGCGGGCATTTCCTGGCCCTGCAGTTGCCGTAATCGCTGTTGACCGCATCCCAGACGGAGCCTTTGGGCAAAAACGGAATGTTACTCAATGAGCCGTCCTCTGTTCTGTCGGCCCAGTCTTTTATCGCCGCAAGAGTTGAGCCGGTTTCATCGAACAGCCCTTTTTGTCTGCGCAGCGCAAACTCAAGCCTGCGCCTGCAAAGGTAGTTATTTCTGCCCTTGGCCAGAACTGCTGAGAACTGGTGCGGCAGGCACCGGGCCAGAAAAGGAATGTCCTTGTTTATCAGTTGTTCCTGCAATGTAATGGTGAAAGTGCTGATAAGCACCTTACCCAAACGCCGGCGAACTGCTTCGACAGCCGGCGCCAGATATGCGAAACTTTTGCCGACTCCTGTGCCGGCCTCGACTGCGAGGTGCCGGCCGTTAAGAATCGCCGCCTCGACCGCATCGGCCATTTCAATCTGCTGAGGCCGATACTCAAAACCGGAAAAAGAGGTCGCAACAGGGCCGTCCTGAGCGAAGATATTATGTGTTTCCAGGAATGGTTCTGAATTGTCCATAACTGTAGCGTGCAGGGTATGCGCTATTTTTCGTCTAAGACCTTCTTGAGAGTTTTCGCCGCCGGCCACTGGGGCATCATCAGGTACGCTTCGTCAATTGCCTTTTTAGCCGCCTCGGTCCTGCCTAATTGATAATAAACATAGGCCAGCAAAAATTGCAGCTCCGGCGCATTGCTTTTTTCCAACCGCTGCTCAGCTTCAACTATTCTGCTTTCGAGCCTGTCCCGGTCGCCTATCATAGTTTCGAGATTGATTTTAAACAGCGCATATTCGGGAAAAATCTCCAGCGCCCTCGAAAGAAACAGAGAGCTGCTCATATACTCGCCGGCGGCAAACAGGGCATAACTTTTGCCGGCGTAAGCAAGCGGGTCTTCCGGCTTATAATAAGAGGCGAGGGTATAGGCGTCCGCCGCTCGGTAATACTGGCCCTGCTTCATATAATTTTCAGCCGTCTTGACGTGCTGATTGAATTTGTCCTTGGCAAAGGAAGCAAAACTATTATGCTCACCCAAAATACCCTTTGCCTTGACGGACAGGTCAACGGGGGAAATTTTATCAACCGCGATTTCCTCCTTTGAAGCGCCTTCTTCGGGCGGTTTTGTCTCCTTTTCCTCTCGCCTGCCGGGCTCATTTGTGTCAACGGAAGGTTTTGCAGGCTGTTTTGTAGTTTTTCCGGCCTGCTCGGATTCAAAGCTTTTCTTAAAATCTTCAAGCTGCTGCTTCATTTGCTCAAAAACGTCGGCTTGTTCCTTTTTAGCGGTCTTTTGTTTCGGCGCCTGAGCCTGAACTTTTTCAAAAGGTTGCATGCCCTTTTTACTCAGCCCCTTTGGAGCAGACAGCTCTTTTGCAAGGCTCTGTTTTAGTTCAGACACCTTTTTGCCTGCCTGCCCGAGGTCGTTCTTCAACTGCGCTATCTGTTCCTGCTGCTGTTCGTCACCGACCCCTGTCGGCTGCAGATTTATATTCCGCGAATACCTTTCAGCATCGCTTGAAATCATCTTTTCCATTTCCTCTGTTGTCATTGACATCGGCCGATTGGGCGGCAGAACAGGCGGGTGATAATAAGGCGATGAAACAAAATGTTTGTATTGCGTGGAAACAGCACCAACGGCAGGCTGGGTTAATATCAACTGGTCCGGCAGTCTGCCCGCAGGATAATTGCTGCCAAATGTTTGACCCTGTGGCGCAAAAACACTGCCGCGATAGCCTGGCAGCGTGGTGGTTACAGACCTTGTTGCAGAGTAATATGGCACGGATTGACCTGCGCTACGGCCAAAGCTTTCTGAGCCGGCTGAATCCCTGATAAATGAATCAAGAGCCGATGAACCCATAGGGCCGCTGAAAGATGTGGATGCCTGGTAAGGAACGACTCCCTGAAAACTCTTGCCGGCGGTTAGGTTGCCCGTAATTACAAGGTTGCTGCTGGTATCCATTGGATTGGGAGTGCGTGTCAGTCTGGTGCGACCGCTGCCGGATGCAGCCCCTCCCGGGCTGAGACCGCTGCCAACCGCCCAGGTAACTGATGATAATGCCAAGCACAACAAAATGCACAGTTTCCGCATCCGCTGCCGGTTTTGCAGCGGCAATGATTTCTCGCCGTATTTTTTTTGCATCGAGCCCATTTGGGAAATGCGATTTACTTTCTGTATTTCGGTTTTTCCGCCCAGTTTAACTTTGTAGCCAGTGTGTCCCATTCTGTCCGTAGAGGGTTATTCACAATAAGAAAAATACCTTTGTCTCTCTCGACTTTCACAACATCGCCGACCAATAATTTCATTGAAATCTGCCCATCTACCGAGATAGTAGTTCCTTTATTGACGCGGACGCCTAAAATTTCCACCGTACTGCCGGCGCTTATAACTATGGGTCTGAAACTCAACGAATGCGGGCAAAGCGGCGCTACAACCATTGCCTCCATCTTGCCGGACAGTATCGGGCCTCCTGCGGACAGATTATAAGCCGTCGACCCGGTCGGCGTTGAAATAACCAAACCGTCACTTATGCAGCCTGCCAGCGGCTGGCCGTCTACCAGCACCTTTAGCTCAACCATTCTAAACGGCGGCCCGGCTGCGATGAAAACATCATTCAATGCCGACGATGTAAATTTGACCTTGTTGCCGCTGCAAACCTTGCAGCTAAGCATCATCCGTTTTTCTATAGACGCTTTCCCTAATATTATACTGTCGAAACATTTCTTAAGTTCATCGACACTGAATTCCGCCAAAAACCCGAGTTTGCCGAGATTAACGCCTATCACAGGCACATTACTGCGGCTCAGATGCCTTGCGGCTGATATAATGCTGCCGTCACCGCCGAAAACAACCGCAAAATCAGCTTCCTTCAGAACATCTGCGGTGCAGTCATCAATATTACAGGTCGCAATTATACGGGCCCTGCTTTTCACAAAATCCCTGAAGTGCCCGACCACTTCAGCGGCCTGCCCTTTTTTCGGGTCGCTGAAAACCACCAGTCTGGATAGGGTTTTGGCCAAAGAAAAATTCCTTCAGAAAAGTCTATATTTTCAATTCTCTTATCGTCTCAGCTATTTTATCGGCACTTATACCGGCCTCCATAAGCTGTGCGCTTCGTGAGTTATGTTTGATAAATCGGTTCGGCACACCAAGCGTTACTATCGGCTTTTTAATCCCGCCTCCCAGCGCCACCGCCGCTTCAAGCACCGCTGAACCGAAGCCGCAATCGATATAATGGTCTTCCACCGTTATGATACGTTTGTAGCCGCCCAGAGCGGAAATCATTCTTTCATCGACAGGGCAGGCAAATCGGGCATTTATAACGTCTATCTCGATACCGTCTTGCGCCAAAATATCAGCGGCTTTTAGCACCTCTGCCAAAACCGCACCATAAGAAACAATCACAACAGATGACTTCTTGCCTTCTCTGACGACCACACTTCTTCCCAACTCAAAAGGTGATTGTAAACCGGCAATTTGGAAATCAGGCGTTTTGTCTTTGGGATACCTGATTGCAACAGGTTTATCTGCGTTCAAGGCAAATTCGAGGGCCAGTTTCATTTCAGTCTCATCGGCAGGGGCCGTAAGCACCATATTCGGCATCATCCGCAGGAAACCAATATCCATTACGCCGTGATGTGTGGGACCATCGGCGCCGACAAGACCTGCTCTGTCGATGCAGAAAACCACCGGCAGATTTTGCAAAGCCACCTCCTGAAATATCTGGTCGAAGCTTCGCTGCAGAAAGGTCGAATAGATACAGACCACCGGCCTTAGCCCGCTCTTTGCCAGACCTGCTGCAATATCCACTGCGGCACTTTCCGCTATGCCGACATCGTAAAAACGGTTGCCGAATTTTTTGCGAAATTCGCCGAGTCCCGTGCCGTCGCACATTGCCGAGGTTATGGCGATAATCCGATTGTCTTTCTCTGCCAGTTTCACCAGATGTTCGCTGAACACATCGGTAAACGTTCGCCCTGCCGCCGCAGAAGGCGGTTCTGCGGCATTTCCGTTCATTTCGAATGGGCCTGTCGAATGGAATTTACTTGGGTACTCGCCGGCAGGCTGAAATCCCTCGCCTTTCTTGGTATAAACGTGCAGAATGGCCGGATGATTCAAATGCGACAATGCGCCGAACAACTGCACAAGCGACTCTATGTCGTGCCCGTCAACAGGGCCAAAATAAGGAATATTCAGACTCTCAAAAATCTGGCTGGGCGGCAAAACCATTCGTATGCTTTTCTTTATCCTCTCGATTGCGTCCTCAACGCCCTTGCCTATCACCGGCAGATGTTCAAGAATGTTGTTGGTGGTTTTGACCAAATCCTCGTATGTATGGCTTAAGCGAATCTTTGAGAAATATCTCGCCAGCGCACCGGCAGTCGGGTCTATCGCCATCGAGTTGTCGTTAAGCACGATAAGCAACTGTCTTTTGACCAGGCCCAGGCTGTTGAGCGCCTCGAAAGAAACGCCGTTGACAATGCTGGCATCGCCGACAAGGGCCACAATTTTATCGTCCTTGTGTATCTGAATCTGCCCCAGCGCCATCCCGATTGCCGTCGCTATTGAGGTGCCGGCGTGGCCGACAGAAAACTGGTCATATATACTTTCCTCCGGGTTTGGAAACCCGCTGGGGCCGTCCGCCTGGCGAAGCCGGCTGAACGTATCTTTTCTGCCGGTGATTATCTTGTGCGCATAACACTGATGGCCGACGTCCCACAGGAGCTTGTCTTTCTTAAAATCAAACGCATAGTGCAGCGCAAGGGTAAGCTCCACCACGCCTAAGCTGCTGGCAAGGTGTCCCCCGGTCTTGCTCACCGTTTCCAGAATAAGCTGCCGCACCTCACCGGCCAGCGCCTTCAACTGACCGACCGGCAGCTTCTTCAGGTCATCGGGACTATTTATCTGTGCCAGTAAATTGCTCATCAGAATCAATTATTATATGGCAAATGACAATCTTTTTCAATCAAAAGCGTGGTTAGGCATATAGCACATTAGTATTTTTGAATTATTCCCTACTGCTTTTCCCATAAGAACTTATGAAACACCGACTCGACAAACCAGCGTGAACTTAAAATCAAATGCGAATACCGATATAATTATAGATGTGCTATTTACCAAACGTTTACCTCAAATTATCGGAGCCATCAATAGCTTAATTTATTAGAACTGACCGAAATTTACGTTTTATTAACAGCTTCCCTGATAAATGGTTATGACAATGTTAAAACTGTATGGCTAATTATTAAGAAAGCTAACTGCTTTAACGATAGAGATTTATGCGTGATGAGCGTAAAAAACCCGTGTTTTTCTTTTATTTTTGGTTGCTCCCTTGACTATTTTTCATTGAGCCATTATATTCACCGCTCCGCCTAACTGAAAACGACATATGATGCCGATATAAAAAAACAAAGGAAATAGGGAAAAGTATTGACTTATGGAGAGCTTCTGGGGTAAAATATATATTGTTAAGGAGGAGGTTAACGGTGAGATGAGGTTGGTGATTTCCCGCAAAGCGGGGGGGTGCGCTCACTTTTTGAGAACGATAGAAGTAAATAGGGGGTAACAATGGTATACGCAGCAGCAATACTGTTTGTAAACGCCAAAATGCTTCTCGGCGAAGGTTCTAGTGCCGGTACAGGGTGGATTACTCCGGCAATTTTTACATGTTTGTCCGCTCTCCTTTTCTGGTTCTTCCGTGATAAGTGTGCTGCCTTTACAGAGACAGACAAGAGGGTAGAAGGTAAAATTGATAAAAACTTCACCTATCTCATAAAAGAGGTGAAATCGATTGATGGAAGGGTTGCTAGGATAGAAGGACACCTTAAGTTAGGTTCACTTGCTAGCCACTCACCGCTTCGTCTTACATCTGTCGGCATAGAAATCCTAGAAAAAAGCGGTATTAAGGATGCAGCAGACCAATTTAAAGACAAACTTTTGGAAGAAATCAAGATAGAACAACCTGCGACTGCTTATGATGTCCAAGAAATTACCAAGACGGTATTCCAAGAATTTGATTTTGGTGAGGACAATGTCAGGAAGTTTAAAGACTATGCTTTTCAAAGCGGGAAATGGGGGCTGTCTGATATTTTAGATGTCGGTTCTATTTATTTCAGGGATATTGTTCTGAAAGAACTTGGATACAAGGTTGAAGATTTGGACAAAAAAGCGGATGGTTAGCAAAGTTTGCCGTTTTGGGCGATGACTTCTGAGCACTTTTTTTGTCGTATCTGTTCTCTATCTCATCTTGTTCTTCCCAGCAAAGCCGCAACGAGCTGTCTAAGCGGCCCGGCTTTTGCGCCGAAGGGTTTCAAAGCAGCCAGCGCCTCATTCGCCAGTTTTTTTCCCAGCTCACGCGACTTTTCCAAGCCTACCACCGCAGGGTAAGTGCATTTGGCGGCCTTTGCGTCCTTGCCGGCTGTTTTGCCGATATACTCACTCGACCCGCACACATCGAGAATATCATCAGCTATCTGAAATCCCAGCCCGATTTTCAGGCCGAATTTGCAAAGGCAGTTAAATTCATCGCTCGTCGCTCCGCCGCAGATGGCTCCCATTGCAGCCGCACATCGAAACAGCTTTGCCGTTTTATTCGTTTGTATATGTTCAAGAAGTTTTCTATTGCCCTTAATTTTTTCAGCTCTCAAATCCGCCATCTGGCCGGCAATCATACCAGCAGGCCCCGCAGCCTCCGCCAGTTCGCCAATCAGCCTTACTGCAATATCAGGTTCATTTATCTTCTTCGCCAGAATTTCAAAGGCAAGCGTCAGCAGGGCATCGCCGGCCAGTATCGCCGTTGCCTCGTCAAAAGCCTTATGACAGGTGGGCAGTCCCCGCCGAAAATCGTCATTGTCCATCGCCGGCAAATCATCGTGGACGAGCGAATACGTATGCACCATTTCAATCGCCGCCGCCGCCATCTTCGCATTGCGGTTTATCCGCCCGCCAACAAGCTCGCAGCACCACAATACCATCGTCGACCGAATACGCTTACCCGGCGCTTCAATCGTATATTTAAGGGCCTTAGCAAGGTCTTTGTCGGCAGAGGCATGCTGGACCAGAAGCCTTCGCAGCGTATTGTTCACTAATGTTATCTTCTGCCGTAATCCGGTATCAAAATCGCTATCTGACATTTTCAAAATCCCGACAACATCGGGGTTCACTAAATTCCGTAATTTTACTATTATATACTCTTTTGGAGGTTTCCTGAAAAAAAATTATGAATGCCGGTATGATTTTGATTCTCGGCGTTACCGCCTCCGGCAAAGGCCGGCTGGCCTTCAATTTGGCAGAACACCTCGGCGGCGAAATAATCAGCATCGATTCGATGAAGGTTTACCGGCGAATGAACATCGGCACAGCCAAGCCTTCCGAAGAGGCCCGCCGGCGAATCAATTATCATTTGATAGACATTGTTGAGCCGAGCGAATCATTCAGCGTAGGCAGATTTCTCGAACTGGCCGGCGCCGCCATCGACCAGATAAAAAGCCGCAACAAGCCGGTAATCGCTGTCGGCGGCACAGCCCTTTACATAAAAGCCCTGCTGTACGGCCTTTTCGATGGTCCTGCAAGAGATGAACAAATCCGTCTGCGCCTCAAACAGCGTGCGCAGGCTGAAGGGCTGGAAACGCTATATAAGCAGTTGGTTGAAATTGACCCTGCCGCCGCCCAGAAAATTCACGCCAACGACCTTAAACGCATAATTCGTGCGCTGGAGGTCTATGAACTGACCGGCAAACCGATTTCAGGTTTCCAGCAACAGTGGCAAATACCAGCCGCCGGCCACAAGTGGACAATCATCGGCCTGCGCAGAGAAAAGACGGTTGAGAACAGCCGAATAAATCAGCGGGTAAAAAATATGATTGAAGCGGGTCTCGTTGACGAGGTCAAATCCTTGCTGGCAGAAGATAAGCCGTTGAGTATGCAGGCCCGATGCGCCATCGGCTATGCGGAAATAATTGACTACCTGAACGGCAAAACTACTCTTGACGATGCCGTTGAGCTTATAAAGAAAAATTCCCGCCGATTTGCAAAATCACAGCGAACCTGGTTTAAAACATTCAGAGAAGTTCATTGGCTGGACATTTCCCCCGACGAACCGGCAGAAAAAATTCTCGAACGCACAAAATCGCTCATAACAGATGCCGTAGGATAACAAAACCCTCACCCGCAGCCGGTTCACCGTATGTCTTGACGGCATTAAGCATTGCATATAAAGTTATCTGCTTGGCAGATGATTAAACCACAAAAAACATATCGGTCCTGTTGCATTTATTTGGTTTTGGCATTAGGCACATTCGCTGTCTTCCGGAGCGTCCTTAACTGCGATTTCCTGTACTATGACGACCAGGAATATGTTGTAACAAATGACCATATTCAAGCCGGGTTAACTGCCCAAAGCGTTAAATGGGCTTTTTCCGCAGCGTTCGCGGCCAACTGGCATCCCCTGACCTGGCTGTCGCATACGCTCGACTTCCAATTGTTCGGTCTGAACCCCAAATGGCATCATTTGACTAATCTGCTGCTGCATATAGCCAACACATTACTGCTTTTTGCAGTTCTTAAGGCAATGACCGCTGCGCTCTGGCAAAGTGCATTTGTGGCCGCCTTATTTGCATTGCATCCGCTGCATGTTGAATCGGTCGCCTGGGTTGCGGAGCGTAAAGATGTTTTAAGCACAATGTTCTGGCTGCTTACGATGGCTGCGTATCTGCGTTATGTCAGGCGGCATAGTTTAACCTGGTATACGGTGACACTGTTTCTGTTCGCATTGGGCCTTATGGCAAAGCCGATGCTGGTGACATTGCCGTTTGTATTATTACTGCTCGATTATTGGCCGTTTGAGCGGCTAAATCGAAATACTATATACGAGAAGGCGCCGTTTTTCGCTCTTTCAGCGGCCTCAAGCTTAGTTACTTTTCTTGCGCAGCGGGCAGCCGGCGTAGTGGCCGGCAGTGAATTACTGCCCCTGAAGTTCCGCGCAGCCAATGCTGTAATTTCTTATACGCAATATATTGCGAAAATGCTCTGGCCAAACAGGCTGGCGACAGTTTATCCGTATCATACCGACAACTTGTCAGTATGGCGAACCGCTGTTGCAGCCCTGCTGCTGATAGCAGTGTCGATTCTGGCAGCCCGACTGGCAGCGAAACACAAATATGCCCTTACAGGCTGGCTGTGGTTTCTGGGGACGCTTGTGCCTGTTATCGGCCTTGTTCAGGTCGGATGCCAGGCAATGGCAGACCGCTACAGTTATATTCCGCTGACAGGTCTTTTCATAATAATTGCCTGGGGAGTTCCGGAAGCGCTGTCAAAATGGCGGTATCGTAATATCATTCTTTCCGTATCAGCGGCAATCATTTTGTCGGTTTTGTCGATATGTACTTATCTTCAGCTTCGCTATTGGCGCAACAGCATCGCTCTTTTTGAACATACCCTGGCGGTGACTGAAAACAACGCTGCGGTACACAACCATCTGGGTTATGCACTCTATAAACTGGGCAGGACTGATGAGGCGATAGAGCATTACTATCAGGCTTTGCGAATAAATCCCAGTTCTGCCATTATTCAAAACAATCTCGGTATGACGCTGGAATCACAGGGCAAAGCGGACGAGGCAATCAGTCACTATATAACTGCTACGCAGATAAGGCCTAATTTTTCTGAAGGGTACTACAATGCAGCCCATTTGTTGGCCTCTAAAGGCAAACTAACCGAGGCTGCGAACTACTACCGGCAGGCGTTGAAATTCGACCCCGATTTTGCCGAGGCACACAACTACCTTGCCCTGGCACTCAAATTTCAGGGCAGGCCCGACGAAGCAATAGACCATTTCCGCAGCGCTTTGCGAATCAGACCTGATTATGCCGAAGCTCACGTTAATCTCGGCATAACTCTTGCTTCGCAGGGCAGGTTTGAGGAGGCCGTCAGCCATTACCGTAAAGCAATAAATTTAAAACCCGATTTTGTCGAAGCATTAAACAATCTGGCATGGGTTCTGGTTTTAAATCCAGACCCTAAAATGCGGGATGTGAATGAGGCGGTTGTCCTTGCGGAGCGTGCATCAGAATTAACAAAGCAACAGAACCCCGCCATATTAAACACATTGGCTGCGGTCTACGCCGCATCGGGACAATTTGACCGTGCTGTCACCACAGTTCAGAAGGCAATCGAATTGGCCAATTCAGCCGGGAATAATGAGCTTTCTAATCGTCTTGGCAAACAGTTAGAACTTTACAAACAGGGGAAACCTTAAATCAGGGTTTGGACTGCCTGCAAAGGTCTAACTTTTCCCGAATCAGGCCGGCAAGTGCCTCGTTTTTCTCGGCATCAGCTAATTGCAGCGCATAACTGAATTCGTTTGCCGCCTCGTCCGGCTTGCCTGCCGACACGAGCGTAACTGCAAAATTGTATCGCAGCAATACATCATTTGGCGCAAAACGCAGCCCCTGATTAAAGCAATCAATAGCTTCATCGAACCTGCCCTGCTCGACCAGTATATTACCGAGATTATTAAGAGCCTTGATATAATCAGGCTTGATTTTAACGGCCTGGCGGTAGTGGGCCATTGCTTCTTCAAGACTGCCCCGCGACTGAAATACGTTGCCAAGATTGTAGTTTATCGTGCCGTCATCGCTGACTGTTTTAAGCGTATGCTCAAAAAGAGCGATGCTGTTGCGCCAATAGCGAAGCTGAAGATAAGTACATATCGACAAGGCCAGTAAAATAGTCGCCGCTGATACGCCGAACAAAACTCTTTTATGCCGCCATTTCGCAAAAAGCTCCGGCATCCCCCACGCAACAATGATAAACAATCCTGTAAGCGGTATGTAAGTGTAACGGTCGGCGAATGTCTGGCTTCCCACCTGAACAAAACCTATAACGGGAACAAGTGTCCCCAGATACCAAAACCAGCCTGCGGCCAGATACCTGTGCCGCCCTGACAGCCGAACAATCAACATTGTTACAGCCAGCAAAACCAGACCTGCTGCCGCCGCCTTCAAAAACAATAACCTGTCAATCTGATACGGATAAAGCACTGCCAGTTCGCCCGGCCAAATCATCTTCCCGACATACCTCATATAAGAAACAATCGCATTGGCAAAACGTATCCTCAAGGCCAGCACATCAGCGCCTGTCATCGCCCCGCCTTTTTGCTGAGCAAGAAAGGTAATAACGCTCGAAATGGCTGAAAGAACAAAAAACGGCAGCTTTTCAAAAACGGCTTGCCGCATGTGGCACGGCCATCTTGGCCGTGTATTCACGGGCTGGAAGCCCGTGCCACAAAGCGGCCAATAATCGAGCAGCAATAATACGAACGGCAGTGTCACCAGCATCGGCTTGGCCATAAGGCCCAATGCGAACAAAAGTAGTGTCACCATATACCAGATTAAACTATGCCGCCTGACATATCGCAGGTATGCAGCCATCGTAAGCAGCCAGAACATTGTGCTTAAAACATCTTTACGCTCCGCAACCCAGGCGACCGATTCAACGTGCAGCGGGTGCAATGCAAATAAAGCAGCAACATAAGCGCTTTGCCAGAGCGCACCGGTCATATCTTTAAAAACCAAAAATAGCAGCAAGACATTTACTGTGTGAAGCAGCAGATTAACGAGGTGATGCCATTTGGGATTAAGGCCGAACAATTGGCAGTCGAGCGTATGCGAAAGCCACGTCAGCGGGTGCCAGTTGCTGGCACGAGTTGCCGTAAACGCCCATTCGATGCTTTTAAGGTTAAGGCCGCTCTGGATATAAGGATTTTTTACGACATACTTGTCATCATCGTAGTCAACGAATTCATTGTATTGCACCTGCCAAAAAACTGCGAATGTCACCAAAGCCAGCGCCAGGCAAATCCAGAGTGATTGGTATTTATTCGATGTTCCGCTCATTATTTCTTGTTCTTGAGCAAAGACTGGAGCGACTCGGCGGCCTTGGTATGATTCGGGTTGATTTTCAGTGCCTGACGATAATGCTCGATTGCCTCATCGGGTTTTCCCTGCAGCGAAAGCGCATAACCCAGGTTGTAATGCGTCTCGGCATTGTCGGGCTTTAACTTCAATGCCTGACGAAAAGCCGAAACAGCCTCATCGATATTACCCTTCATTGCAACAGCGACACCCAGGTTCATATACGCATCGGCATGGTCCGGTTTAACTGCCACTATCCGGCGATAATAACTTATGGCCTCATCGAGTTTGCCCTGCGAGGCAAGGGTGTTGGCCAGAATATATTGGGTTTCGACATCGTTTGAATCGCTATTTTGTAACTGGCTGACAGCTTCGTCAAATTTTCCCTGCGATTTAAGCGCACCAGCCAGGCTTTGGCTGACCTCGGTGAAATCCGGCCTGATGCGCAACGCCTCGCGATAATGATTTATTGCTTCATCGAGTCTGCCCTTTTCTCGAAGTGCATTGCCGAGGTTGGCGTGCGACTCGGCTGATTTCGGGTCTATTTTTATCGCCTGCCTGAATTGCTCTATTGCCTCGTCCGGTTTTTTCTGCTTCACAAGCAGCGCGCCCAGGTTATTATGAGCGTCGGCGAAATCCTGTTTCACCCGAATCGCCTCGCGATAATGACCTGCCGCCTCATCGGGCCTGCCTGCCGACTGCAGAGCATTGCCGATATTGTAATGTGCATCAGCGTAGTCCGGCTTTATTTTCAGCGCCTGCCGATAATAGTCAATCGCCTCATTAAGTTTGCCCTGCATCTCCAGCGCCAGCCCGATATTGTTTAATGCATGGTCAAAATCAGGCCTTAATTGCAGTGCCTTTTTATAATTGCTGATGGCCTGGTCGAATTTGTTCTGCTGCTTAAATACTATGCCCAGATTGTTGTATGCCTCCGCAAAATCCGGCTTGAGCTTCAGTGCCTCATTTAACTGGCTCGCCGCCTCATTTAGCCTGCCCTGAGATTTGAGAAGCACACCCAGGTTACTGTGTGCTTCAGCATATTTGGGCCTGATTTTCAATGCCTCATTAAAGTGCTTTAACGCCTCGTTGTGTTTGCCCTCGTCCGCAAGCAAACGGCCTATGTTATTGTGGGCCTCGGCATATTCAGGGTCAATCTGAATCGCCTGACGGTAGTGATTGACAGCATCGCCGGCTTTGCCCTGCGATTGAAGCTCAACCCCGACATTGTAGTTCGCTATGGCGTTGTTGTGTGTTACCGCCAGCGCATGCTCAAAGAGGGTCATCGTATTCTGCCAATAACGAACCTGATATGTAGTGCCTATACCCAATGCTAAAATGATTATAGAAGCCGACACACTCAGCGCCATTTTTCTGCTGCGCCACTTTGCCGTAAGCTCATCAATTCCCCAGGCGGCAATGACAAGCAGCCCTACCGATGGTATGTAACTGTAGCGGTCTGCCATAGACTGCGCGCCCACG
>Ga0315283_10000044_pt1 | contig 63882 bp, 62 predicted proteins | sample YL17G09_0_MG_FD_204541 | JGI IMG/M metagenome (GOLD analysis project Ga0315283, IMG submission 204541) | Sediment microbial communities from Yellowstone Lake, YNP, Wyoming, USA - YL17G09_0 | ecosystem: Environmental > Aquatic > Freshwater > Lake > Sediment | place: USA: Wyoming | collected...
CCTTAGTTTCTTTTCTACGCGAGAGGATGCCAAAAACGCTTTAAAATCCGCGAATGACTTTTTTGCCGCGATAGAAGCTTTATTTAATGTTATTTCAATCTCTAAATTATGATTAACCTAAAAGCCAAGAGCCAAGAGCCAAGAGCTATAACCTTGCGTAATAAGCGTATCATGGTAACCGGTGGCGTAGGTTTCTTAGGCAAACATCTTGTGCTAAACCGGATATTATTTGAGAAAAGGAAGTGTAGGAACATGTCGGTGGTCTCTTAAATAGACCTTGAGTTTGTAGTAATTATATACTACAATTGTTGTATATGATTACTACAACCGGAGATAAAAATGGGTGATTTTTTGCAATTGGCAAAATCGGTTTTGCGCCGCAAAATCATACTGTATTTCTTTGTTAACCCGGATTCCCGGCTATACGTCAGAGAAATCGCCAAGATAACCGGTGTGGATGTCGGTAATTTGTCTAAAGAACTTTTGCGTCTGGAGCGGGATGGGCTTTTTATCTCCAACCACAGGGGCAACCAGAAATTTTATGCCCTTAATAGGAATTATCCACTTTACAACGAGCTTAAATCAATCGTGTTTAAAACGATAGGTGTTGCCGGAAAGCTGGAGGCCGCGCTTAATACGATGGAGGGGATTCAGTGCGCATTTATCTACGGATCATTTGCTGAAGGAGTAGAACATGCGGAAAGCGACATCGACCTTATGATTATCGGCAGCCCTGATGAAAACGTTCTCATTGATAAGATTGATATGTTGGAAAAGGAGATTGGGCGAGAGATAAATTACAACATTTATTCGCGTAGCGAATTCAAGCGCAGAAAAGCGCGCAAGGATTCATTTATTACCAATCTTCTCAAACGCAAAAAAATGATACTTAAGGGGGATATTAGTGAAGTTTGATGATTTGATAAGTACAGGGCAACTGAAAAAAGAAACGACTTCCCGCCAGAAACTGACGGAATTCTTAACTTTTGCGGAAAATGAGCTCTCTGCTGCGAAATTTAATCTCGAGAAGTTTCCGTTAACTGCTTATAAATCAGCTTACGATGCGCTTGTCCATGCGGGGAATGCCTTGATACGGCACTATGGGTATCGTCCGACAGCTAAATATACGCATGCGACTATATGCGAATGCGTCGGTAGAGTATTTGGCAGCGAGTATGAAGAACTTGTGCGTAGTTTTAAACGTATGCGCAAGAAAAGGCATCCTCTGCAATACGATGCGGTTTTCTCCGAATCCAAAGAAGAAGTAAAGAACAGCATTTCTAAGGCAGAGAAATTAGTCCGTAGGATTGAAGAATATCTTAACATCGCGCTGACACAGCGTTTGTTATTCTAATTTCGCACGAACGACAATCTATGACAGAAAAAATTAAGAACTTCAGGGATTTAAATATCTGGAAATTAGGGATCTTAGAAAAAACTAATCATCTTTCGCGTATGACTATGAATTTACTGAAATGTCTCTAACGAACTACGGTCTACGGAATACGGTATACGAAATACGGACGACGGAATACGAACGACAAACAATGAGCGATACCGGGATAAATCTAAGCCCGACGGCCAGCCAAGGAGATGTTTGGATACATCTAAAGCTAAGCGAGAATTTGGTTTTAAAGCAAAAACAAAATTTTTACCCCGCCAATTTTATCCCGCCTATATCAGGAGGGATAAAGATAAATTGGCGGGGTGAAGAAGGCCTTAAGAAAACAATTGAATGGTATAAGCGCAATAACAAGGAAATAATACTTGCAAAATAACTTGTTTATGTTATATTTCTTATAGATGTTAAAAGTAACACTTTAGAGAAATATATGCAATATATTGATTTTCAGAATGCTTTTAAGAATTTTACCGTATTTTCGCTTGCCGATATCAGGCAGGTGGAGCCGGGATTCCTCCGTCGCAGGCTTAATGAGTGGCAGGAGAAAGGCTACATTAAGAAGGTTATTAAGGGGTATTATGTTTTTTCCAGCTTAGGCCTTGATGAGAAGGCGCTTTTTGAGATCGCAAACCGTATTTACAGCCCGTCATATATTTCTTTTGAGATGGCGTTGGCCTATTATGGGCTTATTCCGGAAAGTGTTTATGGTATTACTTCCGCGTCAACACGTAAGACCAGCCATTTTGTAACACCGCTAGGTGAATTCCTTTACCGAACCATCCGGCCAAAACTCTATTTCGGTTTTGATCTTTTAAAGAATGACGGCAAGAGGTTTTTGTTCGCTTCTCCGGAAAAAGCGTTCTTGGATCTTTTGTATATTAAAACTGAATTCCGCGACGCCGCTGGTTTTGAAGGCATGCGTATTAATCGCGAGGTGTTCCTTAAGTTGATGGGCCGCGGCAAAATGAACGATTATTTGGGCGCATATGGGCAGAAATCTTTGAAGAGCAGGGTGGATAATTTTTGGGAGTATATCGCGCATGTTTGAGCTTAAGCAAATTGAATCTTTTTTCCCTGAACACCTGCGGCATTTTAAGCGGAATCTTTTGCGGGAGTATTTGCAGTATAAGATTCTTGATGTTGTTTTCAGCAGCCCCTATGGCCAAAAGCTTGTGTTTATGGGAGGTACGGCGATTCATATCGCGCATGGGCTGCCGAGGTTTTCAGAGAATCTTGATTTTGATAATCGCGGGCTTACGCGGGGGGATTTTAAGGCGTTGACGCAGGCAGTGGCAAAAAAGCTTATGCTTGAAGGATGCGTTGTAGAAACAAGCAGTTCGTTTAAGGGAGCTTTTAGCGCTGATATTAAGGTTACAGGAGTTTTGTTTGAAGAGAAGCTTTCCGGGCATCGCCCAGAAAAGATCCTTATTAAACTTGACGCCGAGCCGCAAAAGTTTTCCTATTTGCCGGAACGGTTAGTTATAAATAAGTTTGATGTGTTTTCAGGTATTAGTGTTGTTCCAACCGGTATTTTGCTGGCGCAGAAGTTTTGCGCCATTCTTACGCGTAAGCGCGCGATGGGTAGGGATTTCTATGACGCGATGTTCTTGGCAGGCAAGACAGAAGCGGATTTTGCCTACCTGAAGGAGCGTGCCGGCATTAAGGATAAGGCAGGGCTTAAATCTGTCTTGCTTGAACGCTGCGCGAAGCTTGATTTTAAGCTTTTGGCGCGGGATGTGGAGCAGTTTTTATTTTTTCCCGCTGACGCGCGGAAGATTCTGCTTTTTACCGAGTATGTGAATAGCTGGTAATGGAGATATGGGGAGCTGTCCCCATTTTATATATTTTTCTCGACGAGGTGGGGATAATAGAAAAGGCTTGACTAGTTAACTAGAATGGTATATACTCCTATTTAGTAATACTAATTCGGAAGATAATACAAATGAAAAATATCCCAAGAAAACTGGATATGCAGCTGCCTTATCATCAATCCGCGTTTTTATGGGGAGCCAGAAAGACAGGCAAGTCTACATATTTAAAAGAAAGGTTTCCCAATAGCGTGGTGTATGATTTTCTAAAAACGGATTTGTTTTTTGAAATGTCAAAAAATCCGTCACTTTTGCGCGAACAGCTGCTCGCAAAAGATAGGGCCGTGCTTAAAGAGCCGATAATACTTGATGAAGTGCAAAAAGTCCCGCAAGTTCTAGACGAAGTGCACTGGCTGATAGAAAATAAAGGTTTAAGGTTTGTGCTTTGCGGTTCAAGCGCGAGAAAACTAAAAAAGGGGCACGCCAATCTTCTGGGCGGTAGGGCATGGCGTTATGAGCTATTTCCGCTTGTTAGTCAAGAGATCACAAAATTTAATTTGCTGCGTAGTTTAAATCACGGCCTAGTGCCGCTTCATTATTTGCAAAGTGATTTAGATTGTAAAAAATCTTTAGAGGCCTATGTGCAGGATTATTTGAGGCAGGAGGTTTTTGCTGAAGGCCTGACACGCAATATTCCCGCGTTTTCAAGATTTTTTGACGCTTTTGGATATTCACATGGCGAGATAACGAATTATTGTAATATTGCCCGCGAATGCGGTGTCGATTCTAAGACCGTCAAGGAGTATTACCAAATACTTATAGATACGCTTTTGGCTATAAGAGTAGAGCCTTTTAAGAAAAGACAATCTCGGCAGGTTATAACAAAGGCTTCGAAATATTATATGTTTGATGTCGGTGTTGCCGGTTACTTGACAAAGAGGAATTTAGCACAACAAAAAGGTGTTGAATTTGGAAAGGCATTTGAACATTTTCTGCTTATGGAAATTGTTGCCTATAGATCTTACGCGGGCAAGGATTTTGCGATAAATTTTTGGAGGACAAAGTCGGGGCTTGAGGTTGATTTTGTTTTGGGCCAGGGAGAGGTTGCTATAGAGATAAAAGGAGCCGCCCGGATTGATAGAAAAGATATGAATGGGCTAGAGGCTTTTATCCGAGCGTGTTCTCCAAAAAGAAGTATTGTAGTTTGTAATGAAAAAGAGAGAAGGCTGCATGGCAAAATAGAAATATCACCATGGGAGATTTTCTTGCAACAACTATGGGCGGGGAAAATATTGTGAGACAATCTGCTTGGGCTGTCTATGATCCCAAAGAGCTGGAAGTAAAGCTAAAAGAGATAGCAGGTGGTGGAAAGCTGATTAATTTGGGGACATAAACTTAAGAGGCAGTATACAAACACTTATATGAAGTCATTAGACATTGATTTTTTAAATAGGCAGGCGATTCCAATTGAAATGGGTGGTTTGCTTCAGAAGCTTGGCGAGTATAAAGGCCGTCAAGATTTATTCCAGCATCAGATGTCGCAGGTTTTAGAAACGCTTAAACAGACGGCCATCATTGAAAGCACTGAGTCGTCTAATAGGATTGAGGGCGTGACTGTGCCTGCGAAACGGTTCAAAGAGCTTATGGTTCATCCGGTCAAACCTAAGGACAGGTCTGAGGCGGAAATTCTCGGCTATCGCGAGATTCTTTCAAGTATTCATACAAAACCCGAAACCTTTCTCATCGAAGAAAAGACAATTTTAGGTTTTCACAAGCGGATTTACGCTAAGACGGATATTCCCGGCGGCCAATGGAAGAGGCGGGATAATACTATTGAGGAGCATCTTTCTGATGGGCGTTGGATTACAAGGTTTGTCCCGGTTCCAGCGCCTCAGACGCCCGGCTATATGAAGGAATTATGCGTGAGGTTCAATCGCCTCTGGGATAAACGGCAAGTCAGCCCGCTTGTCCTTATACCGGCTTTCGTCTTTGATTTTCTCTGTATTCATCCCTTTGCTGATGGAAACGGCCGGGTGTCGAGGCTATTAACAGTTTTATTATTGCACCAAGCTGATTATACGGTTGGCCGGTATATCAGTATTGAACGGCTTATTGAGGAGTCAAAAGAAACGTATTATGAAGCCTTGCAACTATCGTCTAAGGGTTGGCAGGAAGGCAAACATAGCTTAAAGCCATGGTGGGAATATTCGCTTGGTGTTTTGATTGGAGCTTATCAGGAATTTGAGAGGCGTGTTGGCACGATTGCAAAGGCCCGCGGCGCAAAGACCTCAATCGTTGAAGAAACGATAGATAATTTGCCATCTACATTCAGCATTTCAGATATCGAGCGGCTATTGTCCATATCAGTCAGCCGTGATATGATTAGGGTTATTTTAAACCGCCTGCGCAAGGAAGGGCATCTTTATTGCAAAGGCACTGGCCGTGGCGCCATTTGGGAGAAACGTGGTAATAGTTCCATTAAACGTGGTAATAAACGTGGTAATAACGAATAAAAAAGGGGTAAAGGGGCCGGATCTATCTGATCCAAACATTTTTATTGAAAATACCAATTTTGTGCAGTATACTATATATAGTGAACAAAATAGTAACTTTTTATTTAATATAAGTAAATAAATGCTCAAAAACACGGTTTTACAACAGAAAAATGAACGGGATCAGATGTTTTCTCAGTCTTACATGATACGGGAAAAGCTATCTGTTTTTAAGAAGTCTCTTAAAAGCGGCTTGGTGAAAGTCATTACCGGCCCGCGCAGGGCTGGCAAGTCGGTTTTTGCGTTTTTGCTTCTAAAGGGTCAAGAATTTGCCTACCTGAATTTTGACGATGAGTCTCTACTTAAAGAGAACGATTACGATAAGCTCTTAGCGGCGCTCCTGGAAGTCTATCCCGGCTGCAAAATCATTCTTTTTGACGAGATCCAGAACCTCGTAAATTGGGAACTTTTTGTAAATAAACTTCATCGCCGCGGTTATAATCTGGTGATTACCGGTTCTAACGCGCACCTTTTGAGTTCTGAGCTGTCCAGCGCGCTTACCGGCAGATATGCGGGCGTTGAGATTTTGCCGTTTAGCTTCGGTGAGTTTATTACCTATCGAGGCGCCAAGCTTGACTCTAGCGCTCCGGAGGGTAAAGCCGCGCTTTTGGCCTTGCTTGATGAATACCTGAGGCAAGGCGGATTTCCTGAAGTAGCCGCGGGAAAACTTGATGCCAAGTCTTACCTGGGCACTCTTTTTGACGCAATTCTTCTCAAAGACGTAGTCAGGCGTTTCCGTGTGCGTTTTACCCGCCAGATATATGACTTGGCGCAGTATCTTGTGGCAAACTTCGCGTCGGAGTTTAGTTATTCGAGTCTGCGTAAGGCCCTTGGGTTGCGCAGCACAGCGACGGTTGAAAAGTATGTTCGTTATCTTGAGGAGGCATATTTGGTATTTGTCCTCAGCCGTTTTTCCTTTAAACTTAAGGAGCAGCTGAAAGCGCCTAAAAAAGCGTATTTCGTGGATAACGGTTTTGTTGCGGCCCGGGCGTTTCAGTTTTCCCAGAACATCGGCCGTTTTATGGAAAATGCGGTTTTCGTTGAGCTTCTGCGCAGAGGCTATGCGCTCAATGAGAGCCTGTTTTATTATAAGACGCGTAATAAGAAAGAGGTGGATTTTTGCCTGCGTGAAGGGCTGAAAGTTTCTGGGCTTATTCAGGTCTGTTTTGACGCAAGTTCCCCGCAGGCACATAGCCGCGAGGTCAAGGCGTTAGTTGAGGCAGGTGAGGAGCTGCAATGCGCTTCCTTAACCGTGCTTACGTGGGACATGGAGTCTAAAGATACGGTTAAAGGCGCTGTGGTCAACTTTGTGCCGCTCTGGAAGTGGTTATTGGCTCTTAGCTCTTAGTTCATAGTAGAATTATAGCAAAATATGACAAAGGTAAAATTTAATTTTGAAGATTTAGAAGTTTGGCAGAAGGCAGCTGAATTTGCGAAAAAATAGGCAAGATGTTGTCTGGTTTAATTTCTTCAATAAAAAGTTCTATAAACTAATTCTATGACAAAAGAGCCAAGAGCCAAGAGCCAAGAGCCCTGCCTGGCCGGCAGGCAGGCAAGAGCCAAGAGCCAACAGCCAAGAGCCATCAACTTGCGTAATAAACGCATAATGGTTACGGGAGGAGCTGGCTTTCTGGGAACTTACGTTGTCCAGAAGCTTAAAGAGCGAGGCTGTAAAGATATTTTTGTACCTAAGATAGAAGACTATGATTTAGTAGAGATGCAAGCAGTAAAGAGAGTCTATCAAGATGCAAAGCCGGATATCGTTATCCATCTGGCAGCAGTATTAGGCGGTATTGGTGCAAATCAGGCAAATCCTGGCAAATATTTCTACGATAACTTAATGATAGGCGTGCAGATGATGGAGGTTGGAAGACAGATAGGAATAGAAAAGTTTGTCGCCTTAGGTACTATTTGTTTTCCAGAAGGAACAAAAATTATTTCTAATCCTTCAACTGTTGCTATAGAGAATATTAAACTTGGACAGGAAGTTTTAACGCACGATGGAACTTTCCAAAAAGTTGCCAAGAAATTTAAAAGATATTATAAGGGCAATTTAGTGAAAATTAAAACATCTGGTATGCCAGAGCTATCAGTAACTCCAAATCATCAATTTTCAGTTGGTCGATTAGAGGATAAATCTTTATCTTGGATAAGAGCGGATGAGTTAAAAATCGGAGACTATCTTTTTACTCCATTGCTATCTCAGACACAAAAGAGAGATAACAAAGAATTTTCAGAAGAATTTTGTGAATTGATAGGAATTTTTGTTGCCGAAGGCGGCGTCTATCTTAAAGATACAGAGAAAAGAGGAAGCAGAGGTGTTGTGTATTTCTCATTCGGCGATGAAGAGGTTCTTATTAATAGGACAAAATTCTTAATGGAGCATTTTTTTAAATTGAAAGGCCATGTTAATAAAATGAAAGGGCAGAAAGGATATCAGTTAGTTTATTACCACTTGCCTACAGCGCGATTTTTTTCAAAAAAATGCTATAGCAATGTACCATTTCATTCTTTTAATAAGATTTTTCCAGAAGAGACAGTTTGTTTGCCGGATACAAAACTTTTTTCTTTATTAAAAGGCTATTTTAATGGAGATGGATGTTTTTCAATCAGTGGGGGTAGAAGAAAAGTTAACTTTACTACAGTGTCAGAGAAGTTGGTTTGGCAATTAAAGTTGATGCTTAATGAGATCGGTATTTATAGTCATATTCAGGAAAGAAAACATGAAAGATATGGTTTTATTGGAAAGCGAATGATATCTCAAAGAAAAGCGTGGTCAATTTGGATTACTGGCAACGAACAGATTGACTATTTTTTTAAAAGAATAAAGGGGAAATTTTCTGAGAAGCCAAAAGGATTTCGCGGGAGGTTTAGAAAAATTAATGAGGGTTATCTTGTACCAATTTTTGATATATCAAAAGAACAATATTACGAAGGAAATGTTTTTAATTTAGAAGTTGAAAACAATCACACATATCTTGCAGAAGGTTTAGTTGTTCATAATTGTTGTTATCCCAAATTTACCCCTGTGCCCTTTAAAGAAGAGAATTTATGGAATGGTTATCCTGAAGAGACTAACGCTCCTTACGGTTTAGCCAAAAAAATGCTTTTGGTCCAATCCCAAGCCTACCGCCGGCAGTATGGATTTAATTCTATCTTTTTAATGCCGGTTAACTTATTCGGGCCGGGAGATAATTTCGACCCCGAATCTTCCCATGTAATCCCTGCCCTAATCAAGAAATGCTTCGATGCTAAGAGCCAAGAGCCCTGCCTGGCCGGCAGGCAGGCAAGAGCCAAGAGCCCTGCCTGGCCGACAGGCAGGCAAGAGCCAACAATTACTGTCTGGGGCACTGGCCGTCCAACCCGCGAGTTTCTCTATGTGGAAGATGCAGCTGAAGGTATTGTTCTAGCCACAGAAAAATATAATAAGTCTGAGCCCGTGAATCTGGGCGCGGGATTTGAGATTTCTATAAAAGACTTGGTCAATTTGATTGCTAAACTTACCGGCTTCAAAGGAAAAATTATCTGGGATACTACTAAACCCAATGGTCAGCCTAGAAGGCGTCTTGACACCTCAAAAGCTGAAAAAGAATTCGGTTTTAAGGCCAAAACCAAATTTGAGGATGGATTAAAGGCAACTATATCCTGGTACAAGAATAAAATCGGTATTAAGAAATGATCACGAGCATGCTTTTTAAGTTCAGAGTCTCTACAAATCTGCATTTTGGGGTAAACGAAAGCCTAAGGTTAGGCGAAATTATTAAGGATCTTGGTTATTCTAAAGTCGCAGCTATCATTGACCAGGGCATAATAAATCATGCGCAGGTAAATCAAGCCACTAGCGGCGTATTGCCGTTTGGCGTATCACTAGATGTCTACAAAAATGAGCCAGTTGAGCCAACCTATGATTATCTTGAACAATTCAGAAAGCAATTTGCTGGTAAAGAATACGATTGTCTGGTAGGTATAGGCGGAGGAAGCACCCTTGATTTAACAAAAGGTTTAGCCATTTTATTAGTCAACGAAGGAGACGCAATTTCTTATAGGGGTTTCCCGGAATTAAAACATAGACCGCTGCCTATAATTGCCATACCGACAACAGCGGGCAGCGGCAGCTACGCAACTTACAATGCTGTTTTTACAGATGCCAAAGAAAAAAGAAGACTTGGGATAAACTCAGTTTTGAACTTTCCTATTTGCGCTATAATTGATCCCATGCTTACAATAGATTGCCCAAAATCGGTAACTGTTTCTGCAGGTCACTTCGCCTATCAGGGATAAAGGGATTATTGATATATGTATCAGAAGGTTTGAGGATAAAAAGGCAGACAGCCTTGCAACCGGCTTTATATGCAAATTCATGGAATATGGCACGTATACCCAGCGTCGCCAGGATTTAAAGGGTTTTTTCTATGACGATGGCAATGTGTATGTTATGAAGCAGGGTTTGATCAAAAGCGGCGAATTAATCGGCAAAAAGGTTGAGCGGGTTGAGACCACAAGGGAGCAGAACATTGAAATAGATGATGATTTTGATTTCTGGGTCGCAGAGCAGGTTTTGCTGAGAAGAGCCAGAGAGCGCAGGCAATGAAAATAAAAAAGATGCCTTATATCCTTGGTATTATCCCGGCTAGAGGCGGATCCAAGCGCCTGCCTAATAAAAACATCAAGCTGTTAAACGGGAGGCCTTTGATAGAATATATCATAAAGACCGGTTTACGATCGGATAACATTGATAAGCTGATCGTTTCTACTGATAGTAAAGAGATAAGAAGAATAGCTCTTAAGAGCGGCGCATCTGTGCCTTTTTTGAGGCCAAAGGAATTGGCGCGGGACGCAAGCCCTAGTGAAGGTGCCGTAAGGCACGCAATACTGTTTATGGAAAAATATCTGAAGCGCAAGATAGATATTATAGTTTTGCTCCAGGCAACATCTCCCTTTACCACTGTCGGCATAATAGATAAATGTATAAAACTATTGCTAAAGAAAAATTGGGACGCAGTGATTACCGTAAAGACGGCCTCGGAAAAGGCAGAGTGGATCGGTTTTTTAAATGATAAAGGCGGGTTTGAAAAGATAATAAAAGGAAGAGAATGTTTTAAGCTAGCCAGGATTAAAGAATACATTCCTTCGGGAAATGTCTATGTTTTTAAAAGAAAAGTCGTATTTGAAGGCGATAAGATTATTGGAAAGAATACGGGGGCATTTGTCGTGTCTAATGAAGCCGCGGTTGACATAGATTATCCTTTAGATTTTTTGTTTGCGGAGTTTTTGTTGAAGAATAAGTTGTCCTGTTAAGATAATCATACGGAGGGCGAAGTGGAGCAATTAGCTATTTTAAGAGGCAGAAAAAAGGTTACTATTCCATTCCCGCATTTTATCTGGCCTGAAGTTAATGAAATAGAGATAAATGCGGTGGAAGATTATATGAGGAATGGTAAAATCGGCAGACACGGTTATCCTGAAGTTGTGGAAGAATTCGAAAGGCGTTTTAAAAAATATCATGGTGTTTCTTTTGCCCTGGCATTGAATTCAGGAACAAGCTGCCTGCATGCAGCCTACTATGCGCTTGGCATCAAAACCGGAGATGAAGTTATCGCCCCTAATATTACCTTCCCTGCGACAGCCACGCCTATTTTTGTTTTGGGAGCCGTTCCTGTTTTATGTGATTGCTTGAGAGATACCGCAAATATTGATCCGGTTGAAATTGAACGTAAGATTACTTCGCGTACAAAGGCCATAGTTGTTACGCATTTATGGGGGCACCCATGCGAAATGGATGAGATTATGGCGATATCAAAGAGACATGATCTGCCGGTGATTGAAGATTGTTCTCATTCGCACGGGGCAAGATACAAAAGCAGGCTCGTTGGTACGTTTGGAGCTGTTTCGTGTTTTAGCTGCGATAATCAGAAGATGCTTGCGAGCGGCGAAGCAGGCGTTATGATTACTAATTCCCGCGAGATTTTTGAAAAGAGTTTAATCTTTACGGATTTTGGCAGCCGGGTCAGGCTTCAGCTCAAATTGCCGCAATTTAAGAAGTTCCGTGAAACAGGATTAGGATTGAAATACAGAATTCATCCATTGGCCGCTGTGATAGCGAATGAGAAACTGAAAAGGTTAGACGCCATGAATGCGGAAAAGGTGCAAACGCTGAATTATTTTTCCAAAAGATTGAAAGAGACGAATAGCATTATACCGCCCGTTACAAAAGATTATGCTGAAAGAGGCGGGTTTTACGGTTATAAGCCTATCTATGATTCCAGAAATTTGAAAGGATTGGATATCAAGTTATTTATAAAGATACTCCAGAAAGAAGGCGTTGATGTGCGCCAGAATGTAACGCCTCCTCTTCATCTCACAGAGCTATTTTCTAATCCTAAAAACTATGGCGTATCTACAAATACGGCTTGTCATCTAAATATAAAATACAAATCTCAGGATTTTAAAAATAGCGTATGGTTTCTAAAAAATCATTTGAGTTTTCCAACATTTTCAAAAGCTTCGGATAGAAAAATCATAGATCAGTATATAGACGCAATTCATAAGGCGGAACGGATAATAATAGATAAACCAGAAATAATCAATAAAATCGAGAAAAAATGGCGAAACTTTTAATCATATACCCTAATACAGATACGTTTGGCCGTCACTCCATACCCGCAGTGCTGGTTTCGGCGCTTCTTAAAAAAAACGGACATCAGGTTGAGCTGTTTGATACTACTTTTATGGATATTGATTATTTATTTGGGAGAAATGCGACCCATGAGGGACAGATATCAAGGCTGAATTTCTATAAAAAGGTAAATTATTCAAGATATAATCTTAATAAAAAAAAGGTTGACGTAATAAAATTATTTAACAGTAAACTTGAATCTTACAAGCCGGATTTCATAGCGTTTTCCTTTTGGGGAAGCCATTTGCATGGCGAAGGCGAGTTCCATGCCTATTTTCACGGGCTGAAGATTATCCAGTTGGCCGATACTAAAAATATTCCGATTATAGTAGGCGGAACTGTGCCTACGTTAAACACGTTAGAAGTATTAAATCAACCAAAAATCAATGGCGTTGTTAGAGGTGAGGGAGAATATGTTTTTTTAGACATCGCCAATAGGATAGATTCAGGTAAATCGTTATCCGGCATTAAGAACCTGTGGATAAAAAAAGAGAATAACGATATAGAGAAAAATGACTTAAGGCCGTTAATTGACCCTTTAGATCAGCTTCCGCACGCTGATTTTGACATTTATGATGAGAGGTCTTTTTACAGGCCGTATCATGGTAAAATTTACAGATGCGTTGATTATGAGCTGAGCCGGGGTTGTGTTCATGATTGCTCCTTTTGCTTAAGCCCTTTTCAGAGGAATATTTATGGTTCGCCTAAGAATTTTAGACGAGAGAAAAGCATGGAAAAGATAATAGACGAGATCTCGTATCTTAAGAAAAGATATAAATTGGATATTATAAGATATCAGGATGAGACATTTTTGAATATGAAATCCGATAAGCTCAGAGAACTATCATTAGCGTATAAAAAACACGTAAACCTCCCTTTTATTATAGAAACTACAATAAACTCAATAACAGAAGATAAGATTAAGTCTTTAAGGCAAATGAGATGCCTTAGCGTCAGCATAGGTTTAGAGTCAGGAAGCAAGTTTATCCGCGACTGCGTGTTAAAAAAACCGCTTTTCACAAATGACGAAGTCGTAGAGAAAATAAAGTTGTTAAAGAAGAACGGGATAAGCACAACGCTTTTTAATATTATCGGATTTCCCGAGGAGACAAGGAAGATGATGTTTGAATCCATAGAAGTAAGTCATAGAGCTAATGCGTCACACTGCCTGGTGTCGTTCTTTCAACCATGGGAAGGCACGGAATTAAGAGAGGTTTCTATAAAAAAGGGATTGCTCGACAACAGTTCTAAAGGGCTGGATAATTCAATGGATAATTTAATGGGGAGCTCGTTAAGAAATTTAAAAGTTTCTAACGGCCAATTGAATGATTTATATAAAAAATTTCCTTATTACGTTTATATCAATAAATTATTTTGGCCGTTGATAAAATATATCAATAAAGAAGGAATAATGAGCCGCGCCGTTACTTTTATATTAACCGGATATTTAAAAGTTAGATTTAAGTTTACGCCTTAAAGATGAAGATAATGGAAAAATATATTCAGATCGGGAACAGGAAGATTGGTACGGGCCGGCCTGTTTTTATAATTGCAGAAGCAGGGGTTAATCACAATGGCAACCTAAAGTTAGCAAAGAAAATGGTGGATTCTGCTAAGTCAAGCGGCGCAGACGCCATAAAATTTCAGACCTTTAAGGCAGAAAAGATGGCTACGCCGGATGCGCCTAAGGCGCGTTATCAGGAAAGTGCTGTCTCGTCTGAATCGCAGTTCGAGATGCTTAAGTCTCTTGAATTATCCGAATTTGATTTTGTGAAATTATTTAATTATTGCAAAAAGAAAAAAATAATATTTTTATCCACTCCTTTTGATGCTGATAGCGCAGAGTTTTTATATAAATTAAGCGTCCCTATTTTTAAGATCAGTTCAGGGGAATTAACAAATACGCTTTTATTGCTGCAAATCGCTAAGTATGGAAAGCCGATTATCTTATCTACAGGCATGGCTACCATGCAGGAAGTTAAGGATGCAGTCCGCATGATTTATTCAACAGGTAATAAGAAATTAATTTTACTACATTGCACATCGAATTATCCTGCTAGGTTCGTAGACCTTAATTTAAAAGCCATAAAGACGTTAAGAAAGGCATTTAACATACCCGTAGGCTATTCCGATCATACAGAAGGCATGCACGCCGCTATTTATGCCATAGCAATGGGCGCATGCGTCATCGAGAAACATTTTACTTTGAATAGAAATTTCCACGGACCAGATCATAAATTTTCCTTAGAGCCTAAAAAGTTATTCGAAATGATAAAAAACATCAGGGATATTGAAAAAGTTATAGGTAACGGAATTAAAATTCCTGCTAAATCTGAAGATGAAATAAAAAAGGCCGCTCGGAAAAGTATCGTAGCTGATACGGATATTAGAAAAGGCGTAAGACTAACTGAAGATATGGTGGCGTTTAAAAGGCCGGGGACAGGCATTGAACCAAAATATTTAAATAGAATCATAGGGAGACGGTTAAAATTCAACATTGAAAAAGACAGGGTTTTTACCTGGGATTTAATCAGATGAAAAGAAAGATTTGCGTTGTAACGGGATCAAGGTCAGATTATGGGATATTTTACTCTCTTATGAAAGCCATAGAGGGATATCCCGGTTTTAAACTGTATATCATTGCTACCTGCATGCATTTGATGAAAGAATTCGGTTATACGGTCAGGGAAATTGAAAAAGACGGATTTGATATTTACGAGAAAATAAATATTTCTTATAGCGAAGACAGCGGAGAGGCAATAGCCGGGGCTATTGGGAAGGCTGTGTCGAAATTTTCAAAAGCCCTTTCGAAGTTATCTCCGGACATATTAGTTATTCTTGGCGATAGAGGGGAGATGTTAGCCGCAAGCATAGCGGCAGCTTACCTGAACATACCGGTTGCTCATATACATGGAGGAGAGGTGTCCGGTCATGTGGATGGGCTTTTGCGTCACGCTATCACAAAGTTATCCCATATCCATTTTCCGGCTACGCAATGCTCGGCAGACAGAATAATGAATCTTGGCGAGGAACCTTGGAGAATTTTTAAAGCAGGCGCGCCGGCGTTAGACAGGATTAAAAAAGCGCATTTACCGGATAAAGACAGGTTATTCAAAAAATATAATTTAGCGCAAGACAAGCATCTTATTATATTAATCCAGCACCCGGTATCTTCCCATGTTAAAGATGCCGGAAAGCAGATTAGAATCACCCTGGAAACGCTAAAAAATCTCAAAATCCAGACAGTAATTATTTACCCGAATGCTGATGCAGGCGGCAAAAAAATGATAGAGATAATAAAAAAATATGAATCACTGCCTTTTGTCAGGTCTTTTAAAAATATATCCCATGAAGATTATCTGGGACTGCTGAAATTTGCGGCTGTTCTTGTCGGCAACTCCTCCAGCGCGCTGATTGAAGCGCCTTCTTTCAGCCTGCCGGCGGTAAATATCGGGATTCGCCAAGAAGGACGCGAGCGTGGCAGGAATATTATAGATGTTGACCATGATAAAGGGCAGATAATGAAGGCAATCAAGAAAGCCATTTATAATAAAAGATTCAGGGCAAGCGTTAAGAGATCTGAAAATCCATACGGTGATGGTAAAGCATGCGAACGTATCATGCAAGTTTTAAGCCGGATCGGATTGGACGAGAGATTGCTGCAAAAAAGGATAACTTATTGATGAGAAAAAATAATGTTTTGATATTTGGAGCAGGGGGGCACGGGAAAGTCGTGCTGGACATTTTAATCGAATCCGGGGCAAGCGTTCTTGGTTTTATCGATGACGATAAGGATAAGATAGGGCAGAAGATAAGGGGATTTGCCGTGCTTGGAGATTTTTCCTATTTTGAAAAGAAAAAATCAGTCCGTATGGCGCTGGGTATCGGGAATAATGTTATCCGTGAAAAAATTTTCAACAAAGCAAAAGATATGGACATCAGCATAGTTTCCGCAGTTCACCCTAAAGCTATTGTTTCAAAAGATGTAAAGATAGGTGAAGGTGTTGTAATAATGCCAGGTGCAGTGGTTAATGCAGGTTCGGTTCTGAGTGAAGGAGTGGTGGTAAATACAGGAGCTACGGTAGATCACGACTCTTATCTTGAGAAATTCTGTCAAATATGGCCAGGCGCGCATCTGGCAGGGAGCGTCAGGGTGGGTGCATTTTCATACGTTGGAACAGGTGCCTCAGTTATTCAGAATATAAATATAGGCAAAAACGCAATGATTGGCGCAGGCGCAGTGATAATTTCAGATGTACCTGATAGCGTAACTGTCGCGGGAAACCCTGGAAAGGTGATTAAGAAAAATGAGTAAACCTGCCATACTAGGAGGCAAACCAGTTTTCAGTAAAGACAAATTTGTTCCCATATTGAGGCCGACATTGCCGGATATTAAGGCATTGATGCCGCGGCTGAAAAAGGTCTTTGAATCTGGCCAGATAACTAATGCTTCTAATGTCAAAGAATTTGAAACATTAGCGGCAAAATATCTTGGAGTCAAATATTGTGTCGCAGTGTCAAGCTGTACATCGGGCCTTATATTGGTTCAGAAATGTCTTGGCTTAAAAGGCGAGGTTATTGTCCCGAGCTTCACATTTCACGCTACTGCGCATTCTCTGCTATGGAATAATTTAACGCCCGTATTTGCGGACTGCAGGATAGACACATTTAATATAGACGAAGAAAAGATAGAATGCCTTATCAATAAAAATACATCAGCTATTTTGGCAGTTTATCTTTATGGCAATCCTCCCTGCATGGAGAAATTACAGAAGATTACAGATAAACATAATTTAAAACTGATTTTTGATGCAGCCCATGCTTTCGGTTCAGAGTATAAAGGTGTTAAAGTCGGAGGTTTTGGAAACGCCGAGGTTTTCAGCCTGAGCCCCACTAAATTACTGATAACAGGCGAAGGTGGATTGGTGGCTACGAATGACAAATTTCTAGCTGATAAGCTTAAAATAGCCCGTAATTACGGAGATTCAGGTAATTATGACTGCGAATTTAACGGCCTTAACGCCCGCATGGCAGAGTTCAATGCCATATTAGGCATAGAAGGCCTGAAAATAGTGGATAAAAAAATAAAGGTCAGGAATAAGATAGCCAGGCTTTATGCAGATTTCTTTAAAAATTATAAAGGCATAAGTTTTCAGGAAATAGAAAAAGGAAACTTAAGCACCTTTAAGGATTATTCTATCATAATAGATCCGGATATCCTTGGGATTGATAGAGATATTATTGCTATTGCTTTAGAAAAGGAAAATATAATCACGAAGAAATATTTCTATCCACCCGTGCATTTGCAGAAGGCATACAGTTCTTGTAATAAGACCGGGCTTAATATAACAGAAAAGCTGTCGAGCAGGGTTTTGAGCCTGCCTATTTATTGTTCATTAACAGATAAAACCATAGAAAATATTTGCATGGCGTTTGCGAGGATTTTTGATAACAAGGAAAAGATAAAAGAGAGATTTTAAAATGGATAAAAACATAGGCAGCTTAATAATATCCCCGAACGGAAGCGAGTTAATGTTATGAAAAAAAAGATTAAAGTATATCTATGCGATTTTGTTCATAATTATTTTGGCGCGGGCACCTATATGTTTCCATTAAATATCGGTTATCTCGCCTCTTATGCTAAGAAATTTTTCGCTCAGGAGTTTGATATTATATTATTTAAATATCCAAATGAATTTCTTAAACAATTTAAAAATGAAATGCCTGATATTGTTGGTTTCAGCCATTATACGTGGAATGCTAATTTGAATAAACAAGTATCAAAATTTGTAAAATCCATTGCCCCGAAAACAATAGTAATTTTTGGAGGCCCGGAGATAAATCATTCTTTGGTCGGGTATAAGCAATTTTTTATTTCATATGATTCAGCGGATTTCTACGTGCCCTATCAGGGAGAAACCCCTTTTATAAATCTTTTAAGGAAAATGATAGAACACGGCTTAAGGTTATCCGCTATAAAAAAGGAACCTGTAGAAGGAGTGATTTTTTATAACAAGAATGAAGATATTGTTACCCAAGGCAGGGATGTCCCGTTAATTAAAGATCTGGACACCATACCTTCTCCTTATTTGACAGGGTTATTGGATGAATTTTTTGATACGCTTCTAATCCCGATTGTGGAGACAAATAGAGGCTGTCCATATACCTGCACATTCTGCGCGCAAGGCGCATCATCGCATAACAGCATTACTTTTTTTAAGTTAGATCGCGTAAAAGAGGAGCTTAGCTACATTGCTTCCAGAATCAAAAACACAAATATTTTAAATTTTGCTGATTCAAATTTTGGCATGCTTGAAAGAGATATGGAAATAACCAAATATTTAGTAGAGCTTAGAGAAAAATTTAGCTATCCACGTAAACTTAATACAAACTGGGCAAAAAATCAACCAAGGCTATTTGAAATAGCAAAGACATTAACCAATTCCAGTCTTATAATTTCTTTGCAATCTGTAGATGATGTAGTGCTGAAGAATGTCAAGAGAACCAATATAAATTTATCAACATTTAAAGGTATTATAGATAAGATCAACGCTGCAAAGGGCGTATCCGGGACAGAAATTATACTGGGCTTGCCCGGCGAAACAAAGAAAAGCCACATTAATACGATTAAACAGCTGTTTGACTGGAATGTTTCCTATATAATTTGTTACAATGCCTTGATTTTGAATGGCACGGAGATGGCATTGGATAGAGAAAGCGGCAAATTCATTACAAAGACTAAGTTCAGGCTTATTGATAATTCGTTTGGAAAATACAATGGGATAACATCATTCGAGGCTGAAGAAGGGATCCGGGCTACCTCTGCAATATCAGAAGAAGAGATTTTGTATTTCAGGCCTGTGCATTGGCTTATAATGTTCTTATGGAATTATAGATTTTATTTTGATCTACTGAAATACCTGCAGTCATTACAGATCAATCCTTTTGATTATATAGTAAGATTGATAGACAGTATCGACAATGATTCTACCCCGGAGAAGATTAAAAAAATATTCAATGAATTCAAACAAGATGCTGAGAATGAATGGTTTGCTTCGTTCGAAAGTTTTTATGAATATTATGCTCAACCTCAGCAGTTTAAATTATTAGAAGAAGGCAGGTATGGAAAGTTAAACGGAAGATATATATTCAGGATATTATTAGAAGCAAGGGAAGATTTTGAAAAATATTTATATCAGGTAGTCAGCGAATATTCATCAGAGTGCCGGGCTAAAAAAACCACGTTAAAAGAACTGATAAATTTTTCATCTTCTTCTATTATAGATGTCGCGGGTTTATGGGGCGAGGTTATTGCGAAAAAAGAGCTGTCTTATTCATACGATATTTTAGCGTGGAAAAATTCAGGATATGAAAAAGCCCTGGGAAAATTTTATAACAAAGAAGGCGTAAGATACAATTTTTATTTACCAGAAGAACAGAGGAAGTCAATGAATACGTTATTAAAGCAATATGCTCACAAGAATAAAAACGTTACACTGAGAAAGATGAGCGAGTTTATGTATATAGGAGATTTTTTCTACAATGCGCGTCACTCTAATGACGCTGGAGCTGATGCCAAGACGCTTCGCGCGTAAATAGAAAGGCTATAAAGTTTAAAGATGATAAAAAGAATCATTTTCCTTGTAGAGATGAAGTTTAATTTCAGGGATTATCAGCGCTTTGGGATTGAGATCCTTCAACAAAACGGCTTTAGCGTTGAAGTATGGGATATGACAAACCGGATCTTGGTTTTGTTATTCATTTTCAGGCGCCTGACCTGACCCCCTTATCTTGTGCCAATATTTAAGTTATAATATGGCAACAGAAAGGGGTTTAGCATGGCAAAGAAAAGGTTCAAAGCGGAACAGATCGTGTTGATGTTACGGGAAGCAGAGATACAGATAGCCAAGGGATTGAATATTGAGGAAGTAGCTCGTAGTTTAGGAATAGCCCCGCAAAGTTACTACCGGTGGCGTAAGGAATACGGCGGAATGAAGGTTGACCAGGCTAAAAGATTGAAAGAGCTGGAACAAGAGAACAGCAGACTAAAAAGATTAGTCGCAGATTTATCTCTAGATAACTCCATCCTTAAGGAGGTTACCCGGGGAAACTTCTAAGCCCGGCCAAGAGACGCCGGGCGATTGATTACATCCTGGGTATATTTAAGAATGTCTCTGAACGCAAGATATGTAAAGCTATTGAGCAGCCAAGGTCAACACAGCGTTATCAGCTAGTTGTCCAAAACAGCAGCGTAAGATTAACTGCTAGGATAATTGAGCTAGCCTGCAAATATGGTAGGTATGGATACAGAAGAATTACCGCTCTTTTAAAATCAGAAGGTTGGTAGGTCAATCATAAGAAGGTTGAACGAATATGGCGTCGGGAAGGGCTTAAGGTGCCGCAGAAACAGCCTAGAAGAAAAAGATTATGGCTTAATGATGGTTCTTGTGTTCGCCTTAGGCCAGAGCATCCTAATCATGTCTGGAGTTATGATTTTGTTATGGATAGAACCTATGACGGACGATCTGTGCGTATGCTGACACTTATTGATGAATATACCCGTGAATGCCTGACTATTGATGTAGCCAGAAAAATAAACGCTATGGATGTTGTAGAGCGCTTAGCGGATTTGTTTGTATTCCGTGGGACTCCAGAATATATCCGTTCAGACAACGGACCTGAATTTGTATCAAAGCAGATAAGACACTGGCTTAAGGCTAGCGGAGTACAAACGCTTTACATTGAGCCGGGAAGCCCTTGGGAGAACGGATATATTGAATCATTTAACGGTAAATTACGGGATGAACTGTTGAATCTGGAGATATTTGAAACATTGCTTGAAGCAAAAGTACTTTTAGGACGCTGGAAGACAGAATATAATACGGTTAGGCCACATAGTTCATTGAATTATCGGCCTCCTGCTCCAGAGGCTATTCAACTGGAGTGCTTAGAAAATGCGGTTTTTCGCTCTTAATTATTGGTACAACTTATAGGGGTAGGTCATGTTGACCATGATTGCTATCTTGAGCAATTTTGTCAGATTTGGCCGGGTGCGAATCTCGCCGGTTCTGTGCGTATCGGGAAAAGATCCTATATCGGCACAGGCGCATCCGTAATCCAGAATATAACAATAGGACAAAACGTAATCATAGGTGCGGGAGCGGCGGTTATTGCCTCTGTCCCAGATAATGTGGTTTGTGTCGGCGTGCCCGCCAGGATTATCAAAAAGACTACGCAACGATGAAAAGAAAAACCCTTCATGATGTTATTATCAGCGAAAAATCATCCATAAAAGATGCGATGAGGAAGATAGACCATTCCGGCCTGCGGGTCGTTTTTGTCGTCAACGGCCGGGGCGCGGTTATCGGGGCGCTGAGCGACAGCGAGATAAGGAAAGCCATCCTCAAGGGTAAGGATGTAAAGTCCCCTGCAAAAAGCATAGTGAACGAGAATCCTATAGTGTTCAGAGAGAAAGACCTATCTTCAGGTTATACCGTTAAAAAGGTGGTGGAAATGCTATTAAAGAAGATGCCGGATAGCCGTTACATGCTTGTCGTGGACGATAAGGACATACCTAAGGATATCATGCCCTGTTCTCTACTATTGGGGCAGAAAGGATCCCCCAGGGGCGATAACGAGAGAAAGGACGGGGAGATCCTCGTGGTCGGAGGGGCAGGGTATCTGGGCTCGGTATTGGTGAGAAAGCTTCTGGAAAGGATGTTCACGGTCAAGGTACTGGACAATATCATGTATGGCATCGGCCCGATAGAACCCCTGCTTTCTCATGATAGGTTCAAGTTCATTGAAGGGGATGCCCGCAATATTTCGGTCCTGGTAAAGGCCCTGAACAACGTTGACGCGGTAATAAATCTTGCTGCTATCGTGGGGGATCCGGCCTGTACGAATAAGCCGGAATCGGCGATAGAGACAAATTATTTAGCGAATAAAATACTTGCCGAGGCCTGTAAATTCCATCAGGTAAACAGGTTCATCTATGCCTCTACCTGCAGCGTTTACGGCACGATGGACGGCGAAAAAGAGCTGGATGAGAACTCGGCCTTGAATCCGGTATCCCTGTATGCCCGCTCAAAGATACAGTCAGAAGAAGGCATCCTGAGCATCGAAGACGAGAATTTCTCTCCCACGATATTGCGCATGGGCACTTTATACGGATATTCTCCCAGGATGCGCTTTGACCTAGTGGTGAACTCGATGGTCAAGAATGCCATTGTCGATAAAAAGATATTCATACACGGAGGAGGCAGGCAGTGGAGGCCTCTTGTTAACCTGGAAGATGCCGCGGAGGCGTATATCAAATGCCTGGAGGCTCCGCTGAAGAGGATCAAGGGAGAGATATTCAACGTCGGCTCAGGCAGGCAGAACTTCCAGATCATTGAGATCGGCAGGATAACGCACGCGCTCATCCCCGGTGCCAGGCTTGTTATTGAAGAGGGGAAGACCGATCAGCGTAATTATGTGGTCTCCTTCTCAAAGATCGAGAAACGGCTTGATTATAGGGCGACCAGGAAACTGGAAGACTCGATATTGTATATAAAAAAGGCGATAGAGAACGGTGAGATCGCGGATGTGAACGACCCGAAATATTATAACGTGGAATCCAACCCATAGGGAAGCATCTCTACATGATATTTGGAATGGTGGAAAGATGAAATTCATCAGAAGAGAGTTGTTAAGAAATAATTTTAATTTTTCTTCGGCTTGCAAAAAATGCTCCGAGACTCTCTACGTAATGTAGAATTAAGGTGGAAAGGCTATCGTAAATGGTTGATAAAAAATCAATAGTCACCGGAGGGGCGGGGTTTATCGGAAGCCATCTGGTAGGGACTTTGTTAAAAAAGGGCTACGAGGTTGTAATAATAGACAATCTCTCCTCCGGTAGGATTCAGAATATTCAGAGTTTTATCGAAAACAAGAATCTGCAGCTTGTCAGGGAAGACATAAATAATCCGGCGGCTATCGCGGATTATTTTAAAGGAGCGGATTATATTTTCCATTTGGCGGCTCTGGCTGATATTGTGCCCTCCATAGTCAACCCACTGGCTTATTATCATTCCAATGTAAACGGGACCATGAGCATTCTAGAGATTGTGCGCAAGATTTGCCCTGATATTAAGAAATTTATTTATTCAGCTTCCTCATCTTGCTATGGCATACCCGATAAATATCCTACCAGAGAATCGGCTGAGATTCGTCTCCAATATCCTTATGCTTTAACTAAATATTTGGGCGAGCAGATAGCTATGCATTGGGCAAAAGTCTATAAACTCCCTGTAATATCCCTACGTTTATTCAATGTTTACGGACCGCGTTCCAGGACTTCCGGTACCTACGGAGCTGTTTTCGGGGTATTTTTAGCCCAAAAGTTAGCCGGGAAGCCATTCACCGTGGTAGGAGACGGGAAGCAAACTCGCGATTTCACTTTTGTAACCGATATAGTCAACGCTTTTATCTCTGCCGCAGAATCAGATGTTTCCGTAGAAATATTTAACGTGGGCAGCGATAATACCTATAGCATTAACCGACTGGTTGAGCTTTTAAAAGGAAATGTGACTTATATCCCGAAGCGCCCCGGAGAGCCTGACTGCACTTTTGCCGATATAAACAGGATCAAGAGGGCATTAAACTGGAGGCCAAGCATAAGTTTCGAAGAAGGAGTTAAGATTATGCTGGAAAATATTGATTATTGGCGGGAGGCACCGGTTTGGACACCAGAAAAAATTAACGAGGCGACAAAAGAGTGGTTTACTTATTTATCGCGATAGGAGAAATAAAGTGGAGAATATTTACAAAAAAATAAAGCCGATAGATGAATTGAAGGAAGTTGTAGGAAACCTGAAGACTAAGAATAAGAAAATCGTGCATTGTCACGGCGTATTCGATCTTATACACCCGGGTCACATAAGGCATCTTGCCGCAGCCAAGAAAGAGGGAGATGTATTGGTAGTTACGGTCACTGCTGATGCATTTGTCAGAAAAGGCCCCGGAAGGCCTATATTTAACGAACAGCTAAGGGCAGAGACATTGGCTGCAATAAGCAATGTTGACTATGTATGCATAAACCACGCTCCAACCGCGGTAAATTGTATAGTTGAGTTTAGGCCTGACGTATATGTAAAAGGACAGGATTACGAGAATAAAGAAAAGGATCTAACCGGGAAGATATTTGAAGAAGAAGCAGCAGTGAAGTCGGTAGGCGGAAAAATAATATTTACTCACGATATAGCATTCAGCTCTTCTAAACTTATAAATGAGCATCTAGATGTTTTTCCTAATGAAACGAGGCAATATCTGAAGACTATTTCAGAAAAATATTCTGTAGATTTAATCGTGGATTCTCTTAAGAATATGGGAGACCTTAAAGTTCTCGTTATCGGAGACGCTATTGTTGACCAATATCATTATTGTGAACCCATGGGCCGATCTCTGAAGGGGCATATTGTGGTTAATAAGTACATTTCTGAAGAATCATTTGCTGGCGGAGCTTTTGCAACTGCAAATAATGCCTCAGCTTTATGTAACGATGTTTACTTACTTAGTGTTATAGGTAATGAAAATAACCAACTTGATTTCATAAATGCCCATTTAAGACACAATATAACTAAAAAATATTTCTTTAAGCCTAATGCCCCAACAACTATCAAGCGCAGATTTATAGATAATGCAGCTGACAGAAAAATGTATGAAATATGTTATATTAACGATGAACCTATATCAAAAGAACTAGAGGAAGAAATTATTGAACATATTAATAATATCATTTCAGATTTTAATCTTGTAGTTGTTTCGGATTTTGGTCACGGATTTTTAAGTAAGAAATTAATAGACATTATTTCTCGCAAATCAAAATTCCTGGCAATAAATGTTCAGACTAACAGTGCTAATGAGGGGTTTAATTTAGTTTCAAGATATCCGAAGGCTGACTATGTTTGTGTTGACGAGCCGGAAATTCGGCTTGCCGCACTTGAGAAACATCTTGATTTGCAAAAGGTAATGGAACTGATATTGCAGAGGCACGAGTTTAAAGACTTAATGGTTACCCGGGGAGCCTGTGGCTCCTTATTTTATTCTATAAAAGATGGTTTTTATGAAACTCCAGCATTTGCCTCAAGAGTGGTAGATACCGTAGGAGCAGGCGATGCCCTTTTTGCATATACAGCTCCCTGTATGGCATCGGGAATGCCGAAGGATCTTGTCTCATTTATCGGGAATGCTGTTGGTGCGCTTGCGGTCCAGATAGTATGTAACCGAGAGCCGGTTAATTGCGTGGATTTGATGAAATTCATCAACAGCTTACTGAAATAACCGAGAGTAAATATGGACAAATATAGAATCGATAGTCATAAGTTGATTTATCATCCGCAGAGAGTGTCCGATTGGTTAAGGGGGGAAAAGATATTCCCTATTTATATAGAGATATCCCCCTCGGGAGCCTGCAATCATCGTTGCAGTTATTGCGCCTTGGATTTCATGGGGTACAAGCCCCGGTTCCTGGGAACAGGTTTAATTAAAGACAGGCTATCTGAAATGGGGCGATTGGGAGTAAAGAGCGTTATGTATGCTGGAGAAGGAGAGCCGTTATTGCATAAGGATATCGTAGAGATAATCAATCATACTAAAAGCTCTGGTATCGATGTCGCGATAACCACCAACGGCGTTTTATTGAATAAGGTAATAATCAACAATGCCATGAAAAGTATTAGTTGGGTTAAAGTCAGCATAAACGCCGCCAGCGAGGAAACATACAAAGACATTCATGGTACAAGCCCAAATGATTTAAATAAAGTAATAAATAATCTGTCTTACGCGGTAGCGTTGAGAAAGCAAAAGGGTTACAGGTGCGCACTCGGGATGCAGCTTTTACTCTTGCCCGACAATTTTGATGAAGTCGTTGATTTAGCCAAAAAGGCAAGGGAAATCGGAGTTGACTATTTAGTAGTAAAACCTTACTCTCAGCATCCCTCAAGTAATACCGTGAAGTATAAAAACATAAAATATGCGAAATTTATGTACTTGGCTGAAAAATTGCAGCCTTTGAATACGGATAGATTCAATGTTATTTTTCGGATTAATGCCATGAAAAAGTGGGATGCGGGTAAGCGCGCTTATGATTATTGCCATGCTTTGCCTTTTTGGGCGTATATCGATAGCGAGGGTAATGTTTGGGGTTGCAGTGCGTATTTAAAAGATAAAAGATTCTTGTGCGGAAATATCTACAAAAATAGATTCAAGAATATATGGCTTAGTGAAAAGAGGAAGAGGTTGCTTGATTTAGCCGAACGAAAGTTAGATACGGAAAATTGCAGGGTCAATTGCAGGATGGACGAGATTAATAGATATCTCTGGCAGCTAAAATTCCTTCCTGAGCATGTTAATTTTATTTAATTTCTTCCATGGGATAAGTGAATGAGATGAAGAAAAAAGAAGACATTCAGCGATTAAGAGATTTGGCAAAAAACATACGGAAGAGCATTTTTATGTGCATTTGTAACGGCGGAGGCGGTCATATTCCTGCTTCTTTATCCATTGTAGAGATTTTAACGGTGATTTACGGAAGGATATTAAATATAAACCATAATAATCCCAGGGATCCTGATAGAGATCGTTTTATCCTAAGTAAGGGGCATGGGTGCGTTGCTTTGTATGCAGTTTTGGCTGAGAAAGGATTTTTCCCGAAACGGCTACTTAACCAATTCGGCAGAAAGGGGAGTATTTTAGGCGGCCATCCTGATATGCATATGATACCCGGGGTTGAGGCGTCTACCGGAGCCTTGGGTCACGGTTTTTCTTTTGGGGCAGGAATGGCTCTTGCCGGGAAGATTGACAAAAGAGATTATCGGGTGTTTGTTCTTTTGGGGGATGGAGAATGTCAAGAAGGCTCTATCTGGGAGGCAGCGATGTTTGCTCCACAGCATAAGCTTGATAATCTGATAGCGATTATCGATTATAACAAGCTGCAGGCCATGGGCCCTTTGGATGAGATTGTGTCTTTAGAGCCTTTCAAAGAAAAATGGAAGGCATTCGGCTGGGAGACTGCGGAGGTTGACGGCCATGATATTATAAACCTAGACAAGGTTTTTAAAAAAGTCCCTTTTGTAAAAGATAAGCCTAGCTTGATAATTGCGCACACTGTAAAGGGAAAAGGTGTGTCTTTCATGGAGAATTCGCCTATTTGGCATTATCGCCTGCCAAAATCCGATGAAATGAAGCTCGCATGTGAAGAATTGAAGATTGACGATTTTCAAGAATAACTATTTTAATGAGAAACGCATATTTAGCCGCATTATATGATTTAGCAAAGACCGACAACAATGTCCTTGCTTTGGTTTCTGATAACGGAGCCATTGTATATGATAAGTTCAGGAAAGACTTTCCGGGGCAATTTTTTAACTTTGGAATTGCCGAGTCTAATATGGTTAGTGTAGCAGCAGGATTGGCTGCAAGCGGAAAGATTCCTTTCGCCTATACCATCGCTAATTTTATCACTATGCGAGCCTTTGAACAGGTACGAAACGATGTTTGTTTACAGAAAATGAATGTAAAACTGGTAGGCATAGGTGCTGGTTTTGTTTACAGCAACCTCGGACCTACGCATCACGCTACAGAAGATATTGCGATTATGCGTTCCTTGCCTAATATGACAATTTTTTCTCCTGCCGATCCTCTGGAGGCAAAAAAAGTTACATTTGCTTCCGCGAAGATAAACGGACCGGTATATATCCGGTTGTCAACGGGCGGCACACCGCTTGTATATAAACAGGATTACAATTTTGAGGCGGGTAAGGCAGTGACTTTGATGAATGGAAATGACGTTACCATGATTTCTACCGGGGGTATTATTTTTGAGGTACTCAAGGCTGTAGACGAATTGGAAGCCCTGAATATATCTGTGCGTTTAATCAATGTCCATACCATAAAGCCGATTGATAAAGAAGCCATCCTTCGGTCGGCTAGGGAAACAGGAGCTATCCTGACCGTTGAAGAACACACAGTATGCGGGGGATTAGGCAGCGCGGTTGCGGAGGTATTGATGGAGAATAATATAGCGCCTATTCAATTCAGGAGATTAGGTCTGAATGAAATCTTTGCAGCCGGTTATGGAAGTTACGATGAGATGAAGGAAGCAAATGGCCTTTCAAAGAAGGATATCGCAGCGGCCGGAAAGGCGCTTTACGAAAACAAAAATAAACGAAAGGAATCCTAGAATGGGGAATTTGCTGAACGTTATCACTCCGTTGCACAAGAAGACAAAGAGGGATTATGTTTCTAGGATGATGGATAGCAAAGTGGAGTGTATGAAAATAGCCAAGAAGTATGATTTTGATTATTGGGACGGGTCGAGAAGATTCGGTTACGGAGGTTACAAATATGATGGAAGATGGGAGATTGTAGCTAAGAAGCTAATCGAGTGTTATGGCCTGAACAATGATGCAAAGATTCTGGATGTCGGGTGCGGGAAGGGGTTTTTGCTTTATGAATTCAAGAAGCTATTGCCGGGAGTCAGGATTATTGGTTTTGACATTTCAAGATATGCTCTTGATAATTCTAAGGAAGAGGTTAGGAAAGATTTGTTCTTGCATAGGGCCCAGGATAAATACCCGTTCAAGGTTAAAGAATTTGATTTGGTAATATCCATTACTACGCTGCATAACCTTTGTCTTAAAGATCTAAAGCAGGCACTAGGTGAGATAGAGAGGGTAGGAAAGAATAAATACCTGGTTGTTGAGAGCTTCAGGAATGACGAAGAGCAGTTTAATTTGCAGTGTTGGGCTTTAACATGTCAAACGTTTTTCGGTCCGGATGAGTGGATATGGCTATTTAAGGAGTACGGTTACACTGGGGATTATGAGTTTATATTCTTTGAATGATTAGATAGTCAATATGGGATTATTATATAGCAAAACAAAGATTTTTCATTTTAAAGATAAACTGGATTCTTTACCTATCGGAAAGAATGATATTCTTGCTCCTATTCATATACGGATTAAACCTACGAATGTATGTAATCACAATTGCCGTTATTGTGCCTATAGAGTAGATAATTTGCAACTTGGTCAAGATATGTCCCAGCGTGATTTTATACCATCGGATAAAATGATGGAAATACTCGAAGATCTTAAAGAGATGAAGGTAAGCGCGGTTACTTTTAGCGGTGGCGGAGAGCCGTTTTGCTATCCGTATCTTTTGCAAACGGTAAGATTTCTTATTAAGGCTAAAATAAGCTTCGCTTCGCTTACAAACGGCGCCAAGCTGGACGGGGAGTTGGCCGAGATATTCGCCCAGCACGGAACATGGCTTAGAATTTCTATAGATGGCTGGGACGATGAGAGTTATTCTTATTATAGAAGAGTGCCAAGCGGAGAATTCGCCAGGGTGTTGAAGAACATTAAAAATTTCAAGAAATTGAAAGGCAGGTGTTATCTGGGCGTAAGTTTAATAATCGATAAGCATAATGCTTCTCATGTATATGATTTTATAGATTTGCTGAAAGACACGGGTATAAACAGTGTGAAGATTTCTGCTTGCATAGTAAGCAACAGCGGTAGCCAGAATAATGAATATCACAAGCCGATATTCAATAGAGTAAAGAAGCAGGCTCAAAGAGCGATCCGTGACTTTGTGGATAGTGAATTTGAGATCTTTGACGCCTATCACGAACTTGATGAGAAGTTCAAAAAGGACTATACGTGGTGCCCTTATTTACAGATACTTCCAGTCATCGGAGCTGATTTGAATATATATCCTTGCCAGGATAAGGCATATAATCTTAAAGAGGGGCTGATCGGCTCAATAAAAAATCAGAGTTTCAAGGAATTCTGGTTTTCTGATAAGAGTAATTTTTTCAAGGTTAATCCGTCACTGGTTTGTGACCATCATTGCGTGGCAAACGAGAAGAACAAGCTGGTATTGGAATACCTGAATTCGGATAAGGAACATCTGAGGTTTGTATAATGATCGGAATTGCGGGCGCATCGGGACTGATAGGATACAGTTTGTATAATTTCCTGAGGAGTCAAAATCAAGAGGTCTTGGGTACATACGCGAAGTATCCAAAAGATGGCTTGGTAAAGTTTGATATGCGTAAAGACGATTTTTCGATATTTGACAGATGTAGCACAGTGGTAATATCAGCTGGAATAACTCGCGTCGAGGAATGTTTTTTAAGACAAGAAGAGACTTTTGAAATAAACGTGAAGAAGACCATAGAGCTTTTAAGATATCTTGCGGATAGAAAAATAAAGCCGGTATTTCTATCTTCCGGGCAGGTATTCGATGGGAAAAGAGGTAATTATTCAGAGGAGGATGTGCCTAATCCCATAAACTTTTATGGTAAGTTTAAGGTGCAGGTAGAGGAATTTATGAAGGATAATTTGATGGATTACCTCATACTACGGCTAAGCAAGACGTACAGCAGGGACCTGGGGAGCGGCGGGTTGTTCTCGGAAATATATTTTAAACTAAAAAGAAATGAGAAGGTCGGCGCAGCTTACAACCAGATATACAATCCTACCGACGTAAGCTTTGTTTCCGCAGGAATCTTGAAATCAATTCAAAGGAATCTTACCTGTCTGTATCATTTAGCCAGCGAAAAGATCATGAGTAGGTATGAGTTCGCTTTGCAGGTGGCGGATGAATTCAAGTTTGACAGGAATTTGATAGAGTCCATAGATTTTAACAGCTTGGTATTTAAGGAAAAAAATGCTCTGAATACTTCTTTAAATGTCGTAAAGATTATGAGGGCTATAGAGATAGAGCCTAAGGATAAATTTAACTGATATTGTAAAGTTATGGCGAATAATTTCTTAAATCAATTAGAAGCCTTACCGTTAAATTCCAGGGTTTGTTTGTTTGGAGCCGGAGACGGAGGGGAAAATTTCAAGAGAATTCTGGAAAGAGAGAGAAGTGACGTTAAATTGATTTCTTTTCTGGATGATTTCAAATCCGGGGAAAGAGATGGCTTGAAAATAGTGCAGCTTAACGATCTTGGCAGCTTAAGTGGTAAGTTTGACCTCATTCTGATAACTTCAGCTTTCTGGAAAGAAATGCAGAAGAGGCTGGTTAAGCTCAAAATCAGAAACTTCCGGATTGTTAACCCCTTTCTTTTTTATGAGTATCTTATTTTTTCTGAAGAGGAGTGGAAGGAATATTCTCCGCAATTGCGGAAAGCTCAAGCTCTCCTTAAGTATGCGGAGGATAGAAGTCTCTATGGCTATTTGGCGGAGATCCGGAGAATAAATCTTAAGGAAACTGAGCATCTGTATGAATATTTTAGAAACCGCCAGCTTGACAGGTCCAGGCAATACCTGGAATTCATAAACAAAAAGAAAATTCACACGATTATTGAGGGAGGCGTTTTTGATGGCAGCAATACCGTGGAGTTTATAAAGTTTTTGCCAAGCGACGGTTTTATCTATGGGTTTGATCCACTTTATCCTTCGTTGGAGAACGAGAATAAGAATTTTCTAAACAAGTTTTCCAACGTTAGAATATATCCGGAGGCTTTATGGAGTCGCAGGGAGACTTTGAATTTTTGCGAAAACAAAGATAATAAAGAGGGGTCAAAGATCGTCGACAGCCCTGAAACCCAAACAGATTTTAAGCATATTCCGGCCGTTTCCATAGATGAATTTGTTTCGGAAGAGCGGATCGATAAGATCGATTTCATTAAATTGGATGTTGAAGGCGCAGAGCTGGATATTTTAAAAGGTGCAGAAAATACCCTAAAGACCAGCAGGCCGCAACTGGCAATTTCCATATATCACCAAAAAGAAGATCTATTCGGAATCCCGTTATATTTAGATAAAGTCCTTGAGGGGTATTGTTATAGAATCCAGCATTATTCGTCAACTTTTTGGGATACGGTCTGGTACGCTTTGCCTAATGAAGAATAAAACAGCAGCCAATCCATTTATTTCTTTTTACACGAAACACAAGATTTCACCCATCCATCAGGATATAAGTGATTTCAAGCGTCATCTTGCGCGCAGAGAGAAGCTTTATAGGTTGCTTGCGCTTGTTCCTTCAGTTTTTAAAGATCGGACCGTATTGGAAATCGGCCCCGGAGGAGGCTATAACGCTTTAGCCTTATTTTTCTGGGGAGCTGATGTGGTTTTTGTGGAGCCAAATCCCAAGGCGCAAGAAGAACTTCCTCAATTACTTAAGAGCTATAAGATTAAAAAGGGGAGATGGAAGCTGTTCTCGCGTAAAATAGAAGAGTTTGTGACTAATAAGAAATACGACATAGTTATTGCAGAAGGTTTTATCCCCGGCCTTTACAAGAGAAATGAAGTAATAGCTAAGATTTCTGGCCTGGTAAGCCCCGGAGGGGTCGTGGTGGTTACGTGTATGGATGAAATGAGCTTCTTTTTTGAGTTGGTTAAGCGGTTACTCGCTCACAGGCTTATCTGGAAGCAGAATGCAAAAAGATTTACTGAAAAAGTCGATTTGCTTTCCAGGGCATTCCTGCCTCATTTAAAAAGCTTAAGATTTGCATCCAGGCCCATACATGATTGGGTGGCTGATAATTTCTTAAACCCTGCGATTTATGGGGAATTTTTCAGCATTGCCGAATGCCTTGAAGAATTCGGCGATGATTTCATGTTTCTTGGAAGTTCGCCTGCGATGTTTAATGACTATTCCTGGTACAAGGATTTTGAATTTGATAGTCGCAAGTCGCTTTTAGAACAATTCCACACTAAAAGGCATGTTTTTATGCTTTGGGATATGCCGGAGAGCTTTAGAAAAAAAGATGCTAATAAGATTCTTGTTGAAGAAATACATGGCTTCCGGATGTTTTCCAGTAGGATAGAGCATGATTTGAATGACAAAAAAGCCGGGGAGATAACCAGACGGTTACGAAGAATCAAACATTTAACGACAAGCATCGATGCAAGAATACCCAAAGCCATAGATGAGGCGATAAGCCTGTTGTTAGATAAAGATCTGGATGAATATAAGATTGCCAATGCCAAGAAGCTGGTCACCGCTTTTGGTAGGGGGCAACAATACGTGAGCCTGACTAGAAGATTTACTAACAAATTACGCGTTAATCAGAGATGTTTATAATAAAATCAGTTTCGTTTTTAAACAGGCAATTCAAACAGATATCCGTAGGCGGGTGGTCGGTTTTTTTTAGAAAGCCGCTCAAACTTATTTCGCCTGTTTGCGAAACAATTCTTTTGTTGCCAGCGGCTTTAGCTGTTTTGATTGTTCGAGCATTAAGCCCGTTTGTGATAATACGATTCGGACACCTGGACAGCGGGAGGATAGGTCATTTTGCCGCTAATACTGAAGTATATCTTTGCGAGCGGGATGCCGGCATGCATGGCAAGAGAGTGGTAGATATTTTTTACCATCGGTTACCAGCTTGCAACGAACAGTTAAAAAAAATGTGGGATAGGGTATTACCTGTTTTCAATCTTGCTAGTTTATTGGATAGAGTCAATCGTTTCATTCCTGGAGGGAGGGAGCATATAATTCCGCGTCGAGATCATCAAGACAGGGACATTTATGGCTTGGTCTCACGAACCAAACCGCATCTATCTTTTACTCATGCAGAAGAAAGCCTGGGTTTTTGTAAGCTTTCTGAATTAGGTATTCCACGGGATAAACCTTTTGTTTGTTTTTACGTGAGGGATTCTGCTTATTTGAAGGCCAAATTCCCTCATATAGACTGGAGCTATCATGATTATCGTGATTCCAGTATTCATGATTGTATTCCCGCGGCTGAGGAATTAACGCGCCGGGGATATTTTATGATCAGGATGGGTGCTATTGTTCAGGAGAGGATTAATTCTGCCAATCCTATGATAATTGATTATGCGATAAACGGCAGAAGTGATTTTTTGGATGTATACTTAAGTTCGAAATGCAGGTTTTTTGTATCTTCTCCGGTTGGGTTGGCTTCGCTGCCTATGATCTTTAGGAGACCGATCGCGTGGGTTAATTTTATTCCCTTGGAATATTCTCCGAGCTGGGGATTAAACGACCTTTTTATACCTAAAAAACTGTGGTTGCGTAAAGAGCGTCGTTTTCTAAGATTTCGAGAGATTATCGATTCAGGTATAGGCAGGTTTCTTGATTACGAGCTTTATAAGAAAAATGACATTGAAGTCATTGAAAACAGCCCTGAAGAGATTACTGTGCTTGTTTTGGAGATGGAAAAACGTTTAAGTGGGAAATGGGAGAGCTCAAAGGAAGATGAAGAGCTGCAGAAGCGTTTCTGGTCACTTTTTAAGCCAAGCGAGCTAAACGGCAAGCCCTTATCCAGAATCGGGGCAGAGTTCCTGCGTAATAACAGGCAATTAGTGGAGTAGTTGATGAACTCAACAATTTTTATTCGCGATATTTTCAAAAAATATCCACTCCTATTCACTGGCTCGACAATCTTACTAATTGTCGCCAGTTTAATTGAAGCGGCATCTGTGTTTTCTCTTGTGGTCATTATTGATTTATTTGTTAATCCGGGTTCGATAAACGCCAGTTTTCTAACGAATAAGATAATTAATGTCATTGGTGCTTTGGGTTTGCCTACGAGCCTTGGATGGCTCTTGGGGATTTTCATGCTTTTGAATATTATCAAGATAATCTTTCAAATCTCTGCCCAGTATTTAGTCGTCAGGACTAAATATATCGTCATCGGTGATATTATGGTAGGGACATTCGAAGATTTCTTCAATGCCCGGTGGTTTTTCTTTAGCAGTAACAAGCAGGGGACGCTTCTTAACACCTTTATGCGCGAGATAATCGTAATAGGGGATGCTTTTAGCGCGATGTCGCGCTATTTTTCGGGGTGCTTACATCTTATCCTGTATTTGATTGTTCCGTTCTGCCTTTCCTGGCAGGTAACCTCTGTTACCATTGCTATGGCGCTATTTTTTGCTTTGCCCTTCCTCTTCCTAGGCAAAATTAACTACAGGCTTGGCCGCTTGAATACGTCTACCGCTAACCAGATCGGTTCGGTTGTTAATGAGAGCTTTAATCTGGCAAAATTGATTCTAGGTTTCGGCCAGCAGCCAAAGGCGGTCAGTGCGCTGTACCATTCTTTTGACGCTCATCGTAACGTCACTACGAAAGCCCAGGTCCTTGGTTTTGCAACCCCGCTGATTTATCAGCCTTTTGTCCTTTTGGTGCTAATTATTGGGATGATTGTTTCAAAAAAGATCGCTCTGCCGTTATCAGAAGCTGTGGTATTATTCTACGCTCTTGTAAAAATTATCCCATCAATCGGAGAGCTGACAGCTCAGAAGAATTCAATAGAGAATTTCTTTCCTAGCTACGAGCAGGTTATGAACCTCAGGCGACAGGCCAAAGAATTCAGGCAGCAAACAGGTTCTAAGATTTTCACCGGATTCAATCGGGAAATAAGACTGGAGGATCTATCTTTTGCGTATCCCGGACATGACCTTGTGCTCGATAATATTAGCGTGACTATCTTGAAAGGGAAAATGGTCGCTTTTGTCGGAGAATCAGGCGCGGGGAAGTCCACTTTAATTGATACCCTGATGGGTTTCAATGAGACAATGGTAGGTCGGATTACTTTTGATGGGACCCCTCTGTCTGAGTTTGACATCAATTCCTACAGGCATCGTATCGGCTATGTTCCGCAGGATAGTATTTTATTTAACTTATCAATTCGGGATAATTTGCTTTGGGCTAATGAGAAAGCTACTGAAGATGAGATTAGGGCTGCCTGCCGCCAGGCTAATGCTGAAGAATTCATTGGAAGGTTCCCGGATGGTTACAATACTTTTGTGGGCGACCGCGGAGTCAGGCTTTCCGGAGGACAGGTCCAGCGCATCGCATTAGCCAGGGCCATACTAAGAAAGCCGGAATTGTTAATTTTAGACGAAGCTACCAGCGCTTTGGATACTCATTCCGAGCGCCTGATTCAGCAGGCTATTGAAAATATCGCAAAAGAAACCACGGTAATAGTTGTTGCCCACCGGCTTTCCACCATTAAGAATGCCAGTTATATTTGTGTGCTTAAAAATGGCAGGGTAGCCGAGAAAGGAACATATTTAGAGCTGGTTCGGGAAAACGGGCTTTTTAGCAAGATGGTTAAGCTACAGGGATTAGGGGTAGCAAAATAAATATCATTAAAACTGGAGGAAGGCTATGCACATAAATCCGTACGCAGATGAAAAGAAAATAACTTTTATTATTGCTGAAATAGGGATAAACCATAATGGAGATTTAAGTATAGCAAAAAAGCTTATTGATGGGGCACTTTTTGCTGGTTGCGACGCAGTCAAGTTTCAAAAACGAACCATTGATTTGGTGTATTCAAAAGAAGTCCTTGATTCCGCCAGAGAAAGCCCCTGGGGTACTACGACAAGAGCACAGAAAGAAGGGCTTGAATTTAATGAAAAGGAATACGATGAAATAGACCGCTATTGTAAAGAAAAGGGCATTATTTGGTTTGCGTCTGCTTGGGATATAGAGAGCCAGAAGTTTTTAAGAAAATACAACATGAAGTATAACAAAATTTCATCCGCAATGCTCACACATAGAAAATTATTAGAGATGGTTTCGGAAGAAGGTAAGCATACCTTTATTTCAACTGGGATGAGCACAATCGAGGAGATTGATGCCGCTGTTGAGATATTTAAAAAGAGAAAATGCAGTTTCGAGCTTATGCATACGAATAGTACCTATCCAATGAAAGATGAAGAGGCTAATCTTAGGGCTATTCATTTTTTGCGGGAAAGATATAAATGTAATATAGGGTATAGTGGACATGAAGTTGGCTTACAGATTTCAATAGCAGCTGTTTCTTTTGGAATTTCTTCACTCGAAAGACACATTACTCTTGATCGAGCGATGTACGGTTCTGACCAAGCTGCTTCAGTTGAGATTATGGGAATGTATAAATTAGTAAGGGATATAAGGGTGGTTGAGAAAGCGCTAGGGAAAGCGGAAAAGATCGTTACTCCTTCCGAAGAAAAAGTAAAACAGAAGCTAAGAATCATTAATGATTTGCTGCAAGTTAAATGAGATAAGAGGAGGCTGCTAAATGAAGAAAGACAAAAGGATGGTTTTTCTGAATGGGCAATTTGTTCCCGAGTCTTCGGCAAAAATATCCATCTATGATTCTGCGCTTATGTTTGGTGATATGGTTTTTGAAATGACGCGTTCTTTTAAGAAGAAGCAATTTAAATTAAAAGATCATCTTGAGCGTTTATTCGCTGGAATCAAGATATTAAGAATCCCATTAAAATATACCATTAAGGATATGGAGCGAATTTGTAATCAGGTTATAGAAAAAAATGACCAGTTTTTTTTGCCGAATGATGAACACCGTTTAATGATAAATGTTAGTCGCGGACCACTGGCGATTTACACGCCTATTTTTGAAGAAAAACTTGAATGCACGGTTGTAGTTGCTGATTTTCCGCTAAAGTGGACTGTTGTAGGTATGGGGAAACTTTTTGATACGGGTATTAATGCAGTTATTACTACTCAGAGAGCCATTCCTGCTTCGTTTCTTGACCCAAAAATTAAAAATAGAAGTAGGATTCACTATCAAATGGCAAATATCGAAGCTTCTTTATTTAAAGGAGATAATAACTGGGCTTTATTGCTTGATTCGGATGGTTTTATTGCTGAGGGTACGGGAGATAATTTCTTTATTGTCAAAGATGGCTGTATTGTTACTCCTGAAGGAAGGAATATATTGCGAGGTATAAGTCGTGCTTACATTTTTGAGTTGGCTCAGCAGCTACAATTGCCTTGTAAGGAGTCGAATATAGAGCCTTATGACGTTTATACGGCTGATGAAGCTTTCATGACAGGTACTCCATTTTGCATGTTGCCAGTTACCAGTTTAAACAGTGTAAAAATAGGCAGTGGAAATATGGGGGTAATTACCAGAAGTTTACTTGATAGATGGAGTAAGAATGTAGGCATTGATATTATAGCGCAGATTAAAGAATTTAATAATGAAATTGATAGCTTAGGGGATAATTTGGCGCCTACGCCTTACCAATTCAAAAATAATAATAATAACTGAGCCCTTATGTTAAAAATATATATTGCAGATTTGACACATAATTATAAGACAGTATCAAATACAACTATGCCTTTAAGCGCTGCCTATATTAAAGCATACCTTAATAATAAGCTTAGCGAAAAAGTTGATTGCACTTTGTTTCGTTACCCCGATATTCTTATTAAACACCTTAAACATAATATTCCTGATGTACTAATGGTATCTAATTACGTGTGGAATGAAGCTTTAAGTCTATTTATCGTATCTTTAGCTAAAAAAATAAATCCCGGTATACTTACTATTATGGGTGGTCCAAATTTCTCCTTGGACACAGAAAAGCAAGAAGAATTTATGCGCAGTAATTCCGAACTTGATTTTTATGTGGTGGGAGAAGGCGAGATTCCCTCTTTTGAAATAATAAGGCTATTTATAGCCAGCAGCCTTTCAATAAATAAGATAAAATTTAAAGACTTAGATTCCTGTATTTATATTAAACCCGACGGTTCATTTTATAAAGGGAGGGGATTACCGGGATTAAAGAATTTGAATGATATTCCTTCGCCCTGGTTATCTGGTTATCTAGATGAATTTTTTGACGGGAAGCTAGCCCCCTTAGTAGAAACAACTAGGGGATGTCCTTTTAGCTGTTTGTACTGTGTGCAGGGTTCAGGGTCTTACAAAGAGATTAGGCGTTTTTCATTCGAGCGGATAAAGGAGGAAATTGTTTATATTGCCCATAGAATAAAGACTGAATCGCCAAATGTAGGATTTTTATGCATAGCAGATTCTGATTTCGGTATGTATGAAGAAGATGTAAAGGTTTCAAGAGTAATTAAGGAAGCGTTAAGAAAGTATGGTTGGCCTACATTCATTGATGCAACAACCGGTAATAGTAAGAAAAGGTCCATATTTCAGACAATGATTAATTTAAAAGATAATCTTGCTATGTACAACTCTGTCCAATCAATGAATCCAGTTGTCTTAAAAAATATAAACCGGAAGAATATTGATTGTGAAACATTAAAAGCAAATCAGCGAGAATGTGAAGAAAAAGGCATAAGAACACTCACCGAAACTATACTTTCTCTTCCTGGCGAAACTTTTGAATCCCACAGAGATGGCATTTTTAAACTTATCGATTTAGGCTTTAAGCAATTCACTAATTATCAGTGTATGGTTTTAAAAGGTTCTTGTCTTGAGACCCAAGAATTCAGAAAAAAGTTTGAACTCGCAACAAATTATCGCATTTTACCTCGTAACTTTGGCATATATGATGGGGCGAAAGTAACCGAAGTTGAAGAAGTCGTTTCTTCTACCTCAACGCTTTCCTTCCCAGACTATTTAATGGCCAGAAAATTACACTTAATATTAATAATTTATTATAACGGATTCCGTTTTAAACCTTTAATAAAATTTATGGAATTTTATGGAATTAAAAATATTGCTTGGCTAAATGAACTATTTGAAAATACAAATAATGCGAACAGCAGTATTAATAATTTATTTAATAATTTTTTAGAGGAAACTAAAAATGAACTATTCGGTTCTTATCAACAATGTATAAGTTTTTTTGCTACTGAAGAAAATTTTCAGAAACTTTATAAAGGAGAGATCGGCGGAAATTTAATTATGAAATATTTTTCATTAGCGACATTCCATATCTGGAAATCTACTGTTGAATACGCCTTTGCTATGGCAAGTAACCTTATTAGAGAAAAGGAGCTTAATACAGAGGATCGCCATTGCTTAGATGAACTTAAAGCTTTTATGTATTATAATCTTGCCAGCGGGGAGTCCTCAGAACAAATACTTTCAAGCGCGCAATGGCTATTCAATTACGACATTAAAGCCTGGATCAAGAGTAATTATAGTTCTCCTTTAAGTACGTATAAACTTAAAAGTCCTATTAGGGTAGGTTTTTATTTGCCAAAAGAAAGGTATCAAATTCTAAAAAAAGCCCTGGCTGTTTATGGTGAAGATATTATCGGTAAGTCACAGTTGGTTACAAGGATTCAATATGAAGACCAGCTTAGGGAATCTGAAACTCTAGTGGATTTAAAAAATACAAGAATAGGTTAATTATATGGAGGGGATATGATATCTTCTGATTTATTTTCTATTAAAAGTAAGGTAGTTATTGTAACCGGGGCTGGTAGAGGCATAGGAAGGGAGATTGCCTTGGGGATGGCTCAACGGTATGCTATCGTTTATGGCATTGATTTAACTTTCCACAACAGGGCAAAAAAAAGCTTAAAAAATCGCTTAATTAATTTGAAATGTGATATCACTGACCAAAGCCAATTTGAGAAGATTTGTCAGGAGATCTACCAAAAACATAAAAGAATTGATGTATTGATAAATAATGCCGGGGTGACTTATACGCATAAAGGAACCGGAGCCTATCCGCAAGAAAATTGGTATAAAACAATTAATATAAATTTGACTGCTGCCTTTATTTGCAGTCAGATAGTTTTTAAATATATGTTAAAAAATAAACAAGGTTCAATTATTAATATTACCAGCTTAAATGCGGAACGCGGTTTCCCTAATAATCCCGCCTATGTTGCTTCTAAAGGCGGATTGAAAATGCTAGGAAAGGCATTAGCTAGGGATTGGGGTAGATATAATATAAGAGTTAATAATCTGGGGCCCGGCTATATTAGGACGGCTATGACTGAGAATAGCTATCAAAACCTTAAGACTAGAACGGCTAGAGAGGGAAATACCATGTTGGGTAGGTGGGGGTCTATGCGAGATTTAATCGGCCCTTGTATATTTTTCGCTTCAACTGCCTCTAGTTATATTACTGGCCAAGATATATATGTAGATGGGGGATGGCTTGCGAATGGTTTGCCGCGCGAATAAATTAAGTGATCTTAGATTTGTTGAAAGGATTACCTAAAAATAGGGACTAAAATATGAAAAAAATTGTAGCGATAATTCTTGCTCGAGGCGGTTCAAAAGGAATTCCGAACAAAAATATTATTAGTTTTTGTGGTAAACCTTTAGTTGTTTGGTCTATTCAACAAGCATTATCTAGCAAGAAAATAGACAAGGTTTATGTTTCGTCTGATGATAAAAAGATTCTTGATTTGTCTTGGCAGTTTGGTGCTCATGGAATAAAAAGGCCTAAAGTATTGGCGAGAGATACTTCCACTTCTGAGGAGGCATTATTGCATGCAATTGATCAAATAGAAGCACTAAGCTTAAGGCCCGTAGATGCTGTAGTATTCCTACAACCAACCTCTCCTTTAAGAGACACATTCGATATCGATGGGGCAATCGAGGACTTTATAAAAAATAAATTAGATTCATTGTTTTCTGCTGCGCTACTTGATGATTTCTGTATATGGAAAAAAAATGGTGTACATACGATCAGCTATAGTTATGATTACAAACATCGCGGGCGTAGGCAGGAGCGAGATCCGTTATATTTAGAAAATGGTTCGATATATATATTTAAACCTAAAATTTTGAGAAAATACTGTAATCGGTTAGGTGATAAAATTGGAATGCACCTGATGGACTATTTTAAATCATATGAAATTGATAAAATCGAAGATTTAGAAATATGCGAATTTTTCATGCGTACGAAAATATTGAATAGCAGTATAAAAGTAATTGACCGCTCTAATATTAAATTAATTGTATACGATTTCGATGGTGTTTTTACTGACAATAAAGTTTTAATGAGGGAAGATGGCTGTGAAAGCGTATTTGTGAATCGTGCCGATGGATTGGCTATTGACTTGATTCGAAATAACAATATTCCACAGCTAATTCTTAGTACTGAGAAAAATAAAGTTATTGAAGCGAGAGCTAAAAAACTAGGGATTAATTTCATTCAGGGAGCAGGAAGAAAATATTCCGTTTTAAAAACCTATTGTAATAAAAAAGGAATTAATATTAAGAACGTGTTATATGTTGGTAATGATATTAACGATTTAGAAGTGATGCAGAAAGTTGGATATCCGATTTGTCCGGAGGGCGCCACAGACGCTATTAAGAAAATTTCGCTGATAGCATTAACAAGCAAGGGAGGGGATGGCGTTGCGAGGGAATTGCTTAATTACCTGGGATTAAATAATATTAGGGACTGATTTATTGGAAAATATTTTCTCAATTACAAATAAAACTGGTGTTATTACAGTATGTAGGGGGGGTTTACGAATGGTTTACCGCGCGAATAAGTTAAGAGACGTTAAGAAATATTATGAAATTTTATTTCAGGGTAATCGAAATAAATTATGGAATGATGTTCCGGGCAAGAAAGTAATACTTCAAGCGTTTTTAGATCTTATTCCAAATAAAGAAAATTCTATCCTTGATTTAGGTTGTGGGGACGGGTATTTTTTAAATCAACTAAAACAACAATGTCCAAAGAGAGGAAATTTTAAGCAGCATTATTATGGTATGGATATTTCAGAGTGCGCAATCCTCAAGGCGCAATTGGAATATAAAGATATAAACTTTGTTTCAATGGATGCAATGTCTTTAGGTTTCAAAAATGAATGTTTTGATATGGTTATTAGCTATGGTGCGATTGAACACATTCCCGATTCTCAAAAAGCACTTTTTGAAATTAGGCGAGTTTTAAAAAAAGAAGGTATGTTTTTACTAATGATTCCTTCATTGGACTATTACCGTAAAGATAGGCAAGATGAAGGCTGGTATGAAGATCTTGATCAAAATAAGCAAAAACAGTGGAATTATTTTAGACAAACTTGGGAAAAAATGTTTTTAAAAAGTAAGTTGAAGTTACTAGATTTCGATATTAGCAAAAAATACGGAGCAATTAAACCAGGTGTATTTTTCTTTGGGTATAAACATGATTGAGCCAGGATTATTCGGGATTAGAGATGCCGTTCTGTAACAAATTTCAATTCTGAGGAGTGCCGACAGGTGGATAAAACTTTCAATACAAATATTACGGTAAGAAAAACAATTTTCCCTTTTAAACAGTATCATTCGACGCTTAATCCGTATCTTGAGCTCTCTGATTATCAGAAGCGGTTTGTCAGGGAATTTAACCGGAAGGTTGAAAGCGGAGATATTGATTTTGAATCCGTTTCCTGCTTGTGCGGAAACGCCGATTTTGATTTGATTTCTTCGGTAGACGCTTATTCAATGCTGCAGAAAACTGTACTTTGTACCAGGTGCGGGCTTATACAATCAAACCCGAGAATGACAGAAAGCGAATTTAAAAACTTTTACTCCTCTGATTTTTATAGGAATTGTTATGAATCGGATGATTATCTGAGTATCGCAAAAAATAAATACACCGGAAAAACTGGAGAGCATATTTTTGATGAGCTCATGAAGGTCAAAGCTATTGGCCCCGGTATATCTGTGCTGGAAATCGGGGCGGGCGGTGGGTGGAATCTTTTGCCGTTTATAAAAGCAGGAGCCGAAGCAACGGGTGTTGAATACAGTCGAAGCATGGTTTTTTTGGGTCGGGAACGCGGCATCAATATGGTCGAAGGAGGTCTAGATAGAATTGAAGGTGTTTTCGACATTATTATTATAAATCATGTTCTTGAACATTTTTTGAATCCCGTTGAGGCATTAAAGAAAATAGCTGGGCATGTTAGAAAAGAAGGCTTAATTTATATTGCAGTGCCGAATATACTTAATTTTAGTTTTGCAGATATTCAAAATGCCCATACTTACTATTTTGACCCTAAAAGTTTCATATATTATTGTTCTTTGGCAGGCCTAAAAAACGTTGCTTTTGGTATTGCGCAGGATATCCATATGTTCGGTATTTATGCCATCGTAGAAGATTTAACTCCGCAGGGCCAGCTGAATAACCATTATAAAGAGATTCACGGATACCTTGTTAAGATAAAATATAAAAGTTACATTAAAGTCGTATTGGCTAAATTGCGTCTATATAGTTTTTTAAAATGGTTTCGGGAGTATTTTCGAAAAATAAAAAATGAATATTAATAATGTGCCCCGTAACTTATTTCTGGTTGAAAACAGCTGGCAGGTGGATGATTTGCTGACAAGAAAGATTGCCCCAGGAGGGGTATGGATTGCTACCGGGCCTTCGGCAATGCATCGGCTTTATAAGCTGGGAATACGGTTCACCACGCCTGATGACTATTGCAGCCGAAAAGAAATCGAAGATGCCTGTGTTTCCCAATTTGAGAGAGTAGCCCGGGTTTTCGATGAGCTTGATTTAATGATTCTGGAGCGTTATCCCGAGATTGAGGAATTGAAGATACGGCCTTTTTTCTTTCATCTTCGGCAATTCGCTTCGCTTTCGGACGCTTTATTAAGCAGGACGCTTCAGTTAAAGAAGATAATCGATAATTTTAAAGAAGCAAAAATTTACGTTTATTCAAAACCCTTAGATCCTTGGCAAAAAGAATTTATGTTTTCTAAAGAGGATACCCTTTGGGGGCGGTTATTAGCTTTGAAAAGCAATAATATTGACGTCGGGATAATAACCCTGCCGGTCCAACCAGCAGGATGCAATAAGCATCCGAAAGGGCAGTTTGATTTAGTAGGGTTTATTAAGAAAAACTGCCTTTTATTTTTCCGAAATAACATCACCTTTTATTCTGCCATTAAGTCGTATAGAAAAAAACTAGTCTTGGATATTATTGGGTTTTTTGATTTTATTTTAAAGCCAGCTAAGTTACCCGGGATTATAGTTTTTAACGATAATGCCGAATGGATGCAGGTGCTTAAAAGGATCACTGATTCCGGTTATCGATTTTATTTTCTTCCAGATGACCCCCTGAGGTTAAATTCGGAAAGTGATAAATTAGATGCCGATCTATTAAACAGGTTATGGAGCGCGTTCGTCAAGGGTTTCGATACCTCTTATATTGACTATACAGAAATACTACGCGAGAGATTTACTTACGTTGCCCGGACGGCACCGCAGGCTTCTATGCGGGTAATAAAGAAACTTGAATGGTCTCTAGCCAATAAGAAAATTAGCGCGATATTTAGTTCCTGCGGAGCCGACCTGCGCTCTTACGTGGTAAAAGAATTCTGCGGGAAAAAAAATATCAAGCGTTTCTGTTTTCAGCACGGCGCTTTATGGAAAGAAAGCAGGATTAATCAGAGGCAGGATTTGTTTGACTTGGTAGGTAATGATTTTATCTTTGTTTACGGAAATAGGTCAAAGGAGGCTTATGAAACTTCACAGTTAGCAAATATAAGCAGGTGTGAGATTGTACCCGTGGGTATGCCGACGCTGGATATTTTAAGGGGGATAGAGAATAATAGAGGAAATAAGGAATTTAATATCCTCTGGCCCTTCGGTGATTACTACGGGAATCATTGGTATTGCGGGTTTTCTCCTCCTCATAACGATAGGGTATACTATAACGAACAGATCGTTATTGTTAACAAGCTTTTGGAGTTCCTGGATAATCGCTTGTTAAACTCATTCACTGTTAAGCTCTACCCCGGAGAGCAAAAAGAACTTCCGCCCTGGCTGTTCGATTTGCCTAAATCTAGGAAGATCAAGATAATCTCCGAACAACCGAACTTCACCGAGCTTCTGTATTCACATAACATTGTCCTGATCGACGTTCCAACAACGACACTTCTTCAGGCCATAGCTACAAGATTACCTGTTTTTGTGCTTACATCTGTAATATCTACTCCTACTAAGGATATGCAGATATTGAAAAAAAGGGCTGTTTGCTGCTCAACAGCAAAAGAATTAATGAATAAACTCGAAGGATTTCTAAGAACTAGACAACTTGATGCAGATGTTAATTCGAGAGAATACTTGAAACTTTATGGCACGCATATCGACGATGGCATGAGTGATATAAGGGCAGCAAATTTTGTAAAGTCTGCACTGTTTGCAAACGCTAACCTATAAATTGGAAAGTTAGATTACTAAGGAAAATAGAAATGAAGATATTGTTAGTTGTTTACGATAATTATTCTTTTATACATTGGTTTCCTCAGGGATTGGCGTATATAGCGGCTGTATTGAAAAAAGCAGGGCATGATGTAGTGATATATAATCAGGATAAATTTCACTATCATGAGGAACACCTTACAGAGTATTTGAATAGACATGAGTTCGATATTGTCGGGGTTTCCGTAATAGCCGGATATTATCAGTATAGAAAATTATTAAAGATTGTCGACGCTATCAATAAATCTGACAATAGACCGTTATTTATAATTGGCGGCCATGGACCGTCACCTGATCCAAATTTCTTTTTGAATAGGACACAGGCTGATGTCGCAGTGATCGGTGAAGGCGAGGAGACAATTATAGAGTTGCTCGATGCTTTTTCGGGAAAAAAAGGGTTTACGGGCGTAAAAGGCATAGCTTTTAGAAATGGAGCGAATGTAATTGTAAATGAGCGCCGCGCATTAATAAGAGATATCGATTCTATCCCTATGCCAGCATATGAAATGTTTCCCATAGATTATTATAAGTTATTAAGGATGCCACGTGCTACAAACTCTGACTTTGTCATGCCCATACTTTCAGGCAGAGGTTGCACTTTTAAGTGTAATTTCTGCTATAGGATGGATGAAGGTTTCAGGGCTCGCAGCAATGAAGGTATAATCGAAGAAATTAGATACTTGAAGCTTGATTATGGAATTAATTATATTGCATTTGGTGATGAGCTTTTGATGTCATCGCCAGAACGAGTTGTGCGATTATGCGATGATTTTCTGAAAGTCGGATTAGATATTAAATGGTGTTGTAACGGAAGGTTAAATTACGCGAGGCCAAATGTTTTGAAATTAATGAAAAAAGCAGGGTGTGTTTATATTAATTATGGCATAGAGTCGATGGATGATGAAGTCCTAATGAAGATGAAGAAGGCGTTAACAACAAAGCAAATTGTAAAAGGCGTAGAGGCTACTTTACAAGAAGGAATAAGCCCAGGCTTGAACATTATATTCGGCCATATTGGAGACAATAAGGAAACCTTAAATAAAGGAGTTGAGTTCTTATTAAAATACTGTGATGGCGTAGAGTTGCGTACTATCCGTCCTGTAACTCCGTATCCCGGCTCGGACCTTTATTACTATGCGATAGAGAAAGGTTTGTTAAAAGATTGTGAGGACTTTTATGAGAATAAACACACTAATTCAGATCTATTAGCAGTGAATTTTACGAATTTAAGTGATGATGATTTTCATCAGTGCCTCCTTGAAGCAAATACCAGATTAATCAAAGATTACTTTCAGAAGTTATTGAATCTTAATCTGAAGCAGGCCAGGGAGCTTTATCTTAAAAGGGATTCTAGCTTTAGGGGATTTCGTCAAACATAGGACATCAAAGAGTTAAAAATTTATTTTAAGAAAGTTCGAGAGAAAAATATTAACTATGAATTCTGAAATTAAATTATAAAATAATAGTTTTAACAGATTTTAAATGTTTTTTGTTGAAATGAATAAGCATAATTTTAATGCGATTGGGTTTAACAATAAATTTAGATTATTTGTTTTGCAAATTTATTTATATTTATCTAGCTCCAACGTTTACTTTTTTGATACTTTTTTGCTTAGAAGCTTTATTAATGATTTTTTTATCAAAAAAAAGAAAGTATTATTCAAACATAAATCCCTTGGTGACGTAGAAGGCTTGTTTTACGAAGCTAATAAAAAGGCCCTCCAGTTTACGGAATGGTATTTTAGTAAATATCTAATTGATTCTAACTTCATAAAGCAGGCGAATAAATCATTGAAAACAACTAAATATGCCTGTTTTATTGAAAAGAAGCTAGCATGCGATTTTTTCGAGATTTGGTCTAATTTAACTCTGGTTAAGGAATTTGCACCTGACAAGGAAATCATTATAATTGATACGCATGCAAATCGATTTATAATTGATGAATTCTCGAAGGCAAAAGGAGTAAATTTTCAGATTTATTGGCTAAAAACCAAACTTTTCTTGTTACTTGAATTTATCTTTTATTACATGGTAATTTTTAGAAAAATTTTGATAAAAGGGGTTACTTATAAAGTAAAAACAAAATTAAAATTATATAAGGAAGCAGCTTGGGGGTTAACGCGTCCAAATCTTAGGGATGATTTTATTATAGATAATTATCATTTTGACAAGGAAGCAATAATTTTCTATTCGCGCCATTATGAAGAATCGAGAAATCGCGCAGCAGAAGGATTACGAAATGCCGGTTACAAAGTTATAGCATTAAATAAATGCAAATTGAATATTAAAGGAAACTTGCTATTATTTGTTAGAATTTTTTTAATTCAGCCATTTTTGCTATTTTTTAATTTGATACTTGAAAATAAAATCGACCAGGCCGATTCAGTTTTAAAATTCTATCTCGACTGCCTCGACCACTTTTTATTATTAACGAATTACGATATTAAGTGTCATATTTCAAATACCGATCACGGAGAAATTGCCGAGACTATTATAATGAACAGACTCGGATGTAAGAATCTCCTTTACCATTGGAGCGATATGACTTCATTTAAAAATGTGTCACATGCCTTTACGATTCATAATGTTCATTATATCTGGGGCGCTATACACCATAATTTTCAAAAAGACTATTTTTTTAACGATAAAGTAAAAATTGTTGGCTGTATTTTCTTTCGTGCTCTTGATAATTTTTCTGGAAAAAATTCTATTCCTGTTAAAAAGAAAACAAAAAAGGTTTTTGCTTGCGATGATTCATTTGGTAATAATTCAGTTAACACTGAAAAATTTTATTTAGATTTTTTAGAACTTATAACGAAATTGATTGACGAAATTCCTGATGCCGAGCTTATTTTAAAGACTAAAAATAATAGGATTGATATTTTAAATTCTTTTTCAAGCAACGAGAACAAAGATTCCTATTTTAGGTTGATTAATTATTTAAATAGCAATAAAAGATTTACTTATTGTGACTATAATTTTGCAGTAGAAGAACTTATTCTGTCTTCGGATGTAGTTGTAAATATGGGGATGAGTTCGCCTGCAACAATTGCATTGCTTTTTCATAAAGAGGCTGTTTACTATGATAGGACAAATAATGATCAGCACCCCATGACTAAATTTAAGAATACGGTAACTTTTGAAGATAAGGATTTGTTAATCAAGCAAGTCAAAGGAATTTTAGATAACAAAAAGTCTGTTCTTGATTGCTTTAAACCGGACTTTTTAAGTCAATTTGATTATTACAGAGACACAAAGGCTTTAGAAAGGCTTATTAATGAAGTTTATGAAGAAGTCAATAATTAACTTTGGAAAGAGGCAGTATGGTTTTTAATCGGCACATACTTCTTATATACCCATCGGATAGAGAAGGGTATTCTACCCCCGAAGTTCCTCCTTTAGGTTTAGCCCATCTTGCCTCGTATATTAAGAACAATATAAAAAATGAATATAAGGTTAATTTATGGGATTTAAACCTTGATAGGATATCTTTCGAACAGTTCAAGGAAAGACTCTTAAAACTGGAGGAAAAACCCGATATCATCGGTATAGGAGGAATAGTTACAGTTTTTAATCAGTTATTATGTATGTCTAAGATTTGCAAAGAAGTTTTTCCGAAGGCGATATTAGTTGCTGGAGGTTCGGTTGCGAGCACAATCCCGCACTTATTGTTCAAACACTCTGATATTGATATCTGCGTTGAGGGGGAAGGAGAAGTAACTTTCTTTGAGATAATCAAAAGAATTGAAAGAGGAGCAGGTAAAGACGACTTAAAAGATATCGCGGGCTTATCTCTGTGGGATCCTAAGAATCAAAAAGTAATACACTCTCCGTATCGTCAATCAGTTTCTAACCTGGACCTACTCGGGATGCCGGAATATGATCTTATTGACGTAAAAAGGTATGCAGAAAATGGAATATTTAACTTAAGGTCTTATGGCAGGGACCTTCCTTCCGAAATATTTTTTGATTGCAACCTTCATATGCCGATCGTAACTTCGCGCGGATGCATCGCCAGATGCAATTTTTGTTACAGGCAATTTCCAAAAATAGAATTGAATTCACCAGATTTTATCAGGGAACATATCTTTTTTTTACACGACAAATACGGGATAAACGTGATCACTTTCGTAGACGAGCTATTTAATGTTTCGGAACGCCGGCTTAATGAAATGATCCGTTCTCTCGGTGAGGTTAGGGAAAAAATACCGGACTTTTATTTTCGTATCGGAGGAGCCAGGACTGATGTTATCAGCGATCTGGCGATGAATAAATTAAGGGATTTGGGTTGCTTTCAGATTATCTACGGCTTAGAATCAGGCTCACAAAAAATGCTTAACCTGATGAAGAAAAAAATCACGGTAGAGCAAAATTACCGGGCCGTCATAGCAGCTAGGAAAGCCGGCATACATTGCGTGCCTCAGTTTATAATCGGCCTTCCAGGTGAAAATGCTTCAACCCTTAAAGAGACACTCAAATTTATCCGCTCGATAGACTTCTGGTCATACCTTTCTCTGCATAATGCAAATGCCTATCCGGGATCAGAAATTTATCAATACGCATTAGACAAGGGATTAATTAAGGATGAATTCAGCTATGTTTCTTCTCTGGCCGGGACGAATATTTATCCAATTGAATTAGCCGAGATACCTTCCAAAAATATCAAGGCAATATTAAGGAGATTTATGATAATGCGCGAATTCCGTAAGAACGGTTTATTGGCTGGTTTCAGCATGCTTTTCCATAAATTAACGAAAATTTTCACTTTTCTTAAAGGAGCGTAAATATGAGACAAGGTTCGCGTAGACAAGGAAACCGGTCGCTTAAGAATAGATTGCGCAACAACTGTATTACAATCGGCTCCTGGATTACAACGGGCTCTCCGGAGGTAACAGAGATTATGGCAAAATCAGGATTCGACTGGTTAGCGGTTGATATGGAGCATTCGGCTATAACTGAGGATCAGGCACAACAATTAATCCGTATAATTGAATTATGCGAGATATCCCCTTTGGTAAGAGTAGGGGAGAATGATCCTCTTTTGATTAAGCGTGTTATGGATATGGGATCGCATGGAATTATTGTGCCTATGGTTAATAGCAAAGACGATGCCTTGAGGGCCGTAAGAGCCGTTAAATACCCGCCCTTGGGGACAAGGGGCGTGGGGCTGGCTAGGGCTCAGGGGTATGGATTGGGCTTTGAGAAATACAAGCGCTGGGTTAACCGAGAAAGTATAGTTATTGTGCAGATAGAGCATATTGACGCAGTAGCTAATCTTGGCGAGATTTTGCAGATTGAAGGCGTGGACGGATTTATCGTAGGGCCATATGATCTTTCGGCTTCCTTAGGAGTGCCCGGTGATTTTAAACACAAGAGTTTTTTAAGCGCCTTAAAAAAAATCGGGGATGTATCAAATAAATATCATGTTGTTTCCGGCTTTCATGTGATTCAGCCGACTGCCCGTGAAGTATTAGCTAAAATACGGCAGGGATACAAGTTTATAGGCTTTAGTCTGGATGCCTTAATTCTAGGCATGAAATGTAATGAAGAGCTAGTAAACTTAGCAAAAAGGAGAGCTAGGTGAACATAGTAGGAATAATTCCTGCCAGAATGGCATCTACCCGTTTCCCCGGAAAGCCTCTGGCGAAAATTTGCGGTATACCAATGATCGGCCACGTTTACTTCAGGAGTAAAATGTGCAAGTCTTTAAGTAATGTATATATTGCTACTTGCGATGAAGCAATTAGCAGTTACGCTGAAAGTATAGGCGGTAAATCAATAATGACTTCCGTTTACCATGAGCGCGCTTCAGACAGGGCAGCAGAGGCAATGCTGAAAATCGAGGAAGAAACAGGGGAAAAGATTGATTTCATAGTAATGATACAAGGTGATGAACCTATGCTTTATCCGGAAATGATAGAAAAATCAATTGAGCCGATGCTCAGTGACCCTGCCTTACAGGTTATAAACCTGATGGCGCCCCTGAAGTCAATCGAAGAACACAACGACCCCCATGAGGTAAAAGTCGTTGTTGACCTGCAGAATTATGCCTTATATTTCTCCAGGGAGCCAATCCCTTCCCTCAAGAAAGGCTCCGGTGGCGCGCCTGTCTATAAACAGGTTCCTATTATTCCGTTTAGAAGAGATTTCCTGCTTAAATTTAACGCCTTGGCTCAGGCTACGCTTGAGATTGCCGAGTCTGTGGATATGCTAAGGGTCCTGGAGCATGGTTATAAAGTAAAAATGGTACCGGTGGATTTTGGCACATATAGCGTAGATACTCCGGAAGATTTAAAGAAAGTGGAGGGTCTTATGAAAAATGACCCTTTGGTCGGCAGCTACCGAGATATCGGAGGCAAAGGATAAGATGCGGTTAAAGAAGCTTATACCGCAGGGGATGAGAGACCGATTTTCCTGTTTATTGCATAATGCCTTGATAAGGTGTCTTAAATCTGCTGCTAGGGAACATGGCCTGGACGGTCTTATAAAAAGATTGAGGGATATATCACCGGACATAAGTCAGCAGTATTCGACTTTCAGAGTAGATAATAAATACATGGAGACAAAGATTCGCAATATGCATGCTTTTCAGATTTCGCTTTTAGAGCAGGTAATAGGAGAGTTCGCAAATCCATCAATAGTAGATATAGGCGATTCATCGGGAACGCACGCAGAATATATCCTCGGTCTTTACAGGGCAGAAAAGGATATTGATTTTTTGAGCGTTAATCTTGATGCGCAGGCAGTAGAAAAGATAAGGAAAAAAGGGATACCGGCTTTACAGATGCGTGCAGAAGACCTGCAAGGGCACAACATCCAGGCGGATATTTTACTTTGTTTTGAGACGCTTGAACACCTTACAGACCCCAGCCGTTTTCTATACCAATTGTCTACAAATGTGAAAGCGAAATACCTGGTAATTACCGTGCCTTATTTGAAGAAAAGCCGTGTGGGTCTGCATCATATTCGTTCAGGACAGAGTGGTAAAGTTTACGCGGAAAATACGCATATTTTTGAGCTTAGTCCGGATGATTGGAAATTGATTATATGGCATTCCGGCTGGGAAGTTACGCAGGAAAAAATTTATCTGCAGTATACTACGAGAAATTTTTATACGTTACTGAAAGGTTTTTGGAGAAAATACGACTTTGAAGGTTTTTACGGTTTGATACTTAAGAAAAATGACATATGGTCATCGAGATACACGGACTGGTAAAAAGGTGATAAATATGAAAAACAAGATACTAAATGTGGGTATTGCTGGTTATGGCGTTGTAGGAAAAAAAAGACGTGAATTTATCGATAAGAACCCCTACCTGAAAACAATAGCTGTCTGCGATAGGAACTTCAAGAAGTCCGGAGTCTTGCCTGATGGCGTGCGTTGTTTTCCGCATTACCGCATGCTATTAGATGAGCCTCTGGATGTTTTGTTTGTAAGTCTTCCGAATTATCTAGCAAGCGAGGTTACAATTGCTGGGCTTAGACGCTGTCTTCATGTTTTTTGCGAGAAGCCTCCTGGTAAAAACATTCGCGACATTGAGCGGGTTATTGAGATTGAAAAGTCCCGCAAAGGGCTCTTGTTAAAATATGGGTTTAATCACCGTTACCATGAGTCCGTGCAAGAAGCCTTAAGGATTGTCAACTCAGGGAAGATGGGCGAGATTATTAACCTGCGCGGAGTTTACGGCAAAAGCAAGATTATTCCTTTTTCCGGAGGTTGGCGCGCGGAAAGAAGGTTTGCAGGCGGGGGGATATTATTAGACCAGGGTATCCATATGGTGGATCTGATGCGGTTATTTTGCGGTGATTTCATAGAAGTAAAAAGTTATGTTTCTAACAGTTACTGGAAACACAACGTAGAAGATAACGCTTATGCGCTTATGAAAGATACGCAGGGAAGGATAGCTATTTTACATTCCAGCGCTACGCAATGGCAGCACCGTTTTGCTCTGGAAATTGCCTTTACAGAAGGTTATATCGAATTACAAGGCATTCTTTCCGGAACAAAAAGTTATGGCGAGGAGCGTTTGGTTATAGGCAGGCGTGATGAGTCGGATACGGGGACAGCTAAAGAAGAAGTCATTACTTATCTTGAAGATAACTCATGGCGCGCAGAGATAGATGAATTTGCCGATGCAATTATCAAGAAGCAGCCGATTAGGTTCGGCAGCAGTCAGGATGCGCTTGAAACAATGAAGCTCGTATATAAAATTTATTGGTCTGATTATGAGTGGAGAAGGAAATTCAAAATAAAATGCCCAGACTAAAACATAGGGAGGGTCATAAATAATGAAAAGGAAACAATTAGGAAATAATAAATTAAAAGATATTTTTGAACATAGCAGCAATTCCGCTAATTACCTAAAAAATTACTCCCGCTATATATTGGAGCTATTAGACCAGCTTGATTATACTGCTCTCGAGAATATAATACGCTGTTTCTGCGATGCAAGAAAGCGCTCTTCGACAATATTTTTTGTAGGCAACGGGGGTAGTGCCGCTACCGCTTCTCATTTTGCGCAGGATCTTGCTGAAGTCGGAAGAAAAACAGGCAAACGCTGTTTTAGGACATGTGGTTTAACTAACAGCATTCCTCATATCACTGCCTTGGCCAATGATTATGGTTATGAAACAATCTTTACCGGGCAGATGCAGGATTTCTTTAAAAAGAAAGATGTTATGGTGGCGATTTCCGCAAGCGGAAACAGCCCCAACATTGTCAAGGCAGTAGAATATGCTAAGCGATTAGGAGGCGAAACTATAGGATTGGTTGGTTTTGATGGGGGTAAACTGTCACGTCTGTGCGATTACGTCCTGCATGTAAAAACCAGACACGGTGAGTATGGACCTGTAGAGGATATTCATATGCTTTTGAATCATATGATTACAACATACCTAATAATGAAGATATAGATAACGGGAGAAGATTATGAAAAAAGTACTAATTGCTCCTTCTGTATTTGCAACGCCAGATTCTACGCCCCTGGAAAAATTGATTAGAAACGGATTCGAACTTATTAAAAATCCCTACGGTAGGAAATTAACGAGGGAAGAGCTAGTTCACCTATTACCAGGCGTTCAGGGATTAATCGCTGGTTTGGAAACTTTAAATAGAGACATCCTAAAAAGTTCCAATCTGAGAGTCATTTCTCGTTGCGGCTCCGGGATAAGTAATATTGACCTTGATGCTGCTAGGGAGCTACGCATAAATGTATTCTCTACTCCAGAGGCGCCAACGAATGCTGTTGCTGAGTTGACTATTGGAGCTATGATTAGTCTGATTAGGTATATCCCACAGATGAACTCGGATTTGCATAATGCTAAATGGACGAAGAAGATAGGTTCGCAACTGGAAGGAAGGGCCGTAATTATAATAGGGTTCGGACGAATCGGGCGCAAAATAGCCGAGCTTTTAATGCCTTTCAGGGTGAATATTATAGCCGTTGATCCTGACTGCAATCTCACCTCGAAAGGAGTCAGGTTTCTTTCTCTGGAAGAGGCTTTGCCGCAAGCGGATATAATCACTATTCATGCGGCAGGGGATAGAATAATCTTAGGCCGTAAAGAATTTGCGGCAATGAAAAATGGTGTTTTCTTGTTGAACTGTGCTAGGGGCAATATCATCGATGAGGCAGAGTTGGTTCGGTCTCTGGAAAACGGGCTGGTTTCCGGGGCATGGCTGGATTGTTTTAGTGAAGAGCCTTACGTTGGCCCATTGACAAAATATCCTCAGGTAATTCTTACCCCGCATGTCGGCTCTTATACTGCGGAATGTCGCAAGAGGATGGAAATGGAAGCCGTTGATAACCTCATAACCGGATTTCAAGAACTAGAAGACGAGGGAATATGAAAATTGATTTTAGCAATAAGGCGGTGATTGTAACCGGAGCAACACGGGGCATTGGCAAAAACATAGCAGAAAATCTTTACAGATTAGGGGCTAATCTTTTGCTTACCGGGACTGATAAGAATCAGATCAAGGCTAAAAATAAGGCATTGGGTAAAAATAAGCATATCAAATATTTTCACTTGGATTTATTGGACGATAAATCAGTAAAAGAGTTTTTGTCCGAGATTAGAAATTATAGAAGGATAGATGTCTGCATTAATAATGCGGGTATCAACCGTATAAATTACATTGATAGTACTTCATTGGCTGATTGGGATGATATTATGAAAGTTAACCTGCGCGGTCCATTTATCTTGTCCAGGGAGGTAAGCGGCATCATGAAAAAGAACCGTTATGGGCGCATTGTAAATATCGCCTCAATATTCGGCGTCATCACAAAGGAAAAGAGGGCTGCCTATACAGCTACAAAATCAGGTCTCATCGGTCTTACTAAAACAATTGCAGTTGAACTCGCTCCTTACAATGTGTTTGTGAACTCCGTATCTCCTGGATTTATTTTGACTGATTTGACGCGTAAAATTTTAACCAGTGTTCAAATAAGGCAGTTAAAGTCTATGATACCTGCTCGGCGTCTTGGTGTACCAGAGGATGTTTCGCGGGTGGTATTGTTTCTAGCCAGTGACTTGAATACTTATATAGCTGGTCAGAATATAATCGTTGACGGTGGATATGTCGATATATAGGCGCTTGAATATAAAGTCAAGGATTAAGGATTATACAGTATTTTTTACTAATAATCTTGAGGATGGTTTTGATTCAGGGCCAGGGAAAAAGTACTTTTTTATAATCGACCAGAATGTAAGTAATCTTTACGATAAAGAGCTAGAGGTTTTCTTAAGCCAATATCCCTCTCTTGTAATCGAGGCATCTGAAGAACACAAGACCCTCGATTATACCAAGGTAGTCATAAGGCATCTTATTGATAGCGATATTAAAAAGAGCCACACGCTTGTTGCTGTAGGAGGCGGGATAATTCAGGATATCACCGCATTTGTTGCCTCGATACTATTCAGGGGTATTAACTGGATTTTTTATCCAACTACTCTCTTGGCGCAGAGTGATAGTTGTATCGGAAGCAAGACCTCAATTAATGTTGATGAATATAAAAATCAGGTGGGGAATTTTTATCCTCCGCGCAGCATTTTCTTAAATATAGATTTTCTCAAGACACTATCTCCAACAGATATACATTCCGGTCTCGGAGAAATTATAAAGGTTCACCTGTTGGATGGCAAAAAAAGCATGAGGTATATAAATGATAACTATGATAAATCGCTTAATGATTCAAGCCTGATGCAGGAAATGATTTTCAGAAGCCTTAAGATAAAGAAAGGAATCATCGAAAAAGATGAGTTCGACACAGGAATAAGAAACATAATGAACTACGGACATACATTTGGTCACGCTTTGGAATCACTCACAAATTATAAGCTTTGTCATGGCCAGGCAATTACTGTCGGCATGGATATCAGCAATTATTTATCATATAAATTTGGATATATTTCAGAAGATACGTATTCACAGATGCGAGCTATTCTATTGAAGAATTGGCCTGGATATGATCTTAAACATCTTGATTTAAATCTGTTTTTCAAAAGTTTAACTAAAGATAAGAAAAACACTGATAACAAAATCACCGCAATCCTCACAAGCGGACCCGGAAAGATGAAAAAGGAAAGCTTTGTTCTTGACGATAAGATAACTAACCTGATTTCATCCTATTTTAAGGGAACCTTTAAATAAAACCATGTACGATAAAGATACGATTCTAAAGACAAGAGAAAAATACCTGAATTTCATTTCAGAGTGGCCTGATCGCTTTCATTATAAAGGCAAAAACTTTAAGGATCTGTTTAGTCTGAACCAGGATTTTTCTTTATGGTGGTGGACAGAAATGCATAAAAAAGACCCGGAGGCAAGCCCGGTATTCGAGAATTTATACAGATTAGAAAATAATGGGGGGATAAATGTATCCAACGGCATAAAAAGCACTCTTTTGTGGTATTTCCTGTGTAGGATAAAGTTCTTAACGGGCATATTCTTTAAGATGCTGATACTTAAGGCAGCTTTAAAGAGAGAAGGTAGCACGGATAGGAGCGTCGAATGTCTGTTCTTTGCTACTTTATATCCTGTAATTCTGAGGAGTTCAGACGGAAGGTTAAAGGACAGAAATTTCCTTGAATTGCCGGATGAAGTTGAAAAGACACTGGGATTAAGAACAAGGTATATATCCTTCTTCCACGGATCGATTTTGCAGTTGCTGAAAGATATCCGCAACCTGAAAAGAAATAAGATAATATTTTACGAGCAGTATCTAAATTTCGGCGATCTTCTGCAGGCACTTGACTTAATAACCATAGGCAGATACATCTTTATTGAAAGAAAGAGTGAATTCAGGAATAGCTTTGACTTTGATGGGCACAATACGCTTAGAATATTCAGGGATGAGCTAAGAGCTTCATTCGTAGGCAAGGGTATCTGCGAATGCACTGTATTAACCAGTTCTCTGGAAATGGTCTTGAAAGAGTATCAAGTCAAGGGGATTATAACTTTCCTTGAGATGTATCCGTACTCAAGGGCGTTATATTACAGCGCTAAAAGATTTGGCCGTAACATTAAAACGATCGCATACCAGCACGCAAGTATTACCCCTATGAAACTTTGGTACTCATATAAGCCTGAAGAAATATCTCTTAACGGAGATCTCATTAACAAAATGCCTATCCCGGATTATTTTCTCTTTAACGGGAAAATGGGGAAAGATATTTTGACTAGAAGCGGTTATCCTGAAAATAGGTGTTTATTTGTAGGTTCTCTGCGGCTTGATGAAGCATTCAGGCTCGGGAAGGCAAGCATTAGTACGGATATCCCTGCGGACAAGAAGATCGTTCTTGTCGCTACCACTTATACGGAGGAGGACAGCAGGAAGATCGCCGTCATAGTGTCTGAACTGTCCAGGCGCAGGAACGATTGTTTTTTTGTTTTTAAGGGCCATTCTAATTATCCTATAGATTCGCTGCTTAAGGAATATGATTTGAAGAATTATATTGTTTCTGAAGACAATGTCTATCAGTTAATTCGAAGAGCTGATTGCCTGGTCACTACCTATTCGACAACCGCAGAAGAAGCGATTGCTTTGGGGTGCCCCGCGGTAGCTATTGATACTGGTGCCTTGGTCAATATGAGCGCTATCTTTGAGATCGAGGCGGCTCCCACGGTGCATAACGCCGATGAGCTGGGAGCGGCCCTGGATCAGATCTTTTATAAGCCTGGAGAGTTTGTCCGTTTTAAAGAGAAGTGGCCTGAGCTTATCGAGGCGTCATTTTATAGGCTCGACGGCAAGGCGGCAGAGAGGTTCTTGAGTTGCATAAGGAAGATAACAGGGGAAAATTGACCAGATTTCTATCAAGAAAAGTCTATGAAATTTTCCGTGATAATACCAGTTTATAACGGAGAAAAATTCATCTCCCGGGCCATAGAAAGCGTGCTGAGTCAAACCTGCGAAGACTGGGAGCTTATAGTAATAAATGACGGGTCTACGGATAATACTTTTGACATAGTGAATACATATTCAAAGACTGATTCAAGAATAAAACCCATCAATCGCAGTGAAAATAGCGGCCGGCCGGCAGTTGCCAGGAATTTAGGATTAAGGGAAGCGAAGGGCCAATATGTTGCCTTTCTTGACTCGGACGATATTTATTATCCGGAGAAACTGTCAGAAGTTATTAAAGTATTCGAAGCAGACGAAAGCGTAGGGTTAGTCTGCCATGGTGAAAAGCATCTGGTGGATGGTAAGGTCAAAAAGGTAGATTTCTACGGCCCATACGAAAAGTATGAGGACTTGTTATTCCGGGGGAATTCCCTCTCCACTTCGGCGGTTGTATTTAGGAAAGATTGTCTTCAGAAAGCTGGTAATTTCTCAGAAAGGCTAGAATTCAGGGGCGTCGAAGATTACGATTTCTGGATGAAGCTTTCCAGGTTTTGCAAGATATCATATTTAAGAAAGGTGCTAGGAGAATACCATATTCGGAAAGGCAGCGTTTCTTCCGATATCGCAAATCACTGTGCAAACACGATGTCTCTTTTAGACGAACATTTCTTGGGACTGGATAAGGCCAGGCCCTATTATAGAAATGCAATCCAAAGAAGAAAGTCGCTTTGCTTGAGGGCTGCGGCAAAGGATTTTCTTAAGATAAACGATCTTAAGAACGCCAAAGCGTATATAAGCGCTGCGATTTCAGCTTATCCGTTAGCATGGAAGAACTGGGCTTTGGTGGTAATTATCCGGGCTAAGGAAAGCTTCTTAAAATCTGGATCAGGCGCTCATATTTGAAAAGATTATGTTTAAGAATCTGTTTTATGGGGTTTTGCATTATTCCGGAGCAAGGAACTTAATTAAATGTGCTCTTAAGAATCCGCACTGCGCAATCCTTGCCTACCATAGAATATCTCCGATTTCCGACGAAAACTCTCTCTTGAGGGATACGATTGTGGAGCCGGATAAGTTTGAGAAACAAATTATATATCTTAGAAATAAGTATAATGTCATTTCTCTAAACAAGCTGTTGGAAAGTCACTCAGAAGGAGCATTTTTTCCTGCTAACTCGGCTATAGTCACCTTCGATGACGGTTATGAAGATAATTACAGGTATGCATTTCCGATTCTTCGAAAGCACGATATCCCGGCGACTATTTTTGTATCCACGGCTTTTGTCAATGGCGCTTATAATTCCTGGTGGGAAAAATTGAGAAATATTACAATAAACACGAGAAAGAATTCATTATTGTTTAAATACAAAACACATATTTTTGATTTCAGGCTTGATAGAAAGAGCGGAAAAGAAGGATTTTTTGAAGCAATGTCAGCTTTATTCAAGGAAGCTAATGAAATAGAAGAAGAAAAGCTATTAAACTTATTATCTGATTTATTGGAAGTGAATGATGAATGCGTATACCCGCGCGCTCTTTCTTGGAACCAAATGAAAGAAATGCTAAGATCTGGCGTTGATTTTGGAGCACACACCCATAAGCATCGCTCGCTTTCCGTGTTGGATAATAATGATCTCGCCGTGGAAATTTCAAAGCCAAAAAAAGTCCTCGAGGAGAATTTAGGTAGAGAAATATTCAGTTTCGCGTTTCCCTACGGGAAAGCGGAGAATTTAAATAAGCATGCTTTAGAAGTAATCAAGAGTTCGGGGTATAAAATCGCGTTGACGATGACCCAGGGGCTGGTATTTAAAGATGACAGCTTGTTTTCTTTGCGCAGAATAGGAGTGGGCGGTAATGATACAGAAGCTGTTTTTAAACTAAAGGTTGATGGATTGGTGTCATGGATTTCCGGGAATTTTAAAGGCTGATGGAAGCGAAGATAATAAGAGAAAATCATGATTTTCAGGGCCTGGAGAAAAATTGGGATAGCGCCTTGGCTAAAAGCAATATTAATAATGTCTTTCTTGAATTTGATTGGTTGTATTCATGGTGGCAGCATTTAAGTAACGGGAGCCGTCTTTTCATAATCATAGTTCATGAGGACAATGAAATATCCGGGATTGCGCCGTTAATGTTGTCGAAGAACAACGGATTCAGGCAGTTATCTTTTATCAGCGGCCCGTTAGCTGATTACGAGGATATAATAACCACCGGGGACGCCGAAAAGCGGGAAAAGATCATAGGGCTTATTATTGACAGGATCCATAATTCAAAAGAATGGGATGTTTTTAAATTAAAAGGGCTGAGACGCAATTCAACAAATTTTGTCCCGCTCAGGAATATTTGCCTGAGAAAAAATAAATCGGTTATATCATTCAAACCCCACAAGGACGGAGCTCCGTATTTGACAATTACTGAAGAGTGGGACAGATATTGCTCAAAACTTAAGAAAAGTTTTATTGCGGATACAAAAAGACAGGTATCCCGTCTTGCTAAGCAATATGATTTGAATTTCTTGGAAGCAACCGCTTTAGCGGATATTCCGGTATTGCTCGATAAATTAATGGAATTCCATATTGCCAGGCACAGGGCTTTGAAGTCCAGAAGCATCTTTGAGGATCCTGCGGTAGTGAGATTTTTCAAAACAATCAGCAGCGATTTCTTTGATAAGGGGTATCTTAGCCTGAATTATCTCAAGGTCAAAGATGAAATAGCCGCGATACATTTAGGATTTAGAAAAGACAACAAGTTATATTATTACATCCCGGTTTTCAGCGAACAATTTCGGCCATATTCGATTGGAAGATTATTGCTGTTTGATCTTATGAGGAAGTCTTTCGAAAATAGAATCACCGAGTTTGATTTTATGTTGGGCGAAGAAGATTACAAAATGGACTGGAGTCCTGATGTGGAGTCTTTGTATTTCTTAAATATGTTTCCTAGGACAATCCAGGGATATATGGCATATTTGAGGTTTGATAAATTCAATATCGGAGTTAAGAAATTGCTTGGAAAAAAATGGTAAAATTGAGAATAATTCCCAGGGATCCAGTTTTTGTGCCGGGAACTTTGACACTAAGAAAATCTCCGGAATTACCCTATCCTCTGAATGCACCAGCAACTTATCTCTTTGGTTACGGCAGGGTTGCGCTTTGCGAGGGCCTGAGGACTCTCGGCATTAAGCCAGGAGACAATGTTCTTGTGCCGGATTATATATGCAATGTAGTTATTTCATCGTTTAATCATATCGGTATTCAAACTAAATTTTACGCGATAAACCGGGATTTGACTCCGGACTGGGAGTCGGTAAAGAAGAAGATTGATAGGAGCACAAGGGCATTCTTAATCGTTAATTATTTCGGCTTTGCTAATGATTTATCCTGGGCAGGAAAATTCTGCAAAGAAAATAAAATATTCCTTATCGAGGATAACGCGCACGGGTTTCTGAGTTCGCAAGGAGAATGCGCCCTCGGCAGTTCCGGAGATATCAGCATTTTCAGTTTTAGAAAGACATTTCCCATGCCCGTTGGAGCAGCGTTAGTGATTAACAACCGCAAGCTCATGGCCAGGGTTCCTGAGACAGCGTATCTTCAGGGTAAAAGCAATTTAATACGTTTTTTGATTAAATCGTCAGTTCATTTTTGGCAATGTTCTTCGGGTTTTCTCCCAAGCAATTATATCAGTAATAAACTAAGAGAGATAGAGCAGGGCAATGACGGCTGCGAAGAGCACAACATAAACGAATATTTCATAAAGTTTTCAAAAATGAGCGGCCTGATTTTAAAACATTTGAATGTCTCATTTATTGCCGGGCAGAGAAGGAAGATGTACCTTCAATGGCTCGACATCTTCAAGCGTTCGCCGAATTATAAAGCAGGGATCGTTTTCTCCGGGTTGCCAGACGGAATCGTGCCGTATGTTTTTCCAGTATTGGTCGATAACCAGAAGCAATTCATTCTTGAAATGTGGAGGAAGAAAATTCAATGCTTTTCCTGGCCGTTTTTGCCTGAGAATTCTAGCGAAAGGTATTTTTCAACCCGGCTGGTTTGTCTTCCGGTTTTTCCGTATTCCAGCCCGGAATTTTTTTACAGAAATTAGAAAATGAATGTACTTTTTGTTTATTCACTACATTACTACCGTCTGAAGAAGAAGCAGGTTGTAGCCAATGCGATTCAGCTGGGTATTTCCTATATTTCTTCA
>Ga0315283_10000048_pt1 | contig 63745 bp, 84 predicted proteins | sample YL17G09_0_MG_FD_204541 | JGI IMG/M metagenome (GOLD analysis project Ga0315283, IMG submission 204541) | Sediment microbial communities from Yellowstone Lake, YNP, Wyoming, USA - YL17G09_0 | ecosystem: Environmental > Aquatic > Freshwater > Lake > Sediment | place: USA: Wyoming | collected...
GTCCGGCCTGCGTTGCCGAGAGGATGGGCTACTGATGCCACGCAAGCCCCGCCATCTTCAACCGAACGTCCGTCGACGGCTGGTCGAGCTGTCTCCCCGGGTGAAGCCTGGCTCCAGTGTGCGTCTATGGGCCTACGGATTCGCTGACCTCGCCTGCTTGACGGGGATGACGGAGGCCGCCGTCCGACAGGCAGTCTTGCGTAGGCAGTTCGACCCCAGCAGCCTGGAGTCGGTGTGGCGCTACGTCTTCCATCGTCGTCTCCAGAGCCTTCCCTCAGCCATCCAGAACATAGCCCAACATATCCTGGCGATCCTCCCGTGAAACTGATGTTGACAATCCACCACCTACCTGCTAAGGATCACCTATGTCTTCGATCAAGACGACCTTCTCCTGCGGACACTGCGGCAAAGGGAGCTTCTGCCACCGCTGCAAGGACGCGGAGCGCTTCGAGGCCCTAGCGACCGTTCCAGGTCCGAAGAAGACCAAGCCCATGACCGAGGAGGCCAGACAGGCTCTGGCCAAGCATGAAGCTGCGCAGAAGCACGCCGAGTTCGAGGCAGCGGCATTGCGGTCGGTCCTGCCCAGGGCGAAGTTCAAGGCGGAGTGGGATCGCAAGAACCAGGTGACCGTGCCGGCGACTAGGAACCAGGATACCGGCATCGAGCCTTGACCGCCACCGACGGATCGGCAGAGTGCTCCGGGGACGGCTGGGACTTGATAACGGAGGTGCAAGGTGGCTGACAAGCTCGATGTCTACGAGGATCGTTACCAGTACCGGATCGCCTGGTTCTTCCAGGACGAGGACGACGACATGGGCGGCATCCTCGGGAAAGGCGGCGAGCACTTCACCGAGAAGGATCTGAAGAAGGCCGGGGCTGATTCTCGTCGTCCCGACAGTGACGGCGACGACGACTGGGAACACATCAAGGCCTCGATAGCTGTGATGAACTCGCCAGGCATCGAGCGGGACTCGAAGGGCTTTTTCTGGAAGTCGAAGAAGGATGCCCTCAACGCCCTCAAGATGGCCAAGGCAGCGATACGCGACAAGAGCGACAAGCCCTGGCCACTGTGGGCGATGCAGGCGCAAGCGGCCAGATGGAAGCCCCCGAAGGGGTGGACACCCTAGTGCGGCGCGCCGAGGGAGACCTCTGGGTCTGGCTGGGCAAGGCGTGGATCGTCGTGCCGACCAACATCGGCTGGGGGCGCGTGCCTCCGAAGGACGACGCCTACGCTCGCGTCGGTCCCAATCCCATGAAGGCGGGGGTGGCGCTAGGCGTCTCGGAGCGATTCCCAGTGCTACCTCTGCTGTACGGGCACTTCTGCCAGCTCCAAGGAGCCAGTACGCCCGTAGTCTACACGGATGAGGGCCTGATCCTCTTCCCGACGAAATCGCTCAAGGTCGACGCGCCCTGGAAGTCCTGGGACCAGAAGGCGTCGCTGGAGTTGCTCCGCCGCAGCATCAACGAATTGACGCTGCTCCAGTTGCCGGATGACCGCGAGGTCGCGCTGCCCTTGGTCGGTTGCGGAGCCGGCAAGCTGGCCAAGAAAGCAGTGTTGGACGAGCTGAAAGTCCTGGGGGACCGCTTCGTCCTTGTCAGTCAGCCGGTCAAGACGGAGCCCCTCCCATTCTAGCGACCATGTGGTCGCAATCGAGGACCGATGACCAAAGCCAAGCAGCATGAGTGGGACGTGAGATACTTCAACAGCAAGCTACTTGGGGGTATCAGCGCCATCGTGAAGGCAAGGCTGTCGAAGCTCGAGGGGGAGGGCTGGGAGGTATTCTCAATCTTCACTCCAGGAGAAGCCCTGATAGGGGTAGTGGTGCGAAGGACAAAAAAGCGGTGTGGCACGACCTGATGTGGAAGCAGGCCCCTTGGGCCGTTGGTGGCTTCGCAATCGCCCAGGCCGTCGCCTCCAGTCGAGAGCCTGCATGGGTAGCATTCTTGTGCCTCAGCACCTTCGCCCTCATCGTCCTGCGCATGGTCGGCCAGAATCACCGGACGCTGATCCGGATCACCTGCGCGTGCTGCGGACAGACTGCCCTGATTAGCTGTCGCCCCGAAGAGACAGCCGAGACCGTCCGGATCTTCGTACCAAGGACGTGGATGTGGGCACAAGGACCGGCACAAACCGAGGTCCAAGTCTGTTGCTACGCCTGCAAAATTAGAGTCGAACAGAGGTCTTGACAATCACCTACCTGTTTGCTACATTAGAGACAGGAGGATCGAGTGGGCAAAGATCGAGCACGAGGCACCCTGATGGGCCAGGCGGTAGGGGACGCCCTGGGAACGACCCTCGAGTTCCGCCATCTTCCCCACCAGCCCTGGGGAGCTTTCAAGGCTCCCTACCGCCCTCTCGAGGGCAAGGGACCGTTCGGGCTCGATCCTGGCCAAGTGACCGATGACACCCAGCTCGCGGTCGCTCTGGCCTGCAGCCTGATGGAGCGGAAGAGAATCGATCCGGTCGACCTCATGGACCGCTACGCGGCTTGGCGGCATGGGGCGTTCGATGTTGGCGGCCAGACATCGGGAGCGATCAGCTCCTACGAGGCTGCTCACAAGGGCAGGGGGATCTTGAAGGACCAGGCGGCCGTGACGGCTGGTCGCCAGTCCTGGGCCGGCGGAGGCCGTAGGAGCGCCGGCAACGGCAGCTTGATGCGTACCTCGCCTCTAGCGGTCTTCATGGCAGGGCAAGGCGCACAGGCCCTCCGGTGGGCCGCCCGCGAGGAGTCGGCGACCACCCACGCCGACCCCAGGTGCATGATCGCCTGCGCGGCCTTCGACAGCGCCATCGCCTACGCGCTCACGCACCCGCACGCGACACGGGAATCGATGCTGATCGCCGCCAGTTTCGCGATAGCCGATTCCCGAGCTGACATGCTCGACCAGATCAAGGACGACATCTTCACCAAGGAGGAGATTGAGACAGCAGCCGCCCAACTAGACCTCGATCTCTGCATGGCGCTCGAGCCAGACCCCCTCCTCTACGACGAGCAGTTATGGGAGAAGGACGACATGCTGAAGCGGGTCACAACCTCTCTCGACATGCACGGGTCACAGGGCTTCGTCCGGGTGGCCTTCCGCCTAGCCTTCTGGGAGCTGATGCACGCCCCGACCTTCCAGGCCGGACTCATCGACTGCGTTGATCGTGGTGGAGATAGCGACACGAACGGAGCCATCGCCGGAGCGTTGCTGGGGAGTTGGTTCGGTGAGAAGGCGATCCCCGCCGAGTGGTGCAGCCAGGTCATGAGCGCCCTCAAGGACAAGCCGGATTCTCGCTGGTGGATGACCTACCACCCGAGGCTGATGATGGAGATGGTCTCGTGACACTCACAGTAGACATCGTCAGTGCGCTAGCCGTCGGAATTCATCCGGCCTGGCTACTAGAGGTGAAGACACTTGAGGAGGCGGAGACACAAGCCGTGGCCGAGAACGCCCCGCACCGTGCCGACCGCCTCACCCGAGGAGGCCACCCTCCGGACGGGCCGTTCATGTTCGCGCAAGCGGAGTGGGAGCGCTTCAAGACCAAGCTTCAGCCCGGGGACGAGTTGTGGAGCTTCTGCTCTCCAGCCGCGACATGGCAGAGCCTGAGCGGGCGCGCGGGCTACTGCATCCTCCGAGGAGAAGTTCTGATCGCGGCTTTCGTCACCCGCCTCAACTAGGAGACCGGCACGCCTTGACAATCGGCCGGCAACCGGCTACAGCAGACGCATGGCGGACATCAACATTGCGGAGCTGGCGACTCTGGGGGCACAGATCGCCGAGCTGGGGATGAAGCTCGCGGAGATGCGGGCGCGACGGGAAGCGGTGAACGTGGAGATCTTGGCGGTGGAGAAGGACCTCCTACCCCTCATCACCAAGCACGCCCAGCTGATCGCGTCCATCACCGGCCAGGTAGCACAGATCCCGCAGGTCTTCCCGACGGTGCAAGCCGTGCCGACCGCCCTCCCAGGTACCCCGTCGTCTGTCACCTCCAGCAATCCCTCGAAAGAACGCATCGTCCAGTACCTCAAGCGGTGCGAGCCGGGGTCTTCTGCGCTCGAAATCGCCGAGCAGATTCACGTCGATCCCACCCTGGTCCGCGAGGTAATGGCAGACTTGCGACGCGGCGGCTAATGTCCGTGCTAGGATCGACTACCATGAGGATCTTGGTGGTCGACCTCAGCGAGGCTCGCCGCAAGAGCTTCGAGGAGAAGCTGATCGACCACCGAGTCGTGATGGCCGACAACTATATCGATGCAGCCCTGATGCTCGAGCTAACCCCGCGCTTCGACCTGGTCTACCTGGACCACGATCTCAAACCAAAAACCGGTCTGGACCTCATACGGTTCGTGACTTCCAACCTGATGATCGACCGATGGCCTCGTCGGGTCATCATCCATTCACAGGACAACCTGGAATCCAGGCGCATCAAGTATGCTTGCGACCTGGCTGGAATCTGGTGCCTGATCCGCCCCTTTCCTCCCTCTTGACAATCCTCCATGAGATTGCTATAGTAGGGACATGACGAGCCCCCTCGTGATCAATAGCTTCTCCGGCAAGTACGGCTTCCTCAGTAACTTCTATCCCTGTGTAGTCACCTTTGAGGGCAAGAGCTACCCATCCACGGAGCACGCCTTCCAGGCCGCCAAGACCTACAACCCGATCGAGCGCAACCTGATCGCTCTAGCCAAAACACCGGCTGACGCTAAGAAGCTCGGACGCAAAGCCCAACTCCGCCCCGATTGGGAACAGGTCAAGGACGACGTGATGCGAGAGCTGCTCTGGCAGAAGTTCCAGATCACTGAGATGCGCTATCGCCTTCTCGACACAGGCGACGCCGAGCTGATCGAGGGCAACCACTGGAACGACACCTACTGGGGGGTTTGTGATGGCAAGGGGGCTAACCGCCTCGGGCAGCTTCTGATGGAGGTTCGTGGCCTCCTCCCTCCCAGCCTGTTGTAATCTCGAACTTCTTAGTCCTATACTCGGTCCATGCCTGCGGGTATCCGGACCTTGATCGAACAGCTACGTACTCTCCTGGAGAATGACGCCGAGGCGGTGGCTAGGGAAGAGATGAACAGCCATCGAGAGAAGATGGCCAAAGCGCAGCAGCGGGGGGATACTCAGGCGGCGCAGTACTGGCAGAAGCTTGCCATGGACAAGCTGGGCGAAGTCCAAGCTCTGCGGGCCGCCAAGGCGAAGACGGTCAAGCCACAGACATAGCGACCACATGGTCGCAAATCCGAGTTAGGTAGGCTCACTCTCATCATCATCTTCCGGAGGTAGCATTCGGGTGATACCGGCCAGGAAGTGCGCCAGCTCAACAGCATGTGCCCGCGAGATAGTGACGAGGGTTCGACGCTGGATGGGGCCGCGTTCGGCGATGGCGAAGATGAAACCCTCCTGGGTCCTGATCACGTCAAGGCTCTCGATGGGTTTCCCATCAGGAACCTGTACAGCCACCACCGGAATCTGAAGCACGTCCTTCTTGTCGGCCATGAAGAGATCGTGCCTGATCGACTTCCAGATAGCAACGTTCGCCGACGGGGGGAGGCTCCTTCAAGGGCTTAGACAAGTAGCACTCTTCCCCTAGGCATCGAGATCGGTTAGGCTCTCCATGTGATCCGTCATCTCATCCAAGCTCTGCGCGAAGCCGCCGACGTCTGGAGTCCCGACCCTGAGAAGGACGCCGACATCGATCAAGATCCGGCGACCAAGGCGAAGGCCAAGAAGAAGTTCACAATGGCCGCGCTGCGCTGCCCCAGCGGTGAAGAGCCCAAGATGACCTTTGGCGTGCTACGCTGTCCGGGCAAGTAGGGAGAACCAGATGCCGTTCGATCCCAAGACCGACCACGAGATCCGCCGCCTGATAGGCCTGGAGAACAGCCGGCCTGGCTTCGACGAGGCGACCAAGTACAGCCCCGTCCTCAAGGAGGAGAAGGAGCGGCCGATCACCCAGCAGGAGTTGCGGGTGCTGTCTGGCACCGGGCATCAGTACGAGGGGTTCGAGGGGAAAACCGACGCCGCTTACGAGAAGGAGAAGCGCGAAAAGACCGATGCGGCCATCCTCGCGGCGGCTCGCGCCATCTGGCAGGTGGTAGACCCGGGTGGAAGTGGCGGGTCTGCGTTCCAGGGACTCGTCCACACCATCGAGATAAAGCTGGAGAAACACATTCACGACGTCATCGATGGTCTGGCCTCAGAGTAGGCGATGACACGCCACCTCGTCTTCAGCGCCCTCCTGGTCCTGACCGCTTGCCGGCCTCTCCTGCCGACAGCGCCAACGGTGCCTCCAGGTGAGCGGCGCGTCGAGGACACCCCGCTACCGCCGGACCCGAAGGACCTTCCGGTGGTCCTTCCCGAAGGTGGGGACTCGACCGAATGGACCGAATCGATCGAAGTAGGACAGCACGTCGACCGAGCCGGCATCCTGATCAGCGAAGGCTATGCCGGACGTGTTGCCCTCTTCAAGATCGGCTACAAAGAGCTGCGGACCTACTACGAAGCCGACCGCTCCGTGTGGCGCGCTCACCGAGATCTCTACGAGACCAGGCTGCGCCTCGGTGACGTAGCCATCCAAGAGCTGCAACCGAGCTGGTGGGACAACAACAAGTTCTCCCTCGGCGTGATGGGCGGCTTCGTTGTCGGAACGGCCGTGGTGCTGGGCGTCCTCGCCCTCACGAACTAGGAGCCAGATCATGAACTCGATCCGTGACCTTCTCGAAGACCTCTGCTTCGCCCTCGACGAGGCCGTCACCCCCGAGCAGTTCAAGGCATACAAGTCGCATCGGGCGCAAGGCAAGTCCCCGGCGGCCTCCCGCGAAGCTGCCAAGGGAGGCGCGGCCCCGCGTGGCCCACAGGGGGCACATGCCTGGGTACAACAGGGGCAGCAGTTCGCCAAGCAGCACCAGCGCACCCAGCGCAAGCTCGCGAAGAGCAAGCCGGGCGAGAAGATGGTCTTCGGCAAGTGGGTGAAGACCGGCGGAAAGAAGTAGTCCTAACGTCGGTCCCTTCCGAGCTTGACAATCTCTAAAATGCTTGCTACAGTGGAGGCAACCAATCGAGGACGATGTCCTCGAAGGAGCCTCTGTTGCGCCTGCTCGCCGCCGTAGCCCCCAAGCAGATCATCTTCCGCGACGTCACTTTCGCCCCGTTGCGCGAGCTACTGACGGAGGTGCTCGAGACGGTCGGTTACCGAATCGTCTCCAACGGCAGTCCGACTATCATCGCCCAGGGCAGCCGTCAGCAGACCCGAGAGGCACTGCGGGCGCTGCGGTCCGAGATGACGGCAGCGCAGATCTCAATCGAATTCGCGTGGGAGGGCTGACATGTCAACGTGCGGCTACTGCAATCAGGAGATGCTGGATCTGAACACGAAGGGATGCACGGCCAAGGTGCCTCATCCGAATAGGCGAGGGGAGATCCGACCGCCTATCCCCTACGGCTACGAGCTGCGGTACGCCCTGCTCACCACGAATCCGGTGGGCACCCCGGAGGATCGCGTCCTCCTGTACCGTGCCGAATGCCTGGAGAAGCCCTGTCACGACTGCGGCGTCGTCTATGGCGAATGCCACCATCCAGGTTGTGACGTGGAGGAGTGCCCCTGGTGCGGGAAGCAGTCCATCGGGTGCGACTGCCACCCGAACTCGAGAGAGGCGCTGGGGTAATGCTTCTGTCGTTGTACAGAAAAGATCGACAGGGGGCTTGACAATCTTCGGTTTATTGCTACAGTAACAGTGTCGGGCACGCCAGCCCGAAGGAGATAGGCCGATGACGACCACCGCCGCAACCCTCGAAGCCCTCGCTCACACCCTCGTCACCACCGATCGGGGTACCACCCACCTCGCCAACTCCTTCAAGGTCGTGGCGGTCACGGACGGAACCAGCTTCGTGACCTGGGTGGAGTTCCCCAGCGGCGACGCTTGCCAGAGCCCGCCATTCCCCAACAAGAAGCTCGCCTGCGAATGGGCGACCGACCACCTCTACCTCTGCGGGGGATAACGATGACGCAACTTCTCCAGACCTCCACGCGTCTCAACGTGATCACCCGCGACCTCCTCATCGAGATCAGCACCCATACCGACGAGACCCCGGTGGTGTTCGAGATGATCGCCAGCATGGCCCGCGCTGCCGGAATCGATCGTGTCGCCGTCAGTCCAGGCTACGTCTGCTGCCTTCCGCCAGAGGAGTACGACTGGCCCGAAATGATGGCTCCCTACTACGGGATCTTCGAGGATCTCCAGGAGCGCGTCCACGCGACGCTGATCGCGAGCGGTATTCCCTTCGACTGGACTCGGCAGGCTTCGGACCTCTTGCGCTGGCTCCCCGAGGCCCCGGAGCCAGATCCGTTCGTCACCACACGCTCCTACTAGCCCAAGGAAGCGGAACAAGGCCAGATCTTCGGGTCTTGACAATCCTTGGCTTGTTGCTAGACTGTTTGGTGTCGAGCACACCAGCTCGAAGGAAAGTGAGGCCCCATGACGATCCTCGCCACCATCCCCAGCAAGAGCAACCCGAACAAGAGCTACCAGGTCCGCAAGGGCGCGGACGGCGTAATCTACTGCACCTGCCCTGCCTGGATCTTCAGCGCCAAGAAGACCGGCGTCCACGACTGCAAGCATCTCCAGGCGCTCCGCGCCGAGATGGCCGCCAACCAAGCCCGCATCCTCAGCCGCCTCGCCGCCAGGGGAGGCAAGTAGCCATGGCCGATACCACCGACATCAACAAGCTCCCACGCCCGAAGGTGAAGCTCACCGGCACCAACGGCAACGCCTACTCCGTGATCGGAACCACCGCACAAACACTTCGCAAGGCCGGCTGGACTCGAGAGCAACTCCACGCTTTCCAAGTCGAAGCCATGGGCGGCGACTATGACCACGTTCTTGCTACCTGCATGAAGTACGCGGACGTGAGATGACACTCCCCAAGACAAGCTCCCACATCAAGCGATGCTCGCGATGCAAGAAAGTAGCAATCGCGAGGTTGTGGCTTTGCCGATCCTGCGGCGCGCGGTGTTGCGAGCACTTCTGCTCCAAGAAAAGCGGAGTAGAGGCAACCTGCGGTTCTTGCCAGCTAGCTAATCGATAGCCATGAAACGCCCTAGCCCCGCCCAGTGCCCCTCCTGGCTTCCCGAGGCCCCCATGCCGGCCTCCATCGCTTCGGCCGCCCTGACGGGCAGCCAGGCGCTACCGGAAGGCTGGATAGGCATCGATGGGGAGATCCGGATCAAAGACGGCAGGTGCCCTGAGCACGGATGTCCCCTGATTGACCTGGGGGTCGACCCCATGACCGGCCGGACCCTGGTAATCTGTCCGGAGTGCGACTTCGAACTAGATGTGAACGTGCAAGGGCGCGTCCACAGGGCGGTTCTTCGCTTCGCAGGAAAGTAGCTAGGGGTCTTGACAATCACCAGCTTATTGCTATAATAGGAGACATGACGAACTGCCAACCCACGAGCCTCGCCGAGCGCATCATGGTCCTCGACCGCGAGCTGACCGACAAGGGGACGATGGCTGATGAGTTCCGGCCGCAGACCCTCGATCGCGCGCAGGTCGAGCGGGTCCTCACCATCCTCCTCTGCGGCGAGGTCGACTTCAAAGGACGCCGTGATCTCATAGACGCCACTTTCTGTGACGAGTGCGGCTTTCAGCGCGACGACCTCGAGGATACCGACGACGGCTGGCTCTGCGTGAACTGCCGCCCCGCGCCGGCCGACGAGGACGGACAGTGCCCGACATGCCACGGCGAAGGCGTCCTCCCGACGGGTGGCGGCTACGAGGAGCGTTGCCCTGACTGCCTCGCGGACATCACCGCCGAACGCGCCGACGCCGCCTACGACGATCGCTAGGAAGGGATCATGAGCCGACGCAAGCCTACCCTCGACGAAAAGCTGCTGGCGCAGATCCGAGCCCTCCCAACCGAGGCCGCTCCGCTGTACCAGCGCAAGACCTGGTTCCGAAACATCCGACGGGAGATTGCCCGAACAATCTGCCGCCGGCCTTACCGTGAGGACAGCTGATGCCCCCGAGACCGATCGAGAACAAAGTTCCTCTACCAAAGCTCTATGCCTTCTGGAAGCTCGGCTGCTTCCCCTACGTGCTGGGCGGGGAAATCGTCCGCTGGCGTGACGACGGGTGCGTAGAGACGAAGGAATACGGGCCGGGCCTCTGGTGGAAGCCGATCAAGATCTTGCCGGTGGAGGCGGGGAAGAAGCTCCGCGCCGAGCTGGAGGCCCTCAAGGAGCGTGAGGACGAGGAGCTGAAGGCTATCTACAACCGGATGGACGCGGAGCTAGCCAAGCTGTTCCCCGAGGCCGTCTGCTGCAAGCCCGAGGGGTGACAAGTGAGGCCATTGATGAGCCCCAGTCAGCGGCTACGCGAGCTGTGGCAATCGCGCGCTCGCATCGGCCGTTGCCAATACTGCGGCGCGAAGGCGATCGTGGTCGAAGTCTGCTCGAGATGCTCCTGGATCGGGGCACTCTGCGCCTGGCACAACAACACCAACATCGACGGCGTGCCGTCCATTCGGCGAGTGATGAGCGCGCATCAGAACTTCCACAGCCCTAAGGTCAAGAAGCGCCGCATCCTGTCGGCAAAGCGGAAAGTCCAACAAGCGGCCGACACCCTACAGGCAACCCTGCACGAAACACGATGAATCCCTACCGCGAACCTTGCCCGCCACCTCCCCCACCACCTCTCTTTCCCGAAGAAGTTGTCCAGCGCGCCCTCGAAGCTGTCCGGCACATGAATCGACCCTGTCCGGAGAACCTCACCATCGACGAGACTACCTGGGCAATCGGTCCCCTCTCCCCCGAGAGGAACAGCTGGTGGTGCAAGGCAAACAAGTACCCAGGGAACTGCTCCCCACACGGAACCGTCGGCATCATGTCGCTCGAGTTCGCTGGTATCCGTCAATGCTGCCAAGAGCAGCGAGCAGCGATTCTGGCTCTCGCCCAGCTTCCTCGTCTCTGGCGCTGGCGCGCCTGGCTGCGGCTCAAGCTTGCCCGTCTGCAGCTCGACCCCTCAAACGACGGTTTGCCTTTTCTCTTGCCGAAGCTCTGGTAGCGATCAGATTTTCGAGAGGACACGCGTCTACAGGATATGAAGCGCCACGGCGAGAGCCACCTAGACCACGGCATAGGCGAGCCGCAGATCGCTTTCCTCCTCACCAAGTACGCCGACCGGCACGAGTTCTTCATCGACACCTTTCAGCTCCCTGAGGAGCTGGGGACCGTGCCGTGTGGGCTCTACGGCCCCGTAATGGGCGACGAGCCGGTGCCCGAGGCCGAGGTCCACTACGGCCGGCGCGGCGCGCGCGAGTACGATTCACGCCTCGTCAACCGGCCGACGCGGCAGGTCCGTGATGTCACCATCATCGCCGGCCCGCACGACGAGGAGATCCCCTGCCCAATGTGTCAAGGCGGGGTGTCGCCGATGGGTGTAGGCACGCTGACCTGCCACTACTGCACCGGCACCGGCAAGCAACAGATCCACCACGACTGCATCATCTACACAGTGTTCGGCGGGGCGCTCTCCCCGCAGGAACCTGGCGACCCGGGTGTGGCCGGCAACCCCGAGAAGCTGGTGGCCAGCCAGAAGTTCTGGGCCGAGCACGCGCTCGCGAAGTGAGGAGGGCGGGATGTATCCGCCCTGGCTCTGTGCTAGCATCGGCCCATGACCGCCGAGTTCAAGACCCTGATCTCATGGGCGCGAGCCGCCCTGAATCTCCAAGAGGTGAGCGAAGTCCCTCCGCTGGAGGACGCCTTGACACGTATGAAACCGGTGATCAAGAGAATCCAGGCACTGGCCGACAAGCTCGATGCCGAGGCAGCTCGCATCGAGAAACTGGACCCTCGCATCGATCCCAAGCTCGAGGCCGAGTTGAGCGCGGTCCGGCAAACGGTGATCGCTGCCAAGATTCCCGCGTTCAATATGCAGGGTCCTTGGGGCTTGCAGAACGAACCCGGTCCCGAAGCCGCCTACTACTCGGGCAAGAACAAGTCAGCGGTGAAGGAAGCCGAGACAGCCATCAAGGAGACGGCCGCCAGCCTCCACGGGCACGCGCGCGAGTTGCGCACGATGGCATCCTCAGCCGAGGATGCCGTGAAGAAGTACTACGCGCAGTACGGCCCAGGCACGCCGCACGCCGAGAAGAACAAGCCTCGCAAGTAGTTCCTTCCTGTTGACAATCCTTCGTCCGCTTGCTAAGGTGCCCGCATGGGTCACCAGCAGCAGTACACCCAGTGCATTCTCCGCCGCCGTCTTGAGGATAGAAGTGAGCAGGTCGACACCGCCTGGATTCCGACGCAGTTCGCCAAGGTCGGCAAGGTGCTGAAGCTCCGCACCGTTCCCGAGCGTCCGGACTGCTTCGGCGGAGCCCTCGCGGGCATGCACCCAAACGAGAATGCGGCGACAGCCTGGGTCGACGGTTGGCGGGTAGCCGAGACCGGCAACACTCGCGACGCCGCCTGGCTCCTCGACCACGAGCGGGACTGGAAGACTCAACGGCAGGCATCGGATATCTAGGCTGTCGAACCATCTAGTGAGCAGAAAGGGGCTTGACAATCTCCTGCTTGTTGCTACAGTAGAGGTGTCGAGGACAGAGTCCTTGAAGGAGGCACGGCGATGATGAGCATGACCCCCGATTGCGCCGCTCGAAACTGCGCCCGTTGCGGTCATGAGCTGACCGATGCCGCTTCGATGGAGGTTGGGATCGGCCCCATCTGCCGCAAGCTAGACAGCGCCCTCCTCGCCACCCTGATCCCCGCCGACGTCCCCACCGCGCAGACTGTCTTCCACAACGGCCTCGAAACCGCGCAGGTGCCGGCGATCTGCTTCCACACCCTCGCCCTGGTCGAGACCGTGATGAAGGCAGGGGAAACCAACGACTGGCGGGAGACGGTGAAGCGCATCGAGTGGCTCCTCAGTTTCTCGATCGGCAACACCAACCGCGAAACGCTGATCAAGACAGTCGAATGCCTCGGCTACATCGGGCTAGCGAGCCTCTGGCGCGGTGAAGCGGCAACCGGCCCCAGCACGGTGGTCTTCGAGAACGGTCGCCTCTGGCTGGTTGGCCCCCGCAACAAGGCGGGCACGAAGGCCCTCCGCGCGATCCCCGGCCGAGCTTTCCATCCGGCGAGCAAGAGCGAGAAGGCGACCTGGTCAGTCCCCGCCTCCAGCGCTGCCGAGTTCCGGATGGCAATCTTGACCCACTGGCCCAACAACCAGGGGCTCATCGAGGCGCTCATCGCTGCCAAGGAGTACGAGGTCAAGCTGGCGCAGGCCCAGAAGGAAACGATGCTCGCAGCAACGGTGGTGGAGAAGGTCGCATACCCCACCCAGAAGAAAAGCACGGTTGAAACCTGGTTCGCGCAATCGGACTGCTTGATCGAAATCACGCCGACGGGGATAGCGCGCGTCAAGACACCATACAGTGCGAGTTTCGTCGCGGAGATCAAGTCGTTGCCGTACAAGAACCGCAAGTGGGTGGCTGCCGAGAAAGTTTGGGAAGTCATCGACACCCCCACCGAATGGCTGGTGGCTCTGCTCAAAAAGCACTACCCCGGCGAGGAGCCGGTCGTGAAGGAGATCGCATGAGCGAGAACGAGAAGCCCGAGGAGGGTAAGGTCGAAGCCCAGGAGTTCACCCGCACCGACATCCAGCAAGCCATCGAGCCGGCCGTCAAGAAAGCGCTGGCCGACATGGGACTGGTTTTCGAGACGATGTCGGGGGATCACATGCGCCGCACGGTGCGGGCGATATTCCACATCGCTGCCCGCACTTGCATCGACCGAGGAATCCCGCCGCAGCCCTTCATCGGCCAGGCCATGGAAGCCTACGGCAAGGAGGCTGGAGCCAAGAACCCGGAGGAGTTGATCGCCATCCTCAAGGCGAATCAAGCGAAGAGCAAAGGCGACGTCAACTAGCAAACCAACGCCACACAACGGACGAACGAGGAGACCCATGGACGACAAGACCGACAACCCCAGCACCCCCATACCCGAAGGGACCGCAGCGCCCGACAGCGCGGCTCAGCCCGAGGCCCCGGCCGAGGCCCCGGCCGCCAAGGCAGCGCCTACCTGCGGCAAGGTGTGCCCCCACTGCGGCGAGGTTCACAGCCATCCCGAGCAGGCGGGACCGAGCTTCGAGCGCGCCGAGATCCAGAAGATGATCGCCGAGGCCATCGAAGCGACCTACAAGGAGAAGGGCGTTCCCCCGACGATCTCCCACAAGCGCCGCACGATCCGCGCCCTGCTTCGCCTCGCGGTCGCGCGTATCCTGGCCGAGGAAGGCCAGGTCTTCGGGATGTTGGACCTGCTCTCCGAGGCCGTCTCCAAGGAGAGCGAGACGGCCGGCAAGAAGCAGCGGATCTCGGTCATCGACACCTCTGCTGTAGTACCAGGGATGGTCCTCGTGACCCTCAAGCTGGTCGACCTCGACAAGCTGGGCAAGCCCGAGACGACGGCGGAAGAGGAGGAGGAAGAGGACGAGGGCGACGGCGGCTAGATGCCGGCGGCCTTCAAAAAGACTTGCCGCACTTGCGGCGGAGAGGCGGTAGTCCCTCCAGCCCTTCCCGAAGTCGAGAAGGAGCTGGAGGGGCTCCGTCTGGAACAGCGCGAGCTGGAGGGGAAGCTCGGGCGGGTCTTACAGCGTATCGAGCGCCTGGAGGATCTCCAGCGCCGTGCTACTCTCGGCGTCTGATGGACATACCCCGTGACCCTGTCCTGGAAGGCCTCTCTATCACCGACCGAGCCTACGCAGCTCTTTCCGGAATCGCGATGGGGTGGCTCGAGAACTATCGAGGTTTCCGCTGCGCCTGCCTGTTGTGCGGCATCCGTATCGACCGACCACGCGAAGACTGTCCTCGAAATCTTGTGGTCTACGAAACGATACTGGCCTTCCTAGTCGAGATCGGCAGGCTCAAATGCGAGCACTGGGGAAAGTACCAGGACATGCGCAACGATCCTGAATACAGCTCGAGTGAAGACATGATCAACGTCCTTGCTTTACTGAAGCGTGGACGCGTATCACATGGTCGCCCAAGGAAAGTCCCATGCCAGGAAAGCTGATCTTCGTTGAAGGGATCGATGGTAGCGGAAAGTCGACACTGGCCAAAGCACTACACACGCACTTCCAACCGGATTCGGTACTGCTGCGCTTCCCGTCAGACTGGCCAATCGGCAAGCTCATCCGACAATCGTTCGTCGACGCTTCGCTCGACCGCTCCACCTACCTCTACCTGATGGTCGCCGACGCCATCGACGCCGAGCGACACATCAAGAAGTTCCTCGCGGATGGAGCTACGATCATCGCCGATCGGCACACGCTGCTCTCGGGCTACGTCTATCAGCAGGAAGACCACCACCTCGATGCAATCTACGATGTGCAGCAGACGCACGAGTGGCTGAAGCCGGACTCCATTCTCATTGTCGACGTGCCGGCGGACGTGGCGCTGGATCGGCTACGCGGGCGCGAGAAATACGTTGACCGCGTGTTCGAGCACAATGACCACGACTACTACGAGCGTCTCCGGCAACGGTACCTCCAGTTCGCCAGGGATTCGACATGGCCTGTCCACATCATCGACGGGACTGGCACGCCTATCGACGTCTTGAACACCGCCTTGCAGGCTCTCGACTAGCTGGTAAGTCGTCATGGACTCACACCTACCTCGGACGTCACTGGGAGAATTGCTGGTGGCGCAGCACTCCATCGTCCCCCTTCGTACCATACGAAAACGTCACGTTCTTCGAGCCTTACTGACGATCCTGCTAGCCCTTTGCGTCGTCGGGCTAATCACGTCTCTGCGCTATTGACAATCCCCCTGATGTTTGCTACATTGAGAGATGCCCCAACACGAGAGGGGCGGACAAGGAGACGAGCAATGTGGGTGTTCATAGGAGTGGGTTTCTTCTCGGTGGTACAGGATAAGAGCGACGCAAAGCGTCTGATGGTCCGAACGAGGATCGACGGCGACCTGGAGGCGCTGCGGACCAGGTATCTGCCGGAGCTGACCGCAACACTGAAGCTAGCCGGCTCCGACTACCCGTACCGCGCCTTCTGCCTCCGCCCTGAGTTGGCGGCGGCGATGGTCAACGTGATCTTCGACATCGACTACACGAACTTCAAGAACATGGTGATGGACCGGCAAAGCCTAGCGCGAGAAAAGCTCTACGCCCAGGTGTGGAGCGTGATGAGCCACGCCGAGGAGAAAATCAAGCAGCTCGAGAACGACGACAAGCGATGGAAGGAGAGCTGGAAGGACAAGCAGGGCGCGGGGTGGTACGACTCAGGCTACGGAGGAACCTCCGGCTACGGTGGGCAGCTCGCCCTCCCTATCAAGTCCGACTCTAGCCTCGATACGCCGCCAGCTCGAGCCAACCGGAGATGCCGTCAAGGGCATCACCTCTGGATCGAGGACCAGTACGGGGTCTATTGCCGGCGATGCCAGAAGAATGGCACCTGGGATGATCTGTACGGGCAGAAAGGGTTGCCCAGCACGAACGATCCGACTCGCAACGAGCTACCTCTCGGAGCGAACAATAACAAGACAGTCGAACTAGCTGATGACATGGTGCTGTCGAACGGGCGAGACACGCGGCCCCTCTCGCTCCTCGGGGACGCGGCCCTCGAGAAAGCTATCTTCGGCAACGGTAACGGCAAGAACGGGAAGCACTAGAGGGCTCCGATGTCCATGGCCCACCATGCTCCGTTCAACACGTACCGTCGCAAGAACTTCGTTCACCCGCACGCCATCCTACGTCTGCGCGAACGCATGAAAGCACTCGGTCGGATCGATCATCGTCCGGACCAGGATCTCGGCAATCTGATCGACGAAATCGTGGCTGGGGCGTTCGCGACGGGGCAGGTAACTCGAATCGAGGACCGTCGCGGTATCGGCTGGCTGGTCGACCTCGACCTTCTCGCGCAGTTCGACTTCCAGATGCTTGCCATCGTCCGACAGGCACACAGCGAAGTCAGCAAGAAGGTCGTGGTAACGGTCGTTGACACAACGATCTCCGCTTTCCTGACCAGGCTTCAGCAGAACCGAGATCCGGAAAGAGACGAGCCGGACTCGATCGGTGCTGAGGCAGAGGAGGAATCCAACGATGGAAATCTTCCGATGGCCAAACTAGCTGATACCCCTGCTGGGGCAAAGCTAGCCCTGTTCAAAGTCGAACCCCCGAAGGAGATCAAGATGGAGACCCCCGCAGCGTTGTCGCCGAAGACCGGCGGCCCCGTCATCACCGAGCGCGTCCTCTACTGGCGTACCCTAGACGGCGCAGGGCACTACGCCCGCTACCAAGCCGACGATCTCGGGAAAGCGGTGCTGGACCTGCTGCAGGCCGGCATTCCCTTCAACTCCATCGAGGTATGGGCTCCCAAGAAGTTCAGCTTCAACTGTGTGCTCCAGGAAAACCTGTGAACTCGACGCTATTTCCTTCCGAGGTACTCGATAGCGGAGGAGGACGAGCAGGCCTTGCCCCCCTGCGGGCGCGGGCGATGATCTGCTGCAGGTGTGGTCTGGCCTCCACCCGCACCACGGTCGTCTTCGGAGTTGGCAACCCGGAACGGCCTCTCCTGGCTTTGGTCGGAGAGGGACCGGGAGCAAACGAGGACAAGCAAGGTGTCCCCTTCATCGGCAAGGCAGGCGGGCTGCTCGACAAGATGCTGGCGGCGATGCTCCTCAAGCGAGAGAACCTCTACATCTGCAACGCAGTCCAGTGTCGACCTCCAGAGAATCGAAAACCAGAGAGCGACGAGATCAAGGCATGCAGCGAGTTCCTCATCGGGCAGTTGCGCGTCGTGCGTCCGCACGTCGTCCTCGCTCTCGGCGGTACCGCCATCGCCGCCCTGTGCAAGCAGACCCGTCCGATGAAGGAGCTGAGGGGTCGGTGGTTCGAATGGGAGGGTATCCCTGTACGCGCTACCTACCATCCTGCCTATCTGCTTCGGGAGCCATCAATGAAGAAGGCTGCGTGGGAAGATCTGCAGGCCGTCATAGCTCGGCTGCAACGCGACCACATGGTCGCAGTTTCTAATCCCTAGCAGATCCCCGTTGACAATCCGGTCGCTACTTGCTTATCTCAAAGATAAGACTATGTTCTCTAGTAGGTAGCAGGAGGGATCTCGATGTCGAAACCCGAAAAGACTCAGCGCTGCGGAGGATGTGGCAAGCCGATCTTGGAAGGCGATGCCGTTGCCCGCATCGCTCTAGGGAAGATGGTGGACGGCGAGTTCACCGAGAAAAAGGAGTACGTGCTTCTGCACCAGAGCCCGTGCTTCAACCGCGCCGTTGACTCACCCATGGCTGTCCTGGACGAGGTGAAACGACAGTCCGTACTCAAGAAGGCAGGATGAGCCGGCCCTCTACCATCGAAGCCCTCCGCATCCAAGTGGAGATGGAGGGGCTCGTTCCGGGGACACCCCCGTTCGACCGTACTCTGCGACAACGCCAGATCGCACGCTGTCAAGAGATACGGCAAACGATCTGTCCGGACTGTCCGCACAACGACGAATGCCGAGTACTACAGGAGTGGCTCCAGGATCAACGCGACGCGGAGGCAAGGCGATGAAGGAGCTGGCCGATTCGGAACCGCTGCAACCGCACGAGCTGCTCGTCGAGAACGTCCTCGTCCTCGTCGATCATCCCGAGCAGGTACGAGTGGAGGAGCAGGACGGCGGCGGCAACATGTCTGTGTTCCTGATTCATGTCCATCCAAACGACCGAGGGAAGGTCATCGGGAAACAGGGATCGACCATCACAGCTTTGCGCCACATTCTCTCTTGCGCCCTGGCACCTAGGGGTCGGCGAGCGCAGATCGAAGTCGCCAATTCGAAGCTCGCCAAGACACGAGCAGCCTGATGGCTTGGTGGCGTAGTCTCTGGCCTTGGAAACGTCGGATGAAGAAGATCAGCGTCGCTGTTCCGCCCGAAGACTACGCAGCTTTCCAGGCGCTCTGCGCAGCGCGCGGGACGACCATCTCGGACTGGGTCCGTGAGACCCTGAAGGAAGCCGCCGGCATGACTGACAAGCTCGCCAAGTCTCCTCCTGACCTGAAGGTTCTCAAGGGTGGCTCTCCCCCACCTCCGGTCGTCTACGCTCCCCATTCCTGCTACTACTTGCGCGGGGTACTGCCGCCGAACATGACTGCTCGCGAATGCCAGGGGACCTGTGGCCATCCGACGCACGTCAACATGTTGAAGCCCTGCTACTGGCCCACCAGCGCCGCCCAGTCCTGCCCGATGTTCGTTGGCCGACGCGCCTCTTGACAATCATATAACTGCTTGCTACAGTAGGAACAGATCGAGCACACCGTGCCCGAAGGAGGTTCTGATGAGCAAGAATGACGTGATCGTCCTCAGCAGCGCAGTTCCTACCTCTGTCCTGCCCCTCACAGGGTCAGACATCATGCTGAAGCCGGTCGACCAGATGACTCCCATCGAGGCCGCTCAGGCACATCTGGCGCTGAAGCTCGTCGACGAAATGCTGGAAGAGCGCCTCGGAGCACTCCGTGAGAAGCTGCTCGACGTGGCACTCAAGGAGGGCAAGCTCACTGACAAGGGTGGGCACCGCTACGACTTCGAAGGCATCCGCGTGCTGCGCGAACGCCGAGAAGAGAAGAACCTCAAGGTCGAGAAAGTGGTCGACTTGCTCAAGGAGAAAGGAATCGATATCGGCGAAGGCTGTGATGAGATCAAGAAGCTTGTGGTCAACATGAGCAAGATTCAGAGTCTCGTCGAGATCGGCAAGTTGGCCAAGACAGACATCGACAGCATCACCGGCATCACCATCGCTCTCAAGATCTTCCCTTCCGACGAGATAAAAGCGATCCTCGAGGCAGCGCGCGAAGCACACGCGATATCGTCGTCAGATGTCGCCCAGCCGCTCATCGAGGGGGATAAGGTCAAGATGGCCAGGAAGAAGTAACGAGACGCTGATGCCGATGTCTAAGCGATACATCAAAGCCGAGAAGTGGAATGTACCAGAGCCCCTGCAGTACCTGGACGTGTTCGGTCTGCACAAGCTCTATGACGCCATCGCCTTCAAGGCGAACCTCATTCTGGCGGGACCGCCAGGCATAGGCAAGACGTTGTCCGTTGCGTCGTGGTGCCAGAAGCACGCGGTCCCCCTCATTCCGTTCGACTGCTCCGAGGACGTGCGCCGAGCGCAACTCTACGGAGCACGGACGATCGAGGATGGGTCCTCGCCGTTCCTGCTGGGCGCGATCCCTACGGCCATCGAGGTCGCCAATGACGTCGGGATGGCGGTCTTGAATCTGGAAGAGATCAACGCTCTCAAGCCGGCCAACCAGAAGGGCTTGAACTCGATCACGGACTTCCGACGGGCGCTGGCCTTGCAAGAGGCAGAGGAGGTGTACCGTCTCAAGAAGAATTCCAAGCTCTGGATCGTCGGCACGATGAACTTCGCCGTCTACGGGGGCGTCTACGCGCTCAACAACGATCTGCGTAGCCGTTTCCGCATCTACCCACTGCGCTACCCGACTGCCGAGAACGAAAAGAAAATCGTCGTCGAAGTGTTGGGAACTGACGGTGCCGGAGCACCCTACATCGACAAGGTGATCCTGCTGGCACACCAAACTCGACAAGAAGCGCTGGAGTACCAACTGGCCACCCGCGATGTAGTCCAGATCATCCAGGACATCGGGAACGCCGGCCTCGAGACGGCGATGCGCCTCGCCCTCGGGAAGTTCGACGGCAGTGACCAGCAAACCTTCGCCAGCTGGGTGACCAGCATCTTCAACATCGATCTCTCGTTGTGATGCGCGACTTTCTCCCCACACCAGCTCGCCTCCCCGTCGATCCGAGCCACTTCGAACTGTCCTCCCTGCGGCTTGACGCTGCCGGTCACCAGCAGGCTATCCTCCACAAGACCGTCGACACCTTCGCCGCGATCATGCAGCGAAGACTGTGGCTCAAGAACAGCAATCGTGTCACGACCGACGGGACTGTGCTGTGCTTGCCGATCCACTCCGTCGACGCCTACTTGCGCCTGGAGGAGCTGCTGGCGCACTTGCTGTTCAGAACCGACGTGGTGGCCAAGCGGCTATTCGTCACGGAGTACGTTAAGCAGGTGGAAGCCGCGACGACCTCCGCCGGTCAGCCAGTCGACGCTGCCCGCCTGGCCTCCGGCCTGGACTGCTTGATCGACACCCTCGAGCACCACCGAGTCGTCTCCCTCTGGCGACGGCTCTACGAGGGGTCCTACGAGCGCATGCGGGCGCGCGAGCGCGCTGACGCGCAGGCGTTCGTGACGCGCGCACACACGAACATCCTGACCTACGCCTGCCTGCTCGGGACCGCCATCGACATCCCAGCCGGTCCCTTGGACCGCTACCGGAACGTCATCGAGGATGCCTACCGCAAGGTAGAGGGGACCGACTTCGCCGCCACCCTGCTGGTAGCAAAGTGGCTGGTCGTCTCCCTGGTTTCAGAGGTTGTTCGGGGTGCTGGGAACCCGCTAGAGCAGGCCAAGGTCGTCCACGCCCCTAGCACCGCGCCAGAAGGCCCCAACGACCCCCAGGACGGCCCGAAAGAGCCTGACCAGGGGCAAGGTAGGGGGGAGGCACAGCGGCCTCCTGGGAGCCTACAGGAGCGCGCTGGAGCCCTCCAAGAGCTGCTGGAGACACTCGGGGACAAGGCAACCACGCGTAATCAAACACAAGTTCGGGTGGAAGAGTCCAAGTTCTCAGGGAATCCGTCGGACAGGTCCAAGAAGCCGTGCCGGAGCGCACTGGGGCTGGACGTGGGGGATCGTGAGGCGATGCAGACCGCCCTGCAGCGGGCGCGGGAACAGGCCGCTCAGCAGACCGATCGGGTCAAGGAATCGCTCCTCCATCCGAGCGCCCCTGACAATCGGCTGCGTCGAGACGCACCGGCAAAGGTGGTGTTCCGTGACGTTGTCTCCACCGAGAAGCCGACACCACTCATGCCAGAAGACCAGGCGACGGTTGATCGGCTGCGCTCTCTGTTCGCGCTGGTGATGGGACAGCGCTCCTCAGACCTCGACGAGATCGGCAGCCGCATCGACATCGGAGCCTACATCGAACAGGCAACTTCCCGTCGACCAGGACCGTGCTTCGAGATCGACACCTCGGGAAGAGGTTTCAAAGTCCTGTTGCTACTCGATCGATCCGATTCGATGCAGGACGAAAAGAAAGCACAGGCCGAGCGAGCCTGTCGTGTCCTCGGACGAGCACTCGACTACCCGTTCGTCAACCTCCACGTCTGGGGTTTCCAGTCTGTCGAACAAGGGCAAGTCGACATCACACGCTTCGACCGTCGACTAGAGGTGTTTGACACTGAACACGTTCACGTCGGTGGCATGACGCCGCTCCACATTGCACTTCAGATTGCCGGCCGCTTCCTCGAGCTGGGTGACGAGACCAGGCACATCATCGCTATCACCGACGGCTATCCGACGCACCGTCGGCGTAACGGCCAAGTGATCGGCACCGGACAGCTTATGCTGTTCGTGCGTGATGCGGTCCGGCACAACCGCCAGATCGGCGTCAACACCTGTGGTGTGATGATCGGTTACGAGCGCCAAGCGCGCCTCTACTACGACACAAACGAGAAGCAGCTGCAGTTCATGTTCGGCAACCCGAAGTTCTGGCGGCAGGTCACTCCGGCGAAGCTAGGCCGCGATCTAGTCCGCCTCGTCGCCAACCTGTTCCTCTCGTACTTGGCGGGGGCATGAGCGTTTCCGGTCCACACCCTCGCGCCTTCGTCCGCAACCCCATTCCCGTGCCGTGCCCCGACTGCGGCCTGCCCACGCCGATCGTGGTCGGATCTCTCCTCGGGACCATTCACGTCTTGCCCGTCGACGCGGATCGGGTGCGCGAGGTGCTGCTGTCATACCGGAACCAGTGGAAACAGCAGCTCGAGATGCACCAGCACCGTCGGCGTGTGGGTCAGCGTACCACCACGATGACGGTGAACCGTACAGGCCTGGTGTGCTCCCGTTGCGCCTACGTGCGTCCGACGCTGTTCTGGCTCGACATCGGGAGTCGCCTTCCCGATCCTCTCTGCCTGGGATGCGCGCGGCATCACGTCTGGAAAGATCTTGAAGGTGATGACGGACTGCGAATAGACCTGCGGGTGTTCCTGATGCACGGGTCGAAGGTGACATTGCTACGCACGACGAAGGTACTGATCGAGATCGACGACGAAGGGCCGACGCGCTCGGCCGGAACCCTGTTCTAGGAGAAGCCATGGAAGACCAGATCAAGAAGATGCTCAAGAGCGGTCCGAAGTCCAACAAGGAGCTGCGCACCAGCCTCGGACTCGACGAGAAAAACTATGATCAAAACCTCGACCGCACGTTGCAGAAGCTCCGCAAGGCAGGGCTCATCAAGCCGGTCAAGGGGCGTTGGGTGATGGCGTCCGTGAAGATCTGCCCGAAGTGCGGCGGGAAGGGGTGGATATGAAAGGCACTGCAGCCTCGGAGAAGCCACGGACTGCTTGACTCCCGAGAGTGATCCGAGGTAACAGGTTCTCCACTGGGAGGTCGACGCATGCTGGATCGTCGCTGGAAACGCGTCGGAGTAGCTTTCCCGGAAAGGTGAGCCATGCCCGCGACCAGCACTCTCACTCTGCAGCGTATAGGCGGCCACGTCCCCGACGGTCTTGCCCGGCGCAAGGAGATCTCTCAAGGAGCGAAGCTCCTCTACGCGCGCCTGCTGTACTTGGCCAAGCACCGACGCTCCGACACCTGTACGCCGACCATGGAAGAGTTGGGAGATTCAATTGGCGTCACCGTCAGGATGGCGCACTTCTACCTCGACGAACTTCGCCACTACCAGCTGATCACCAGCCGGCGAGGAGCGGCGGCGAGCGTCTACTCGTTCCCCGAACACCCCTGGACTTGGACGACTCCGGCTACACAGCTGGAGTGTTCTTCGTGAAGCCCCAGGTTGTCTACGACGTGGAGAAAGTTCGTATTCGGCCAGACAGGTCGTGGACGTTCGCTCCGGTTCCCAACTGGCTGGGAGTTCGTCCTGAAGTCCTGCCAGCCGCTAAGCTACTCTATGCTCGTCTCATACAGCATGCTGGAGCTAAGGGGGAGGCATACCCCAGGATTAACACCTTGGCTAAAGAGTTGGGGATGTGTCGCAATAACGTGAAGAAGCTGTTGGACCACCTGGTTACCCTAGAACTCATCACTATCGAGTCTGGTAAGGATTCGGGGGAGTCCAACCGCTATATCTTCTTGAATAATGCTTGGATAGAGGATTTTAGGGCTCTTCAGCGCTCGAGCAAGACTTCGAGAGCCAAGGGCGCTAAAAACGCAAGAGGGTGGCCACTCCAGTGTCTACCGGTGGCCACTCTAGTACCTACCGGTGGCCACTCTAGTACCCACCCATCTGAAGATATCCAGGAAGAGATCCATGAAAACATCATGTGTGGCGGAGCCGCTACGCTAGCTCCGCACTTTCCGCCGGCCCAAGAAGAGCTTCCGGCGAAAAGAGAAGAGCTAGATAGAGAACAGCAAGATCTAGCTATCACCGATGAACAGGAAAGCCCTGCCATCGCCGATGACCAGGATAACGCCGATGACCAGGACATAGGCGTAGTCCAAGGCATAGACCAGGACATAGGTGAAGCCATGGACCAAGAACAGCTAAAGGCTAAGCTGGAAGCCATGAAAGCACAGATGGCTAAGACAGGGGAGCACACCGCCCAGGTGCTGATGGATCAGGCCACGAAGAAGCAGGCGAGCGAGGTAACAGCGACGAAGTCAAAGCGGAAGCCGCGCTGGTCTCGTGACGAGGTCGAGGGCATCGAGGACGTCTGGCGCGAGGAGATGCACGTTCGGCATCCCGATCTGCAGATCCCTCGGTGGACCGAGAAGGAGTACGGTCAGGCTGGACTACTTCTGGTCCGAGCTAACAAGGTTCTCGTCGCTGATAGCGTGCGCTTCGTGCTGCGCTACTGGTCCCGTCTCGTCAGCCGGTACTTCAAGAAGTCCACGCCTCGTCCGAACATCGGTATCCTCCTCAAGTACTCCGACGAGCTGCTCATCGACGCGCAGGAGTGGGCGAAGCACCGTCGGACTCTCGAGGAGTATGCGATCTGGGAGAAGGACCATCCCGGGTACTGCGACGAGCCGGATAAGGATCTGTCCGACCGCTACCAGCTTGCCCTCGACACCTTGAACCAGATGGGAATCCGGTAGTGGACCCGACGCTTTATCGGAAGCTGGTCCCCGAGGATTTCCTGCGCATGAACCTTCCTGAGAAGTTCTGGTACGCCCGTCTGAACCAGATCCACGCGTCGGTGCTGGAGGAGGTCACGCGCTACGTCGAGCAGGTCGACCGGATGATCGTTCGAGGGATCGGCTTGCTGATCTGCGGCAACGTCGGCGTGGGCAAGACCGGCGCAGCGGCGGTGGTGGCGAAGGCGGCCAGGAGCCGAGGGCATCCGACCTATTTCACGCGCATCCTGGATCTGCGGGACTCCATGCGTGCTCGTGAGACCTTCGATGACAACCCGATCTTTGAGCGGTGTCGGGAGGTCGACTTCTTGGTACTGGATCACCTGGAGCTGGAAGATGCCACCGCCCCCTACATCGACAACCGCGTCCTCACCGAACTCATCTCACAGCGAGGCGAGCGCCATCGGTCGACTGTGTTGACGACGCGCGCGAAGGTTCCGCAGATGAAGAACACCTTCAAGGGCATGCTCGAGACGACGGGACCGTACCTGGTTCCGATCTCGATGATAGGGGAGGACCGACGAGTGCAGCAGGCGGAGGACGCTAAGCAACAGGTCCTTGGAGGTCCTCGTGGATGACCGTGAGCTAGTAGCAGCGCTGATTGCCGAAGGCAAGCCGGCAATGCGCTTGGCGATGGAGCGCCTGCCACCGGAGTATCTGGAGGGTGACGGGCGGATCGCCTACGAATTCCTGGTCCTCCACGTCAAGAAGTACAACGTTCTCCCGACGACCGACACCATCCTGACCGAGACCGGTGTGATGCTGCTCGATGCGAAGGAGCCGGCGGCCTTCTACATTGATGCTGTTCACCGTCGGAAACTAGTGGTGCTGCTGCGCGAGAAGCTCGATCCAGCCATCGACTTCCTCTCGGGTCACGATCCCGTCAAGGCGCTGGAGACGATCGAGACGGCTGTGCGCGAGATCCGGCTGCAGCAGATCACCGGCTCGAAAGTGGTGACGCTCGGATCGCTCAAGCAGGAGGTCATCGACTACTACGATCGGATCGCGGCTGGGGAGCGTGGTGTCTTGACGCCCTGGTTCTCTGTCAACGAGGCGACCTACGGATTCTGGGAGCAGGACCTCGGGCTGTTCGTCGCCCGCATGGGTATTGGGAAGTGTCTCGACGAGGACTCGGAACTTGTCGATCCGATCTCCGGCGTCCCGCACACGCTGCGCGAGGTCGTTGCCGATCCCGCTCTCCAGCAGGCCTTCACATGGAGTCGGCAGCAGGACATCCACGCTGCGCCCATCACCGCCAAGGTTGACACGGGGCGGAAGGGTTGTCTGAAGGTCACCTTCGCCAGTGGCCGGTCGATCATCACCACCCCGGAGCACCCCTTCCTCACTCCCGAAGGATGGCGTCCGGCGTCGGAGTTGCGTCTCGGGGCTACCGCCGCACTACCGGCGACGATACCCTTCCCGCAGGAACCTGTCTCTTTGCCGGTCGAGGAGGTCGACCTGATGGCGGTCTTGCTGGCCGAGGGCAGCTACTCGGGCCACCACACGGGTTTCACGACGACGGACGAGCGGGTGCTGTCGCTCATGCAGGACGCGGCGGATGCCGCCGAGACGGACATCCAGCCGAGGTCGGAGATCGACTTCGATTTTGTTCGGCGGCTTGGTTCTTCCCGGGAGAACGCGATCCATGCTCTGCTGCGCAAGCACGGCATGGAGGGCAAGAAAGCCGTCGTCAAGGTTATTCCGGATGCGATCTACCGCCTCCCTCCAGTGCTCCTCGGGCGCTTCCTCGGGTTGTTCTGGATGTGCGATGGATACGTTGACGGTTCTGGGCCGGCGATCTGCCTTGCTTCAGAGAGGATGATTCGGCAGATCCAGCACTTGCTTCTGCGCTTTGGCGTCCAGAGCAGCGTGGACTACAAGCAGGCCACCTGTGATGGCAAGAAGTTCGATGCTTGGAGGCTGCGGGTCTACGCCAGTTCCTACGAGCGCTTCGCGGGGGCCGTTCCGCTGTGGGGGGACAAGCAGGAGCGCCTGCGTGTCTTCCTGGAGAAGGATCGCAACTCCAACGTAGGTTTCCCGAGGGTGTCGGCTGCCTTCGTGGGCCGGGTGAAGGAGATCGTCGCCGGTAGTGCCGGGCGCAGGAACGGGAACCTCCTCTCGCAGGTGCGGGACCGCCTGGGGTGGTCTTCGTGCTTTTCACCGAAGTGCTTGTTCACTCCGCACGGGGACCTCCACTCCTTGTCCCTCCGCAGCTTTGAGGCCTTCTGTGACGTGTACGGGTGCTCCGAGGAGTTCTCGTGGCTCTGGAATCGGGGCATTTTCTGGGACGTGGTAGAGCGCATCGCCGACGCAGGAGAGCGGAAGATCTACGATCTCACGATGGAGCCGACGAGCTGCTTCGTGGCGAACGACATCCTGGTCCACAACACCTGGGCGTCTGCGCTCATCGCACACCATGCGTGGGACGTGCAGAAGAAGAAGGTCCTTTACGCGACGACGGAAATGAAGCCTCGGCGGATCGCTGGTCGCATCATCTGTGCCCGACTCAAGATCCCTTATACGGAGTACACCCACGGGAAGATGTCACCGTTCCAGCGTCAGCACCTCATCGCTGGTTACGAGGAGATCGAGCACGATGGGCGCTTCCACATCGTCGGTGGAGATTTCGACTTCCACATCAATGCTTTCGAGGCCGCCATCGACACGGTGCAGCCGGATGTTGTGTTGCTCGACGGAGCTTACCTGCTTCGCGTCGAAGGCAAGACCAGGACGGAGAAGGCCGCCAACGCCTTCGACGAGCTGAAGCGTCTGACGAGCCGGCTCAATATCCCCGTCATCGTGACCATGCAGTTCAACCGCGAGGTGAAGGCGAACGAGGCCAAGTCGGTCAAGGCGGAAGCTATCGCGCTCACCGACGTAGCGGGCTGGAACGCCGATCTGATTTTCGCGCTCATCCAGACCGAGGAGATGAAGACCAACAAGGAGATGATCGTCAAGCCGCTGAAGGTGCGCGAGGGTGAGGGAATAGAGGTCCGGCTGCACTGGGACATTGGCACGATGAACTTTGATGAGATCGGTCCCGTCGGGAAGGGCGGGGGCGGGGATGCCGACGAGAGTGGCGCGGTACCTGACGCTAACGTCGACGCCCCCTTCTAGGAGCACAACATGTCTTGGGCAAACGTTCCCTCGATCCTCAAGCACTGCGCTCTTGCCATCTGGACTGATGGTAGTCTCGGGCGTGGTGTGGCTGGGCTCCGCGCTGCTTGGATGGTGGCGCGTTCGAGACTAGTCGAGTACGGCTATCTGGCGAGAGGCTCCGAGGAAGGTCCGATTGACAACATCCGGCTGACTTCGAAGGGGGTGCTGCAGAATCGGAAGCACCTGCGCGAAAGTCGGGGCAAGGATCGTCGCTTCGACTCCGTGTTCGAGGTCATTCTTCGCGACCTCGCCGGTCCCGCCCCTGGCGGGTCAGACGCTGCGAAAGAGACCAAGGCTCCTCCTCCTGGTGTGGGCAAGGAGCCTATCGCTACCCCGCCAGCTCCGATGGGGGCGACGCCGACTGCCCCGTCTCCGCGTAGCGATCTTCCCACGGCACACCAGACCAAGCATCCGGCGATCGGTAAGATTCCTTCACGAGGCAAGGAGGGCTGATGGACTCGAGGGGCATCCAGAACTTGTTGCGCCGTCTCGGGTGTGAACGTGTTCACGTCGGAGCGAAGTGGATCAAAGCGACCTGTCCGTTAGCACGCTGGCGACACACGAAGGGCACCGACACGAATCCGTCCTTCGAGATTGCTATCGACGACAAAGGGAGAAGCGGTTGGAAGTGTCACTCCTGTACTCCAGAAGGGCGGCGACCAGGTGAACCGAGTCTCAACCTGATCAATCTCATCAACCGGCTGATCGTTTATAACCCGTCGCAGGTTCACAAGTACCGCGCCCTCGCTGAAGTGATCCAGCGGACCGATCTGCCCTCGATCGAGCAGATGAAGGCGAGGCTTGCCGGTGTCAGTAGCGTGCCAGGACCTCCGCGTGAGGTGGCCGGTGTTGTGGTATCGGAGGGCTTCGCCAAACGCGGCGACGGAGATTTCATCGAGCTGCCGGCGCTTCCCGAAGACTTGCTGGAGAAGTTTCAACCCTTGTCCGAGGAGGCGCGCGAGTACTTGGAGGAACGCGGGTTGTCCAAGGCGACTATCCAGAGCTGGGAGCTGGGGTGGCACGCCGGAGCCCGCAGGGTCTCCATCCCCGTCCGTGACATCAAGGGGCGGCTCGTCGGCATCTCGGGTCGGGCGCTCGACTCCGATCAGTACCCGAAGTTCCTCCATAGCAACGCCTTCCACCGAGACTTCTACCTGTTCGGGGAGCACCGCTGTCAGACCCCCGAGGTAGCCTATTTGGTGGAGGGCTTCTTTGATGCGATTTCCCTTTGGCAACGCGGCTACCGCTTTCCCCTATGCTTTATGGGCAGCGGCATCAGCCGGTTCCAGGTCGAGAAGCTCGTGCAGTTGGGATTCAAGGAGGCCGTCATCGTTCCAGACGGAGACCCGCCTGGGGTCAAGATCGCCGATGGAGTGCTGCGTTCGGTGTCCGCTCGGATGCCCACGCGTGTCATTCCCATGCCGGATGGAGCGGACCCGGACGACCTCACACGCGACGAGCTTCTCGAATTGCTAGGACCGCCACAGGAGGCTTGACAACCGGTAGGGCTTATGGTACGACCACCATGTCGTCGAGGGAGTCCTCGACAACGACAGCAACGACAGCAACCAGAGGAGACTAGTCATGAGCATCACTGTTCACTACGTTCGAGCTTGTGATCGTTGCAGCACTTCCCTCGACACCTCGACGACCTCCGATGTGAAGCAGCTTCCGGTGCTGCCGGAACGAAAGACGTTCAAGCTGACCCTTGGCGACAGCGTCCTCATCGAGTGGCAGGACATCTGCCCCAAGTGCCAGAAGGTCGTCGATGGGTTGATCGACCGCATTCGGCTGGTCAGCAAGAAGGACGACCAGGTGGCGCAGCCCGCGACGTCGGCCACGCCCGCCTCCAGCACCACGACCCCGATTCCCGTCAAGGCGGACAAGCCGCCTGAGGCGAACAACCCGTTCTAGCCCGCGAGTGCGGGACAGAAACAGCAACCAGCTAGTCCAGGAGGAACGAGAATGAGCAACGGTAGTGGCAAGAGTTGGTTTGACACCGGTTTCGAGGGGATGAAGCGTGAGGAGGATCGCCTTCAGTCCCGGCAGGGGCCTGGGCGCTACTATGTCCCCGAGGGTGAGACGAAGGAGATGGTCCTGATCGACGACGTGCCGTTCTGCGTCTACGAGCACCACTTCAAGATGAACGGCAGCTGGCGCAATTGGCTGACCTGTCTGCGGGGTATCCACGAGGACATCCCGTGCTGCACCACCCTCGGAGACAAGACCCGGGCCTATCTCGGGTTTCTGACCTGCATCGACGCCTCGAAGTGGAAGGACAAGAAGGGCAACGTCCATCAGTACGAGGTGCAGCTGTTCCCGGCCAAGCTCAAGACGCTGAAGAAGTTCAAGCGCAAGAAGGAGGACCGGGGCAGCCTTGTGGCGTGTCTGTTCAAGGTCACCCGCGAGGACGAGAAGAGCCCGAGTTGTGGCGACGAGTTCGAGATCCAGAAGGAGGTCGAGCTGGCCAAGGTTCTCGACGTGGCGATGTTCCGTGGGCGCAAGCTTCTCGAGTTGTTCGCCAAGGCGAACGAGGACCCGAAGATGATGGAGTATACGCAGCGCATCTTCCAGGTCGTGCTCGATGACAAGGGCAAGATCCTTCCGAAGCTCTACCCCTTCAACTACATCGAGCTGCTGAAGCCGAAGTCGCCGGAGGAGATCCGTGCCATCATCGGTGGCCAGAAGGTCGGCAGCGATGAGGACGGTCCGGTCTCCGAAAACACGGCTGACGTGCAGACCGACGACGTGCCCTTTTAGAATAACCCTCTTGACTCGCGTTTGCCGTTTTCGGGAGGCTGTGGACATGCTGACGGCCCTCACGTTGCGACCACGTGGTCGCAAGGAGAACAGCGCGTGCGAGTGACGGTGGACGCCTGGGCCTGGTTGCCGAAGGCCGATCTGACTCCCCTACAGGTACAGGCGACGCGTGCCGCCCTGACCATCCAACCTTCCAAGGTTGGAAATCATCCCGGTGAAGCCCCCGGTCCGATCAAGCTATATACGGAGACCGAGGATCGCATCGGCATCCCCAGGGAGTACTTCCTAGCCCGACGCAAGAACCACGAAGTAGAGTTCCACGTCACGGACGGCAACTTCGACTTGTGGGCCGGCCCTCTGCAGTTCTCCGGTAGCCTCCGTCCCGAGCAGCAGAAGGCGGTCGGGTACGTTACCCAGGTACTGCAGGCTGGGCAGCTGGGCATGATCGTCCGGGCCGCCCCTGGGTGGGGTAAGAGTCCGGCCTTGGCGACGCCCGTGCTGCGCTACGATGGCAAGGTGGTTAGGGCAGAGGAGGTGCAGGCTGGGGACCTGCTGATGGGTCCCGACAGTACGGCCCGACGTGTGCTCGATGCCAACACGGGATTCGGCCCTATGTACCGCATTATCCCGACGGTGGGAGAGGTGTGGGAGTGTAACGAATCCCACATCCTAACCCTCGTCCACTCCGTAACTGACGAGGTGATCGACATCGCGCTGACCGACTACCTCCGGCTCTCGGCGGCGCAGAAACATCACCTCAAGCAGTTCTCGCCGGAAGGCGGGGTGGACTTCCCCTCGGGAAATCCTTTGCCTCTCGATCCCTACTTCCTCGGGGTGTGGTATGGGGATGGGACGAAGGCCTTAAACGGGGTGGCAATTTCCAAGCCCGACGCAGAGATCGAGGCGTTGTGCCGGGATACGGCGGCGGCGTTCGGGCTCCGCCTCCGCGTAGAGGCGGCACGGTGTCCGGTGTACCACATCGTTGTTACCGAGCGTGGTCAGCCTAATCCATTGTTGGACCTGATGCGTTCGGTGTTTGGGGACGGACGTGAGCTGCCGTCGGCGTACCTCATCGCCTCAAGGGCCGACCGGATGGCCTTTCTGGCGGGTTGGTTGGACTCCGACGGATACCACAACAACGGGTGCTACGAGATCGTCCAGAAGCGGAAGGAGTGGGCTGACGGTATCGCGTTCGTGGCCCGCTCCCTCGGCATCCGCGCCACCGTGCGCGAGAAGCTCGTGAACGGGTGCATTTACTGGCGGGTGAAGCTGGCCGGGGACTTCTCGACCCTTCCATTGCGTATCGCTCGCAAACTCCCGCGTGAGCGCAAGCAGCGGAAGATTGCGACGCGCACCGGCTTTATGGTTGAGCGCGTCGCAGATGGAGGCTACCGGGGCATCTTGCTCGACGGCGATCACCGCTACCTCCTGGGCGATTTCACCGTGACTCACAACACGGTGGTTGCCTGCGCCCTCATCGCGCAGCTTCAAGTTCCGACGCTGGTGGTCGTCCACAAGGAGTTCCTGGTCAACCAGTGGAAGGAGCGCATCGAGCAGTTCCTCCCCGGGTCCAAGGTGGGCATCATCCAGCAGGACACCTGCGACTTCGCCGGCAAGCACATCGCCATCGCCATGGTTCATTCGCTCGTCTCCCGCGAGTACCCGTTGCTCCTGTACCGGTGGCCAGGGCTCGTCATTACTGACGAAGTCCACCGAATTGCCGCCGAGACGTGGTCGCATGTCCCGCCTAAGTTCCCCGCCCGCTGGCGGGTGGGCATCTCCGCAACACCACGGCGCAAGGACGGGGCGGACAACGTCTTCCTCTGGCACATAGGCCCAGTCGGGTTCAAGGCCCACGAACAGCGGTTGAAGCCCAAGGTCCGCCGTGTCTGGACCAAGTTCAGGATGGTCGAAACGGCGCGCTTCAATCCCAACCTGGCCTCGAAGCCGGTGCAGCTGCAATTTCTCTGCGCGAACGACGTGCGCAACCATCTCGTCGTGGATCAGCTCATCCAGGCAGCACAGGCGGGGCGCAAGATCATCGTCCTGTCGGAGCGGCTCAAGCACCTCAGTTTGCTCGAGGGGTTGTATCGCCGGAAGTGGCCGGACAACGCCGGTCCTTGTCCCTCGACTGGTTTCTATATAGGCGGCTTGAGCCAGGATGCGCTGGACGAGGCGGCCAAGGCGTCGGTCATCTTCGCGACTAGCCAGCTGGTCAGTGAGGGGCTCGACATTCCTGCTCTCGACACGATCGCTCTCACTACTCCCCTATCCGATGTGGAACAGGCGGTCGGGCGCATCTTGCGCCCGTGCGAAGGAAAGAAAGATCCGGTCGTCGTTGACTTTCGAGATGATGACGTAGGAATCTTCGCCAAGTACGGTCGGATGCGCGACAAGCTCTATGCACGCATCACTTGACAAACTGCTTTGACAATCCCTCTCTTTATGATAATGTCCGTAGAAGAGGGTTTCTTCTATGCAGGCTACTATGACGAAGCGCGACGACTACTTCCATGACTGGTACGAGAAGAACGGTCAGGTGCTCAACGATCTTCGACGGGAACGTTACCACAACGACCCCGAGTACCGTGAGGCGGTTACGAAGCGCAATCAGGAGGCCCGCAAGAAGCGTCGGAGCGCGGAGACGTCGGAGCGCGAGGCGGAGCGGGAAGCTGGTGGTGTAGTACGGGTGGCTGGACGACTCTGGAAGGCTGTCGATGTCGAGATCGAAATCGACGGCAAGAAGGTCGTGACGCGCCTGTTCACCATCGGGGCACTGGCGCGGGTGCTGGGGCGTTCGGTCCAAGCCATCCGGCTGTGGGAACGTCAGGGGGTCCTTCCCGAGACTCCTCTGCGCAACGAGAAAGGGGATCGACTCTACACGGCGGAGCAGGTTGGGGTTTTCCGCCAGCTCATGGAGTGCAAGAACCGCCTATCTCTGTCCCTCCTACGGTCTCGCCCCTCTCCGCAGCCGGTACGTCGGGTGGTGCGCTTCAAGGACGGCCATGAGGAGGAGCTGGTGTTGTTCCGTATCGGGGCGCTGGCTGAGATCGTCGGTAGGACGGTCGTGACGCTCGAGCAGCTGGAGAAGCATGGTATCCTTCCCGCTACGCCTTTTCGTGCTGCCAGTACTCGCTACCGCCTCTACTCGCTGCCGATGATTCAGACCGTCAAGGCGGCTTTCGACGCCCGCAACGGAGAGATCCGGGGCAAGATCGGGTGGGTTTCTTTCTGCAACGACGTCAGAGTGGCATGGTACGTTATGGGCATGATGGACGCGACGCTGGTGTAGTAGACGTTCTCTAACGGACGAAGGACAAGGAGAGGGACGATGGCCGAGTCGACTGCTACCCCTGCAACATCAACTTCCGAGAAGGTGACGAAGGAGCTGCCCTCGCAGATCTTTGTCACGCGGACTTTCAAGGCTGGCGACGCCAAGGAGAACACTGTTTCTTCGGAGCCGCAGGTCATCCAGGTCCACCGGTTCCAGACCGAGCCGGCTCGCGCTGAGATCCACCTTGGCCTCACGCTCAACCTCGGCAACTTCGAGAGCGCCCGTGTCGATGTGGGCGTGGTCATCCCCTGCTACCGCGAGGAGCTGGAGGACGCTTTCGCTTTTGGCAAGGCGTGGGCGGAGAAGAAGCTGCTGGCCGAGGTCGATGACGTTCGCAAGAACGCCTCGTCGAACAAGAGCCCGTTCTAGGAGGCCATCATGACCAAAGAGAAGGCTCCCGCAAAGGAGCCTACGTCGCGTATGGCCAAGATGCTGGGCAGCAAGGACATCGCGGCGCTGGAGAAGAGCTACGGGTCTGGTCTATTGCAGATTGCTTCGGACCGTGAGGCACAGCAGACCCTTCGCATTCCTACGGCTGTCTTCCCCCTCGACTTCGCTCTCGGCGGCGGCGTCGCGGTCGGGAGACCGGTGACGTTCTACGGGCCGAAGTCCGGGGGGAAGACGACGACGGTGCTGCGCCTGGTTGCCCAGCTGCAGCGCATGTGCTCGTTCTGCTACCGCTACCTTCCCGAGTTCATGCCCTTTGAGGAGCTGGCCTGCCAGTGCAAGAAGCCCCGGGAATCCGTCATCGCGGTTATGGACTGCGAGGGTGTGCTCGACCTCAAGTGGGCCAAGACTCTCGGTGTCAATACCGATGCTATGATCCTCTCCACGCCAGAGTACGCGGAGCAGACTACCGACGCCATCGAGACTCTCATCCGGACCGGCGAGCTGGATCTGCTTGCTTTTGACTCGATCGCCTTCGCCACGCCGGCCAAGGAAGTCGAGGAGTCAGCGGCCAAGAACATGGTCGGCGAGCACGCGCGCGCGATGGGCCGCTACGTGCGCAAGACGGTCTCGGCGATGAACGCCTGCGGGAACAAGTACGACCGCCGCCCGACGATCCTGATGACCAACCAGATCCGCATGAAGGTCGGCGTGGTCTTCGGAAGCCCGGAGACGGTGAGCGGCGGGCATGCCCCGCAGTACATGGCGGCGACCGAGGTGAGGATGTCCGCCGGCACCTACACGATGCAGAAGGAGGAGGGGGGCAAGTCGGTCGTCGAGTTCACCAAGCCCCTCTTTGCCGACATGCACTTCAAGATCGAGAAGAACAAGGCGGCCGACACGATCAAGATGGAGGGCTCGTACCGGGTCGTCCTGACCGACACCGAGACGAAGAAGCTCGGCCAGATTGCCGACGAGGAGTTCATCGTCGAGCACGGTGAGGCGGCTGGCGTCGTTCAGAAGGTGAAGGGGGGCTGGATGGTGCTCGACGAGGCGTTTGATCAAAAGTCGCTCATCGAGCGGAAGATGATGATCGACCCCGGTTTCAAGGCGCGCGTCTGCAACCTGATCATGCAGGTGCTGGTGGGCTGATGGCCGACGAGCCCAAGCGGGGAGAGCCTCAGTGGTTGAACGACCCGCACGGCAACCGTGATCGTGCGCGCCGCTCGATGAAGCATGAGGACCGCATTGCCGGAAAGTTCCCGGGAGGTCGCCGCTACCCGCGCTCGGGTGGGCAGTCCTGGTCGAAGCGTGACCACAAGACGACCACGGGCGGCGACGTCGGGACGCCCAACCTCCACATTGAGCACAAGCGCACCGACAAGGCGTCGATGAGCCTCAAGCTCGAGTGGCTCGAGAAGGTTGTGGAGGGGGCCAAGCGGCAGATGAAGGACCCGGCGCTGGTGATCACGTTCGAGCAGCCTGGTCGTCCTCCCGAGGACTGGATCATGGTCCCACTAGCGGTCGCGCTGCGCCGGCTGGGCTACCCGGGGGAGCTATAGTGGGCCGGCTTGAGACCCACCTCGCTTTGCGTGGGCAGTTCACGCTCGGCCAGCAGTTCAGACTGGTCCTCGAGCAGTCGACGAGCGATGCTCCTGTCCAGGTGACTCTGGAGTGTCGGACGTGCGACGTGACGATCGAACGGGACGGCAAGGTGTGGAAGTGCGCCGAGTGTTTGTACGAGGCGCTGGACCTCGAGGTGGAGCTATTCGTGAAGGCGGCCCTGAAGGGGGCGAAGCCATTCTGTCGGCAGTTCAGGAAGCGAGGTAGTCGATGGGCTTGGGTTCCGTGGTTCGGCACGTCCAGTCCGACGGGACGCTGAAGCGTATCATCGAGGCGTCCTACAAGGAGGTTCGGGTTGTCCCGCCTCCGACGAGTACCTCGTACATGCGCGCGTCGCGCCTGGGCGAGATGTGCCCGCGTGAAGAAGTGTTGTGCAGCAAGCTCCAAGTCACTCGGGAGGACAAGTACAGCGCGACCAGCATGCTGACCTTTGCTCATGGCAAAGGGCTGCACCATATCCTCCAGAACGATGTGTTGCCGGCGGCCGGGGTGCTGCTCGGCCAGTGGTCCTGTCTGGATTGCGGCAGGAAGTTCGGTACGAAGGAGGGTTTCCCTGACGGGATCGTGCCGAGGCCGAAGGCATGTGATGGCACAGCCGGTTGCGGTGGCCGAGAATTCCAGTACCGCGAGCTGCGCTTCGTCGACGAGCAGCTGCGCATCGGTGGCCACCCCGACGGCTTCCTCTGCTTGCCTGGAATGCCTGGGATCGGGCTCCTCGAGGCCAAGAGTATCGGGAAGGGCTGGGAGGTCCGGCAAGCTCCTAACATGAGCCATGTCATCCAGGTTCATGTCTACCTGATGTTCACTGGCCTCCAGTGGGCGCGCATCCTCTATTGGGAGAAGGGAGCCTCGGGCGTCGACGCTCTTATCGAGCACCACATCGACCGAGACAACGAGACCATCAGCCGCATCCGCGAAGTGATCCGTTCGGTGTGGGAGGGCATCGCCGGCACGTCGCTACCAGATCGTATCTGCACCAAGGATGCATGCCCCCGGGCGATGAAGTGCGTGGTGTCTAAGCCGTGCTTCGAGACGGCAGGGCCGATGGCGTAGGAGATCCTATGTACCTCCTTGGAATCGATCCGGGGTTTGCTGCTGTCGGCTATGCACTTGTCGAGCTGCTGCCGGTGGGCGAGCGTGTGGAGGAGCTAGGAGTCCTCCTGACGGAGAAGTCCGGCAAGGTGCGGGCGGTGCGGGCTTCCGACGACAATGTGCGCCGGGGAAGAGAGATCGATTTCGGCTTGTGGAGCGTGGCGTCGTCTTCGATGCGGTCGGTCGTGGCGATCTGCGCGGAGTCGATGAGCTTTCCCAGGCACGCCGGCAACGCCGCCAAGATGGCGATGTGCTGGGGCGTGATCGTCGGCATTTCGGCTCGGCTCGGTATCCCCATCGTTCAGGCCAGTCCCCAGGAGGTGAAGAAGGCGGTTGTGGGCAAGAAGGACGCCTCTAAGGAGGAGGTGCAAGCTGCGCTCAAGGCGCGCTATCCATGTCCCGCTACGAGCGTCCCGTTCACCAAGACGCGCATCGAGCACCCGTTCGACGCTCTCGGAGCCGTGGTGGCTTGTCTTGACTCGGAAGTGGTTCGTCTGGCACGTAAGATGTGCTAGCCCAGGAGGGCGACGTGCGCGGGATCAACCGAGTCACCATTTCCGGCAACGTGAAGGAGAAGATGTCGTTCTCCTCCACCGCCAACAATACTCCTGCCTGCACGTTCACGTTGGCGAGCGATCGTCACTCGTCGAGCGGGATCGTCACGGCGTTCATCAAGGTCAACGCCTACGGTGATGGGCTGGTCAGTGCTTGTCGTGCGAAGCTGGCGAAGGGCGTCTATGTCATCGTCGATGGAGAGCTGATGTGCCGCGATGGTCAACTCGGCGACCTTGTCGAGGTACGGGCTCGAGAAGTCATCTTCCTGCCGGGTACTGCTGAGGGTAGTCATGGGCAAAGCTGAAGCTGGGATGTTCTCGGTGCTCCCTGGAGGCAAGGAGATCGGACAAGGGGGCGTCAACGATGTCGGCTCGAAGGCGTGGGCCAAGAAGATTCGGGATCGCGCCAAGGAGCTATCTAGTCAGCTCGACACCGGCTACATGGAGATGGCGCAGATCCTCTGGACCGTCTATGACATGACCCTCAAGGGGGACATCACGCAGCGGGCGCTCTTCAAGTCGTGGGGCTACGAGACCTTCGCCGATTACACGGAGAAGGAACTCAACTTGCACCGTCGGAAGGCAGAACGGCTGCGGGCGATATGGTTCATCCTCAAGGTTCAGCTGGCGGCGATGCCGGAGCCGGACCGCAAGCGCATCATCGCTCTCGGCTGGTCGAAGGTTCGGGAGATGATCCGCGTCCTCACTCTAGGCAACGCGAAGAAGTGGATCAAGCTCGCCGAGCAGGCGTCCTACCCCGAGCTGTACGAGGCGATTCAGGACTTCCTCAAGAAGAAGGAAGCCGGAAAGGTTCAGCACGCGCTCGAAGGCGGCAAGGCTCCCAAGGAGCCCGAGCCCAACTTCGACAAGTTGCCGGTCTCTTCTTTCGACCCTGCTGACTACCAGACCGGCCCGAAGGCCGTCACCGAGCCTTTGCCGCCTACGTTCCCTGAAGACAACGGAGACGATGTGCCTCCGCAACCCGACAAGCTCTTCTGGAAGCACTTCTACCTCTACCCCGACCAGATGGACATCGTGAACCAGGCGCTCGAGCGGTCGGCTGAGTTGTCCGAGTCGAACAAGCCGGGTCACAACCTCTCCCTCATCTGCACCGAGTTCCTCGCCACGAACGACTTCACGACGGCCAGTCGCAAGCAGCAGCTCAAGTTCCTCGCCAACCTGGAGAAGTCGATGGGCGTGAAGCTCATCGTCGCGGACCAGGAGGATGATCTCATCTACGGTATCGAGAACTTGCAGGGGCTCGTCGCCCGAGCCAAGAAGGAGATGGCTGTAGATCCACTCGACAACGCCGAGCCGCTTCCGGTTGAGGATGAAGACGACGCGAACAAGACAGCGGACTGGGACCCAGAGCCGCTCGCCAACCAGGATTCTGAAGAGGAAGATGCTTGATGCTGATTCCTGTTTCCAAGGACGTGATCTTGAGCGAGCTGTGTGGTGCGCGATCGATTCTCGACAAGTGGATCAAGCAGATCAACGGAGGACTTCCGGTGATCGATGTGACCGGGACACCCGAAGACCTGCGTGACCTTCTCGCTGAGCTATGCGGAGAATTGGTCTTGGTCGGCAACAAGTGTCACAGCCTCTCCGACGTGTTGTCTCACACCGAGTAGCTCGATGTCCCGCCAATCCCCATCCGGCAAGCCGGCCAGTGATCTGATCTTGTCGGCCTACGTGGGGACGAACGATGAGCTGTTCCCTCGCATCCTCAAGCTCTATGTTGCTCTCGGCAGCAAGGTGGCTGATGTGACGTTCGGGAACGGCACCTTCTGGAAGCAGATCCCGTCCGGAAGCTACGAAGTTCACGGCACCGACCTCCTCAAGGGTGTTGATGCTCGTCACCTGCCCTATGGCGACGGCACGATGGATTGCGTGGTGCTGGACCCGCCCTACATGCACTCGTCGGGAGGGACCGCATACAAGGATGACCAGCACGCCGCCTTCGGGCGCTACCGGAACAACGAGGAGGTTCGCTCGTCGGACGGTCACCGCGATGTCCTGCAGCTTTACCAGGACTGCGCCGACGAAGCTCTGCGGGTCCTCCGTCGGGGAGGCGTACTCCTTCTCAAGTGCCAGGATGAGGTCGCGGTCAACCGGCAGCGTCTCACGCATGTCGAGATCCTCTTGGGTCTCACGAAAGACTGGATCTGTGAGGACCTATTCGTGCTGGTTCGCCGGGGTCGCCCGAGCGTGAGCCGGCAACTCAAGCAGCTTCACGCGCGCAAGGCCCACAGCTACTTCCTGGTTTTGCGCAAGATTGACGGTCCGAAGGTCTGGACTGGACCGTAGGAGACCCATGACGCTTCCCCGTTACGAGATGAAGGCGCTCCCCATCGACTTGCTGGTTCCCAACGATTGGAATCCTCAAGATCAGGACGAGGTGGTCTTCCAGCGTCTCGTCGACGAGATCGCCGAGAACGGTTTCATCGATCCGTGCGAGGTGATCCCCCTGGAGGATGGGCGCTACCGGATCATTGGCGGGGAGCACCGCTGGATGGCGGCCAAGGCAGCCCAGAAGCTTCTCGAGGAGGCGGGCAAGCCTGAAGATGCCAAGACGCTAGACGACATTCCCTGCATGATCCTGACAGCCGACCGGTGGAAGGACGAGGATCTCCAGAAGTTCGTTACCATCCGCCTCAATGTCATTCGGGGCAAGCTCGACCCAGAGAAGTTCCTCAAGCTGTACGAGGAGCTGGCTGACAAGTACGGGGCCGAGTCGTTGCAGACCCTTATGGGCTATACCGACGCCAAGGGCTTCCAGAAGCTAGTCGACGGCGTTCGCAAGGGGATGCAGAAGGCGCTGCCGAAGGACCTGCAGGATGAGTTCGAGGATCGGGCCAAGGACGCCAAGACCGCCGAGGATCTGCAGCGGATCATCCAGATGCTGTTCGCCAAGTACGGCGACACCGTCGACCTCTCCTACATGATCTTCACCTACGGCAAACAGGAGCACATCTACGTCCAGATGAATCCGGCGATGCGGAAGGCGATGGACAAGGTCGTCGCCTACTGCAAGATGACCTGCCAGGACATCAACGATTTCATGGTGCCGATCACCCAAGCATTCATGAAGGAGGCCTTGGCGGCGCTGGAGAAGGGTGAGAAGTTTCCTGCTCCGTCCTCCTGATCTGTACCTCCGTCCCGAGTAGTGCTAGCGTGAGGTTCGGAGGCTTCCCGAAATGGCGCATACCCTCAACGAGATCAACTTTCGACTGCGGACCCTGCTCGGCGAAGCCGACTTCACCGGGCTTGGCATTCCCATGGCCGGTGACGAGAACAAGCCGGATGACAGCCCCATCGCAGGCGATGTCCTGTTGACCGCCGCCAACGCTTGGCGCAAGTACATCCGTCGTGGTGATGACTTCCTGGAGCAGATCCAGAAGGTGGTCGACGCTGCGAGCACGGCCAACAAGTCCAAGGAGGAGATCGAGAAGCGGCGGGCTATTTCCGACGTGCGCTCCACCGTGGTGAAGGCGCAGGGATTGTTGGCGTCCGCCTATGGCGACTTCAAGGAGGGGCGCGAGCAGATGTACCAGGTCGCCAAGATCTGGAAGATCGGCACCAAGCGTTCCAATCCTGGCTACCCCTCGAAGCAGTTGGGGCTTCTCAAGGAAGGCGTCCTCACCAGCGAGATGGAGAAGGGTTCGGCTGGCATCATGTCGGCCTCGGGCAAGATGCTTGACCTGGGGGCGAAGTCTTCCGGCATGCTGCGCGCGGCTGCCCGCGTCGCGTCACCCATGGGGGGAGCCCCCGCCGGGGCAGAGGGTATCATCGGCACCTGTCTCGATTTTCGCGACAAGGTCAGCGAGGCGTGCTTCGCCCGCGTGAACGGCGTCATGCGCCGAGCTGTCGAGTTGTCCAATCGGGCATGGGAGGCCATGAAGTACGAGGCCACCATTGGTCCGGCGGACAAGACCGAGTGGAACTGCCCGTGGGAGGACGATCCCGAGTTCGGAGGACGTGAAGTCGTCTAGCTTTTCGGGAGTCTTGACAATCTCTCTGCTGCTTGCTACATTGAGGTCGAGATGGCCACTCTGCTGCACCCTGTGTCATCGGCGTTGATCTCGACCGACCAGCTGGTCGAAGCGTCGTCGAAGGATCTCTACCCTATCGGGACCATCAAGCAGTACGGGGCCAAGCACCTCTATGTCAAGATTTCGATGGGCGGCAAGAAGCCCTGGGTCTACTACGCTACCCTCGGGTCAGCGAAGTCCAACGTAGCGATCACGGCGGGTGGTTGCATCGTTGTTGACGGCAAGGCCAAAGCGGCAGCGACTGCCGAAGAGGCGCAGAAGCTTGGTGTCCCTTACGCGCACCCGCACGCGGGAGGAGAAGTTCCGCCTCTGCTCCCTGGTGGTAAGACCTTGGGCAAGGTTGGTGCGGATGGGCAGTTTGCTGTTGATGCAGAGGGCCTAGCCGCCGCGCTGGTGGCCGGAACCGAGCCGCCGGCGGCCGTCCCCCCAGCCCCGCCTCCTCTGCCTACTGAGGGGCCACCACAGCCCGAGAGCCCGAAGGAGGAACCTCCACCTCCCATCACGTCCCTCAAGCCCTACGAGCAGCTACAGGCCGTGGTCGTCACTCCGACTCCGAAGATCAGCAAGATTCTCCAGAGATCGATGATCGCCAGTGACAGTGCCTATGGCAAGTTGCTCGCCAATATCGAGATGCAGGGGTGGAACGCCTCTGAAGCGTCGAGCTGGTTTCAGAAGTTCGGATACGACTCGGCGCAAGCCGATGAAATGGTGAGTGGGGCACTGGCACAGGTCGCTAGTTACCTCACAGTCTCAGTCGACGATGGGGCGATCTACTTCCGTAATCCGGACTACGTTGATTGGGACAAGAAGCTCAAGGCAGTCGGAGCAAGCGGCTTCTTTGGCCCGAACGGTGTCCTCACTCATCTTCTCTCTATCGAGGGCATTCCGGAGATCTCGCTGGCGAACCCCCTCGACTCCCTCGTCGCCAATCCGAAGGTCGTTCCCTACCTCGGAGGCAAGTACGGTCCGGACTGGCGAAAGAAGGTGGATGCGGCTTGGGTTGATCATGCTCTTGAGCACGAACTGGCTCCTCCGTCGGACCCCGAGGTGCTGAAGCATCTGCACAAGGCCGGGTTCGATCCCACTACTCCACTCGGGAAGGTGGCCGGACTGGTCGTCAAGAACGATGGTGCGACGATCGCTACCATCAAGGACTTGCGGGCCTCCGGTGGCTACACGATGGCTCTCGGCCTCGCCAAGAGCCAGGTCGACGCGGTGCTCCCGATCTTGAAGAATGCTGGGGTCCTCGTCGATGGCAAGGTGGTCAAGGAAGCGCCGCCTGTTACCCCACCAGCACCTTCGGTCCAGGCAACTCCATCGACCGCGCCGACAGCAGAGAAGAGCGAGCTTCAGACGCTCGTTGGGTTCCTCAAGGGGGTCGGCTTCGACAAGCCGGACGTCGCCCAGTCGTTGTCGGCGAGCAAGATCTTCTTTGACCACATGGTCAAGACGTTCGGTCCGGACTGGCTCCAGAAGTACCAGACGCAGATCACCCCGTCACTGGCCGGTACGAAGCCTCCCCCGCCCCTTCCTGCTGGTGCTGACCCTAACGACTACACCCTCAAGGTCAGCAAGACCGGAGCGCAGTTCTGGTCGGCGAAGCCAGGAAAGAACATCGCCAAAGCCATCGCTGCAGCGAACAAGGGCAAGAAGCCTGGAGCGCAGTTCGGTGGTGTCGACTACAGCGACGTCAAGTCCCACTTCGGAGCGATGTCGGCTGCTGGAGGATTGCCCGACACTCTCCCCGCCCCCTTCAAGAAGGAGATGAAGGACAAGTACGGAGAGAACTGGGCGGGCGTATTGACCGTGGCTGCTTCTGTGCATCTCGAGTTCGAAGGCGATGCGCTCAAGTACATCGCGCATATCGAGGATGACGCAGGCGCGGCTGAGCAGGTACTCGTCAAGTCGGCTCTCGGGCTTGCATGGAAAGCGCACGTCGAGGCGATCGGTGCGGCGCTGTCTGCGACCAAGAAGCCCAAGAAGAAAGTCGCGACGGGTGTGGCTCCAGTAGTTGCGGCAGGAGCTTCTCCTGCGACGATGGGCAAGCCCTCGCTGCAAGCAGTTTCGGACTACGCTGACTTGCACAATATCTCGACGCCTCAAGCGAAGATTCTCGAACTCCTGTACTCGCACGGAGTGGCACACACCCCAGCGTTCTTGAACGATGTGAAGGCGGTGTTTGCCCTTGGTGTTGGTGACGCCAGCCTCAAGAACCTGCTCAAGGCACATCTCAATGTCCTGGTGGACAAGGGTGTGATCTCCATCGATGACTACGGGAACGTTAGTTTTCCGTTGTCTGACCCGCTAGGGGGTTCGGTAGCAGCAGCCCTACCTAAGCTGAATCCAGCCGTTGATTTTGCTCTTGCTCCGTTGAGTCCGACCGTGAGTTCGTGGTCCGCTGCGACGGCAGGCCATCTTGGATGGCCTCCGGATTCCGATGGGGCGAAGACGTTGGCGGTGATGTACAACGCGTTCCAGAAGGACAGCACCGTCGATCCGTCGGTGGCCGTCAAGGCGCTGGTCAAGCTGGGTATCCCGTTGGCCCTAGCCACCCCACTTGTCAACGTCGCCTACAACGCGGCAAAGGAACCGATCGCCGCTCTGGCACACCAGTTCGAGACGCCTGGAGAGAAGTCTCCGATCCCAACCACCCCTCCCGAGACTCCAGCCCCTCCGGTCAACACGCCACTTCCGATCGAGAAGCCCGCTCCGGCAGTTGCTCCGACATCGCCGGCTCACGGTACTACGCCGCTCGTGGCTGGCGGAGGGCTCCCTCCGATGTCGCAGCTCAAGCACAAGCGCAGCGCCGCTGGGCTAGGTGGAGCCGGTAAGAAGGACATCTATGTCGACAGTCAGGGACAGGAGTATCTGGTCAAGGTTGCGGTTGAGAAAGACGACCCGACCAAGGCTAAGCCTTATGCGGCTGCGATCCAGGAGGCTTTTGCCACGGTGGCTTTGGCGGTTCGGCCAGATCACATCCCTATCGCCGTTGGTGCTGTAGGCGGTAAGCCGGCCACGGTTCAACCTCTCATCGCTCGATCTGAGACGCCCACGCTGGAGGGGGTCAAGGTCACCAAGCTGTCAGATCAGGACAAGGCGGATGTGGCGACCGAGCATGTCCTCGACTGGCTGATGAGTCAGCACGACTCCTACTCGGGGAACTTCATTCGGCGCAAAGACGACGGGCGCATCGTCGGGGTCGACAAGGAACAGGCGTTTCGCTTCTTCCCGAATGACAAGCTCGATGTCGACTACAACCCCAACCCTATCGCCCCCTATTACAACGAGTTCTGGGGTGCGTTCCGCGACAAGAAGCTGAACATCCCCGATGCGGCTTGGGCGTCGATGGGAGAAGCCATCGGCAAGGTGGAGGGCATTTCCGACTCTGACTATGTCGACACGCTCGACAAGTATGCCAAGGCTCTCTACCCGAAGGAGCCGGCGAAGCGGTACAAGTTCCTTCAAGCGGCCGTCGAGCGCAAGCACGCGCTTCGCTCTGACTTCGAGGGATTCTTGACGGGGCTGCACCGCAAGCGTGAGGACAATGCCGTCGGTACTTTCACTTTCGCGCACGGCTGGGACGCGACCGGCAAGAAGGTTGCGGTCAACGTCAAGAAGAAGAACATCCAGAAGCTCTCGGCGGAGGAGTGGGCTATCCACGAGGGGATCAAGCCTTACGACTTCAAGCCAACAGACGGTCCCAATGCTGGGAAGACCGATCCTTCGAAGAAGACCCTCAAAGTCGCCAAGTCGGACCTCGCTGCCCAGGAGAAGCTCGAGAAGTTCATGAAGGACCTGGGGCTGAAGCCGATCGCTCCTCTCGTCGTTGGTGGCCAGTACCTCATGGCCTTCGTCAACACGGCTGACTACAAGGCGGTTTCGATCGAGAAGGAAATCGACCAGCCCATAGCGATCGACGCTGAAGACTACTCGATCGACATCGAGCTGAGTCCCCATGCGGTCGCGGACCTCAACAGCAAGGACTTGCACGAGCTGGATCACACCACACCGCTCGGGCCGGTTGGCAAGCGATACTCGGCTGGTGGGTTGGGTATTGAGGGGCAGACGATGAAGGCGAAGCGTATCGTCGACCCTGACGGCTCGCTCTCCTACCTCTTCTGCTTCAAGCTGCGTGGGCACCGCACAGCCAAGGGGAACTACTTCTCGACCACCGATGTCCCGAAGGGACAGCCGGTCGAGTATCACTTCCCTGGGCTGTCGTATCAGCCTGGAAAGGACGCTGTCGCCGACAAGGGCAACACAGTCTACAAGATCGACGACACCGAGAAGTGGGTCAATGGCGAGTCGACCGTCCACTTCGTTCGTTCGTCTGTTCAATTCGCCTTCATGGGATCGGTCTATGCGCGTGTGCGCCCGAAGGCAGGTCAGGCGGTCAGGGAGGCTCTGGCCGAGACCTTGGACACGATGAAGCCCGGGCTCTCGAAGGAAGTGCTGCGCGATCCGACGCCTGAGGAGCAGGAAGTCGCCAAGCTCGCTCGTCTGCTGTGGGCGGTCGCGCCGCAGGAGTCCGACGGCCTGTCGAAAGAGGACTTCACGGTGGCCGGGCTGCAGGCGCGGCTGGCCAAACACAACTACGGGCCGGAGCACATTGCCAAGATCGAGGAGCACGAGACGTTCCCTGGCTTGCATTCACATGTCCTCCCAGGGCGTCACAAGAAGATGCCGCACAAGTTTCTCTTCCAGGGGCTTGGTGACACCGGCGTCGATGTAGCTGTTTCGGTGATGAAGGTTGGTCTCCTCGGTATCAATGAGCGAGCTACTTTCGGTATCAATCCTTCAGGGTCCTCGGTGGCTGCGGACGTCCATTCGGGAGGAGGAGATCAGGCTCTCTTCAGGGCTGTGACTGAGAGTGGCTTCGGCGAATCTTTCCATGGTCACTTGGCCGCTGGGACGTACCAGGCGATTGTGCGGCCTGACGAGGTTGATCGCCTCGACAGCTACATGTTCCATGGGGATACCTACGGTTGTTGCAATCCTGACAATTCGAATGGGAGTTCGTGGAAGGCGCGCAAGACGGTCGAGGTGCAGATGAAGGCGCAGGCTTCGCACTACAGTACTGGTGCGGAGATCATGTTCCGCAAGGGTGTGACCAAGAGTCAGTTGGTGGCCATCACGGCATCGAGCGCGGCGGCTCGGACGAAGCTAATTAAGGCGGCCAAGGATGCAGGTGTGCTTGAGGTAAATGGGATTAGCATCGAGAGCTTTGTCGTAGTTGCGACGCAGCTCGGCGATGCTTATGCGAAGCTCAAGACGAGGTTGGAGAAGATCAAGTGAACCTGACATCGTTGAACTTCTGGAAGGTTTACCGAGTCACCTACGTGCGCAACGGCACGGACGTGGAGGCCCTGGTAGGCATGGGAGTCAAACAGCAGGCCACCCCTTTGAATGATGGAAGGATGGGAGTCTCACTCCTCTGGCGCACGAATGGTCCCTATGAACACTGTGACCGTCGCGTTGTCGGCGAAGTCATGCGGGACGAGGACGGGGTCGTCGAGATTCGTAGCGAAGAAGACGAGAACTTCGCAGTCACGATCTTCGAGATGCTGACGCTCGAGACCTGGAAAGCGATGCGAAAGGTGATCAGCGACTACGATAGCCTTGCCCCCCAGTTCCAGACCGACGAAGATCTCCGTCAGTGGTACTGGCACCAGTTCGTCGGTGACAGCTGGACCGAAGACCAACCGATCCAGACTTGACAATCCCCCTCTGTACCTGCTAAGTTAGACCCGCAGTCTGATGGATGTGCGACCACATGGTCGCAAGGAGAAAGTCGATGGACGCAACGATGCCGGAAACCCCCGAACCGGTGATGATGCCGCAGAAGGTGGTCGAGGTTTCCTCGGCTCCAGATACGGCGGACAAGGACGCTCCCGTGGCCCCCATTCCTGTTCCTACCATCCCCAAGAACGGCAAGAAGTCCAAGGTTCCCAAGCAGGCCAAGGCCGCCTCGCAACCGGCCCCGAAGGCGAAGGTCGCCCCCAAGCCCGCCAAGGCCTCGAAGAAGGCCCCGTCGTCCGGACAGAGCGGTCCTGCGTTGAAGCTGCAACCTGACGCCCTCAACACGAAGGAGCGGAAGGTTCTCGCCGCCTTCATGGCAAAGAAGGGACGGCCGACGCCGTTGACGATCGCTGAGATGGCCAAGGGAGCGTTCACGACTCTCAAGGCGTCCATGGCGAACAGCTGGACGCGCAATAGCCTGCGGCGGTTGGTTCGGGGCGGGATGCTCTCCAAGGAAGAGCGCGGAAAGTACCTGATCACGCCTACCGGCCGTCAGGCGATGAAGGGGTGATCTCCTATCGCCTGGCGACCCCCGACGACCTAGGGACGATTGCCAACGAGATAGATGCCTCACCTGTAGTCGGTCTAGACATCGAGACATCCGGATCGGTCCTCGATCCGAAAGGCCACATCCGGCTAGTACAGCTGAGGACGGCTCCTGACAGCACTCCTTGGATCATCGACCTCTACCAAGTCGCCGGCCTCGGCCCTGTAGCTGACGCCTTACGCGATAGTCCAGGCGTCAAGATTGTCCAGAATGCCCGCTTCGAGCAGAAGTGGTTTCTCCACCGCTACGATGTCGAGCTGTGGCCGGTCTTCGACACCTGGCGCGCGGCCGTGCTAGTCAACAACGGGCACGATCTAGGGCACAATCTCTACGACCTCTATCGACGCGAGCTGAAGACGGAGCCCGAGGCAGAGGACCTTGGTGGAACAGACTGGAGTGCCCATCTCTCGCCGGCTCATTACGACTACGCCGCCGAGGACGTGTTGCACCTGCACCAGCTCCGCGACACTCTCAAGGCACAGCTATCCAAGAACGGCCTCAACCGAGTGGCCTTGATCGAGTTCGGGGCAGTGCTTCCCGAAGCCGCAGTCGAGCTAGCAGGCATGCCCCTCGACGCCGAGATGTGGAACGCATTGGCCGTCGAGAACGCAACCCGAGCCGACAAGTTTCGCAAGGAGCTACTGTGGGAATTGCCTAGTCCTGGCCATCAGATCGCCCTGCCAGGCTTCATGCCGGACTTCAACCTCAACAGCCCGATGCAGCTTCTCGAGAGCCTACACCGTGTCGGACTGAAGGACCTAGAGGACACGAAGGAGATTTCGCTGGCGATGTTCGCTGGTGAGTACCCGATCATCAAGAAGATCCTCAGCTACCGCGAAGCCGACAAGCAGGTCTCTACCTACGGTCCCGAGTACCCAGGCAAGAACATCAACCTTTTCACCGGACGTGTTCATCCCGATTACTTCCCTTTCACCGGAGCAGGGCGCTACGCTTGTTCGAAGCCGAATATCCAACAAATTCCACGAGATACACGTTTCCGCAAGTGCTTCCGAACTCCGGCCGGCCGCCGATTTGTGCTCTGCGTGGCAGAGGGGACGCGGGTTGCTACGACCCACGGTCTTGTGTCTGTCGAGAACGTGTTGCCTGGCAGCAAGGTGGTGCTGGAGGATGGGTCCTGTGCTGTTGTCAAGGCGACGTTGGACCGAGGGGTGGCTGAGACGGTTCGGGTGCGGACCAGGCTGGGCTATGAACTGACCTGTACTTCGGAGCATCGGGTTCGAGTGCGCGAGGCGTCAGGAGCGTATGTTTGGCGTGAGGTGGAAGCGCTTCGAGTGACCGACGCTGTCGCGCTTCAATCTGGTCGAGGGTTGTCTTCGTTGTCATCTCCTTCTCTTCCGGTTCCTCAGGTTGTCCACTTCAACGACAAACCTGTACAGACGCCGGAGAGGATGACGCCAGCGCTCGCGGAGCTTCTGGGTTACTTGACTGGCGACGGGACGTTCCAGCCTTACTACTTTGGCTTTGTCGTGAATGATCAGGATGAGGACGTGTTGGGTCGCCTGTGTGCCTCGGTTAAGTTGGAGCTTGGTCGAGAGCCTCCATCCGTGTTGCACTACCGTGGAGTGTTTGATGTGCGAGTGGGTAGTCGTCCACTTTTGCGTTGGTTTGAGCAGTTGGGAGCGGCGAAGGATCGAGTACCGGATTTCCTGTGGATCTCCCCACCGGAAATAGTTGGGGCGTGGCTGCGCGGTTTGTTTGAAGCAGACGGTTGTGTATCTGGACCGAGCTTGACCTTTTCGACAGTCAGTCCCCGTCTCGCTCAAGAAGTGCAGGAACTTTTGCTCGCGTTGGGTATCGTCAGCAGACGGTGGTTGTACCGGCACGGTAAACCCGGAGTTGGTTATATCTGGAACATCCGCGTCGTCAGCGAGTACGAGTTCCTAGAGAAGTTCCGCGTGGTGGTGGGTTTGTTGTCCAGTCGGAAGCAGGCTGCGCTTGATGCACTAGTGGCACGACTCGAGGACTCCCCGAAATCAGCTCCATCTGTCTCGATTCCTAACGTGCGTGCGGGGCTGATACGGCGTTTGTTTGAGGGGGAGGCATCAGCGTTGATGCTCAACTGCCGGTTCCGTGATCGTCTAGGTCTGAAGACTGCACGACGACTTGTCCAGCTCGATTCCAATGCCGCCGAGGATCTGGGACTCTTGCGGACCTTGCACGATGGTACTTTCTTCGACTTCGTGGCCTCTGTGGAGCCTGCTGGTGTCATGCGTGTCTATGATCTGAGTGTCCCAGGTCCTACTGCCTATATCAGCGCAGGGTTTGTCAGTCACAACTGCGACTACTCGAACATCGAGATGCGGATTGTTGCCGAGATCTCAGGTGACCTGGTACTCATCGAGATCTTCGTCCGGGACGAGGACGCTCACTACGCTACGGCGGCCCTCATGCTGGGCAAGGACAGATCTCAGGTTACCAAAGCTGAACGTCAGCAGGCCAAGCCGGTGAACTTCGGTCTCATCTACGGCATGTTCCCCAAGAAGCTCGTCCTCTACGCCCAGGCCAACTACGGCGTCAGCCTGACGCTCAAGGAAGCTACCAACTACCGGACCAAGTTCTTCGAGGCGTACAGGGGTATAGCCAGGTGGCACGAGCGGGTGCTCGAGCGAGCACAGGTCGAGAAGATGGCTCGGACCCTTGGTGGCCGCTTGCGCTATCTGGACCCAGAGACTGCCCGCAACGAGTTCTACAACACGCCGGTGCAGGGTACTGGAGCGGATGGGCTCAAGGCGGCCCTACGTGCAGTCTACATGCGGCTGAAGAAGACCTTCGGCTCGGTCCATAAGGGGCCGGTTCAGATGTGCCATCACGTCCACGACGAGATCATCTTGGAAACCTCGGACGACAAAGATGTGATCGAGGCGTCCAAGATCGAGCTTGAAGCCGGAATGCTCGAGGGGATGACTCCGTTTCTGAAGCGTGTTCCGGTCAAGGCGGAGTGTAGTGTAGGCGAATCCTGGGCCGCTAAGTAGGCCCGTCCGTTGGCAATCCCTTCGGTGTCTGGTATGTTTGATCTGAGCACCGATGCCGAAAGTCCTCCCACATGCTTTCCAGACTGCTCCGCGTAGTCGGGAGCCGCGTTTCTCGAAGCTCCGGCAGATGCAGTGCTTTCCCGAGGTCCACAAGCGCATCTGCGACGGTTGGTCGCTGTCACAGCTAGCCAAGTGGATTCAGAACGAGCGGAACGAGTACAAGGACATTGGTCCGGATAGTCTGACGGCCACTTTGCACGAATATCGGGCTTCGTTGCCGTCGTCGATCCGCGCTGGAAAGACATTGCCTGTGGCACAAGCTAAGGCCGCGATGGAGATCGCTGAGGGGCTGGACGAGCTGGTTGAGTTGGAGCGTCTCGTTCACCTTCAGATGGAGCGCATTGAGATCGACTTCTCCAAGGAGAAGCAGATCAAGAAGCTACTGACGACCATGACGCCAGAGATCAAGGAAGCTCGGCAGCTGCTCATGGCACACGCTCAACTCAAGATGGACCTCGGTCTCACCCAGCGGCATCTCGGAACGGCTGAAGTGGAAGTGAGCGTTCCGAGCGAGCTGGCTGCCAAGTACGGGTCCGAAGCTGTCCAGAAGGTACTCGAGAACGACGGTTCTCGCCGCCGGCTCCTGGGTATTGCCGAGCGCCTGCTCAAGGCGTCTGCGACAGGTTCGCTAACCGATGACGATGACGTTGCCAGTCCGGAGCTTCCTCCACTTTCACCCCCGCTCGAGCCTGAACCTGAGCCTGTCATCGAGGAGGACCCAGAGGACCCTATCGACTTCCCCGATGGGGACGGTCTTCCGTTTGAGGGTGCTGAGGAGCCTAAGGGGGTAGCATGATCAAGGAGAAGGGAGGACGGGCACGGAGCATCCGGACGCCAGAGGAGACTAGTGACTCTCTCCGCGAGGAGATCGAGCGCCTATCTCCGGACGAGCGAAAGACTCTACGAGCCCTGCTGGTCGACATGCAGACTGACCAGCGACGCATGCTCAAGTTCCTGGCAGAGCAGGAGTACAAGACGCCGCCGGTGGACATGAGGACGTTCATCAAGGACGACCGCTACCTCGGCCGTACCTGCGACAACCTCTATCCTCGACTCCTAGATGACCTCGTCGAGCTGTTCGAGGGCGGCTATCACGAGTGCATCTTCACTGGAGCGATCGGGTACGGAAAGACCTTCGCAGCCGCCATCGGAGTCTGTCGGGTGCTCTACGAGATCAGCTGTCTCAAGGACCCGCACAAGACTTTCGGCTTGGCCAAGGACACGAACATTTCCGTTGTCTGTCTGTCGGTCAACGAGACCTTGGCCACGAAGGTCGTGTTCGAGAACATTTCTATCAAGGTCAAGGCTAGCCCCTATTTCCAGGACGAGTTTCGGTTCGAGGCTACGAAGAAGGAACTGCGGTTCCCCCATAACGTCTGGGTCGCAGCTCGAGCCACGACCGATACCAGCGCCCTCGGCCTCAACTGCATCTCGGCCTTCATCGATGAGTCGAACTTCATGCCTACTTCGCGCGGGCGCGCGGACGAGAGGTTCGGCTACGTAGACCATGCCGAGACCATCTACAATGCAGTGAATCGCCGGATGAAAAGCCGTTTCAGTCAGCGAGGCAAGCTGCCTGGCATGATCTTCATCGTATCTTCCAAGAAGACAGCGGACGATTTCACGGCCCGACGTGTGCGCGAGTCGATGAACGACTCGTCGGTATTCGTTCGTGACTACGCTCTTTGGGAGATCAAGCCCGAGGACTACTACTCGGCTAAGAAGTTCTGGGTGCTGGTTGGCAACGAGCAAGTTCCCTCGCGTATCCTCGATGCTGAAGAGGCCGAGAGGGTCCGCCCACTTCTTCCCGAAAGCGTGGTGCTCTTGGACGTACCGGAGGACTTCCGGCCGGACTTCGAGCGCGACCTGGAAGGCTCCATCCGAGATCTAGGGGGGTGCGCAACGGTTGCCATCAGCCCCTTCATCCAGCGTCGCGAGAAGATCGTAGAGGCAGTCGACCCGAAGCGGTCGCATCCCTTCACCTCGCTCATCTACGATCCCTCGAAGGGGGGTGCTTTCGACTGGGAACAGATGGTTCGGATGGTCAAAGAGAAGGACTTTGACGGCGGCGGCCAGCGGCTTCGGCCGCTCATCAACCCCAACGCTCCTCGGCACGTCCACATCGATCCGTCGTTGCGCGGGGACTCCACAGGCCTGGTGATGGCGCACGTTTCCGGCTTCGTCGACGTGCGGCGGCGGAAGGCCGACGGTCAGGAGTATTTGGAGCGCGCCCCGACCTACGTTGTCGACCTACTGCTGAAAGTGGTGCCACCTGTTGGGGACGAGATCGTGCTCGGCGACGTCCGCCGGATCGTCTATGACCTATCGGCGCATGGCTATCTTGTCACCTGTATCAGCATGGACAGCTGGCAATCCGCTGACGCCATCCAACAGCTTCAGCAGCGCGGATTCAACGCGAAGCTGTTGTCCGTCGATACCTCGATGGACCCCTACGACAACCTCAAGACGGCGCTCTACGAAGGACGCGTTTCCTACTACCGCTACGAGCCCCTCATCAAGGAGCTGCAGCAGCTGGAGAAGGACCTCAAGCGCAAGAAAGTCGATCACCCACCGAAGGGCAGCAAGGATCTGGCAGATGCCTTAGCCGGCTGTTTGTTCACTCTCTCCCAGCAGCAGACCATCCAGCCCGTTCCGATTCTGCGAGGTTCGTCGTACTATGGCGACGCATGGATGGTAGAACAGCAAGAAGCCTTCATGGCCGGTCAGCCTCTCGCCTCTGGGAACCAGCCTCTTTGCGACGTCCCTCAGATTCTTGTCGGGAGGGGCGGCAGTGGTGGCAGTGGCGGTTGGGGCGACGATGGGGGCGGCTGGCTGTAGGCGGGAGAACCTGATGTCCTTCGATAAGCTCCACGAAGTGTTCGGTCCTCCTCGGCCTGTGGGTACGGCACGAGTGCTGACGTCCCCCTCTCGGCTCTCCAAGGAGACTGCCGAGAAGCTCTGCCAGGAGCTTTCTCTGGACGTGGTGATGCGCGATCTGGGGGCGGTCGCCGCTCGGGTGATAGCAGACTCGCTGGAGGAGCTAGGACTGCGCGCTGCCGACTATGCCGACTTGGAATCAATCCCCAAGACCCTTGCCAAGCGCATCGCCGACGAGGTGCAGAAGAACCCCGAGAGCTTCAACAAGGCGCTGGTCGACCAACTGGCGCTGAGAGGCTGATCGATGGGGTTCATCAACGACATCTCCCGCAAGGTCAAGGGCTACTTCGCCAAGGACAAAGAACACGCGGTCCAGCAGCTTGCCAAGGGAGCCACGTCCGCTGTCGCCCCGATGGGGACGGGTGACATGCTCACGGTGTTCGGCTACGACGCTGTGGCGGAATACCTGCGGATCGAGCACGACCTCCTGGCGCGCTATGTCGACTACGAGGAGATGGACGACTACCCCGAGATATCGACAGCCATCGACATCTTTGCGGACGACGCTACGCAACCGGACACGCAGATCAACCGCTCGCTCTGGGTCACGGCGAAGGACCGCAAGATCCAGAACATCCTCGATGACCTGCTGCGCAAGCAGCTCCGTTCCGACGAGGAGGCGCAGGAAATCGCTCGCACCACCGTCAAGTATGGGAACGACTTCGAGGAGATGGTGGTCACGCGGGATGGTGTGATCGGTCTGACACACCTGCCTCCCTGCACCATCCGACGGATGGAGGGTCGCCGAGGAGAGCTGTACGGCTTCATCCAGGACTTCAAGATGAAGTTCAACACCTCCACGGACGACTTCCGCCAGCTGCTCGCGACGCGCATCTCGGGAAACCTGCGGGACTCGTCTGACGCCGACCAGGTGACGGTACTGGAGGATTGGGAGGTCGTCCACTTCCGGCTGCGCGGCAAGCAGCGCCGCTCCATCTACGGGCATTCGGTCCTTGAGCCTGCCAGGTGGATCTGGAAGCGGCTCAACATCCTGGAGGACTCGGCCATCTACTACCGGCTCGTCCGGTCGCCCGAACGCTACGTCTACTACGTCAACACCGGCAACCTGCCGCCGGCCGAAGCGTTCGCCTATACCAACAAGCTGCGGCAGCAGATCCGCAAGAAGAAGTTCATCAACCCGTCCACGGGCAAGCTCGACCTCAAGTTCGAGACGCTCGCCATCGACGACGACCTGTTCATTCCGTCCCCGCAGGGTCAGGACAGCACGCGTGTCGAGGTGCTGGGGTCGCCGACCTGGCAGCACATGGACGACATCGAGTACTTCCGCGACAAGCTGTTCGCCGCCATCAAGATCCCGAAGGCGTATCTGGCGCAGGATCAGAACACGGCGCGCGCGGTGCTGTCGTCGGAGGACGTCCGGTTCGCGCGGTCGGTGCTGCGCATCCAGCGTGAGCTGCGTAGCGGCTACTCCAAGATCGCCCGCGTTCACCTGGCGGCGCTCGGCATCGATCCCTACGCGGTCGATTACGACATCAACATGACCGTGCCCTCGTCCGTGTTCGAGCTGGCGCAGCTCGAGGTACGCAACGCGCGCGCCGATCTCGCTGGCCGGATGCGTGACTTCGTCTCGCTTCACTGGATTCTCTCCAAGATCTTCGGGCTTGCCGACAAGGAGATCGAGGAAGTCGTCAAGGAGCGTGGCGACGACATGAAGCGCGACACGATGGCTCAGGCGGAAGCAGAGACGACGGCACAGGACGAGTACGGCTTCAGTCCGCAGATGGGTCCGGCACTACCTCCACCGGAACTACCGCCTGCCGAAATGGGACCAGAGCAGCCAACTCAGGCCGCACGAGCTATGCAGCCGGCTGAATCTCGGAGGAATCAGTGGCGGGCTGAGTTGGCAGAACGTCAGAGAGAGAACGCGCGGACCAACTCGCGTAATCGCCGAGTACGCGGTATTCAGGAACAGGAACTATTTCGGGGGAGCCGCGAAGCCGAGAAGCGAGCCGAAGGCAAACTCGACCAGTTGCTGGTCAACGACACACGTTTTGCTCGTCGAGTGGACGAGCTACAGACCCTTCTCACCGAGATGCGCCAGGCCGGTGCGCTCGGGCATCCCCGCAAGAAGGCGGGATGATTCTATCGAGTACCCTCTTGACAACCCAACCATGTCGGCTTGACAGTGATGTAGGTAGAAGGTAGCCTGCTTGCACATGTCGATCAGCATGCAGCGGTTCGTTCCAGCGGAAGAGATCGCCAAGATCGCTGCTGGGAGCTATGAGTCCTTGATCGCTCACCTCGATGAAGCGCTGCAACAGGAGCGCGTCAAGATTTTCGGGGAGGACGTTCCTGCGCGTGTAGTCGGAACGTTCGACAAGCACTTCGTCGCGGCTAACCAGAGTGGCCAGTTTCGCAAGATCCGCTTCGAGCGGTCCGCAGCTGGGACACTCAAGCTGGTTGGGCACGAAGTCGTCGAGGTCAAGAGCTACGCTCCTGAGAGTATCGGCGACTGGGTGAAGGTTGAGGCGCTTCGAGTTGTGGACGCCTTCATCGTCGGCGGTTTGTCGGAAGGGACGGAAAGGCTACGCACGCTTGTTCCGTTCGTTCTCAAGGCCTCGCCGGTCGAGCCGCGTCTGATCGAAGGTGTCGTTCTCACGATCAAGGGTGACCGTACCTGGAAGACGCTCTATCGGGAGCGGGCTGCGCACTTCAAGTCCTTCCTCGGTGAAGCGGTTGCAGCTTCACCGGAGTCGCCCAAGTACGCCAAGCTCTACGACGGTTCCATCAAGGTCGGAGAGCTGGACAACTTCCGCGATCTGGTCAACGAAGACCTGACGACTCTCGGGACGCATCTCGGGAACATCGCAGAGGACGTAGAAGGGGCCATCACAGCCCTCACGCTTCTCGCGAGTAGCGTTGGCAAGGAGGAGACCGACGCGTTGACCGCGCTGGGCAGCTTTGCCCAAGATCTCCTCTCCGATCTCCGTGGCATCCAGAAGGTGACCATGGAAAGCTCCTCCAAGATCAGCAGCGTGTCCGGCTTGGCCGAGATCCACGACGCTCTGGTGGGAGAGCTGCACCTGTTCGAGACCGCCAGCCGCTTCATCATCGCCATGACCAAGAACCTCGTGGATGCAGGCCAGAAGTAGTAGGAGGAACCCGCGATGTCCAGGAACCCCGTTCTCATCACGACCCTCGACGAGGACATGAAGGCCATCGGCCTCGACATCCGCGAGGCGGACGAAGGCGAGAAGAAGGACGACGAGCTTTCACCCGAACAGAAGAAGAAGGCGGCTGAGAAGCCAGGCAAGGAGCGCGAGGCCATTCCCGAGACGAAGAAGGAGGGAGCCGAGAACCCTCCAGCCGAGGCTCCGCTAGACGAGAAGGTTCGTCACGCGGTGGTCGGTTCTCGTGCGATCCGGAAGACCCTTCACAGGATGCACGGTGCGGAGAAGGCGAAGGCGAAGGCGTTTGAGCGCTCCGCTGGTGGCAAGAAGCTCCGTCGCAAGGAGAAGAAGTTCCGGAAGACCTCCAGGGGGCAGCGGAGGGCGGCGAAGCACAAGCGCGTCCTCAGCCGGTTCGAGAGCACCGACGTGCAGAATCTTCGCACGGCTGTCGAGTGCTTCCGTCGCGTCGCCGGTCCGAACGAGGTGACCGAGGCCAAGAAGGTCGAGCGGACTTCCGATCGCGTCACCACTCTGCTTGAGGAGGTCCGGACTATCCTCGAAGCCGCTCGCACCCCGAAGGTGTCGATGGACGAGGCGATCAAGACTTTCGCCAACGTCGCCATCATCAGCGAGACGCTGTCCAACATCTTCCGCTCCGTCAGCGACTACGACGGTCACGAGGATCAGCTGACCGAGGAGGAGTTGGCGGACATCAAGCGGCTGTCCGAGACGGCTGAGAACTTCTCCGAGATGGCGGAAGCAGCGGCCGACTATGCCACTCGCATGAAGGCCAATTCCCTGTCCGAGGAGGAGCAGCAGAACCTCGGCGAGGACTTCAACAACATGATGACCGCCCTCCTCCAGGGTCTCGAGGTCTATGCCGAGATCGAGGAAGCCTGCGACGAGGACGATGACGACGATGACGACGACGAGAAGGGCAAGGACAAGAAGGGCGAGGGTGGCGAGGGGGAAGCCGAGAAGGGGGGCAAGAAGTAGCCCCCCAGGTCGAAGCCCAGACGCAACGGGTTCGGAGGACGGCATACAGTAGTGGCAGGAGTGAAGTTATCGGGTTCGAGAAGACACACTTCGGAAGCCCGACCAGGAAGACCCGGAAGAAGACCGGGGTGAACCTGGGAGCCGCGTCGCCTTTCAAGTACAAGAAGTGGCGGCGCTACTAGAAGAGGAAGAGGATGCTCACGGAGACGAACAGCGCGTCAGTCAAACAGCCCAAGAGGCTGCTCACCGACATGCGCTACGTTCAGCTTCAGCTAGCTGAGGCCTCCGAGCCAGGCAAGGTAGTAGTGCGCGGCGAGTTCGCTCGTTGTGGTCTCGCCACTGAGAACAAGCGCGTCTACAACCAGAAGATCTGGGAGCAGCAGTTCCAGCGCCTCTCCCCTGCCCTCCAGGATCGTCGTGTTCTCGGCGAGCTTGACCACCCGACCGATGGCCGGACCCAGCTCGCGCGTGTCAGTCACATCATCACCCAACTCAACATCTCCGGCGACAAGGTGATCGGCGAAGCCGAGATCCTCGACACCGAACGGGGCAAGAACCTCAAGGCTCTGCTCCAGGCCGGGTGCAAGATCGGGGTTAGCTCGCGCGGGTACGGTTCGACGGTGGAGAACGACAAGGGCGAGTCAGTGGTCCAAGAGGACTACAAGCTCGTCTCTTTCGACTTCGTTGCCGAGCCGGCCGACGCCAGCGCCTATCCCGAAGTCTTCTTCGAGGGAGTGGAGATCGACATGGACGCCGATCAGGATATGGCCAAGAAGTTCGCCGACAGGGTCGAGGCTGAGGCCAAGGGCATCGCTGCCAAGAACACCGCCTCGCTTCGCGAGGAAATGGCCAACACGCTGATCGCTGAGATCGCCAAGGTCAAGGACGCGCTGCGCGAGCAAGTGCGGACCGAATTGCTGGCGGACCCGGCTGTTGCGGCGGCCAAGACGGCGCTCGACGCCATCAAGGAACACGTTCGCCCGTTCATTCTCCCGGCCGACGCCGAAGGCGTGGTCAAGGTGAAGGATGCCGAGATCAAGCGCCTGAAGAACGAGATGGCAGAGCGGGACCTCAAGATCAAGGGGCTGGAGGAGGAGAACGACAAGCTTGCCTCTGCCGCCCGCGAGATCGGCTACAAGTTCTTCCTCGAGCGCGTGCTCCAGGACGATCCCGATGCCGAGACCGTGCGCAAGCTGATCGGTGACGTCAAGGTCTACGAGAGTGCTGAGGCGCTCAAGCTCAAGGTCGCTTCGGTGCGTGAGGAGCTGTCCAAGCGTCGCGAGGAAGAGACCAAGCGCGCGCAGGATCAGCGGCACCTCATCGACGAGGCGAAGGCCGAGGAGCACGCCAAGATGACGGCGGTCATCGGTGAGCGCGCGAAGCTGATGGAGGCGCTCGAGAAGAGCGTCGTCGTCAACAAGCAGCTTGCTCTCCAGGTCTACGTGGAGCGGCAGTTGACGAACCATCCGAAAGCTGACAAGATCCGATCCATCATCGAGTCGTCGAAGGCTTCGACGAAGGAAGAGGTCGACACCCTGATCGAGCAGGTCGGCATCGCTGCCGCTCCAGCTCACCAGGACCCCGACGACCTCGACAAGGTCCGTGCTCAAGTTCGGCAGAAGGTCGGCGGCGGTCGTGAGACCGACCAACTGATCGAAGAGAAGGGCACGGGTCGCGCCAAGGACAACTACAACGGACTGGGCATCAATCTTGATGAGTTGAAGTCTCTGTCCGGGATGACCAGGTAGCAGTTCGTTCACAACAACCCGCCTTCGGGCGGCCGAAAAGGAACGTAGAGGAGGAAGTACGATGAGCGAGGCGCGCCATATCCTGCTTGAGGACGCCAAGAGGACCATTGCCGACAAGTCCTACGTCGGCGCTCTCATCAGGAAGTGGCGGGACTTCCTGGAGGGGCTCCCGGATCGCTCCGACAAGGAGCGATACAGCCTCGGCGTGACCGCGATCTTGATGGAGAACGAGTCGCAGCATCTCCAGGCCATGTCGGAGGAGACGCGGACGCTGAACGTCGGCTCGTTCACGAAGTTCATCTTCCCCATCCTTCGTCGTGTGTTCCCCAACCTGATCGCCAACGAGATCGTCTCGGTTCAGCCGATGACGGCCCCGGTCGGAGCGGTCTTCTACCTCGACTACGTCTACGGCACCAACAAGGGCCAGACGCAGCAGGGCTACATCTTCCCGCGTGACTTCGACCGTGACTACTCCTCGGAGTACGTGAACGGCGAGGCGCTCGCGACCGGCAACGCGGTGGACTACGGCGGAGCCGGCCCCGTCCTTGCGCTGGCTGCGACGCTCGTGTACGTTCCGGTCCGTCCGCTCGACACCGTGCGCGGCTTCTCGGTCAAGATCGTCGACATCGACCCGGTGACCGGCGCGATCGTGCAGCAGGCGACCGACAACGGTTCCACCGGCTTCACGGGCAATGTGCTGGCGGGCAACATCGCCTACACCAACGGCTCGCTGACGGCCTTCCTCTTCACCAACCCGCCGGGCATGAACCACCCGATCCGGGCGCTCTACTACTACGACGCCGAGATGAACTCGCGCGTCCCGCAGATCAACCTGGACGTCAAGCAGCAGCCCGTCCAGGCGGTCAGCCGCAAGATCAAGGCGCTGTGGAGCGCTGAGGCGGCTGAGGATCTGAAGGCGTTCCACGGGGTCGACGCCGAGACCGAGATGGTCGCGGCTGTTGCCCAGGAGATCGCCCTCGAGATCGATCGCGAGATCATCAACTCGCTCTACCTCAGCTCGGGCGGTACGACCGGCACTTTCGACCGCGTCCCTCCGGCGGGCATCAACGAGCTGGATCACCTCCGTGGTCTGATCACTCAGATCGCCACGGTTTCCAACCTGATCCACAAGAAGACCCTGCGCGCTCCGGCCAACTGGATCGTCACCAGCCCCGAGGTATCGGCGCTGATCACGCAGCTCCAGACTCACGGCGACTTCCGCGCCCTGTGGACCTCGGGCGGCGAGTCCCCCTACGGGCCGGCGGATATGCCCCGCCCGCTCGTCCAGCACGGTCAGTTCGGCATCTACAAGACCGGCATGCTCAGCAACAAGTGGCTGGTCTACGAAGATCCCTTCTTCCCGCGCGACAAGATGCTGATCGGCCTCAAGGGCTCCAGCTTCCTCGACGCTGGCTATGCCTGGGCTCCGTACATCCCGCTCCAGGTCACCCCGACCTTCCTCGATCCGGCGGACTTCAGCTTCCGCAAGGGTCTCCGCACCCGCTACGCGACCAAGCTCCTGCGCAGCGAGTTCTACGGCCAGGTCGGCATCCAGAACCTCTAGACCTCCAACTCCACCGCCACTTCCGGCAGATAACACGCCGCCTTCGTCCTTCTGGATGCAGGCGGGCGTGTACCTTCTTGCAGGCTTGAGGTATAACGATCTTGCGACCATGTGGTCGCAGGATTCGGACGATGGGCAAGTATCAGTCGGTCATGGACGAGTTGGAGGATGTTGGGGCGGTCGGGGCGAACATGCTGTTGGGGACGATCTCCACACCAGAGCCTGTTTCGACTCCCCCGACCCGTGAGGTTCCGTCTCCTGTCGCGAAGCCGGCTCCTGTGAACGATATTGCGGAAGCCGAGGCTTTGCTGAAGAATGCTCGCAGGAACTCCATCGCGCTCGCGCCTACGCCCGTGCCCTCGCGCGCGGGTGTAGCTGGTGAGGCTCAGCTCTATGGGCAGATCGCATCAGTGCTCGACGTGATGCTCAAGAGCATGGAGACTCTGCGGGACATCTTCATCCAGCTCCAGGAGATGCACAGTGGAGGACGGAATGCGGATATTCGTGCTGAGAAGTGAACTGAATCTGGCCTACTTGCCTGGAGTGGGGCTCATCTATCCGGGGAAGAAGCTCGTCGGAGACGCCTACGCGCGGTTCTCGCCTAACCTGCTGACAGAGGTGCCAGTGGACTATCAGGATCCTGTCGAGGCTCCGAGCCCTTTGCCGGCTCCGGTCATCACCGAGATCCTGCCAGTCCCTGAAGTGGAGGAGATCGAGATTGTCACCGACCCCTCCCAGATTCGTCCGCCGCCCCTCGACGAGGAACCCCCTCTTTCGGAGAAAGCTGCCGCCGATTTGCATGCAGCGGTGGACCCGAAGCCTGAACAGCCCGCCAAGCAGGGGTTCCCTAGCAAGACGCACCAGTTCAAGAAGAAGAGCCTGTACACGTAGGAGGTAGCCCGTGGCCGCTCCACCCCTGATGAACGCCGACCAACTCAAGCTGTGGATCTTGCGCACGCTCGGAGCGCCGGTTATCAAGGTTGAGCTGACCGATGATCACCTCATAGATTCCATCGAGGATGCTCGTCGGTGGTTCACCTCCAAGAAAGGGGTCAAGAGATCGGCAGTGCTGCCCCCTTCGCAGGACGGCTCCTACGATCTTCCGCCAGAGGTCGAGGTGGTGCTGGACGTAGCTTTCACGTCGACGCCCTTCGACTTCTCGACGATCTTTGCGCCTTTCATCCTTCCCGAACAGCAGATCCCCTACTCGGTCTTCGCTGCCCAGGCGACCGGCGGCCTGTACTCGAACTTTGCCCAGCTGCTCCAGTACATCGATACGGCCAAGAAGATCATCAGCGCCGATCAGGACTGGCGGCAGGAGGGCCGACGGCTTTACACGTTCCCGTCGAGGAGTCCGACCACCGCGTCGTTGATCATCGACTACAAGACCAACCAGGTCACGATCGAGCAGCTTGAGGAGAAGGACCACGACATGGTCAAGCAGTACTCGCTGGCCCTAGCTAAGATGCGCCTTGGCCGCATCCGGTCCAAGTACGACGCCTATCCGACGGCACAGGGCTCGGTGACGATGGATGGAGCGACGTTGCTTGATGAGGCGCGCACGGAGCTAGAGTATCTCAACGAGGCCATTATGCTCTCCTCCTACCCGATGCCGATTCTGATAGGCTAGAAGTTGATGGTCCGCAAGGTCGAACCCTACGTTGTTCCTGGAGGTCGTGTCGAACCATACAAGACCGAGCTGACTCTGGACGATGTAGAGCGTCCCTTCTTCGACAGCGTTTCGCAGGAACACGTTCGCATCTTGGGATCGACTCTTGATCTCTACTATCG
>Ga0315283_10000049_pt1 | contig 63623 bp, 88 predicted proteins | sample YL17G09_0_MG_FD_204541 | JGI IMG/M metagenome (GOLD analysis project Ga0315283, IMG submission 204541) | Sediment microbial communities from Yellowstone Lake, YNP, Wyoming, USA - YL17G09_0 | ecosystem: Environmental > Aquatic > Freshwater > Lake > Sediment | place: USA: Wyoming | collected...
AAAAACCCCCACGGGTGGGGGTAAAAAGGTGGGCGGAAACGGACCTGTTCCGAACCACTATTACTCTGATTTTGTAAACCTTCCACAAGACTTCGGAGGTAAACAAAAGGTGAGTTCAACTCGTAGTCGATAATCTCACCTTCAGGGCTAACTATAACCTGCTTCACAATAACCTGCAAGAGTTTTGTCCGGTCTTCCTCCTTCAAACGGGTATACAAATCCTTTAGTTTTGTCATGAGAAATAACGCAACATCCAAATCATCCAGGCACAAGCTCGTTTCTTTCTCCATCTCTCCCAGATAGCGTTCTGCATTGTGCTTCTTTTCTTGCCATTCAGATCGCAGACGACCATATGTATCTTCACTCAATTTTCCTGTGATAAATAACCGGCCAAGCCGGGCTTCTTCTTCTTTGAATCGGGAGACTTCGCGTTTCAATTTGGCGAGCTTTGCATCTCTTTCAACTTGTTTTGCCTGAGAGATTTGCGTCCTGTAGATCTGGCGAATTTCCGGAAGCAATTCGGGGGCAACTGCAATCCCATCCAGCCAATATTCAATTTGCCTATCGACTACTTCGCACGGTATGTGAATTTTCTTGCCATTTGGGGTGGTATGCGTGATGTAATAGGCATAGCTACGGTTACGCCCACTCGGAGTCGAGCCGTACATGCGATAACACTTTCCATCCACCTGCACCCATAACAAGTTCCGTAGCAGGTAGAAACACCGTTTGAAGCGGGATTTTTGTGCACCATGTTTTCTAAGGATTTCGATGCCGCGTTCGAACTCTTCATCTGAGACAATTGGCTCCCAATTTCCCCGCAACTCTCCGTGGGCAATACCAAAGCGCTTGGATGTGATCCATCCGGAATAAAACGGATTATGGAATATCTCCTGCAATCGGTTCTTAGTAAGATATCGTTGACCAGTTTTTGATTCCGACCAGGCCCAAGGGCGTCCATTCGATCGTACCCACCCTTGTTTATTGAGTTCCTCACAGATTTGTTCCAAGGTGAAATGGTCTGTTAGCAACATATCCCAGGCTTTCCGGATCGCAGGCGCGTGTCCCGGATCCAGTTCAACCCAGCGTTCGTACTTGTCACTCTTGAGATGCCGTTCCTTATTCACATATCCTTCAGGTGCCCGGTTTGACCAACCACCGGCGCGCAACTTAGCTTCCGTACCGCCCCTGGCCCGCTCGCTAAGCACAGTAACCTCGCGCTGTGCAAATCCCATTTGAATTAAGAACATGAAAAAGCCGTCCGCTGTTTCAGGCATCAGGCTGGGCATATCCGCCACTCGCAATTTGATACCAATGCCGATCAATTTGGTGGCCGTCTGAAGACCTTCAACCACGTTGCGACCGAAGCGGTCTGCACGATAAAGGCCCAGGTGAGAAAAAAGCCCTGCTTCGGCATCCTTCAACATCTGTTGGTAATCCGGCCGATTTGGGCTGGTACCGGTCAGCAAATCACAATACTCTCGCTTGAAAGGCAGTTCTGATGATACAAGCAACTGCTCCTGTATACGCTGACGCTGCATGGCAAACGAGCGCTCAGGTGTTTGCTTATCTTCATCACTTACTCGGAGGTAAGTGGCCCATCCGGGGGAATTCAATCGCTCAGCCAAGAAATACTCCTGAAAAACCTCAACGAATGCTAAGACAGGTGTGCCCGCGCGTCAAGTGACGCTAGTGTTACCTATTTCATTTTCCTTGGTGAAACCGAATTTCTGGGAATTTTCCTGGTTATTCAGAACCTGGTGTAACAACACAATTTCCTCAGGTGCGAGAACGGAAAATAGTAATCGGCCAATTTCCAAAAGGCGATTGACTTCTTCAATCGTTACGGTCCCTTGTATTACAGGCTTCCAAGCGGTTTCTTCGACCATTACTGCCTTCCAGATAGGTATTGCCGGTATGACGCGTTATCTACCGGAATCCTAGCGGAAGACGGTTGGGTTGTCGTCCTTTGAGTTAGCCGTAAGTTTGCTATTTGGAGGAAAATCTAGAAAGCTAGGATGCGCGTAAGCCGCAATGCCGTTGCGGCGATGAATTCTTGGGGAATCGCAGCGTAAGGCCAGTGTTGTTCATCAGCGATCTTGGCGAAGTATTCGTGATTTTGTTCGTCGTAAGCCAAAGGATACCAATTCAAGCGTTGTTCGAGCTCGGGGTTGGTCAGGTTTTCCGGGATCGGGTATTGTTGTGCCATTTCCAAAGAATCAATTTCCTTATCAAAAGTCTTGCTTCCGATCTGGATCAGGAATAGTCGCTGGCCGATTGGAGCGATACAGATATCCCCCGGCTGCGGTCGCTTGCCTTGATCGAAAATGATCAGATCTTGGGATAGCAAACTCGCTTGAGGAATATCCTCCATTACAACAAGCGCATAGACCTCTCCCGGTTCGGCTCCCAACAATAGGGTTGGGAAGTGTCCGAGTTCTTCTGGGAAATCGAACAGCTCGCCATACTTGTCCACTTTCCCAGCTATGGGTATTTCAATGACTGTTTCAGCGGACCCCGCTCGTTCGATGAGGCGGATAAAATAACCCGATATACTGTCCCGACCGAAGAACAAATAACCCTTGCTCTGGAGCGCCTCAAGGGTTTTGTGGGCCGTGGGAGATTTCACTCCGAAGTGAACGGAGATCTCATCCAGGCCTGGTGAGCTCTCATTTTTCTGGATGTATTCTCTGATAAAAGCCAAATATTCGCGTTGTCGAGCTGTCAATGAGTGAGGCATATTGATACCTGGTAGCGTTTGAAATGAACTTGACTTTGTCCCTTCGTGACCGTTACGATTACGATAAATATATATATCTCAAATCGATATGCAACGCCTGGGTGATTCGCAAGCCTTCAAAGACCGCAATCTGCGCCTCTCAGGTGCAGATATCGCTACGCAGCGCGGCTGGACCGGTGTACCTAATTTTATCCTGGAAAACAAGGAAATATCCATGGGTGCCAAACTCACTTATGCGATGTTGCTCAAATACGCCCGTGAAGAAGATGAGTGTTTCCCCGGCCAAGAACGATTGGCAAACGATACAGGCTGTGGTCCCCGCTCAGTCGTACGTTACATCTCCGAATTAGAGCAGGTTGGCTTGATTACAATCCAGCGCCGTGGCCAGGGCCGTCCTAACCTTTATACCATCCATATCAAAGCTTCATTTTGGAAGAAACTGAAGTAAATCTCCTAAAATGTTAGAACATTTTATGATACATGAACTACTATCACTTACCTCAGGCAGAAGTGCCAAATTGGCACTTCTAGAAATGCCAATTTGGCATCCCTGGAAATGCCAGGTTGGCATGCTAATAATATGCAGTGAATATTAAGCAGTCAACTAAGATACAGTTAGAGTATATTATTCAACAGAAAAAAGTAAGCTGGTTTTTATCCTTTCTATCCACCAATATCCAGTTTCCGATCACAAAGCTGCAATTGAGTACTTTATTGGCTCAACCAATCCCCGGGCAAACCTCCGGGCGAGACTCCGGTTATGTTGCCCGGGGGTTATGTTCGCGTGCGCTCACATTATCGAACCTTCGGACATCGAGTCCTCGGTTCGATCCAGGAGATCTGGCTTTTCTCGGGGAGGCAATGCCCTGCGCGGACAGTTTTTAGCCCTAAATGGGCTTAAAACAGACCGCTCCGGTCAGCCCCCCGCTCACAAAGCCAGCGTGCCGGGCGTCGCTCCCTACGGGACCTCCCCCGACTGCCAACGCTGCGCCCTGTCTTATGACCCTTGCGGGTCATTAATCCAGGGTACCCTCGTTGCCAGAGTCGCAAGCTCCTCTGGCCGCTCGGCGCTACGCTCGGCTAGAGTGCCGCCGAACCCCCTCCGATGCGCTGAAAGCGCTCTCCGTGGGGCGGCACACAAGCCTCGCTACCGCGTTGGCAGTCGGCGCCTTCGACGCCGACACGTGCGGGCCGCCGGCTTCTCCTGGACCTCTCCGGCGGCCCTCCAGTGGAAGCGCCTTCGGCGCTGTTATTTTAGATCGCTTGTATGTTGGGTAGGTTTTCCGAACCCGGGTTGTTCCCCCGACCTTGGTTTCTTAACCTACCGTGGTTGTAACCCCGGACCGCTCGTGTTATTCCTATCGCCTTCACCCCCCGACCTTGGTTTCTTAACCTACCGTGGTTGTAACCCCGGACCGCTCGTGTTATTCCTATCGCCTTCACCCCCCGACCTTGGTTTTTTAACCTACCGCGGTTGATGCCCCGGACCGCTCGTGTTATTCCTACCGTAACATGATCCTACCTATTCCTGCTTCCGAACTCTAGCGACAGGGTGCTTGCCTGCTTTTTCATCGTACCAGCCACCTTCTCGGGTCAAGGACGGCCATTCACCTGCGGTGAATGTCTCGCAAGTTGCTGCGCAATCCTTGACCCTCCAAGGCATCCGGCTGTTTCTATTGAGATGCAGGCAAGTTTAGCTTGAAGCCTGTAAGGAAAGGAGGTGAAATGAATGTCTTCCCAAAAACACATCCAGAGAAAGTTGGACCAGCAACTGAAGTATGCCGAATTCAAACGGCAGGAATTGATCGAGCAGCTCTACAATATGGTAGAAGCCCTGGAAGGACAACCGGCACAGAGGAACCCTTACCGGGGTTTTCCGATCAACGTACTTGAGCGTGGCATCCATGCAGGGCTGGATCAGATCGAAAAGAGGTTCTTGAGAAGGATTTGGAAGAAGATGCGTGAGAGCCATTCACGCTAGACAACCGGGGCCGGGGGATTTACCCTCGGCCCCTTTTTGGGTTAAAAGTATCGCTCTGTGGTATCCGGTTCGCCCAGGATTTCGTCTGCAGCTTTTTTCCCAAGCCGCTCGACGATCATGTCCTGGTGTTCTGCAAGCACTTCTTCAACCAGATCACACTCAATGCCATTCTCGAATGCGTAGCGACGCAGATTTTTAGCCACTTCCTTTGCAGCTTCCATCCCCGCTCGATGAATGGTCCACAGCCGGATCTGGCGCTTGAGCTGTGCGATAGTTGCCAGGGCTTGTTCGGGAAAAAGGTAGGTCCAACTGGTCGAGGCAATCAGGAAAATGGCAATCAATTTTATGAACATAACCCCAGTAGCTTAACAGATTAACGCTCAGAATTCAAATCCAATCGGCTTACTTATGGCTAACTTACCCGGCGACATTAGACGCTCCATTTGCTAAGTTAATAGATAAACCATGAAGAAGGAGCGAACTATGTCCAAGGAAATTGAAATCCCCCAGACCGAGCTTTACCAACTCGCCAAGAATCTGGCGAAAGTGTTCATCATGCGATCCGATGTCTACCCCCGCCAGCTGGAGGATGGCAGCTACGTCTGCATCCGCAAACCGCTGAAAGATTGGCATCTGGTTTCTCACCTGGAAGGGAAGATCACCTTGGGGACTTATATCTTGAGCAAAGACAACCTGGCGCGCTTCATTGTTTTCGATGGAGACGACAAAAATGAATTTTCCAGATTGATCTCGATGGCGATGAGATTGACCAAAGAAGGAGTGCCGTCTTACCTGGAAGCCAGCCGAAGGGGTGGTCACTTATGGCTGTTCTTTTCAAAACAAATCCCAGGCAGCCAAGCCAGAGATTTTGGCAAGGGTCTGGCAATCGTGTATGGTCTGGAGGACATCGAGCTGTTTCCAAAACAGTCCCAGTTAAAATCCGGTCCCGGTTCACTTCTAAGACTGCCCTTTGGCATTCACCGGAAAACCGGGCAGCGCTATGGATTTCTTCGTCCCGATGGTAAGTCGTTAGCCGAAACCCTTCTTGAACAAATTCATCTGCTGAGCGACCCTCAAACGGTCCCCATTGGGGCAATTGCCTATTATCGGAACACTGCATCCAAACAGCCACAAAAAGCCGAAATGAAGCCCATTGAGACGCAAAACGGAACCCTTTCAAAACGCATCAAGGACAGTTACACTGTCCTTGATTTTGTCAGCCAATATGTTGAACTCTCTCCCAACGGGCGTGGGTTGTGTCCTTTCCACGACGATCAGCGAAGCAGTTTCTCAGTCAACGCCGAAAAGAACTACTGGTCCTGCTTCGCGGGTTGTGGGGGCGGCAGTGTGATCGATTTCTGGATGAAGTGGCGCAAGTGTGATTTCACCAGCGCAGTGCGAGAATTGGCTAAGTTGTTGCTTTAATTCTATACGTCTTCACCTCGTCGCCCGCCCTTGAAATCACGTTTCAGGCGCAGTTTGGTGATATCAATGCCAGTCACGTCTAACGCTCGAAAGATCGATTTGTGGACGGTCAAGCTCATTGCCGCGGTGTCTTCAGCGTCGAATAGATTGCGCTCCATAAAGAAAAACGCAGTGAAACTGCCCTTGATTATTCTTCCTGCAATCCCCATGATGACTGCTGCGATGACCGCGAGGATGATGGTTGAAGTGACCCATCCCCCAAAGGAGAAAGACGGCCCACCTCCGAATCCGTTGCTTCGGATACCGCCCATAAACAATCCAAGAATCGCGCATATTCCTAATGTGACTAAAATTACAGTCTGGTTGACCACTAAATGGACGAAGGTTCTCCACGATGCAAATAGATCTTTGCCGTGCTTTCCTATATAGATAGTCGTTGTCGCTCCAGGCGTCTTTGATGTGATTAAATACGGCCTGCGTTCATTCGATGTCAGGCTGACGTAACCAGTCTTTTCGCTCACTTGAACCTGTGGCATTTCATGTGCAATGAGTTCTTTTAGCAAATTAGATCGGACGATATCGACCTTTTCTCCCATGCCTTCAACGATATCCACCCAGCCGTCGAGGTAATAGCCGAGATTGTTGACATTGATACTGTTAGGCGGCGGAGCAGGTTTGGATGTTTGAGATCCTGGTACAGACGGGCTTTGGGGTTGTTGAGATACGGATGGTACGGGTTGTCTAGGCTGAGAAGATGTAGGTGGTTGCTGTTGTTGGTAAGTCATTTTTCCCTCATTTCATTGAACTTTCGATTTTGGACTATGGAGTAACTCTTAGGGACGTGACTTTCTTATTGAATATCGTGACCCACTGGAATCATAAAACCACTACACAAACAACAGTTGAGATAAACCAAAAGAGTTGCTATACTAACTGGAAAGAGAGGGCGGGATCTCCCGAAACAGCTGGTCTCACAATCTGGCGAATTCACCCCCCTCTTTGCGATTACTTACGTTTTCGCCTTTCTTTCTCCAAAGCTTCCTGGAGATTACGGTTTTTATAAGTTTCCTCCCGTAATCTCCGCTGGAGAAAGACGTTGGCGTCGATGAATGGGCGGCAGTTTGGGCCTTCAAGCCGGTTGGCCCGTATCCGCCTTGTCCGGAGCGGTTCGTTCCAGACGACCCAATTAAAAATAGCTACAATCAATGAGCACACAATGGTAAGTGGCAGGAAAACGACTTTATAGACTGTTTCCATATGCTATCGCGCAGGTGTGATTCAAATTGTTAAGGTGCTGTTGGGAGATCCCTGTGAGGATTCAAATTATAGCATTAAAATAGACTGATAGATCCTTCTTTTTCAGAATTTCATAACTTCATTCGTATTTCGAAATTAAATCAATAACTTGATAAATTCATCCATTCGCTTAGGGAGAATAAATGATGCTTCGCTTAGGTTTTGAAGTGAAAAATGGTGAGTCTGTTGAACTGACCCTGGATGAGCGCAAACAAGGGACTTATATCATCGGCACAACCGGGACCGGCAAATCTACCCTCTTAAAGAACATCGTTTACCAGGATATGGATAAAGATCGTAAACACGGCCTGTGCGTGCTGGATCCTCACGGTGATTTGATCGATGAATTGTTATTGATGGTTCCTGAAGATCGAAAAAAGGACGTGATTTTTTTCAATCCAATGGACATGGAACGTCCTTACGGGCTTAATCTTCTGGATTGTGACCGTGAAGACCCGGTCGAGGTGCGCTGGGTTTTATCGACTGTAATGGGTACACTACGCAGATTGTTCTCTTACTCATGGGGCCCGCAATTGGAACACGTTCTTCGCCATACCTTGCTCACTGCTATGCATATCAAAGATTCGACCTTCTTGGAATTGTTACTGCTATTAACTAATGCGAAGTATCGAGACGAGATGACCAAGAACATCAAGGAGCCTCTCTTGAAAACTTTCTGGGAAGATTTCCCTAGGAAAGATTACAGAATGCGCATGGATCTGACAAGCTCTACGATCAATAAGATTACACCTTTTATCACGGACCGGACCATGCGTAATATCATTGGGCAACCAAATAACACAATCAATTTTAAAAAGGTTATGGACGAAGGGAAAATCTTATTCGTCAATCTGTCTAAGGGTGATCTGGGTGAGGAAAATTCATCTCTATTAGGTTCAGTAATTGTCAACCTGATCTTGATTGCGGCATTGAAGCGGCGAGACAAAACCAAAGAAGACCGAAAGCAATTCCATTTGATTGTGGATGAGTTCCAAAATTTTGCTTCTGAGAGTTTCTCGATCTTGCAGAGTGAAGCCCGAAAGTACGGCGTGGATGTGGTTGTTGCGCACCAATTCCGAGATCAGCTCGAGTTAGAGATCAAAGGTTCGACCCTGAATGTGGGTAACTTGATCGTTTTCCGAGTCACTGGTCGGGATTCATATGACCTTGCTAGCCAGTTTGATAATACACCTCCACCTCCTGATACGCGCGTAGAACCGGTGTATGGATATACTGATTTTCAAGGACAAGAGTTCCTGGTTGAAACCCGGTTGAATACCGGTGAAGGTAAGCTTTACGAGGAGATTGAGCTTCAACGGCGACCGTATAATGATGTAGAAGCAGAAAGGGCTAATCAGCTTTCGATCTTGCCAGATTTTCAGGCTTTGTGCAGGTTGATCAATAAACCCGCCGATAGAAAAAAAGCTCCTCGATTGAAGGAATTTCAGATTACCACGGAAGATATTGATGCGGAACTCGAGAAAGAGGAAGAAGAGCAGAAAGAAGAAAGAAGGCGTAGAAGAGAATTCATAAAAGAGAATTCCAAAAGCAAAGCTCTAACCCAAGAAGAGGTGGAAAAGGATATCGAGCGACGCTCATTGGGAGAGATCAAACGCGGAGAAGATCCGACATACTTGGTATTTCAGGATCGATTTGATGAAGAAAGTTGAGTGTTTCACCTATTCCATATCTTTCTACATCTAATTCCTGGCTAACTTCCCTGCTGACAACCTGCAGGGAAGTTTCTATAATTCCTATATGGCAAACAAGAAACGTCTACCGAGATATGGACGGGTTCCCAAACCTCCTGCTATCCGACTAACAGAACGAGACCGTCATATTCTGGAGGCAATCCATTCCTTTGATGGAATGTTGGGGTTTTCCCAGATCCGGCGATTGTTTTTCACAGGGAAAAGTCAAGCTGAAGAGCGTCTTAAATTGCTCTACCAGAACGGCTATTTGAACCGGCCGAACCGTGGGCAACGTATGCGAATGCCGGAGATGGTTTACTGGTTGGACCGAGCTGGTGCAGAAATCGTCGCGAGCCTAACGGGCACCCCCGTAAATAAATTGGGATGGCGGCGGGAGCCGCGCTGGTTTCAGGTCGAGCATGACCTGGCAGTCAATAATTTTCGGCTGGACCTTATTGAAGCCTGCCATGATGATGCTGAGATTTCGCTTGAGGTCTGGGTACCGGAAAGTGAGTTTTGGGCGAACCCAGATACGATCGTATATACCAACAAAGGCAAAGAAATCTGGCGCCAGATCCGCCCTGACGGCTATTTCATGCTTGCCACGCCGAAGCTTTATTTGCGCTACCTAGTTGAGATTGATCGAAGCACCGAAGATAACCCTCGGTTCTTCCGTGAAAAAATCCTTCCTGGAATGGCCTATTTGAATAGTGAAGAATATGGAGACCGTTTTGGCCACCGCAGCGGTCGTTGGTTGATTGTCACAACCACTGAACGTCGTTTGCGCAATATGCTTAGCCAGGCTGAGCGGAAAACAAAAGGATTATTCTATTTCACAACTTACGATAAACTTTCCTCTAAAACTATTCTCCATGCCCCAATTTGGAAACGGGAGGATCGTAAGGAATTGGTCCCATTGCTCTTTATTGGCTAGCTGTTCAGTGATTGACTTTTCCATAACGGCGTGAAACCATAATCGCATAAGCATGTGATCCTGCGATTATGCTATCGCAGATCTGAGCGACAGCAAGACTGCATCCTTGCATAATTGCATAGATGCAGAATCGCATAATAAAAATCTACATATGCGCCGGATTGTATTTACAAACGATAAAGGGGGAGTAGGGAAGACCACCACGGTTGCTAATCTGGCCGTTGGCTTGGCTGCCAAGGGTATCAAGACTCTGGTGTTGGACATGGATCCCCAGGCCGACGCTACTTTTGCTCTGTTGGCCCAACGACCGCCGGAAGCCAGCCAGGGCTACATCCCGCCCAGCGCCTATTCATTGCTTACAGAACATTATTCGCTTTCTCAGGTGATCCTGGAAACGCCCCGGTATAGAAATCTGTTTATCGTGCCTGCAAACGCCGACCTGGCTGACGCAGCGCTGAAAATCTACCGGCGCCCGACACGCCTGCGACGCTTACTACAGGATTTGCCCAGTGATGCTTTCGATTTGGTGTTGATCGACACAGGAAAAGGGCTGGATCCATTGGCGGTCAACGCCCTGGCCGCTGCCGATGAAGTGATCGTTATGGTAACACCCGGCAGATTGGAGTTGGATGCGATTGCTCGCATGCATGAACACGTGGCATTGGTGAGGGAAGAGGTCCTGCTCCAGGCGGATTTCCCGGTAGTGCGCGGCATCCTGCTCACCCAGGCGGATCCCTACACTGTCACGCGCGATACGCTCAACCGGCTCCAATCGCTTTACCCGGGTCTTGTGCTCCACACGATCATACCTAAAAATAATGACCTGCAGAAAGCCATCGGGCGCGCCCGCAGCATCTTCGAAGTTGCTCCGGGTAGCAAAGGTTCACTCGCTTATACTCAATTGATCGAGGAATTGGGACTATGAATGCTGCACGTCCGATCGGTTTAGGTGAACCGGAATTAAGCGGTAAGCTGAGCCTTTTCCAACCCCCAAAATCATCCAAAAGCGAAAAACTATCTCAAACGCAAAATCCGGAACCAGGTCAGATATCTAAACCTCCGCAGGCCAAACGAGTACATACCACATTGGACCTGACCTGGGATGCTCTAGAAGTGATCCAGGAAATTCAGCAGCAACATCGCTTGAAAACCGGTAAGGTCTTACCCCAGTGGAAAGCAGCCAGCCTCGCAATCGAGGGTTATGCTCAGGCAAGAATGGAAAAGAAGGTTGATACATCCAAGAGTAGTCTGCCTTGAGTAAATGGACTCATACCTCTATTATAGATAGACCGAACGCCGCCACGCACAGACCTGATTGGCAAGAGGGAAGTGTTACCTGCCAGGATTTGCCCCCAGGCAGGTGACTGGTTGGATGGCGGGGCTCATCTGCTGGCCGACTGGTTGCTGGCGGCCTCGGTTAAGCAACTCAGTCTTATCAATATGGCCGACTTATCTTCCAAGCTGACCGGAATACCCCTTCCGTCAATTCAGGTTATTACTGGTAATCTCCCCTGGAATGAGTTAATCAAACAAGCAGGCAAGCTGGTAAGCCTGGCTTGGGAACGGTCGCAAAAGCGCGGATTGTATGAAGTTCTGGAATATGAGTCCACTTTGGAATTGTTGGATACAAGTGGAAAACGCGCCCGTTTTAGCAAACGCCAGCGTGTTCGTTATCTACAGAACAATATCATTGCCTATCAAGACCAGGCCTGGGGCAATGGGGTTATCCTGTTGAACTATCGCTGTTCTCCTGGGAAACCCGTTGATCGATACGAGCTGGGTCATAAGACGCTCATCTTGATCTCTTTACGTGAAATCAAGCAGCGAGGTGATATCGATGAGTTCAATATTCAATGGGAGATGAAAAACGGTTTTCGACAGGATCAAGAATCTTGGGAAACAGAGATCAGCCACAGGACTCGGAATGTAAAAGTGCAAATCATCTTTCCAAAAGAGCGCCCACCGCTAAGGTCAATATTTGTGGAGGCATCTCGTCAGGTGAGTAAGCCAACCCTAAACGAAAATCGCCGTCGATTACCTGACGGGCGCTGGAAAATGACTTGGGATATAGATAGGTCTCGGTGGAATGAGCATTACATCGTGAAGTGGGAATGGTGAAGTTAAACAAGTAGCGACAGACCCGCGGAGTCTGTCGCACTTGATGCTCCTACGTACCGCTTCCGCCGCTCATTCCACACACTCCTTTCGTGAAAAAGTGACGGCCGTCTGAAGTAGAGAAGAGGAAATTGATCTGCTGGGCAGATCCTAGAAGCACCTATATTATATCCTATATCGGAAGTAATTGTCAACCTATTGGAGACGTTTTTAACTTTTTGACTTGGGCCCCGGACGGCGTTCGCGGGCTAAGTATTCTTCGACCGCCTGAGTCGTTGTAAACCAATTGCGGCCCAGCTTCTTAGCCCACAGCTCGCTATTTTCCGCCAGATAACGCAAATGCCTGGTCGTGAACCCGCTCATCTCGGCTGCTTCGCTGAGCGTGATTAACTCATTTAACCCAGGCTGGTCATCGTTAGTTTGGTTGTTTTTAGCTGCCATATTCCTGATACGAAAGTACGCTGCATATGATGCTGATAAACTTCACCCATATTCTACCGTCAAAAACTGTAAGTCGCCAGAGACGCCTTGCAGGCTTCGGCGTCACTGGCTCCTGCGCCCGCCGCCTTCGCCGCGGCGTAAACGCCGACGGCGAGTCCATGCCGCCGCTGCGCGCACGGCGACGCTTCGCTCCGCCGCACCGCTCCGCCTCGACATCGACCGGAGGCGGGCGTAAGAACGGCGAATATTTCACAATCGGCAGAGGTTGTTCACTTTGTGGAGCCGTTCAAACATACTTCTACGAGTCAAGGATATTTTATAGGGGTTGCCTGTAGAGCGTCACTGGCAATTTAACGGATTACCATGGAATGATTGTGTGTTCTGGCTAGACATTACAGTGAATAATATGCTATGTTATTCGCAATAATTTAAAAGGGGGTGATCTATGGATGAAACGAAGTCGGAAGAAAGTCAAACGGTCCGTGCGGGTTCGACCACATACTTCCTTGACGTCAAAGAGACCAAAACCGGGAAGCCATACCTTGCGATCACAGAAAGTCATTTCCAGGGTGAAGGTGTTCAACGACAACGGAAAACCATCTCCGTTTTCCCCGAGCACATCTCTACTTTCATTGAGGCGCTCAACACAATTGCCGGACGTATACAACAAATGAATTAATCACCAAGCATCACACTATTTGCATTAGGGGATTTGATTTGCTATGCTCAAGATGTGAGCATAGCAGAAATCCCACCTCTAAGGGATTCGGAACCAATCAAGCAGTCAGAGTTCCTGCATCCCGGGCATTTCTATGCTGCTTATGTGTTCGAACAGGCTCATGAACGAGAGACAGATATCCAGATGTTGATTGGCGAAGCGCAAAGGCTTGGATATCCAGTACGATATTGGTGGTTGTCGGATGCAATGGAATTGTCAGGATCTCCTGACCGGTTGATCGTTTGCGTGCACCATCCTTCGAGTTCTGAAATTGCGGGGATGGACCTTTATGATTCGTTGAAAGAGAAACAGGTTACCTGGGATGATCTGGAAGCCGCCGCCATGGATGAATATAGTCTCCTGGGCGCTCCTGTCACGAGCTTGGCGAATATTCGTTCGCCTTATGGGGATAAACTATTCCCACATGCCGTCTCGAAAGACGTGGATATATCCCAATCCAATGAAGTCCTTTTCACAATTACAGCAGAGGATGTCCGCGAGGAAGCAGAAGAGTACTTAGGTCGTGAACTGGCAGAGGAAGAACTCCCGGCTGTGCTCGAAAAATTCAAGAAAAGTCTGGAATATCTGGACTGGCGACCTTACCTGGACGAAGCCATCCAACAATACCAGAAGGCTGGACAAGTAAGCCCTGCAGTCGACCCCTAACCAAATACCGATTGACAAGCCCCTCCCCAATTTGTACAATCCGGCCATGTCAGGAATCGAGTGGAGAGGAATCACGCCGGAGGAAGTCGTCCGGGACATTGAAAATAGCGTCAAGCAGTACCGTGATAACAAATATGCCTTTCAGGTAGGGCTCAAAGACCTGGATTTTGACATCAATCAAGAGTTGCTTGAGGTGAGTGGATTAAATCTCCCATTTTCAACCATCCAAAACGCAGAAAGAGCGTTAACCGAAAGAGTGATTGTGCCCATCAAGCTGATTGAAGACGACGACATCGAGCATCAAGTGCTTGAATTCGATCCAAGGCCGGTCGGTTATAGTGGATTCATGGATTGTGTGACGCATTCTCTGTTATTGACCAATCACGGCCTTTTCGAAGTGGGCCATTATCCGGCGGTTAATCTATCCAGTCAGGGTCGCTACTGGCAGTGGTTCCTACATCGCCGCCTGGCCACAGCGGAGGAAATCCATTCCATCGAGGAGGCGAATGGGTGGGATCAGCGGGAGCTACTAAAACGCGTATACAATGCGCTCACCGGATTGGATGAACAAAATTAGCAATTTACCAAGAGAGGAATATGAGCCATGAACAGACACCTCAGCTTGCCCCAAAGCGACCGTATGAAATATTTGGACTCACCGAACAGGAGGCACTCTACTGGCGGGTAACAGACCAACGTTTCCGGGCCCTGCTAGAGCAAGATGAGACCCTCATTCATCGGATCGAGAATTCTTCGAATAACTTCGGGGAATTCCTTTTCGTCACTGCCAGCCGTCCTGGATACCAAGGCCGCCTCGCCATGACCTTCTATGGCTTGGGATACCATGAGCATCGCGAGCATTGGATCACCGGTGAATGGTTTTGGTATCAGTCCAACTTATCTCCCGAATTGATGCAAGAACAGATCGATAAAGAAAAGGCCAATGAATTGATCCAACAACGTCGAGACAGCATTGCTCCTCATCTTGGTGAAGACGTGCAGACCGAATACGGCCAATTATTCGAGATGCTGGCTGATTTGACCGACGAAGATGGGGCACTGGCAGAAATCGAGGATATGGGCGATATTGGGGTCTGGTTATTGGGTGTCTCACCTGATGATCCTGCACCAGAACCGGAGCTCGAGCCACCGCCTACTGGCGAGAATTTGCTTGACAAGGCTTCCCGTGAGAAGCTACCATCACTTTACAGCGGCGAAGAGAAAGGCCTGCAGGCCCTGGCTCAGGTGAAGTTCTTCACTCCAGACAGTAGTTGGACCTGGTATGCCAGCGAGTTCGATGGGGAAGATATCTTCTTCGGTTTGGTAGATGGATTGGAACTGGAACTGGGATACTTCTCTCTAAAGGAGCTGAAAGGGGTTAACGGTCCGCTAGGATTGCCGATCGAACGCGATTTACATTATGAACCAAAGACGTTGAAAGAAATAATGGACTTACTCCGAAAGTCGCGGCAAGAATAACCAAATAAAACCCGAAATAGTTTCCAGCCGGGATGATGATGTTATAGGATTCTTCCATATTATGCTTCCTCAAGCAGCTTGGATTATTGATCTGCCGGTGGGTGATCTAGCCTGGATTAAGGGACGTAGAAGAAATGTTGTGCGACCCTAAGCCCAAACAAGAATCGATAATATGTTGCTATTAGTTCTGCCGTTGGTTGAGATATAAAGAAAAATCACCCTCGTAATATAACCGATGTCAACAAGTTCTCTCCCTTCTGCCAATTATGTGAAATCCGATCAATTACATGATAACGACTCGATATCCGGACTGGCATAGGCATAAAAACCTTGATCGATCTATCGATCAAGAAAGTCTTTGGATTCCAAGGAAGTTTTAATACGCCATAACTTCAGGACCGGGCATTTATTTCCTTCGCGCTTCTCAACTCTTCGTTTGTACCGGCTTTGAGTGATCACCAGGTATCTTGTCGCTTTCTTTGGTTGGAGAGCTTACGGACACTGGATAACCCCCTGCGACCACAGGCAGCCGCCGCACGCTGGGAATTCGTTTCCCAGGCAATCTTCCTGATTTGCCTCAGAAAGGTCACATCCATCACAAAAGGTGCACGGAGCGAAACCAAAACTCTGCACCTTTTCCCGATGGGCGACATAGCCTGGATCAAGCCATAGATTCTCTAAGTCGCGGTCATTGACATTACCAATCACATGCCGGTAGGTTCGATGTTCTTTGCCATGCAAGTAGCTGATATGATTGTGCATCAGGGGCCAGCAGGGGCTGACGCTGCCATCCCACGCGATTGACATTGTGCCTCATTCAATAAAGTTGCATACATCAGTCGCACTGCTCAGACTGTTTCCAGCAAAGTCAACCATGTTACCGCTGTTCATCGCCTGGAAAAAGGCTCCTTGAGTAGTTTCGTTAATATCTATTTTGGGCAGACTCAATCTGGGTAGCCAGGATGAAGACATGTAGGCTATATCGCGGAGAGTACGACTGTATAACATTTCATCTTGCATTTCTGTCGTGTAAGGCATCACATTACTGACAGAAAAGCGATTGGCTCCGATCTTCCGGCCAATTCTTAACACATCGGGCAGCTCGGCGATATTGCGTCGCATCGCAACAAAGGCAATACCTAATTCTGGTTTCGGCTGGTGCCCCCCGCGGCGCAATTTATGAAAGTGAGCAAGATTAGCGAGCACTTTGGGTAAATCAGCCCCTAATCGGACATCAACGAAACTTTTTGGAGTGGATCCATCGATCGAGACCCAGAGCACATCCAACCCGGCTTCAATTAATTGCCTGGAGCGCTTGTCGTTCAAGGTGGTACCGTTGGTGATTAGCTCGACAGAGCACCCCAAGGCCTTGGCTGCTGCGACCCACTCAATGGTTAGAGGATGAAAAAGGGTTTCACCCAAACCGCCAAAAAAGACTGTCGGCGGCGAGGATAGCTGCTTTAAGCCGGATAATATTCTGTCAAAGGTAGTCTGCGTCATCCTCCCCAGCGGTTCATCCCAGCTATTGCGAATACAAATAGTACAGTTCAGATTGCACAGATCTGTAGATTCAACATACACCTTAGTCAAACGGGGCGTTGATCGATGCAAGCGCAGATGATTGGTTTTTTTCGATGCGCAAACGCGCTCCTGGCTTTACCCCATAGAAATCAGAAGCCTCCACCGGCAACACCACCCGGCCTTGTTCATCAACTTCGGCCCATAAATTAGTACCCGATTCCATCATTTTACCTATCCAGACCGATCATGTAACGATAACTTTAAGCCCTCTTGTCTGCGTTTGTATTATATTCAATTTCTCAATTATGGACTAATGAATTCTCTATACATAACAAGTGATTTAAGTCAACAAGTCATCACCGTTTGTTATACCGCAGATCATTTTAAATAATCGGCCTTCGCTAGTTCTTGGATTTTCAATCTACCACCGTATCTCGGATATTTTTTGTTTTAACCATGCAAGATTACGTGTGTCTATGCAATAACAAATTGCAGGTCCATTAACCTCTCCAACAATCAGACCAGCCTCTCTTAGCACTTTTAGATGTTGCGAAACAGTAGATTGGGCTAAAGGCATGTCTGCAACAATTTCCCCACACATACAAGACTGGCAACCGGCCAGGTGCTTGAGGATTGCTAATCGGGCAGGATTACCCAAAGCTTTGAAGATTTTTACTAGCCGGATATCATCTTTTGATAAATTCAATGCTTCCGATATGCTCATTAGCGGGGACTATAATCCAAGCTCTTGCAATCTTTTTCGGATGATCGGAATGGAGATTTTACCTCCATTGGTTATTACCTCGTTGTTCACCAGCACCAGCGGCAGTTGCGCGCCGGGCTGTATTTGGGGACAGTCGGGATCGAACAGATCGTAGTAACGCACTTGTACTTTCTCGCCGAAACGCTGTCGCAATTGTCCCGCCGCCCAGTCTGCAACTTCGCGCCAGGTATCCTTCACACCCTCCTGGCAGGCAATCGGCGCACCGATAATTTGAACAAGGATGGGCGTGCTCATCCGCAGCACCCCGGTCCGGCATTTGGGCCGCAGGTGGGTGGGGAGAACTCCTTGCCGCCAACCAACATCAATCCGGCGGTGAGTTTCTGGCGCAGCTCATGACAGCCACACTTTGGGCATACCAACTGTAGTCCGGCTTCCTTTTCCTTTATCGTGGCGCGCACTTCAAAGACTTCGCCGCAATCTTTGCATTGATAATCATAAAGAGGCATTGCAATTCTCCTGCTCAACAAGTACTCTGCCGGGCAAGGGAGGCAAAGTCTATGCCCAACAGTTGGCTGATTTCCTGGTTAATCTCGCGCAAATAGTTGACCGCCTCCTGCTGCGATTGGGCATACGCCATGATCGTGGCATTCGCCTGCACCTGAAGCTGGAAGGCGCGCAGTTCATCGATCTCTGCCTGGGTCACACCGCCGTTGCTTTGCTTGCGGCGCAAGCCAGACTGAAGCGCAGAAAGACGTTCAAGCAGGCCGCGTGCCTGAGTATCCGACTCCAGCCGCTCCTTAGACTGGTGATAGGCCAGGAACGGCTCGGAAGCAAGCAGGTTCTGGATCAGACTATCCGTCGCCTCATATAAGTCAGGGGGAAAATTTAAGGTTTTATGCATGGCATCACCCACAACAGGAAGCACCGCAAGAAGCGGCATAGTTCAAGCCAATCGCGTCGGAGATCATCCCCGCAGCCTGCTGGCAAAGGGCGGTCAGTTCAGCTTCAGCGGCAGCATAAGCTTGCACGGTTGCATGCGTCAGATAGTCATTCTTCAACCGCTCCAGTTCGGCGCGCTCAGGTTCGTCGACAGCATTAAGCATTAGCAATGCGCGCAGCGACTCGGCTTTGGTCCGGTAAGCAGACAGGGCTTGCTGGGCGGTGGCGTCATGGCTCAAAGACTCGTAAGCTTGTTCAAAGGTCTCGAACTGCGGAGTCTCGGCCAGTGCGGTGGCAAAACCGCGCGCTGCTTGCTTTACCACAGAGGGAGACGCCATTTCGATATCTTCTATTATGTCTTCCATATCAAACTCCATTGGGGGGCATCACTAACACTGGTTGGCGACTGAGGCATATTACTTTCTCAAACGGGACAAGAACGCGGGCAAACGTTCTGCAGTTACTCCTTGATCAATGCTTCCGAAGGTGGGCAGGCTTCCTGCGCTGCTGCGATTATCTGCTGGGAGGCCACTGTCAGTTCATGTCCAAAATAGCGCTTCTGAAATGCCAATGCCACGTTCACCAGTCCAATCATCACCGGCACCTCCACCAACGGTCCAATTACGGCCGCAAAAGCCTCGCCGCTATTGATGCCAAACACCGCCACCGCCACGGCAATCGCCAGTTCAAAGTTGTTGCTGGCGGCGGTGAAGGAGAGGGTGGTGGTTTTTGAGTAATCCGCCCCTGCACGATGGCCCATCCAGAAACTGACCAGGAACATGACCACGAAGTAGATCAGCAGCGGGATGGCAATGCGCACCACGTCCATCGGGATCTGCAAGATCAGGTTGCCCTTCAGGCTGAACATGACCACGATTGTGAACAGCAAAGCAATAAGCGTGAGCGGGCTGATTTTTGGGATGAATTTTTTCTGATACCATTCCTTGCCTTTCATCCGTAACAGCACAACGCGCGTCAGAAAACCGGCGATGAACGGAATTCCAAGGTATATGAACACACTCTTGGCAATTTCAGCCATCGTGATCTCTACTGTCGAACCAGTCATACCAAGCCGGGTTGGCAGCACTGTCAGGAAGATATAAGCGTAAACGCTGTAGAAAAGCACCTGGAACACGCTGTTGAAAGCCACCAGTCCAGCAGCATATTCGGTGTCGCCCTTCGCCAGCTCGTTCCACACAATCACCATGGCGATGCAGCGCGCCAGACCGATCAGGATCAAACCGTTCATGTACGCCGGGTAATTGCTCAGGAAAACCACTGCCAGGATGAACATCAAGATTGGGCCGATCACCCAGTTTTGGATCAGTGATAGTGACAGGATTTTTTTGTTGCGAAAAACATCTCCCAATTCCTCATATTTCACTTTGGTGAAGGGTGGGTACATCATCAAGATCAGCCCGATGGCGATCGGGATGTTGGTTGTCCCCACCGATACCGCCTCATTGAAGTTGTTGACTGCCGTTGGGAAAAGATAGCCGATACCCACCCCTACCGCCATCGCCAGGAAAATCCACAGGGTCAGGTAACGATCGAGGAACGAGAGCCTTTTGGTCAGACCAACAGGGGCCTTGGACACTGCAACTTCAGACATAAGAAACCTCCATTTTGAGAAAATTGTTTTACCGGCTTGAGTCGTTAGTTTTTTTAGATCTTTTCACTCGCAGTGCGCAATTTCGCCTGCAACATTTCCACGCTGGGCGCGCCCCGTAAGCCCGCCGGTGTTGGATAGACACGGCAGCTAAGATGGAAAGTCGTGCGCTTTTCCGGCCACCAATCCTGCCTATTCACCTGAAAAGAGGGCGAACCCAAAAACTTAAATACCACCGCCTGAGCATCGTCTTCCACACGCACCAGCCGGATTTCAGCAGCGATACCTTCAAGCTTAAGCGCGGCTTTTAGGTTTTCCAACCCGCTTTGCCACGAGGGGCAGCCATCGAAGTACAACAGGTCAATTCGCATAATTCACCAACAGGTAGATGATTTCGCGCTCCATAGCATCGCGCACCTTGCGAAAATCGTTTATATCATCGGTTTTGGCCGGGTCGGGGAAACTGTGATGCACACGCTTGCCTTTGCCCAGCCAGATGGGACACTCCTCGGCCGCCGAATCACAGACCGTCACCACCAGGTCGAAATCTACGACCCGGAATTCATCGGCCAGCTTCGAGCGCCCATTGTGCCGGATTCCAATTTCGGTCAGCGCTGCCAGCGCCTTTGGGTGAACGTAGCCCGCGGGCTTGGTCCCTGCACTAACGGCTTCCCATCCCTCACCAAGACGGTAATTAACAATCGCCTCGGCCATTTGTGAGCGGCAGGAGTTGCCGGTGCAAAGGAACAAGACTTTGCGTTTGTTCATAGACACTTAATCCTCGGGGGATAACAGCCGAAACGCATTACTAACCGTGTCATTGACGGTAGCCTGTTTCATATACCGCGCCACCATCACAGCTTCAGTAATTTCTGCATCTATCACGCCCTGGTCTTTTGCCATCTTGACCCACATTTGTGTGCAAGTATCCGAACCGGCAATGGCCGCCGACGCAATCCCAATCAACAGTTTGTATTTTGCAGGAACAGCCTGGTAATTGGGATGCTCGAAAAGCAACGCTCTTTCGTCCATCTGGTTTTTAGCAAATTCAGGGGCAAACGCTTTCAGTAGTTCCATCGGTGATTTCATGAAGGTATCCTTTCGGTTAAAAATATATCGAACATTGTGAACCTAATAACCTGAATGACAAGTACTAATCAACTTGTTCTTTATTTAGCGAGACATGGTTCTCCTGAGCCTTGACCCAAGCTTGAGCACTTATTTGCACAGGATCCCATGGACTGCTGATAGGAGGAGTGTAGCTGAGATCAAGATCAGCGATCGCTTCCAGTTTCATCTCATGAAAAAGCGCGGTCGCGAAGATGTCGATCCGCTTGGCGATCTCAGATTGCCAGTGGCCCAGCATCTGAGCGCCGAGCAGGCGTCCACTTTGCCGATCCCCTGTAACCCGGATCAGGATTTCCTGAGCGCCTGGATAATAGGCTTTATGGTCCCAGGTTTTACTTGCTGTGCTGAAGGGGTTAAAACCGGATTCTAAGGCCTCCTTTTCACGCAGTCCTGTACGCGCGATTGCAAGATCAAAGACTTTTACGACTTGGGTGCCCAGCGAACCCGCAAACTCACGGCGCCCGCCCGCGGCATTTTCGCCTGCGATCCGCCCTTGCTTATGGGCGGTTGTGCCAAGCGGCATATACGTATTTTGGTTCGCTACGCGATGCCAGGTCTCCACACAGTCGCCGGCCGCGTAAATGTCGGGGGCGCTGGTCTCCATTCTGCGGCTGACGCGGATCGCCCCACGCACACCCGTCTGGATGCCGGCAGCCACGGCAAGCTCACTGAATGGCCGTACCCCAACCACAACCAGGACCAGGTCCACTGTTCGTTGAAAGCCCTGCGATCCGGAGACAGCCAGGCTTGATCCTGCAGGATGAATGGTCTCGATCGCTACTTGCCGGATCACTTCGACATCGTTACGGCGTAACTCATCTTCAACAACACGACCCAGCCCGGTATCCACGGTTACCGGGAGGACGGTCTCAGCCATTTCGACGAGAGTGACTTGCATGCCTCGGTGGCGCAAGGCATCTGCCATTTCCAAACCGATATAACCGCCGCCAACAATTAGAACGGTTTTTGGATAGCGCTCGGTCACATGTTCGTGAATACGAAAACTGTCCTCCATGGTATGGAGCAGGTAAACGCCGGGGAGGTTGATCCCCACTATCGGCGGACGGATTGGCACTGCGCCGGTGGCGATCACCAGGCGGTCATACGCGATGGCCTGCATTTGCCCGGCAGCGTTTTCGACCTCGACCGTTTTACTATCCGGATGGATACTGCGAGCGGTATGGTTTAGTAGCAGGCGAATACCTTCACTTTCGATTTCATTTCGAGTACGGTGAGCCAGGCTGCGCCAATCCGGCACCTCGCCACTGATGTAAAAAGGCAGGCCGCAGATGCTGTAGTTTGGAAAGGCATCCACCATCACAACCGTGGCGATTATGGTGGGGTCAACCTCACGCGCCCGTAGTGCGGCGCTTATTCCTGCATCGCTGCCTCCGATAATCAGTAAATGGGTCATCGATTTCTCCAAAGAATCCGATCGTTTCATAACGCGACTACCGAGATTTATTCGGCCTGGTGTATAACAGAGCACCTTCTATGGTTAAGAAAGGAGTATCATCCCAGTCCTACTCGGCTAATGCCGGTACGGGTTCCCTTCCATACATCGAATCTCCTAACTGTGTCAGTACCGCCAGCCCCTTGACTTCATGTGGCAGGAGTGGGACCTGGACTACTGGAACCGGGAAACGGGTAGCAATCTCAGCCAGGTACTTTTCCTGCATAGCTCGCCGCGCCTGCACGAACGGCGTGGTGGCCTGCTCGGGTGGAATGACAAAATTCGCTACCACTAACCCAGGTTGGATGCCTACCGTACCCAACTCCTGCGCTGCGCGCCAGGCCTCCAAAATCGGCGTGGATTCGGGGTACATTACAAACGCGAAGGTACTCTGCGCCGGGTCACGCATCATCTCAATTACCTGCCCAAAGCGCTGTTTGGCGACATCATCGGCGGCAGTGGTGTCCACAGAGGCAAAGACTTTGACATCGATCTGCTGGCTCCAATCCATGGGCAGTTCGATCAGGCGCATGGTATGGCCGGTGGGGGCAGTATCAAAAACAACTGCCTGCCAGTCGGTCTGCGAAGCGAAGTCGATGAATTTATCGAAGGCAGCCATTTCCTCGGTGCAGGGCGAATCCAGCTCTTCGGCCATGACTTTGATCGCCTGTGCGGGCCGGCCGCGCTGACGTGCATCGTCCAGGATGCGCGTCTTGTAGGCTTCGGCTGCGGTTTTTGGATCGATTTTAGCCGCCCACAGGTTGGGTTGGCCGGAGACGGGAGCAGCTATATCGCCTACCGGCGCGCCTAAAACGTCACCCAGGTGCGCCGCCGGGTCGGTGGTCAGCAACAGAGTCTTGTAACCCTGCCGCGCCAACCAGACGGCCGTCAGGCAGGAGGCAACGGTTTTTCCGACCCCGCCCTTACCGGCAAAAAAGAGCGTACGACGGTGACCGTTGGGTGTGATCCTCGCCAGCACATCCAGCGAAGGCGAACTTGTAAATTCGGCAGCGCTTAACACGGTGGCATAGTCCCCTGCCGGACGAGCGCCGTCGAAGAACATCCTGCCGACTTCTCGCAGTCGCGCCAGGCCTTTGATCTCGCCTGGAAGCAGGAACATGCGCTGCGCTGGCAACGGCAGCTCGGTCTCGATCTGTTTCAGGTAGCGTGCCTGCATCTCTGCTCGAGCTGCGAAGAGCGAATTGGCTTTTTCTTCTGGTGGAATAATTCCGTTGATGATCAGCCGGTGAGTGTGGATATCCAGCTTGCCCAGCTCGGCGGTGGCGCGCAGGGTCTCTTTGATGGCGATCGCCTCGGGGTGCAGCACAAAGACAAACTTGGTTTGCGAACTATCGCGCATCGTCGCCAGGGCGCGCTCGTATTTATGCTTGGCGTCCTGGATCGCCGCCGAAGGACCGATACAGGTCTGCCCGCTGCCTTCGCTGGCCGCGTTGATCGATTGGCTCCATTCGGCCGGGAGTTCCAGCAAACGCAGGGTGTGTCCGGTTGGAGCGGTATCGAAGATCACCACGTCGTAAGATGAACCATTCTGGTCCGGCAGTTCCAGGAAATCGGTGAAGCGGTCAAAGGCGGCCACTTCAGCCGTGCAAGGGCCGCTCATCTGCTCTTCCATCACCTGTACCATCTGCGGGGGAAAAGCGGCCCGGATCGGCGCCATCGCCCGGTCAATGTACTCGTGAGTGGCCTGGTCAGGGTCGATCTCCATCGCCCACAGGTTGGGGGCGCCTTGAATTGGGGTAATTTTATGACCAATGTGTTGTTCGAACATATCGGCCAGGTTGGAAGCCGGATCGGTGGTAACGATAAGCGTTCGTTTACCGTCATCGGCGTAGCGTACAGCAGCGGTGCAGGCCATGCTGGTCTTGCCAACGCCGCCTTTACCGGAAAAGAAGATGTATTGGGTCATGAGAGGGCTCCGTTGAGATAGGTTTTCACTTCTGCCAGGGATGGGTAGGTTTTGGTCTTGATCACTTTGCCACCCACCACAGTAATCGGCAAAGCGGCCATTTGCTGCTCGCGCACGAGTTTCATCACTTCGGCATTGCCGAGAAACACATTCGGGTGGCTGGTCATCTGGTAGCGCGCCACGCTAACCCCTTGCGTCTGGAGCGCCATTATCATTTCGTTGAGATCCAGTAAAGTCTGGTCAATGGTAGGTCCGCAGATTCCGGTTGGGCAACACATCGGTGGGTCAAATATTTCCACATCAGCCCGCGCCTCCTGCGGTTTAGTTAGATCAGATAAAGGTATTGTTTGCGTCATGGTAGTTCAGTCTCCGTTGAAGTATTTGGGTAAAAAAACTAACTTGCTTGAATAAGATCCTGGCGAATAAATTCGCCCTGCGGGCCGCAGGTCAGGCGGCGGGGCTTGATCCGCTGGGGGTCAAAAAAGACGCCCCAAGCCTGGTTGAGCTGCTCCAGCGCCGGGCGGTTAATCGAATAATACATCCAACGGGCATCCAGGGCGTCACGTTCGACGTCGACGAGACCTGCCTCGCGCAGCACCCGCAGGTGGTGGGAAATCAGGTTCGGGGCCATTTGGAGGCCCTCCCCCAGCTCGCAATTGCACTGTACACCTTCCATCAAGAAATGGAAGATCAGCAAGCGGTTTGGCTCGGCTAACACTTTCAACCACTTTGCCATCCGGTTCAGGTCGATGGGTGGTGTAACTGGCTTGGATAAATAGTTCAACATATGTTGAATTATATTTGAAGAAGCAAAATCCGTCAAGGATAGATGTCACAGAATGCGCATGACAGTCAGCGCGACCGGCTGTTACCCCTCCCACCCCGCCGCACTGCAATCACCTCTGCTAGAATCGCCACAGCGATTTCTTCGGGTGATGGGCCGCCCAGGTCGAGTCCAATGGGAGCATAGACACGCTGGAGAGAATCGTCGGCAATACCGTCGTCCTTTAAATGGTCCAGGATGGCGCCACATTTAGCGCGACTGCCAATCATGCCGATGTATTGCACCGGCGACGCAATCACATGCCGCAGAGCAGCCTCGTCTGAGACATGATCGGTTGTTATCAACACAATATAAGAATCTGTCGTCAGGTGGACTGATGCCAACTCTGGGACATCGGCGCAGCCTGGCTCCACATCCACCACTATCACATCGAACCCGGCGGCTTCGCCCATTGCTTTGAGTGGACGTCCGATATGCCCGCCGCCGACGATGACTAATTGTGGAGGCGGCAGAAAGGGTTGGATAAAGACACTTACCTCCCCACCGCACAGCGTTCCAACTGCATCGGTGCCTTCTTCTGTCAGGCTGTAATGGCTCAGACGAGGCGTGCCCTCGTAAAGGGAAGTGCGTGCATCGGTAAGTATAGCGGCCTCCAGTTTGCCACCGCCAACTGTCCCCACTGTCAGTCCGTCCTCCAGCAGTACTATTTGCGCACCGGCTTTGGCGGGCGAGGCGCCCTTGACTTCTACAACCGTTGCTAGCACAGCAGGTTGTTTGTCTGTAATGGCTGAAGATAGAGAGAGAATAGCCTGACTCATGTTAGCTCACCTTTCTATTGAGAGGATGGACACGCGTTCTTCTTCTACACAGTGATAGGCAAAAATGTACATGCCTGCCGACCAGGCTTGATGGGGATAGCCCATCGGTCGACCCGTTCGACCGTGGCACCACTCGTTGAATTCCCATTCTTCTTCAATACCCAACCGGTTGACTTCGGCCAGCTTTTCCAGTTGTAGTCGGGACTCGTCGATGCGCCCGGCTTTGACCAGCGCAGCCACGTAGAAGCCCCCGACAAAAGGCCAGATGCCGCCATTGTGGTACTGCTCCGGCAGGTTCAGGTTATTGTTGCGGTAGTACTCTCGCCAGTCCTTGTTGCCGGGATGGATCACCGGGTGCAGTACCCGCACCGGATACGGATCGGCGATGCCCACCTGGTGCAGGTAATCCAGGATGCGTTTTTCTTGCGCCGGGTTGGCAACGCCAAACAAGATCGCCAGCAAGTTGCCGAACACATCGCAGTAATCCCCAAAATCGCGGAAAGCCACGTAGGGGAGAAAGAAGGGCCGTTTGACCAACACCGGGTCTACCTGGCTGAGCGTGTGCTTCCACTCGGTGTGACCGGGACAATCTGGCCCCCACTCAGCCTCGTTCTCCACTCCAACCCACAGCACGATACGCAACTTGTGACGCACATCGTCGGCCATGTCATCGTAGTGTTTGCCGTCCAGCCCCTGAGAGTGTGACATTTCGGCCATGGCGCGCAGGGCTGCGTACCACAAGACGTTGTCGTACAGGATGTTGAAGCGGTTGGCGAGCAGGTCAGCCCAATCGGCGGCCTCGTGCACTTCGAGCAGGCCACAGCCGTTGGAGTCCTGGTAGCGTAGCCAAAGCATGGCTTTCTCCAGCGCTGGCCACTGGGCGCGCAGGAAATTCAAATCGCCGGAGGCGCGATGCTGGAAGGCGTGGCCCTGGATAAACCACAGGTTTGAGTCCACTGAGCCAGCATTGGTGTGATCCAATCTGCCGGTGGCAACGCTCACGTTATTAGGAATAGCCCCCAACTCAGACTGCTGCCCTGCCAAGGTTTGAAGCGACACCTTGAGGCAAATTTCGTGTCCGGGTGAATGGAGCGCTCCAAGCGCAGTGATGACGCTGTCACGCGCCCAGACGTGTGGATATCCTTCTGGCGAAGCCATCAACCCGATGGGGCTACATTCTCGGGCCAAGATCGCCAAAGCTCTTTCCAAAGCTATACCGGTGATTGTTGTCATAACATCGCATCCAGGGTGGCTCGCCGGTCGCCAAACGCTGGGTCTGAAACGAGCGGCAGACATTCAATTAACTGTCGTTGTTGCTGCAGCAAGGCCGCGGCGAAAGCCATGCAGGTAGCTTCGCCGCATTGCTTACAATTGGTCTGAGGCAATAATGTCAAGATGTCTAGCCAGCGTGGGGCACGCCGGGCAGTGTTGATTGCGATCAGTTCGTCGCGCTTTTCCCAGGTGGCATTGATGGCGTCCGCCAACGCTTTAAGCAATTCCAGCCCCTCTTCGGTGTCCTTGACCTGGGTGATATAAACCTTATCCGGATACAGGGTCATGAACCCCGGTTGACGGCGAAAGGTGAGCGTCAACGTTTCAGGGTTGTAGGCGATAATGCCGGGTAGTGTAGCCAGGTAAGGGATAACGTCGGATAGCGGATGCCCAGGCTTGCCGATCACAATAATTTTTCCGGGTTCAGCCAGGCATGGCAAGGTGTTGGTAAGAACAATTGATTCCAAATAGCTCATGGCTTAAATATATTTCCTCCGATCTGGGTGATGCCCGCACCGGGCACCTCTATCATCACCTTTCAACCGCCTTCTAGCAAGTCATGCGCCTTACCTTTGAAATGCGTCTTGAGGAAAACCAGCGCTCCCTCGGCGTCGTCATCCATCAGGATGCGCATGAGTTCAATGATATCTTCATTCTCCAGTCCCAGGTTGAGAGCCTTTTTCATGTGTCACTTCCCTTGTCTGACTATTTTACGCTCAGGTTGGCTGTTGAAGCGCTTCTTGTAGCCAGCCGGTGACTTCGTCTTTGTGGGGGAAACGTCCCACGCAGACCAGCTTTTCGTTCACTATTAAGCTGGGCAGGATTACAACGGCTGTGTATTTTTCCATCTCAGAAAGCTCTTTGACTTCTATAATGGCTATCTCGATATCGGGGTGCGTTTTCCGTAGTTCATTTTGTGCGGCTGACAATGTCCGTTTGACAGCAAAGCGTTGCGGGCTTTTATAGCTGAGGATCTTGACGTCGATCATATTCACTCTCTCATCAAATTAGTCCGGTGAATGGTGGGGAGATGAACTTTTTTATCCGCCACCCATCACGGCAAAAAGCTTAACTTCATCTTCTTCTCGCAGGATATAGTCTTTCGATTGTAGATCACCGTTAACGACCACACCGGCAATAATTTCTGGTTGGATTTGCATTGCAGTCAGAGTTGCACGTACTGTGTAACCAGCCTCAACTATGATATTGGACTGGTCGTTAAATAAAGTTTTAAGCTGACCTGTAAGTCGGATCACTACAGACATGGCGTCTCCCGGATGGTAATATGGTCATCCTTCTGTTTTGGTGTTTGGATCTGGCAAGTGCACACCCTTCTTCTCGCAGTCAACACACAGATCCGTCTTGCGGTTCGTCCAATACACAAAGCCACAATTCGGGCAGCTCACTTTGCGTAGGTCAAAGTCTTTTTCTATTGGCCGGGGTCTCAGTTCTGGCGGCAAGGCGGCAAATGGATCTTGCATACAGGTGCATGACTGTGGTTTAGCTTCTGCCTGATCTGTTTAGTCTGGTTTCTCTTCCAATTCATCTGTCATGACAAACCTCCTGATTTTCTACTGATCACCCAATTGAAGGCGCATCAATCATAACCGCTTGCAACGCTGCCAGCTTTTCGGCATATTGCGCTTCGGACAATGGAGAACATTCGGCAAGCTGTCTCTGCGAAGCGGCCAGCTTGAGCGCAAAGGTGTAGCAAGTCGGCTCGCCGCATTGTTTGCAGTTGGTCTGCGGTAACAGCTTGTAAATAGCCATCGATGTCGGGCGCTGGTGGGTCTCAAAGTCTGGAGTGATTTCAGCCTGCCGCTCCCAGGTTTGGTTGACCAGAGCGATCAAGCCTTCCAGCTCTTTGACTGCCGCCTCACGATCCTCAACGTTGCTGGTAGCGATCTCATGGGCGTGGAAGGCGACGTTATGACCGCCTTTTTTCCAGGTGAGCGCCTGGGCTTCGGGAAGATAAACCGCTCCACGTAGAGTAGCGTTCATAAAGGGCAGGGCTTCGGAGATGTCCACATTCAGTCGCGCCCGCGCCGCGTGACGTTCTGCTCCAGGATTGCAGGGTGGCGTGAAGACATCCAGGTCATAGGTATCAATCAGCATAACTGCCTCCTTCAGTCTGTGTTCCGTGCCAGCACACGTACGGCTAGAGCAAATAAAACCACTGCAAACCCGGTCAGTGCAACCAGGTCTATTAAGGCAACTCCCCACGCTCCGCCGTTGAATGCGATGCGCAGCGCCTCCACCGAGTAAGTCAACGGTAACAGGCGGGCAATCACCTGCAAGGCTGGCGGCATTTCCGCCAGTGGCACGAATACTCCACACAGGAACATCATCGGGAAGCGGAAGAAGTTCGCCAGGGTTTGGGCTTCGAATACCTCCCGTACGGCTACCGAGATGAATGCTCCCATAGCAGAAAACGCCGCTGCCGAAAGCAGCAGCGCCAGAATGAGCAATAGCCAGTTCACCCCGGCCGCGCCGAAGACAGCCAGCGCTACCGCCAAAACCACGCCCGTCACGGTCAGGCCGAAGGCCATCCCGCCCAGCAATTTGCCACCCAGTAAAGCCGCCAAACTGATCGGCGCCAGCATCAACCGCTCGAGCGAGCCGATGCGCCGCTCGAAGACGATCACTATGGCTTCCATTGAGCTGGTACCGAACAGCATGGTCAAACCGAGCAAGCCGGGCACCAGCTCACCCGTCTCCCCGGGGTTGCGGATGGCGAAAGCCAACACAAAAGCAAAGGGAAATAGGATGCCCCAACTGATATTCGGTGGTTTGAAGTAGTAAGCCCGCAGATCTTTCAGTGCTATATAGAACATACCGCGCAAATTATCCGCCAGCATTACCGCCGCCTTTCCCGCCCTTGTCAACCAACATCGTCTCAGCGCTCAAGCCAGTGAGCCTAATGAATACGTCTTCTAGGCTGGGGCGCAGTGTGTTGACCGCCAGCACGCGCCGCCCATTGGTTTCTGCCAGAGAGCGCTGGACGGCGGCTTCCACACCATCGTCACATTCGAAGCGCTTCTTCTCCTGGCGACCTTCGAAATCTTCCAGAGTCAGCTCCACGATAGTCTTTTCCTGGCTTCCGGCTTTCAGATTATCCACTGTATCCAGGGCAACGATACGCCCTTTGACGATGACGGCTATCCGGTCACATAAGCGTTCGGCTTCTTCCAGATAGTGGGTGGTCAGGAAAACTGTGACCCCCTCGCTGCGCAGCCCGGCGATCATCTGTCGCAGGCTGCGGGCGCTCATTACATCCAGGCCGGTGGTAGGTTCGTCCAGGAAGATCAGCGGCGGAAGGTGGGCCAGCGCAGCGGCGATGGTCAGGGCGCGTTTCATGCCGCGTGAGAGCTTGGCAAAAGGCGTATCCCGTTTCTCACCCAGGCGGAAGCGCTCCAATAGCGCTTGCGCGCGTTCTTTTCGCTCCCGGCGCGGAACGCCGTACAACTGCATACTGAAGATCAGGTTATCGAAGGCGGTTAGCTCGTCATACAGGTTCGAGGTCTCTGGGACGACGCCGATGCGCTTCTTAATGTGCGGCAGGTCACGCGCCAGATTCAGCCCCAGCAGTGTGGCGCAGCCGGATGATGGGCGCGAAAGTCCGGTCAGCATCCGTATTGTGGTGGTCTTTCCCGCGCCATTGGGACCGAGAAAGCCGAAAACTTCCCCTGCCTGCACGCTGAAGCGTATCCCATCTACAGCAGTCAGTGGCGGACGTCCCTTTCCAACCAGATAGGTTTTCGTCAATTCTTCAACACAAATGGCATCGCTCATAACAAATAATCCTCCAGAACTCCAGGCAGAAAATTCTGCTCCGGTCGCCTCTCGGCAGCTTTGACAAAGTATTCTCGCCCGAAGAAAAGCCGCTGACGATCTTCGGGGGCGCGCAATAGCGGCGTCTCGCTCAATTGGGTGGCGTGGCAGTGAATGGCAGCCAGTTTCGTCTCCCAAACGGATGTAACATCCACACCAAAGGCAATTTCAGCATCTGCCACCGGGTGTACCTGGCGCATTCCCAACTGATTGGCTAAAGATTGTGGGACAGCTAAAGTGTACAACGCAGCGACATCCGGGGCGCGTTGAAAAGTCTCTAGCGCCCAGCCTCCAATGGCTATGTGGTCGGGGTGACCAGATAGGCCATCTGGCCCAAAGCTGAGCATCACCTGCGGATGGACCGCATCCACGACAGCTAATATCTCCACAATCAATTTTTCAGCATCTGCCTGGTCCAGAACTCCATCCCGGTAACCCAAAAACTGAGGCGGCAGAATCCCCAGCGCGGCGCAGGCGCAGTTCAGCTCGCGGCGGCGCATTTCAGGCAGCTCTTCGGGCGTGCAGAGCGGGGGATCACCGCAAGAACCGGCTTCGCCGTAAGTAGCGCTCACCATCTGCACGTCCACACCCAGGCGCGCTAAAAGCGCCAGCGTTCCACCGGGACGGAAGGTTTCATCGTCGGGATGTGCGAAGACGGCAAGCAATGCGAGCTTATCTCCAGCCATTCACTTCCTCTTTACGGAACCTGCACTGCCAGCAGGCGCATCCGCTCGGCAGCAACAATGCTGCGAACGACATCGGGCGGTACAACGACCACCGAGCCAGTCTTCAGTGCGGCCTGCTCGTCCGCCAGATTAAGTTGGCCGCTGCCTGCCATCACCAAATACATGACCCGCGTTTTCATGACACACGGCCCAACAGCCTGACCTAGCTCAAGACACAAGAGCAGCGTTACCAGACCCTCAGACTGATGGAGGACAATGGGCTGCACTTCATGCGCGGTAAACTTTTGCATGGACTCGACATCAATCACTTGAACGCTCATTAGAAATTTCTCTCCTCTTGTTTTTGTTCCGTTATGCCCATCAAGCCAAAAAAAGGACGCTCTGTGATCGCCATGTTTAGCCTGAGTATTTATTTCTGCAACCAGGCAGGTAGCTTTGGGCTATTTTGTTCCCAATGCCGCAATGGCCGTCTCCAGTTCTTCCAGCTTGAATGGGCCGCCTTCGATCATCGGGTAATCCTGCCGCCAGACAATCTGATCCTGGGCATCCAACAATACCAGGCATGGGGCACGAAAGACTCCATATTTCATTTCCAGATCTTTGCGCTGCTCCATGGTGATGCGCATCACAGGGATCCCACCCTGCCGCTCGACCGGCCAGTTCGCTATCTGTTGTTCAGCGCGCTGGGTCAGCTCGACCATGCACTCGCAAGGCTTGTCCACGCTAAAGAACAGTATTACGGGTTTGTCGTTCATACTGGACTGCTGACCGGCAAACGCCAGGAGAAATGGCATGTATTTGATCCCCAGCACGATCAGGATCAACCCGATCAAACCCAACCCGAGAGCTTTGCGTTTCTGGGCGTCCATTCCAGTAGTCTCAGGCGATCCACAAGAAATAGAACCCAACTGCCAGCACGATTACGCCGCTGGCTTTTTCGATCACCGGCAACCAGCGCCCCATGGACTGCATGCCCTTCAATGCGCCGGTGAACGTCCCAGCCAACACGACCGGCACGCCGCGCCCCAGAGCATAAACAAACAATAATGTCGCGCCGTAGACCAACGCGCCTTTCGTCATCACGTAGGTCAGGATCGCAGCTAGCACCGGCGTGGCGCACTGCGATGCCACCAGTCCGGAGACCAACCCTAACGCTAACGCTCCTGGGAGGCCTTTCAAGCCAATACGTTCCCGTAAGCCACCGAAGAACATCGGCAGGTCGAAATGGAAGACGCCCAGCATTTGCAGGCCGATCATGAAGCAGATGGCTGCCACCAGGTAGTACCACCAACGCGAGCCGCTCCCCAGCCAGGCGCCAACTAGAGCCGCGACAATCCCCAACAGCATGAAGGTGATTGCCAATCCCAGCGCGAATGCGGACGACAACACAAACGCTCGCCTTCGAGACAGGTCATGCGATCCGCCGACAAATCCGACTATGAGCGGGATGGTTGCCAGATTGCACGGTCCCAGGCTGGTGATTACCCCGCCCAGGAAAACGATCAGGTAACCCAATAGAGAGATGTTTTGAATCGAACTCCAATCGAAGGACATGGCTACTGTGCTCCGGCCAGAGAAGTCAATCGCTGGCGCAACTCAGCGGTTTCCATCACGCCAACAGACGTTTGCGACTGCCCATATCGATCAAAGAAGATGAGCGTCGGGATATATTGAAGCCCGACCTTTTGAAGCAGCGGTTCATTCTTGGGATCATAGACGTTGATGTCAACCAGATCCACAGAACTGGCAAATTCTGGGAATACTTGCCCAACCGTATCGATCATGATGAGGCACTGCTGGCAATTATTCGAGTGGAAAAATGCCAGTGCAGGCTTCCCGGCGCGCACAGCACGTTCCAGTTGCGCCTCAGGCAGTACACTGGTACTGGAAGGCGCTTCAGGTTGTGATCGATCTTTGAACGCCAGAACGACCAGAACCAGCAGAACAACACCGCCGAGGATCAGGAACTGCGGCAAATGCGAGGGTTTACGACGAATTTTCTTTGGCATATAGATTTTTCTCAGATATTGACAGGACATCTTTCTCATTTATCTCATTTAGAGCTTGTAGAGCGGGTTTCAAATTCAGCAACAGGATTAGGGTCATAATTGTCGCGGACGTCAGGCACCACATACATACTGCTTTGATCACGAATGGCTCCAGGTAGGTCAGGTAGAGCGAGAACAGCGTCCCACCAAATGCCATTCCGAAGATCGCCAATGCAGCCAGATTCGACCATCGATTACGACGTATATACTTGAGTACCCAGGCTGTCAGGATGGCAAAATAGCCCACCAGACCCAGCAAGCCTACCGGGAGCACGCCGAATAAATAAGCGTACGAGCTGGTTTGGACCGTATTACAATCGCCCACCGGGCCGCACACCGCCGGTACTGCTTGTGTCTCAACGTAGGTCAGGTAGCCAGCTACCCCCAGGCCAACTAAGATTAATACAAGGGTGGCCCAATCGATCCACGATGAATACCCCACTGGCGTTCGAGTTCGGAAGTGTTTTATGAAAACAAACCCACTATAGCTCAAAGCGACAAGCATGCCTGCCATGAGAACGACCGCCAGGGTAAATCCATTAGGCCTGACGGGTGCAACGGGTGCTGAGGGTAGGGCTGTGGTAGTTGCAGGGACTTTCTCAGTGATGGACATCACTGGTTTGGGCGTGGTTTGCGTTGTATTGGTACATGGAGCGGAGGGAGGACATATTTCCTCCTTGGCAGCCTGGGGCGGCAATAGCGGCGCCAGGGCTGGTGAGTTTGGGTAATCCACACCTCCGGCTGCCAGGTATTGCTCAATCAATCCCGGTAGTTCGGCGGGAATCTGGTCAGAGCCCACCAGCACGTGCTCACCAATGATCAAAAAAGGCACACCTACGTCTTCCTTGGAGATGCCCATGCTTTCAGCCAGCTCATAAAGCGCCACCACCTCTTGTCCGCCGACCAGCTCGATCAGTTGTAGTTGAAACTGCTCACCATATTTTGCCTGGATCGGCGGGAGCACATTGTCCAGAACTTCGTGACAGTGCGGGCAGCCAGCCATCCAAAACATGACTGCCCGGGCGACAGGGTGTTCTGGCGTCGCTTCAGCAGGGACTTGCAGGCGCTGCGCAACCTGGATTGTCATGGTTGCAGACGCTAGCGGTGCTGTCAATTCGCATTCGCTGCATTGGGCTTCTCCCAGCGGTTTTGACATAACCTCCGGCAAGGCACCCAACCATTCTTCCAAACCAGGGATCGCTGGCCAATCCACCCCGCCCTTTTTTAGATAATCTTCAACCAGCCCAGGAAGTTTTTCGGCAATGTTTGTACCTTGTAGCACAGATTTGTCAATGATAAGCATTGGCAGGTCAGGTTGAGTGATCTCCAAGTGTTGCAGGGTCGCCTGGTATAGCGCATCTCCATTTGGTTGGTTGGTGTCGACATATAAGACCTGCAATTGCTGTCCGAAAGTCTCAATAACGGGCGGTAAATCCTGTTCAACTACCTGGCGATAAAAATCACAATCTGGCGTCCAGAACAGCACGGCGCGAATATACACTCCGGCTTCAGTCAAGGTGCTTTGAGAACTTGAAAATTGTTGGATTGGAGCATTTCCAACTGAGTGCTCTTGTGGGGTAGTAGTGAAAGCCATTGTGGTCAGGATAAGAACAGACACCCATCCTGCCAATTGCGAGAATCTCCAATGCATTTTCAAGTTCCTTTCACGGTTTTAGACATTCAGCTCTTTCACCGATCGTATCCAGTGCATGGAATACAGACATCAACATATAACAAGTCAATTTGCATAAGCCTCCAACAGCATAACGATTTTGCGCTCTAATTCAGCGCATCTGCCAACCAGGTGGTCACTTCGGCCGGATTGGGGATGCGTCCGGCGCAGACCAATTTTTCGTTGATCACCAGACCAGGAGTGGAAAGGATGTTGTATTCCATGATCTGTTTGTAATCGGTGACTTTAAAAAATTCGGCCTGCAAGCTCATCATCTCCGCAGCCTGGCGGGCAATGGCTTCTACTCGTTTGCAATTCGAACAACCGGAACCCAAAATCTTGATGGTAAGCATAGTTTTCTCTCCTTGTTTGTTTTGTTGTCTTATCTAAGTTCTATTGCGTTGCCACAACAAGCCTCGACGCATACGCCGCAACCATTACAGCGATCATAGTCAAAGACGATCCGGCCGCCAAGTGGTCGTGTGGTGTCTGGGATGTAGGCAATTGCGTTCTCGGGACAGGCTGGAATGGCTTTACAAACCTGCTCTTGGGCAGGACATTTGCGCTCATTCAACACGGGTTTCATCGCATTTTTTCTCCGTGAAGTTTGTGTCCGGAAATATATTCAATTGTTCGAATATATTTTACCTGACGGAAGAGATAGAGTCAATTGTGATATTTGTCACGGTATTGTAGTAACAGCCAGCGCGGCAAACTCTTCCCCCAATGGGAAGTTGAGGTTTTCGGCGCTGTCTCTAAAATTGATCTTGACCATCTCCAGGGTAGCGTCGCGCTCGCGGATGAGCGGGTGCTGGCGGACCTGGTTCTTCAGCGCATTGAAGGCGTCAATCTCGCTGCGCTGCAGGGCTTCGCCGCGCTGTTGGCGGCCCAAGAGTTCTTTATACACAGCGAGCAGTCGGTTATCCAGATCAGCGGCTTCGGGGTCTGCGGCGCAGTCAGCCTGTGCCTTCAGATAGGCTTGCACAGATGGACTGGCGCGCAGAGTTTCACCCAGGGCGCATGCGGAATTTTGTAATTCTTCGGTCAACATGATTTTCTCTCCTGTCTCGTGGTATTACCCGCCACAGCCACACCCGCTGCGTTTTGCGTTTGCAGCAAACGGAACACCGGCCGCCTTACTGATGATCGTGTCCACCTCAGCAAACATCCGGCAGACTGCCGCTTCAGCCAGGTGATAGTCCTGAAAAACTGGCAGCGCTTCTAATTCCGTTTCCAGCCGGGCCAGCGCAACTTCATGCTCGCTGACCTCTCCCGCGGGCCAACGCAAGGCGTTTTTGTGACTGCGTATTTCCGCCGATATTTTTTGTGCGGTAGGGTTGCTGTACAGCACATTAAGCGCCTTCAAAAAGGCAGTGTATTCGGGTGTATGAAGCAGTAAATCACCCAATTCGCGCGCTGCATGGTCAGCGCTCGTCTTTAATTCTGAATTTGTGACAATCGGTGTTTGAAGGGTCATAATCCTCTCCATTTGATCAATCGGTTTGACGGGTAGAATCCAGAAATAGAAACTGACTTTCGGCCGGGAGGAAGATATTGGCTTCGACCTCCAGACTTTTCAAAACCGCCGCCGGGATGATGCAACTGTTGCGGCAGACGTGTTCACTTGCCAGACGGTACACTTCCGTCTCCAGGAGCGAAGCGCTCATTTCGTGGGCAATGTCCAGCGTTTTGAGCACTTTGGCCAGTTTCTGGATTTGTTCGCAGGTAGTAACGAACTCGATGGTGACGTGTGTCATGTCGCTGCGGCGCGCCTCGATAGTGGTCTCCTGGTTGCATTGTCCGGCTTTGACCCAGATCATACTCATAAGGCTCTCCTTAGACTTGCAGCAAGCGATTAAATTTCAAAAGCGCCTGAACGTTTGGCGGGCACAACCCATATTCTTGCAAGCGGGCGTACAAAAGTTGTAGCATCCTTTGGCTCACTTTGAGAAAAGTCCCGCTATCTCCCAACCTTGGCAGATCCAAAGCGACCACCGACGCCGACTCCAAGGCCTGGGCAGATACTCCCAAACGGTCTGGACGCATCCAGGCAGCCCACCCGAAAGGCTCGCCGGGCAATGTCAACTGGGTGGTGATTTCCCCGTTACATTGCCCTGTTTTGGTGCTCATGCTGAGATGTAAAGCAACTTGTCCCTGGCGTAACAGGAACAGCCGTTCATCTCGGCCATCGGCCGAAAAGATAGTTTGAGCTGGGGCATACTCAAAAATACGTCCACAATTCGCCAGCATTCTTAACTCGGCTTCACTCAATACGGTCGCCAGTGGGCTGGCCCGCAATATCTGAATGACTTTACCGCTCATATCACCCTTGCCCATCTCATCCGACGAGAATATAGTTTGCGCTTTTTCATCATCCACGCGGCAGCTTGGGGCGGGCAGGACGCTCAGATGAGAATAAATCAGACACCATCTTTTCCAATTCTGCCAGTCTGATGTCGTTCAGTTGATAAAAGACATTCCAGCCCTGCCGCTTGGCAATCACTAGGCCGGCATCGCGCAGGGCAGCCAGTTGTTGCGAGATATATGCCTGTCTCTTCCCAGTCATCATGACCAACTCGCAAACGCAGACCGGGCCGCGCCCCAGGATTTCAAGAATATGTAACCGTTCAGGATGACCCAGCGCCTGAAAGAGGGCCGCATGCTGTTGGCTGGTATTCATGGGACACCTACCTTTTCCATCCAGATAATTCATCCGGTCGGCGCAGGCCACAGTTTGCGCTGCGCCGAGACGATTTTCTCTTGCGCAGCCCGCGCTGCCTCGAAGAACAATTGCGCCAGGGCTGCTTCGTCCACTGTTTGCATGGGCGTCAGAGCCTTGATTTGCTCGAAAGTCAGGTCTGTTCTCAAGGCCAGCGCCGCAGTGCCCATCATGACCTGGGCGGCCATCCGTCGAGATTGCGCTTCGGAAAAACCAGCTTCGACTCCAGCGCGGGTCATGCCCTCCAGGGCGGGTAACACACTGCGCATGGCCGCTCCCGTCAGCCCCACGCACCAGTTCATCTGTTCGTCGTCTACTACCACGCTCTCGCCCAGCGCCGCCAGGATAGCTTCGACCAGTTCCCGCGTTTCCGGCGTCATCGAACTGCCATACGCCACCGGGTTTATCCCCTTACCGATGAGCGACGGGGCATTCGGCATGATGCGCGCCACGGGCGTACCAGGGCGCAGCAAAGTTTCTGTGTTTGCCAGCGGAACTGCAGCAGCAAATGAAATCACCAAACGGCACGGGCAAACCCAGTTGGCGAATGTGTGGATGACATCAGACACAGACTTGGGAGAAACGGCGATCAAGATGGCGTCTGCCGCGCAGACTGCCTCGTCAGCCATAATCACAGATCGTACTCCGAATTTTTCCGCCGCAGTGCTGGCCCGGCTTGGGTCACTGTCGCAGGCAACCAGGTGTTCAGCCGGCACGCCGGCGGCTCGCAAGCGCTCAAGCAGGATTTGGCCGATATTTCCGGCCCCAATCACAGCTAGGTTTTTTTCGCTCAGGTTCATTCGTTTTACTCCTTTCTGGTAGGGATCTACTCAGTTTTTGCTCGTTCCAGTCAGTTCCAGGCAGGCGACTATCCCCTGCCCGCAGTTCTCGCACTCGAATTGGATGGTGGTGTGCTGGATTTTATAGCCCTGTTCCAGCGTTTCTTTAAGCGCAGACATGATCTCGGCGGTCTGGCTGATGGCCTGGTCGTCAACCGTGACATGGGCGCTGAGGGCGATGTAACCGGGGGCGACTGTCCAGACGTGCAGGTCATGGATTTCGCTCACACCAGGCACTTTATGCATAGAGTCAGCAATCGCTGTGGCGGTCATGCCCGCAGGCATACCTTCGGCTAGAATATGGACGGATTCTTTCAGAACGCGCCCGGAACTGAACAGGATCAACAGGCCAATCAACACGCTGACCAGCGGATCGAGCCAGGTCCAGTTAACGAATAGCAGAATTATGCCAACGGCAATCACGCCGACCGAAGCCAACGCGTCGCCCAACACGTGCAGGAAGGCCGCGCGGGTGTTCAGGTCATCATGGTCGTGTCCGCTTAAGGTGAAGGCCACAACCAGATTAACCACCAGACCAATGACAGCAATGACCAGCATCGGGCCGGCTAGCACGGGTTCGGGGTTTTGAAAGCGATTCCAGGCTTCGCGCAGAATCTCGAAGGCAATCAGGAACAGCGTCGCACCGTTGGTGAGGGCAGCCAGTACCTGCATTCGGTGAAAACCATACGTGTGATTGTCGTCCGCAGGCAGTTTGGCGGCGCGGATCGCCAGGTAACTCAACCCAAGGGCGAAGGCATCCATAAAGACGTGCGCCGAATCAGAGAGCAGCGCCAGGCTGCCCGTCCAGAATCCGCCGATGAACTCGACCAGGAAAATCAAGCCGGTCAGGGCGAGGGCAAGGATAAAACGGTTTTCTTTAATTCCGGCCGTGTGATTGTGAGACATCAATTCCTCAATTGGGCAAAGGTGCACACTTTGGTCAGGAGATGGACGCACAGTATCCCGGCTGGACATCGGCGACATGCCGACATCCAGCCGGATTAGATGGTCAGGCTTGAGATGCGTTGAGTTTCTCGAACGCAGCGGTAACCTTCTGCATGGCCTCTTCGGTCGGCATATTACGCAGGTCGAGGGCGATGATCTGCTTATCAAAATCCGCGCCCACCGCGGCCAGAGCGTCCTTATACATCTTGCGCTGCATCTTGGGGTCGCATCCGCCGACGATATAAGTTACGCCGGGTTTGGCAAGGTCCTGCCAAAAACGGTCGCCGTCGTCCACGCACAACTGGGGGTGTACGATGGTGTATTCCACTTCCAGCTCATTGCGGACATAATTGAGCAGGCTCCAGACGTTCAGTTGGGTGAAGCCTGGGCAGTCGCCCCGGCACATGCATTGTACAAATCTAGGCAGGTTTTCTTCAGACATAGGGAACTCCTTGAAAGGGTAAATTATGCGGCTGGTGGATATTGCCGGCGCAGTTCTTTGAAGATAAGTTTGATCCCCTTGCGGTCCGGGAACGAAATCGCGCCTACCGGACACTGGAACCGGCAGCTCTCGCAATACACTTCACAGTGGTAGGGGTTGGCGACGACAACTTTATCCGAGTCATCCCTGTATGCGTACGTGCCGTGCTTACAAGCCTTCACGCACAGACCACAATCGCTGCAAAGTTCGTCATCAATGATCGGGAACCAGGGAATCAGTTTGCGTGGTATGCCCAGGAAATCTTTGAGGTCTTCAGTATTTGCCATTTTTTGATCCTTTCTGTTTGATTGAGATGATAGAAACCGGTCAGGCAACCACATTCCCTGGGGGTGAGCGTTTTCTGCCGGGGCCATGTCCACATGGATGCCCACAGCACATGGTTTTCATTTTACGATAGCGACGACACATGCTCCATCTCTCCTTCGCGCCGGGAAACCCTATTCCGGCGTAGCCTTCTCAACCAGTCTTTTCGATCACCAACTCGCCTTTCGGTGTCAGGCCGTTGATGACGGTGTTGGTTACCGTGCCCCATTTGATGCACAAGTCGTGCAGTTCGGCCAGTTTTTCGGACGGTTCGGGGCTTTTCAAGATCAGTTTGTAGCGGATATCGACCAGAGCGGGCGGTTCGTCACGGCGCACAGCTTCGAATTCCATCCGAGCCTCTTCGAGGTGCAGGTGCATCTTCTCGCCGATTGCGTTGACGTTGGTCAGGATGCAGGCGCCCAGCGCGGCCAGTAGAGTCTCAGCAGCGTTGAAACCCGCCTCCCCCGCTCCCTTCTTGACATTGAGCATGAGGAGGTGGCCGCGCGTCTCGGCTATGGCGTGATATTCATCCTGAATGGTGACATTGACGTGATAGTTCAGCATGATTTTGCTCCTTGTCCCAAGAGGCGAACAGTCTTTTCAGGGGGGTAAACCAAACCTCTGGCTGGAGGGTGAGAGGGATTTCACCTGAATCCAGAACCGATTTCATTTGGCGGTATCCGTCATCCAGCAGAGATTGAGTCCGGCTGAAATCCCAGGCTGGCACGGGCGCACCGGTCTTCAAATTGACAAGATGGACAGGCACGCCTTTTGCCCGCGCCAGTTCTCGTTCCAGGTAAATTTGACGCGCTTCGACGATGTTTAAGAATTTTGCCCAGAAGGGACCAAATCCATGCGCGTTCGGGTCGATTTCGTCCGGGTTGGAAAGACCCAGACCAATCACCTCGGTTGCGCCGTGAGAGATGGCTGGCTCGATTGGCAGGTTGCTGACCACACCGCCATCCATCAGGAAACGACCGTTCGATTCAATGGGATGCACCCAAGGCGGCAGGGCTGTGGAAGCCAGCAATCCTTCCAGCACCGATTCTCGCGGGTCGCTTCCGTAGTAGATGGTCTGATGGCTGTTCAAATCGGCGCTGACCAGCACGATAGGAAGGTAAGGTAAATCGCCGAAGCACAAATCTGGCGCTAGTCCCTGTGAGATAAAGAAGTGCTTGATGCGTTGATACGGAACAGCGTGGACACGGTTAAAGAACACCCGTAGAGTCAACCAGGCGATATTGGCGGGGAACAGTTCGGTTTTGGCAGCCGCGAACCAGGCGGCCTCCAATTTATCCAGAGCCTGCAAGGTGAAGCCGTGCATCGCCAGGAAAACAGCATTGACCGCGCCAATGGAGGTGCCTGTGAGCAGGTCGGGCCGGATCCCAGCTTCCAGCAGGGCGCGCAATGCGCCGGCCTGGAGCGCACCGCGCGCGCCACCGCCGCCCAGAGCAAAAGCCAGTTTCTGTTTCTTCATGTTCTATGCATCAACATTCTCGATGACACTGAGGATCGGCACGTTAATCGCCTGCGCCCTTTTCCAGGTGGCTGCGCAACGCTTTACGGCGCACGGCCTTCACCTGAGCCCAGACCACCTCTTTCAAAAAGCGTAGAGCCGCCGCTCCATCCCCATCGGCCAGGAGCACCTGTAACTCGGTCTGCTGTTGTTCATCCAGTATCACGCTCACTTTGGGCATCTTGCCTCCTGATTAGGGGCAGGTCTTAGACCAGCCTACTATCTAACTATCCGCAGCGAATGCGCAATGTTGCTTCAACTTTTTTGGCAATCACATCCCGCACAAAGCGGTAGATCGCTTCGATATCGCCCAGCCGAGCCAGGTTCCATTACCTGCCGGAGACCATTCATATTGTCGTTTTATTCATATCTTTCCCATTTCAGGCGTCGGCGTGCCTGTGCAAAGTATGCCTCTCGGCGCAATTAAAGTTTGTTTTCGCTCACCAGAGTGAGGCCGTTGCGGCGGATCAAATCGCGCACCTCCGGCAGGAAGGCCTGGATGTCTTCTTGCTCGGTCGATGTGACCTCGAAAGACATGAATGAGGGTGTTTTCTCCAAGGCGCCTTTCACCGTTGGAACTTCCAGGCGCAGGTTGACGAAGTCGTCCGGTCGCTCTTTGATCAACTCTTCCATCTGAACCAGGAAGCGTTTTTCGCCAAATTCGCCCGCCACTTCAAAGCGCACGCGCGTGGTCAATTTGGCTACCACGTCTTCAGCAGCAGCGCGCGCTTTGAGCGCATCCTGCTTGGCCATCTTCTCTTTGGCTTCCTGGCGTACGATCTTGAAAATCTTATTCTCGCGCTCCAACTTCCAGATCAGGTCGCGGTCGGGGAAGCTGATGGCTTCCACCGGGCAGACTGTGCCGCAGGTGCTGCAACCGACCATACAGCTCATCGCGTTGACCGGTACGGCTTTGTTGTCCTGCATTTCATACACGCCGCGTCCGCAGGTGGTATAGCACAGCGTACAACCGATACAGGTCTCCGCGTCTACAGTTGGGAACCAGGGAATGTCTTTGCGGGGGATCCCATGCCACGTTTCATCTTTTGCCATTTCAAGCCTCTTTCTGTTAGTGCAATTTCTCGACGTGATCTTTCAGGCTGCCCGCCAGGTAAGCCTGTACGGCTTCGTCAATGTTGGCCACATCCGTCACTACCGGGCGTATATTGGCTTGTTTCATGCTTTCATACGCGCCGGCGCCCATGCCACGCGCCAGCAACACTTCGCAATCGGCGATGGCAGCCGCCATGCTGGCGTGACGGTTCTGGGCAGCCGGGTCGAAGCCGTGCCCGCGTGGGTCTTCCCCGTGCGATTCTTCGTGGGGTTCCCCGGCAAACTGGGTATGGCCCATCTTGTCACGTTTTTCGCGTGAGACGATTTTCCCATCTTCAACGGTCACGACCACGTAAAACGGGGCGCGGCCAAAGTGTTGGCTGATGGTCACGCCATCTTCAGAAACCGCAGCGATTTTCATGTTTTGTCTCCTTTGATTTAGATTTTCTCGGCGCACGGCTGGCAGACAATCTTGCCGTGCTTGACGCGCGCATAGCGTTCGACGGTCACTTCGCCGCATTCGGCGCAGATGATCGTATCGAAGGCGTGCGGCGCCATCGGCGGCAGTTTCATCTCCTTGACCGGCTCCACCTTGAATAACACCTCGGTCTTTTCGCTCAGCACCTGGTCAATCAACGGCTCGACCAGTTTTTCGTCTACCTGCGAAGCGGGCACGCCGTTTCTGCGGAACTTGATAAATTCCGATTCCTGGCTGCGCCGCATGGCTTCGGGCGTGACGACCACGCGCACACTGCGCCCGCTCTTGTTATCGATCAGCGTCAAGGCGAACTTGCCGTAACCCAAGCTGCGGATGTTGCCTTTGCCGAAGGTGCAACCGGTCACGACCTGCACACCATCCGCAAAGCAAGTGGAGCAGTGATTGCGGTCAATCTCGACCAGGGCGGTCAACTGTCCATCCGGCGCGTGCTGTACACCGAGAGTCTGCATGGCAGCTTCGGCAGCGCGCAGTCCGAGTGGCATGGCTGGGCATTTATGCCCGTGCAGTGCCAGACCAACTTTGTAAACTTCATCGTTGCGATTCATTGTAATAAATCTCCTTGTGGTTTTCTTCCCCCTGTGGGGGATGGTTGGGATGATGGGATTCAGCGCTCAATCAGAGCAGTCTTTTCATAGCCAGAGCATGGGATGCACACCGGCTGGCCGTCTTTCATGCGCACGTAGCGGTCAAAGACATACTCGCCGCATACACTGCACTTGGTCTTGTTGAACGAGCCTTTGACGGGCTTGTAGGTGAAATCCGGTTTGACTTCCACTTTGAAGATGGCTTCGTCGGGTTGGTCATAAACCCATTGGATGACCTCACGTCGCACCTCCAGCGGAATTTGGGAAGGCTCGACACCCTTCTTGCGGTAGACAAAGAACTCAAACTTACCCATCGCGTCGATGAAATCGGGCAGGAGCGAGTAACGCACCGCGCCCTTTTTGGGATGATAGAAGGTTGCCGCCAGTTTGCCGTAGAAGGTCTTGGCGATCATGACCTTGCCATAGGTGGCGCCGGTGGCGATTTGCATTCCGTCCATCATGCAGGTTTGCGGGTGGCCCTCGCCCAGTTCGGGAAAGATGAAGAAACCGTGGTCGGCTTCCTTCTCGACACCCAGGTATTCGAGCGCCAGTTTGCCCATGCGGTAGCCAAGCGGCATGAAGGGGCATTCGTGGGCGTGAAATTCGAAGGCCCATTCGGGGGGGATGTGTTGCGTAGTCATTTTAAAATCTCCTTTAGATATTAGCCTCTCCCAGCGGAAGAGGATTTGAGAGTAAGGGCTACATCAAAACCAAGATTGTGCCCAAGCGACCGTTTAAGATACATTCTTTATCCCAGGAGCTTGATCAAGAGTTGCGCTGCAAAGGCCCACATGATCAGCCCCAGGCCGGCTTTGATCATTTTGACTTTGATCTTCATGCTGACCCTTGCCCCAAGGTTTCCACCTATAAGAACGGCAATGCCTGTCACCAAGATCAAAGGAAGATCGAAAGGGTGAGAGGTCAGATGACCTAATATTCCGGCCAGAGCTGAAAAGGAAATAATCAAATGCGACGATCCTGCGGCGATTTTTGTGGGGCTTTTTAAGACGTAGACCATAAAAGGTACCACGAAAACACCACCACCAATTCCCAGCAGACCAGAAAGGAACCCCACAGCAAGGCCAAAAAGTGCTATAAGCACATACTTGGCAGGGGACAATACTGGCATCTTTTCCTCGACCTTTTCCTTTTCCCAATAGGAGTAGATCATCCTTGCGCCCAAAACCAGCAGGACAACCACGTACACCCACAACAAAACCGTCGTATCAAAAAATTTGGACAGAGCGCCTCCCGAAAAGGCGCCGATGATAATACCCGGCGCAAAGATGAAGGAGGTCTTGTAGTCGATCATCTTCTTGCGATAAAAAATATAGCCTGCCGATAATGAAGTGATGAGGTTCAATACCAGCGAGGTGGAAGTGGAAAGCAGAATCGCATATCCAAGCGTGATCAACAGCGGCGAATACACCGATCCCCCGCCCTGACCAAACATCGAAAAGATCAAAGCGATCAGAAAGGCAAAAATGACCGCAGCGATTAGAGTGGAGCTAATAGCCATAATTGTTGATCCTCCTCAACATACTCCCAAAGATATGAATAGCGCTGATCATAGAAATAGCAATGCTCATACTGCGCTCCCTGCGCGCAAGGCCGCCTCGATTTTTTTCGCGCCGCGATGACCAATCATCACGACCTGCTCATCGATGACCAGAACGGGGACACTCATCACGCCGTAGGACATGATTTTCTCCACATCGGTGACGTATTCCACACGGGCATCCAATTTCAGCTGCGCTACCAGCCTTTCCACATCTGATAACATGCTCCGGCAGGCAGCGCAACCTGCGCCAAGTACTTTAATGTCCATTTCACAGCACCAGGTTGAACAGGTAGCCAATGATAATGATAGCAAGCGCCACCACGCCGATAAATATGGCAATCAACTGCGGTTTGAGCACGCGGCGCAGGATAACCATCTCCGGCAGACTCAGGGCAACCACCGACATCATGAACGCCAGTACCGTACCGAGTGCAGCGCCTTTTTCCATCAGTGCATGCACAATCGGGATGACGCCGGCTGCATTGGAGTAAAGTGGCACACCGATGATCACAGCCGCTGGGACGGACCACCATGCGTCTTTGCCCATAATCCCCACCAACGCGCTTTCGGGCACGTAACCGTGAATCACGGCCCCGATGGCAATGCCGACGATAACATAGAGCCAGACTTTGCCAACGATTTCCTTGGTACTGGCCCAGGCGATTTCAAAGCGCTGCGCCCAGGTGGGCTTGTCGGGTAGCAATCCGCCCTTGCCGACCTTGATTTGCCAGACGAAGTCCTCAACATATCTTTCCAGTTTCAAGCGCCCAATCACCACGCCACCGATCACGGCTATCGTCACGCCAGCGAGCATGTACAGGCCGGCCACCTTCCAGCTGAACATTCCGAACAACATCGCCAGCGCCACCTCGTTGACCACCGGCGCAGAAATCAGGAACGAGAACGTCACGCCCAGCGGAATGCCCGATTCCACAAAACCAATAAAGAGCGGAACCGCCGAACACGAGCAAAATGGGGTGATAATGCCCAGCGCGGCTGCCAGTACGTTGCCCACACCCTCACGTTTGCCACCCAGCCATGCACGCGTCTTTTCAGCACTGAAGAAAGAGCGCAGCAGGGTGATCATGAAAATCATGCCGCCCAGGAGCAGAATGATTTTGGGGACATCGTAGAAAAAGAACGCTAGCGACGAGCCGAGATGGGATGCAGGTGATAGCCCCAACAAGCCATAGGAAAGCCAGTTGGCAAATGGCTGGATGACGTTATAAGCCGCCAGCCAGAGGATTGCCGCCAGCCCAACCATCAAGAAGGCTTTCAGGTCTTGCTTCCGGGCAGGTGATGTTGCGGGTTGAGAAGAAATAGTTTGTTGCATGGCTTCAGATACCTCTATCCATGAAAAATATGGGTTCGCGTAATTTTTCTTCTGGTAAGAATTGTTCGATGGCATCCAGAGCGTGGGCGGCGTACATCGAACCCGGCCCTCCGCCCATCAGCAACCCCACACCAACTGCTTCCAACAGCTCTGGACGGGTTGCGCCAGCTCCCACGGCATCGTGGACGTGGTAGGCAATGCAGCCTTCACAGCCCACAACGATGCTGATTGCCAGGGCCATCATTTCTTTGACCTTGCGGCTCAATATCCCATCTTCCAAGGCCTTTTTATGCAGCCGGACGAAGCCGGTCATCGGACCAGGGATTTCAGTCCCAAGCTGTGCTAGGCGCTCTTCGAGAGATCGATGCAGTTCAACGTAATCGGTGTTCATTGGTTCCTTCACTTCGCGTTATATTCAGAAACTTGAATGTAATCTTGCTAAAAAAACCCCTGCCAAAACAGGGGATACCATAGCCGATTGATCAGGCCACGATTTCAATCTGCGGCTCGACCAGCACCTCAGATTTTACAGAATTGGCTACCAGGCTGTATTTCTGCGCCGACAGGAGCGCCTTGCGGGCGCGGGCTTCGACGACCTTGGGGTCTTCATCGCCGGCAGCGATGCGGATAAGCGGAAACAGGCGCAGGTGTGTAAAAATCTCCGTGCGATCCAACTCAATCAGTTTGGTGCCCTCGGCCCGGCAGTCGTAAGAAATCAGGTTGAGTTTATAGCGCTCCGTAGCCCAGATGAACATCATCATGATGCAGGTATTGGCTGCGGCTACAAAGGCGTCCTCGGGAGTGAGCACACCGGGGTGGCCCTGCGCATCGGGCGGGGCAGAGAAATCCATCTCCGGCCCATTACCCATGGCGATGTGGCCCCAGTGTTCGTTTTTCCAGGCAACGGTGGTGTGGTAAGTGGCGGTGCGGCTCATGCGGGTACCTCCTGCTCCTTGCAAAAGGCTTGGTATTCGCGCAGCAATGCTGCGGTGTAGACCTCTTCATCGCTATCCGGGATGGGGTTGTAAATTCTGACGGTTTCGAGCAGTTCTCGCTCAGTGCCGTTAGATGGCATTTTGCCATCTGCGCGCAGTTTGGCGAAGATGAGCGGTAGAGCCACAAACGTGACTTTGTGGCCGTCAACCTGGATCTCCTGGACAGGAATGCCGGATCCGCAGGAACAGGTGGCCAGTTTGGATTCCTGAGGTTCTGCAACCGGCTCTAATTCGATAAATTCGCCGGCGCGGCGGTTCCAGCGTTTGTCCAGCAACTCATCCACATGGTCTGCTATCCGGTCGGCGGTCAGGTCAACGGCCTGCAGCCCAGCCTGGTTCAACCGGCGGAGGCCCTGGGGCTTTTCCAGGCTGTTTTCCGCCACCAAGTCGCTGACCACCAAGCTGGCGGCCGGTTTACCGGAATATAGTTCGGTGGCGCGTGCTGCACAGCGCAGCTCGCAGCCATCCACTGCAATTGTCGGGTAGAACTTCGCGAATGCCCGGTCGCCCTCGCCGCCCGCCAGGAAAAGCGGCAGGCAGATCGTCACGGTGTCGTTAGGGCGTAGATTTTCCAACACTTTCAGCGCCGCCAGACGCGTCACAGTGCCTTCGGCCAGCTCTTCACCGGAGCAGGCCACAATACCCACTTTCTTCTTCGGCAGATCAACCATTCTGACCTCCTGCGATGAGCTGGTCAACTATTTCAGCCGCTTCCTCCGCCAGGGCACGCGCCAGTTGTACGCCACCTTCGTTGAGTTCGGAGATACTTTGGGGCTTGAACTGGCGGTAACGCCGGTACACATCCAGCACAGCGAAGTCCTGGGCTACCGTGCCGCCGCTCTCCTGCACCATTTTCGTAGCACAGGCTAGCTTGCAGCCGTCAATGGTGATGGCCGGATTGGCAGCGACTGCGTTCCGGGCAGCTTCATCGCCCAAGACCAGCAGGGATAGGGGCACCAGTTGGGCGTTTCCCGGGCGCAGGTCTTCGGTCAGATCGTAAGCAGCCTCCCGGCTGACCGTGCCATAGGTTTTACCGATGCCGCTGCATGGCACAATCACGACCTTTTGACCGTTGCCGCTTTGAATCATTGCGCTCATAGTTTTTTAGCCTCCTCTTCTGCTTCTATCTTCATGTGGGCAAAATACGCCTGGGGATCGAGCAAACGGGCGCGGTCGGCGGCCCAATCTTCGGACTCGATCACCGCCAGCCAGCCCTCCCCGAAGGGATCTTGATTGATGGCCTCGGGAGCTTCCACCATCGCCGGGTTGATTTCCACGACGTTCCCAGTCACTGGCGACGTAAAAGCGATATTCACCTTGATGGTTTCGATGACAGCCACCTCGTCCCCAAAGGCTAAAGATGTTCCAACAGGTTTGATCTCGGCGAAAGCTACGTCGCCGCTGCGCTGCTGCACAAAGTCGGAGAGGCCGATGCGCACGCGCCCATTTTCCTCTTTTGCCCAAACCCCCTCACCGTTGTAAAAACGGTCAGTGGCAACCCGGAAGATAAATTTATCTACTGTGGTTTCCAAAAATTCAGTCATGCTACACTCCTATGATAATTATTCGTGCCTTTCACTTGTCTACTCATCAAACGGATTAAACCTGAGCCTCTGACCGGACTGCCTGTTTTTGCAGCGCCGACCAGGCCTTCTTGGCACGTGAAGTGGGCATGGCCTTTTGCGCCAGGAATTCCAGGTGCTGCATTACCTCCATCAAGCGGCTGGCCGGAAAACCGATGACGGTCTCGGACTCTGCCAGGTCGGTGGCATCCCGGCAACCGTAACACCCGAAGCTGAAGTTCAGGCGCTGCTCCAGGTATGGCAGGATGGTTGAGTCCACACATGTGGCTTGCAGAATAGCCGTTGAACCGGTCAGGCGCTCGCCACCGTTTGCATTGAGATAGGCCAGATTGATCCACATCAACTTTTCGACCTGGTCTTCGACAACCACTACATCGGGAACAGCCGGAGATTGCTCCAGTGGGAATAGTTCAAATGCTTGAAAAGCGCCTGATTCCAGCCGAGACATATTTGCAAACATGACCTGCCCCACTCGCTCATCCGAGATAATCCCAAACCCAACCAGGCCTTTGCCGTTTTGCAGACCTTCGGGCAAGGGGCGGAAACCAAAAGCTGCAGCGGCTGCCGGGCAATTGATGCCTTGTGCATCCAGCAAAACGTGTTCACCGCGGCGCGCCCGCATGAGCGCCTGGCAGTAACGGTGCTGGTTGAGCCGCAAGGCTGCATTCGGAATTTCGCCTTTCTCACGGATGAAGCGCACGCCTACCGGCGCGCTGCCCAGGCCAAGTAGTGAAATCATGCGCTCGCCAGCAGAACGAGTTTCTTCTATTGTTAGCTTTGGATTGTTCATATTCGCCTCACGCTGACCACGTTGAGCAGCAGGGCAGTCGGAGCTGCTTCAGCCAGGGATAGAACCAGGTAACAAGAAATTGGCACGAATGAAAAAGCTGCGCCCGGACCGGCCATCGTCAACAGGCTAGAGAAGATAAACATGAGGCTTGCGCTAACCAGGTAGATTGTAACTGTCATTGTTTTGAGTTCCATTTCGTAAGAAATTCGAATTATCGAATATGATTTGGCAAAAAGAAAAGGCGGCTAGGCCGCCTGAATGCGGTTGCTTTAGACCATCGCCTCAACCTTGTCCAAGGTCAGGCCGGGCGTTTCGTATTTTCTCGTATCTGCTCCGGGGTTGCACTTGGGGCATGGGCAGGCGTGCTTTTTACTGTTTTGTGCCGAGTCTGCTGCGCCGCAAAAGGCGTTCATCGCCTCGATCACCTGGTATATATCTGGTTCGCAAACCCGGTAAAAGATATTCCAGCCATCTCGGCGGTCGCTCACCAGACCAGCCTCGCGCAAGACCATCAAATGCTGTGAGATGTGCGCCTGGCGCAACCCAAGTACTGCTTCCATGTGACAAACACACTGCTCCCCTCCATGTAGTATATCCAGTATTGCCAGGCGAGTGGGGTGCATCAGCACTCTGAATAGTTTGGCTTGCGATTCATGTTTTTCCATCGAGTGGATCCTTCCTAATCATATTCAATATATCGAATGAGATTATAGACATTTACCTCCTGGTTGTCAAGAGGCAGTTTCAACGAAATGGATAGGTTTTGAAAGGCCGTTACGAGCACAATTATCTCAACAAATTCGAGTAGATCAGAGGGCTTATGCGTGAAGTTGCTATTATTGGCATTGGTCAGACCCAGGTGGGCGAGCATTGGGATAAATCCCTGCGCGAAATTGCCGGGGAAGCGGTAATGGCTGCGTTGAATGACGCAGGACGTGAACAGGCCGATGGAATTTTTGTCGGCAATATGATGTCAGGCACCCTAAGCCACCAGGAAAACCTGGGCGCGCTGATCGCAGATTGGGTAGGTTTGCGGGGAGTGGAGGCATTCAAAATCGAGGCGGCTTGCGGGTCAGGCGCTGGTGCCGTACACATGGGTGTCATGGCGGTTGCCTCTGGTTACATGGAGTGCGTTATTGCAATGGGCGTTGAGAAGATGAGCGAGACTCCCATGCCTGTAACAACTGCCGCCCTGGCGACCGCAGCTGACGCAGAATATGAGGCGGATCAGGGGGTTTCCTTTGTGGGTCTTAATGCGCTAATCATGCAGCGTTACCTGCACGAATATGGTTGGAAACACACCGACTTTGCGCCTTTCTCGATCAATGCCCATGCCAATGCAATTAACAATCCCAATGCCCGTCTGCATGAACGAATTACCCAGCACGAATATAACAAAGCCCGCATGATCTGTGATCCGATCAATCTGATGGACGCCTCGCCAACCGGGGATGGGGCGGCAGCCGTAGTGTTGGTCCCTGTGGACACGCTGAGACCCAATGGGGGACCGCTTGTCAGAATTGCAGGTTCGACAGCGGCTACAGATACCATAGCAGTGCACAACCGCCGTGATCCGTTATGGCTAAATGCGGCCTACAAATCGGCTCAGAAGGCTTATACCCAAGCCGGAGTTAATCCAGCTGACATCGATGTATTTGAGTTACACGACGCCTTTTCGATAATGACCGCGCTTTCGCTCGAGGCTTGCGGTTTTGCAGAACGAGGGCAGGGGCCGCGACTGGGGTTAGAAGGGGAAATAGGTCCTGGAGACCGCATTCCCATCGCCTCATGTGGCGGCTTGAAGGCACGCGGGCATCCGGTGGGAGCCACGGGGGTCTATCAGATCGTCGAAGTTGTCCAACAATTGCGCGGTGAAGCAGGGAAGAACCAGGTGGACGGAGCACTGGTTGGAATGGCGCAAAATATTGGCGGGAGTGGGTCGAATATCATTACACACATCCTGCGAAGCTCTTGAATCTGCCCAACAGTTGGCGCCCGGTAAAGAGAATCATTCGCAACGCCCACCGTTGTTCGCTATATTCTCAAGCAGTAAGTTTCTACGAATAGCTGGTTCATACACCGATCATTTCGTCAATTCCTTAACAGACTGGTATACAGCTTTTGCACTTACTGTTATGGAATCTCAGGATTCCTTCCTCTGTCACATGCTACACAGCCACTGGTTGGCACGGGCGTGGGCTTTACCACGATAGTAACAGAGATGGACTGATTGCCCATCTCGCCTACACCAAAGTTATTCCCGCTGGCATCCTTTAAGACCCAATTCCCGGTGAAGCTGGCCTGGATGAGCGGCGCGACCAGATCGACCCGCAGGTCGACCATTTCACCGGGCTGGACAACCGAGGGGATTGGAATGGATGGTTGCTCGCCCATCTGCTCACCCGAGTAAAACGCCAGTGCATAATCTGTGGTCCAGACGCATGTTCCAGTGTTCTTTATCCGCCACAACTTGGCAAAGACCTGTCCAGCATCTAAAGCAGCATTATCGAATATATTCAGATGCTTGATCAACTCAGCCCGGTTGGTACAGGAAGGTGTAGGTTGAAGGGTAGCGTCCCGTGAGTCTGCAGCCTGAATTGGAGTAGGCGACAGGATGATGACTGGTTGTGGTGTGTTGGGTGGTGGTACTGGCGTCTGAGTTGGAAGGACAGCCAGCGTCGATTGCGAGTTCATAATATTCGCAATTGCTTGTGTTGGTTTGGGACCAGGATTATTAGAACTCCCTCCACTAACCAGCTTTAGGCCGGAACAGGCGGATAATAAGGTAAAAACAAACAGAAACAAGATAAATGAGCTTTTGTGTTTTAACATATAGACTTCTCTCCGTTTATTTGATGTATCGGAGATTGTTTTTGGCGAACAGATTATTGAGCCTAGCGGAACGGAATTGTACCATAACTCATAGTATAGGATAGTCTGCCTCATGATTGATTCTTAAAGTGATCGTACTTATCTCAATTGCGATTGTCCTGATTCTGACCTGCCCACATTCTTAGTGCCACTTCTTTTGTTAGTGTTAGGGGTAAACCAGCACTAAGAGTCGTAGTTATGATTGGCATGAGGATTGCTTCTGGAACAAGGGGTTTGCTAGAATTGGTGTGCCGGTGAATTTAATGGTGAGGATAAATTCTTCTAAGAATGAGGATGTTTTACGATTCTTCTGGATTTTCTAACCTCATGTGGCTTGGGGGAGTGAGACCTCTACGGGTGGTGAGGAAATATTTCCATTTCCCGGATATAATCGGAAGCAAACATCGAGATTAAGCCAATTTCAATCAATGACGAAAAATTGATCTTGTCTTTGGTCCGGAAGTAACAGACTCAGTCAACCCAAAAATCTTTCCTGGTTTCCTGAAAGTATATTAATAGTGAATAATCCTAACCCCATCTCTCAAGTCGAAATCAATGATATTCTCTGGAAAGCCTGTGACACCTTCCGCGGCACAGTTGACCCGTCTGAGTACAAGAACTACATCCTGGTTATGTTATTTCTCAAGTATATCTCCGACGTCTGGCGCGACCACTACGAGGCGTACAAACAGCAGTTTGGCGAAGACGAAGAACGACTGTTGAGACGGATGAAGCGAGAGAAGTTTGTGCTGCCCCGCGGCGCGGATTACTATTCGCTCTACGAGCAGCGCAATGCGACGAATTTAGGCGAGATCATCGACATGGCACTGGCCGCCATCGAAGAAGCCAACATCGAGAAGCTACAAGGCGTCTTCCGCAATATCAGCTTTAACTCTGAAGCCGCCCTCGGCCAGACCAAGCAGCGCAATACCCGCCTGAAGAACCTGCTGGGCGACTTCGCCGACCCGCGCCTGGATATGCGCCCCAGCCGCATTAACGGGTTGGATATCATTGGTAATGCTTACGAATACCTGATCGGCAAGTTCGCTGCCGGGGCGGGCAAGAAAGCCGGGGAGTTTTACACCCCGCCGGAAGTCTCGCGCCTGCTGGCAAAGCTGCTCGCTCCCCAGCCCGGCGAGCGCATCTACGACCCGGCCTGCGGCTCCGGCTCGCTGCTGATCAAGTGCGCCGAAGAAGTTGGCAGCGACGACTACGCTTTGTACGGGCAGGAGAACAACGGCAGCACCTGGGCGCTGGCGATGATGAACATGTTCCTGCACGACATCAACCAGCCGCGCATTGCCTGGGGCGATACGATTGACAACCCCCTGCACCGCGAAGGTGATAACCTGATGCGCTTCAACGTGGTGACCGCCAATCCGCCCTTCTCACTCGATAAATGGGGCTATGAGAACGCCGCCAACGATCCCTTCAGGCGCTTCTGGCGCGGCCTGCCGCCCAAGAGCGTGGGCGACTATGCTTTTATCTCGCACATGATTGAATCGACCTACCTGGAGCCGAGCCAGAATGGCCGCGTGGGCGTGGTTGTGCCGCATGGCGTGCTCTTCCGCGGTAACGCTGAGGGGAAAATCCGCCAAAAGTTCATCGAAGAGAACCTGCTGGACGCCGTGATTGGTTTGCCCGTCAACCTTTTTTTTGGTACCAGCATACCGGCCGCAATTTTGATTTTCAAACGCTTTCGGCCTGACCGGCGTGTGCTTTTCATTGACGCCAGCCGCGAGTTCGAAGCGGGCAGCAATCAGAACAAGCTGCGTCCGCAAGATCTTGAGAAAACCCTGGCGGCTTATCGCGCCCGCCAGACGGTAGAAAAGTATGCCTATCTAGCCGGTTTCGATGAAATCAGGGAAAACGACTTCAACCTGAATATCCCTCGCTATGTGGATACCTTTGAGTCTGATCCTCCAGTTGATATAGCAATGGTGAATGCTGAAATCGGCACTCTCAAGGTGGAATTGGAAGAAGTGGAAGGGCGTATAACAAATTATTTGCGGGATTTGGGGTTGTATGATTAATAAAACAATTCCGCCTGAGTGGAATTTAGTTCAACTTGGGAAGGTTGCTGAAATCCAAACAGGCTTGGCTAAAGGGAAAAAGAACATCAAAGATTCGATTCAATTGCCTTATTTGCGAGTTGCAAATGTTCAAGATGGACACTTAGACTTATCCGAAATTAGAAATATTGATGTGGCGAGAAAAGAATTTGAGCGCTATTTATTGAAAGAAGGAGATGTACTGCTGACTGAAGGGGGTGATAATGACAAACTTGGGCGAGGGACTGTTTGGCGAGGCGAAATTCCAACTTGTCTGCATCAAAACCACATTTTCGTAGTAAGGACAGACCCAAATATTCTCAGCCCATATTTCTTGTCATTGTTAACGAATAGCCCTTATGGAAAAATGTATTTCCGAGAATCTGCTAAACAAAGCACAAATTTAGCTAGCATCAATACAAGACAATTGAGGGCATTCCCTGTTTTGGTTCCACCTCTCTCTCAACAAAGCAAAATTGTTGAGATCCTCTCCGCCGGTGATGATGCCATCGTTCGTACCAAGCGCCTGATTGCCGCCCAGCAAACCCGCAAAAAGGGCATCATGCAGCGCCTACTCACCGGCCATATTCGCTTCCTCGGGTTCGGTGGGGAGTGGGCCAGGGTTCATTTACGAGAAGTTTTTCAACGCAATATTCGTAGAGCTGGCAATAGAATAGTTGAAAATGTTTTGAGCATTACAGCATCGGTGGGGTTTGTGGACCAAAGAGAAAAATTCGGAAAAGTGATTGCAGGTAAGAATATTGCCAACTATATTTTGCTCAAGCATGGTGAGTTTGCATACAACCGTGGCAATTCCAATGCTTATCCTCAAGGTTGTATTTACATGCTAGAAGAGTTCGATGAAGGGGCTATCCCTAGCGTTTATTATTCCTTTGTAGCAACATCCAATAAAGTTTATCCACCTTTTTATAAACATTATTTTGAGTCTGGTGCATTAAATGGACAGCTAATGAGGTATATTTCATCTAGTGTCCGCGCAGATGGTTTATTCAACATATCTGCTGATAATTTTTTTAATATTTTAATTCCGCTACCCTCTTTGGACGAGCAAATAAAGATTACTGAAATATTGACAACTTGCGATATTGAAATTGATTTGCAGAAAAGAAAACTCGCTCTACTAAAGAGTCAAAAAAAAGGTCTCATGCAGCGCCTGCTCACTGGCGAACTACGCGTCAAACTGGATTGATCGTCCTCAGGGAGGCGACATGCCGTTACCATCCTACAAGGAAGAGCTAATTTCCCAAATCCCCGCCGTCCAATTGCTGGCAGCGATGGGTTACCAATATCTGACCCCTGAACAGGCTCTCCAACTGCGCGGCGGGCGCCAGCGCAATGTGGTCCTGACGGGCGTGCTGGAAGGCTGGCTGAGCGCCCACAACCGTTATACCTATAAGGATCAGAAATATGCCTTTACGCCGTCAGCCATCCAGGAAGCCAGCCGCCGCCTGACCGATATCGCTCTGAATGATGGCCTGGTGCGCGCCAACGAGCAGGTCTTCGATTTGCTCACGCTGGGCATCTCGCTCCAGCAAAGCGTGGCAGGCGACACGCGCAGCTTCTCGCTGCATTACATCGATTGGGAACATCCTGAAAACAATATCTACCACATTACCGAAGAATATTCGGTCGAGCGCGAAGCCTCGCACCAGACCCGCTGTCCTGATATCGTCTGTTTTGTCAACGGCATCCCGCTGGCGGTCATCGAGTGCAAGCGCCCCGACTTGCTGGTCGAGCAAGGCGGTTTGCCCTATGAGGAAGCCATCAGCCAGCACCTGCGCAACCAGAAGGAAGGCGAGATACGCCATCTGTTTGCCTATGCCCAATTGCTGCTGGCGCTCAGCGTCAACCATGCCGCCTACGCCACCGCCGGCACGCCCAAGAATTTCTGGTCCTCCTGGAAAGAGGAAGACGCTCAAACCCACGAACAGCGGGTACAGGCTCTGGTCAATACGCCTGTGCCGAGTAACCTCCAGTCCGCCATTTACGACTGGCGCGAGCACGCCGATTGGGCGCGCCAGCAGTTCGCAGGTAATGCTCTCCGCCTGGTCACCGAGCAGGACCGCGCCATCCTCTGCCTGCTCCACCCGCCGCGCCTGCTGGAATTGACCTACCAGTTCATGCTCTTCGATGGCGGCAAGAAGAAGATCGCCCGCTACCAGCAATATTTCGCCGTTAAAGCCACCATCGATCGCGTGGCGGCGCTAAACGCCCAGGGCGAGCGCACCGGCGGGGTGATCTGGCACACCACCGGTTCCGGCAAATCCCTGACGATGGTCATGCTGGCGAAAGCACTCAGCCTGCATCCCAATATCAAGAACCCACGGATCATCCTGGTCACCGACCGTGTCAACCTGGACGCCCAGATCTGGGGCACTTTCAAGGACTGCGGTAAAGCTGTAGTGCGAGCCGAATCCGGCAAACATCTGATCGAGCTGGTCCAGTCCGCCAAAGTTGATATTATCGCCACCGTGATTGACAAGTTCGAAACCCTGGCTAATGAGAAGGTCCGCGACGAAAACGCCAATGTCTTCGTGCTGGTGGATGAAAGCCACCGCAGCCAATACGGTGAAATCCATAGCAAAATGCGCCAGGTCTTTACTCGGGCTTGTTACATCGGCTTCACCGGCACACCACTCACCAAAGGCGAGAAAGCCACCGTGCTGAAATTCGGCAGCTTCATCCACAAATACCCGATGCGCCAGGCGGTCCAGGACCAGGCGGTTGTGCCTTTGCTATATGAAGGACGCCTGGTCGAGCTGGAACCCAACCAGGACCAGCTCGACCGCTGGTTCGAGCGCCATACCAAAGGGTTGAGCGACGAGCAGAAAGCCGACCTGAAACGCAAAATGAGCCGCGAGGACGTGGTCAGCGACGCCGACCGGCGTATCTGCGAGATCGCCTACAATCTCTCGGAACACTTCGCCCACAATTTCAAGGGTCGTGATTCAGGTTTCAAAGCCCAATTGGCAACCTCCAGTAAGCAAATCGCCTTGCGTTACAAGAAATATCTCGATGAAGCCGGGCTGCTGACTTCTGAAGTGGTCATCTCCGCTCCCGATACCCGCGAAGGGCACGAGGACGCCGAAAGCGACCACCTGCCGGAAGTGCAACAGTTCTGGAAGCATGTTCTGGAACGCTTCCTCAATGAAGAAACCTACAACCGCGAGATCATCGAAGACTTCTCCCGCTCGGATGGCGTCGACCTTTTGATTGTAGTTGACAAGCTGCTGGTCGGCTTCGATGAGCCGCGCAACACCGTCCTGTATATCGACAAGCCGCTCAAGGATCATGCTATCTTGCAGGCCATCGCCCGCGTCAACCGGGTGTTTGAGGGTAAGGAGTTCGGCTACGTGATCGATTACCGCGGCATCCTGGGCGAGCTGAACCAGGCCATCCAGACCTACGACGCCCTGGCCGATTTCGATACCGAAGACCTGGCCGGGACGATCGCAGACGTTGCCGCCGAAGTGGAGAAATTGCCCCAGCGCCATTCAGACCTGTGGGCGCTCTTCCACGGTGTGAACACCCACGACCCCGAGGCGATGGAGCGCTTCCTGGAACCGGAAGACCAGCGTCAAACCTTTTACGATGCCTTGACCGCTTATGCCGCCACGCTCAAGGTCGCCCTGAGCACGGTTGCATTTTATGAGACCACCCCTGAAGACCGCATTCAGACATACAAAAATGACCTGAAATTCTTCCATAATTTACGTATGTCGGTCAAGCTGCGCTATGCCGAGGTAGTGGACTTCCGCGACTACGAACAGAAAATCCGCAAGCTGCTGGATGCCCATATCGATGCCAAAGGCGTCAAGCAATTGACCCCGGCGGTCGAGATATTCGACGCCGAACAATTCGATGCACTGGTAAGCGGGTTATCGACCCCGCGCGCCAGGGCGGAAGCCATCTTGAACCACTTGAAGCGCACCGCGTTGGAGAAGATGGAGACCGACCCGGCCTATTACCGCAACTTCTCCCAGATGATTGAGGAGACCCTGAAGGCGATTGAGCAGCAGCGGCTAAGCGAGCTGGAAGGACTGGAGCAAGCCAACCTTCTGCTCAAGCAAGAGACCAGCGGCTACCGCCAAGATGTCCCCCAGCGCTTGCGCAAGCTGCGCGACGCTCCCGCCTATTACGGCGTCGTACGCGAATCCTTGACCGAGGACTGTTTGACCGACGAGCTCAAGGCAGAGATCGCCGTCCAGATCGAGGCCCTGGTAGAGCGGAACAAGATTCGGGATTGGGTGGATAACCCGGATGTGCTCAACCGCATGCGCAACGAGATCGAAGATTACCTTTATTGCATTGCCGAAGCGCAGGGTATCCGTTTTAGCACTGTCGAGCTGGATGAGATTATCGAACAGGTGATTGATATCGCCCGGAAGCGTGCATGAGCGAATATCTTATTCATACGCTCGAATACGGCCACACGACCATCGAATACCGGCTTACCTATACTGAGCGCGAGACCCTGGCTATCCACGTCCTCCCGGATACGCAGGTGATGGTCGAGGCTCCGTTAGGGAGCGATTTTGCCGAGATTGAAAAGCGCCTCCGCAAACGATCTGCCTGGATCATACGCCAGCAGCGCAAATTTCGGCGCTATTCGTTCGATATCCCCCCGCGCCAGTATGTCAGCGGCGAGAGCCATCGTTACCTGGGTCGCCAATACCAATTGAAGGTGCTGCACAGCGAAGATAATAAAGAATCTGTCAGCATGGATCGTGAATATATCCTGGTAATTGCGCGTGATAAAAACGATCGCGCTTCGATCAAGCATCTGCTCAATAGCTGGTATCGACAACAATGTCTCAAGATATTTGGGGAGCGGATAGAAGCCTGGTATCCCCGATTCGAGCGATATGACATCCAACGCCCGCGCTTATTCATTCGACAGATGCGTTCCCAATGGGGCAGTTGCACCGAATCTGGAAAAATGACCCTCAACCTCAAGTTGATCCAGGTACCCCGCCAGCACATCGATTACGTGATTGTGCATGAGCTTTGCCATCTGGTCGAGCACAATCACAGCACTGCGTTTTACGCACTGCTGACCCGCATCATGCCCGATTGGGAAGATCGCCGCGAAAAGCTCAATTCTTTTGAATTTTAAACATCTGAAATATCCTTCCCCTATCCCGTTTAATCTTACAGTTCGACAAGCCCGCTTTTTGTAATAATCAAGATGATACTTTCATCCCTGGCCGTACGGCTTGCACAACGGATGAAATAAAACCATCTGTCAAAGCTGTTCGGTCTGGTACTTCCAACTCAACGACACTTATCGAATTTCCCCCATCAGCTATTTTCTCTAGAATTTCCCGCACTTGATGCAGTTCGGATTTCAATGTTTCAAGAGGATCATTCATAAAAGATTCTAGGCCTGGGTCGTCAAGCTTTAGTAACGCCTCCATGATTGTTTGCCGGACACTATAGCCATTCGAACACCAGGCCTCTAGAATCTCAAGTGCCTGTGCTTCCCTCAGGTTGTCCTTGTTAAGCCGGAAGCTTATGACTTCACTCATAGCACCTGCAACGCCTCATACAACCGCCACAACTTCAACCCACCGCGCACGTTAGCCAAGTGGATGCTTTCCAAATCATCAGCCAGGATGACTCGTTCATGGCTCAGGATTGGTAGTAGCCGTTTGTAAAGTAAGCCGCTCCCCCCTCCGGTCAGGATGATCGCATCCCAACTCATTGCGCCGCCCGCGATCCGCTGATAAGTATCTGCAATGCGGCTGAGCACCATATTCGTCGCTTCTTTGACTTCCTTCTCACATGGGTAGCGCCGTCCGGCACCATCGAAGACGCCGGTTACAATGGCTCGCCGGACACGCTCTGGCGGTAGCACCGGGGTATCCTTGACTGCTTGCAGGTTGGTTGCCCGGAAGCTTTCCTCGAAATCCGATACCACATTCTGGATGCCCATTGGTACGCTGCGCGCCAGGCTGTAATCCACTTCCCCGCCGGGGTTAACAGCGATCCAATCCGTTGTAAAACCACCGATATCGATAACCAGTGAGCGACCACCGTTGAGCTCGGTGTGCTGGTAATGTTGACCGTCTTCCGTCAACAGCACATTCATCAAACCGCCCACCGGTTCATCGAAAGTGTTAGCGTATGTGACCTGGAACCGGCGTTCATGGCCATCCACTTCCACGCTCCAATCACCAATGACCGACTTCATCAAATCTTCCCGGTAGATGGCATCGCCCGGCGGGTGGCTACCGAAAATGGATACTTCCATCCCCCGCTCATAGAACCGCCCAAGAACCGCGGCTGCGAAAATGCCATAATAATCACGTGTGTAGCGTGACGATCCGGTGCGTTGGGTGTGGACGCCATGTCTTTCGGCGCTCTCCCCAACCACATAGGGTTGTCCGTTGATCCGGATGTAATCCTGTAAGGAGCTCTGTTTACTGGATCGGGAAACGATGCTGGAATATTCCACTTCTGTCAGTGGTTTGAACGCATGAGGAAATGCAATCTCGCCGCTCTCGCGTCGTACAATTTTGGCCTTGATGATGCTGTTGCCAGCATCTAAAACTAACACGCTCATGGGATCCTCCTGTTTACATTCGTATACATTGATCGTTTACAATCGTTTACACTGACCAGTCTGGGTACGGGGCTGTGCTTAGAACGGCGGTTGCCAGGCTCCTTTTGGCCCACAACGCATATCGTTTGAACTCAATGCGCAGCTAAAATAGTTCTGCAAGGAAGTCAGGTCAATCAGCCACACCTGGCCGACCTTAACCCCGTCCAGTTTTCCGGCGCGCAGTAACCGCCTCAGATACTGGGTGTTATAGCCCGAGAACTCAGTCGCTGCTTGAACGGAAATATGGTTGACGATGACTTGCTCAGGTGAAAGATTGGTGAGAATTTGCGTATTTAAAGCACTCATCTCGAACACTCTCGTAACAGTTCGGTGGGGAGTTCTGCGAGCCTGTCACGCTGATCGAAGCGTAACATTTCCAGAAACTCTTCCACTGCGATGTCACGCAGTTCGAGATGGGTCTTCTTAGGTGCCCCCATGGGGATTCGAACCCCAGTTTTGGCCTTGAGAGGGCCACGTCCTGGGCCTCTAGACGATGGGGGCATTCTGCAAAGCGACGGAATTCTACCATGCCACCCCGCCTACGTCAACGCTATGCAAGCCAACCAAATCAAAAGGTCCGGCAGCCTCACCGCAACCGGACCTTTCACGCTCATCAAGCCGGGTTCCAACAGCTCGCACAGCTTAGGAACCTGCCTCCGTCTTCTCTTTGTGCTGGCGCACCAGCTCGCGCCGCAGGATTTTCCCCACCATGGTCTTGGGCAGCTCCGTGCGGAACTCTACCTGTGTGGGGACCTTGAACTTGGCGATTCGATCCTTGCACCATTCCTTGATCTCTTCCTCTGTAAGCTCCTGGCCGGGTTTCGGCACCACCCAGGCTTTCACTGTCTCACCCCGGTAAGCATCCGGGATACCAGCCACACCCACTTCCAGCACCTTGGGGTTTTGGATGATCACCTCTTCCACCTCGCGCGGCCAAACCTGGTAACCGCCGGGCT
>Ga0315283_10000050_pt1 | contig 63580 bp, 94 predicted proteins | sample YL17G09_0_MG_FD_204541 | JGI IMG/M metagenome (GOLD analysis project Ga0315283, IMG submission 204541) | Sediment microbial communities from Yellowstone Lake, YNP, Wyoming, USA - YL17G09_0 | ecosystem: Environmental > Aquatic > Freshwater > Lake > Sediment | place: USA: Wyoming | collected...
CCTGGACGTCGGTCGTCCTGTGGTACCGGGCGCGGCCAGACCCAGGGCCCCCGGCGAGGATGCACCTGGTGCTTCAGGACGACGCGGGGAGGACCGCGACCTACTCTTTCGACAACGGGAGCGGGGCCCTCGACGCCGACGGGGTGAGGCAGTTCACCACCGCGAGGGGCAGCTTCGACGAGCCCATCGGGAACGTCGGGATCCTCATCCGTCTCGTCCGGCTCGTGAAGGAGGGGGTCGACAACTGGTCGAGGCCGATCCCCGACGTGGGGTCGAGGGCGAATCAGTACTCCGGGGACGAGGTTGACCTCGTGCGGGTCTTGGCCCTTGGAAGCGGGGGCGTCGCCCAGAACGGGGCGGCGGGCGGGGCCTCCACCATGGCGAACGTCGTCAACGGGTCCATCGGGGCGATGGGTGGGGACGACCAGCCGTCCCTGTTCGACGGGCACGTCCACCACCAGACGGAGCCGGGGGACGACCCGCCGGGGTGGCCCTTCACGCGGGGGCCGGACCTTCCCTACACGCCGGAGTTCGACGGGTACCTGGAGATCAACAAGTTGGCCCAGGGGCCGACGGCGAAGTTGTCGGCCCTCCTGGTGGACGCGGGGGTCATCGACATTTCCATCTTCAACGGGGACCCCCTCGCGTGCGTGTTCGTCCTCCTCGCGGGGACGAACTACGGAAGCGGGGTGCAGCTGCACACCATCCGGGACGTCCGCCTCGACCTCCACGACGACCTCGGAGGGACCCTGAGCATCCCGTTGGGGTCCCCGAACTCGGGCCTGATGTTCCAGCCCACCTGGTGGATGGGGTACCCCTTCGCCTGCCTGAACACGTCGGACTTCCAGGTGCGGGAGCAGCTCACCGCGATGTGCTTCAACCTGGGCGACGGGTCCACGACGGGGTTCGACTGGACGAGGCTCCAGTCCTACGACATCGTCTCGGAGAGCGGGTGGAGCACGAGCAAGACGTGGTTCTTCCAGGTCTTCATCGGGGAGTGGGACGGCATCAACCAGTTCAGCTGCAACTGGAACCGCACCTCCTGGAAGAGGCTCCTCGGGTTCGTGAACCCGTCGAACCAGGTTGACGTGGGCAGGAAGCTCGACCCGAAGATGACGCCCCTGATCGCCCTCAACTGCGACAAGAGCAGGCCCATCGCCTACTGGGGGATGGCGGAGGGGGCGGTCCGGGCGGCGGAGATCGTCCTGGTCCCCGCCAAGTACAGGGACGACGACATCGTCGGGGTCGACGGGAACAGGGGGTACGACGAGTTCGGGGACCCGCTGCCGGGGGTGCTGGAGGCCCTCGCCAGGGACACGCGGGCCTGGTACGGGAACGTCGCCTTCCAGGCGGCGCCCTTCGCCGGGTGCCGCAACATCTGGATGGACATCTGCTACATCGACGAGGTGGAGTGCCTCGGGACGGACCTGACGAAGGCCCTGTACCAGTTCTGGGACACGGAGTGTCCGTGCTACGGGACGCCCGAGGAGATTTCCAACCTCGCGACCGACCGCTGGATGGACCGGATCCTGCCCGACGACCAGTTCATACTGGAGCCCGGGGGGATGGCGCTGCCCTACGGCTACCCCGAGGCCATCCGGTTCGAGTACTGCGGGGTCCCGGACCTGGACGTGGCGGCGCAGGACGACACGGACCCGGCCTTCACCTTCAAGAGGGAGACTCCCTCCTGCGCCAGGCCGGACGACCCGATCAACCTGACGTACGGCCACTACGTCGCGAGGGTCACCCTCACGGCGAAGCAGGCTCCGATCACGGTCAACTGGGCGGACGTCCTGCCCGCGGGGGAGGCCCTGGTCCAGGGGGCCATGGCCGAGATCATCACGCTCGTTAACGTCGGGGACGTGGCGGTCAGGGAGTACATGCTGAGGACCGCGCAGCTCCAGGGGGGGAGCGCGGCGATCGCCGGGGCGGCCGTCGTCGCGCCGAGCCCCGCCGTCACCCTCGCCTCCCCGCCGACCACGATGGACATCAACTGCGACACGCTCTCCTGGCACTCCTTCGGGAGCCAGGACCCGAACGTCTACGGGGTGGCGTACTGGGCGGGCGGCGGCAGGCCGGACCCGGTGGTCCCGCCGGGGGTCGGCCTGTGGGCGAAGGTGTGGGCGGGGCCGGGGTCCGCGGGGCTGAGCGTCAGGGAGCAGTACCTCTTCGCGGACGCCACGATCCCCGCGCAGGCCGGGCCGTTCACGGTAGTGTTCAATCTCGGGGGGACCGGGATCGAGGGGTTCTCCCCGGGCCTCCCGGTGTGGGTCTTCAACACGGACTTCGTGGACAACCCCGTGCGGAGGATCTCGGGACTCGACATCGAGGCGCAGGAGTCGTCCGCCAACCCGGACGAGGAGGTCACGGGCCTGTACGGGGTCGTCGACTCGATCGACCCCGTGCTCATGACGGTCTCGGTGCGGTTCCCCGACACCCTGGACCAGCAGGTCCGGTTCACCACGCTGGCGAAGGCCTGCGTCATGGTGGCCCCGGCCCAGTCGAGGGGCTACTACTGGGAGGCGAGCCCAGGGATGGTGGACCTCTGCAAGATGGAGGTGCCGCCCGTGCACACGGCCATCCGGTGGGGGTACCGCTACTGGAACGCGACGAAGTACCCGGCGCCGGGGACGAGCGGGGCGGCCTACGTCTGCGACGGGGACGGGGAGAGCTACCTGTACGAGCTCCACGGGGAGGCGCCGAAGGACATCATCAACCCGGTGGACTGGATGGACCTCCTGTGCAGCCCCGTGCTGGAGACCAAGCTGCTGAACGACGCCCTGCCAGGGCAGAACGACGTGCGGGTCTGCGACATCTGCCTGTTCGCCCCGTGCGACATCATCCAGATCGTGGACCTCGCCTGCACCGGCAGGGAGGGCGGGGGGGCGGGGTACGTCGGGGCGGTGGTGGCCACCGTCTCGGACGACCCGGGGAAGTCGTGCGCCAGCCTGTACGCGGTCGAGGGGCACGTGCTGATCGTCCCCAAGATCCTGACGTCCGTGGCCGGGTGCGGGACGATCGACGGGTACAAGACCACGCGCAAGGCCAGGGCGTTCGTGAGGCCCGACGTGGCGCGGTACGCATACAGCCCGACCACGAAGTGCCTGCCGGACGGGAGCCCCGTGGAGGGGCCGAACTTCGTCTGCGTGGACTTCGAGGGGGGGAAGTTCACCTTCTACCCCCTGGTGGTGGCGAACAACCCGTGCGCCTGCTTCAGGTCCCTCCAGTCCAGCGTCAGGCTGAACGTGCAGGAGCCGGGGATCTACTTCCTGAAGGGGATCGACAAGAGCGGGTGCCTGAGCCCGCCGAGCAAGCCCATCAAGATCGTCGGGGCGGGGGCGGAGCCGAACACCTGCGGCGTGGGCCTCTCCCCCACCCTGCTGACCCACAAGACCTTCGGGGACCCGGGGACGGAGGAGGACTTCGTGGGGCCGCCGCCCGCGTACATCGAGATCGCCGGGTCGACCATCACCTTCGCCCTCGCGACCTGGTCGCGGGTGGAGATCAGGGCGTCCCTCTTCGGGTTCGACGTCCTCTTCGGGAGCAAGGGCGGTCTGGACGCCGCGGGGTGGACCGAGCTCTGGGCCAGGGACATGACCTCCGGCATCTACTACAGGCTCGCGGACCGCATGACGTACGGGTACACCGCCGACGTACCCGCCGCCCAGACGGACTCCGGGGCCGGGTCCGTGTGCTCCAGGGTCATGGACCTCGCGGCGGGGGCCTACACGTTCAACCTCTACATCAAGAACGGGAACCCGCCGTCGGCAGCGAGGATCCGGTACCCGGTGGACGTCCAGGCCTGGAGATTCGGGCTCTGCGCCCCTCCGACGTAGTGAGGTGAAGGATGGACATGGGGACGAGGGGGGACCGGAGGGAGGTGTGGGTGGTCTACAACCGCCTCTCCGGGTCGGTGCTGGCGGTCCTCCGCGGGGAGCCCGTAAGGGACGCGTTCCCCCCGTCGAAGTACGGAGCCGTCAAGGCGTCGCTGAGCGCCGCGGAGATCGGGAAGGCGCACCAGCTCCGGGTCGAGGGGGGGAGGGTGGTCCACGCACCGTCCCTGGCGGGGATCTGACGTCTTGCACCCCCCGGGGGCCGGTGGTAGGATTGAGTCCTACGGGAGAGCAGTGACAGGACGTAGTCAGGAGGACGCCGATGCCCATTCCCATCATCACCGAGGACATCTCGTTCCAGCACATCTCCAGCCCGCTGGGCAACCCCGGCTCGCCGTTCGACAAGGCGCTGTGCAACCGGGACTACATCGTCTCGGCGTACATCAAGAAGATCAACCCGAGCTACCCGAAGATCAGCCTCGCGGACGAGGTCATGGCCCAGTGCAAGGCCGTGTTCCCCGGCTTCGGCGACTTCGGGCCTGGCGGCGGCCCCCTGGCGTAGGGAACGCGCTGAGCGTGCATCCGATAAGGGAGTGGGCGGAGGATGGTCTCCGCCCATTTTCCTATGGGGATGGGCCATGAAACGCGCACTTTTGGTCGGCATCAATAGGTATCCAGGTGCCCCCTTACGCGGGGCGCTGAACGACGTCGAGGACTGGCACGGGGTCCTCGCGGCGCGAGGGGGGTACTCCCCGGACAACATCAGGGCGGTGTGCGACGAGCGGGCCACGACGCAGGGCATACGGGACCGCATGGCGTGGCTCAGGGAGGGGCTGAAGGGGCCCGGCGACGAGGTCTTCTTCGCCTTCTCGGGACACGGCTCCCAGGTCCGCGACAGGGGCGTCCTCGACGAGCTCGCGGACAACCTGGACGAGATCCTCGTGCCCGTGGACATCGACTGGAACACCAGGGTCATCACGGACGACGACGTCGGGGACTGGCTCAAGACCTTCCCGGCGGGGGCCAAGATCACGGTGGTCTTGGATTGCTGCAACAGCGGATCCGGGACCAGGGGGCTCAGGCCCCCCCAGGAGAACCCGCACTACAAGGCAGACCGATACCTCCCGCCGCCCCTGGACATCGCCCTCAGGGCCGGTGGGCTCGCCACGCGGAGGGGCGTGGAGGTCGGCGTCAGGATAGGGTGCGGGCACGGGAAGAGGAACGGCTGGAGGGAGGCCAAGGCGAACGGCAAGAAGAAGAGCCTGTTCTGGTGGAGGAATCCGAGCCCGAGGCCCAAGCCCGCCCCGATTTCCACCCCTGCCCCGGCGCTGAGCCACGTCCTCATCTCCGGCTGCCGGAGCGACCAGACCAGCGCGGACGCGCTCATCAACGGGAGGTACAACGGAGCCCTGTCGCGCTTCCTCATCGACGCGGTCAGGATGTCCCCGAAGGGGACGCCGATGGCGGCCGTCCAGGCCGAGGCGAGGAAGGCGATCATCCTGGCCGGGTACACCCAGGAGTCGCAGATCGAGGGGCCGGAGTTCCTGCTCAAGGCCCCGTTCTTCATGTAGGAGGCGCACATGACGGTTCCGTACTTCACCCCCGAGGACAAGAGCATCTACGGCACGTTCGCCGATGAGTACCAGAGGCTCCTCGACAACATCGCGAGCGGCTTCGCCAACGTGGGGTCCGAGGAGAAGATGATGGACGCTGGCGGGGCCGGGGTGGGCTACGTCCACTTCCTTTCGCAGCCCGACGCCGAGGACGCCATCATGATCGACGGGCAGATCTACCGCTACTTCCAGGGGTCGCCCCCGAGGCCCCCGCGCCCGCCGTGGCGTCCGCCGTGGAGGCCGATACCCCGCCCCCGCGAGCCCTTCCTCCCGAGGGAGATCCTCCCGAGGGAGATCCCGTCCGGCGAGTTCGACGTGGGGATCATCATCGGGAACGACGTCGAGCAGACCATCGACCGCACCGCCGCCGCGATCGAGGGCAACATCTACACGGGCGTCCGGGGCATCCGGGCGGTCAACGGGGCCGGGCCGGTCCTCCTCCTGGCGGCCAGGTGGGCGGGGGCCGACTCCAACTTCCCGATCGAGGAGAGCACGGGCGGTGTCCGCATGGTGGTGGGCGAGGGCGAGGCGCGGAGCGCCGCGACCCCCCGCCAGAGGAAGGTCGTGACCTGCAACTACGCCATGAACGGGCGCGACATCGCGGCCCTGGCGGCGCCGTGCGAGATACCGATCATGTGCTGCATCGCCAGCACCTCCCCGCAGTTCGGGGGGGCGATCCTTTTGCGGGGGATGGGCCTCAACGTGGTCCCCTTCACGACGGACGTCGGCTTCGGCGTCCGGCAGATCGGGGACGAGCTCTGGATCATCACGATTCACGACCTGGGCGGGGTCATCCAGGAAGGCGACGCCATGCTCGTGACCGCGTGGACGTAACCCGCCGAAGGCGGAGAGAAGAAGGAGGACAAGATGGGAGCCTACGTAAGACCTGACAAGGCGATCCGGGAGAACATCATCGTCAAGATGGAGGAGGACCGCGACGCGATCCAGGCCGCCTTCTCCTCCAGCCTCGTCGAGACCTCGGTGGACTTCATCAACGACGCCCCCCCGGTGGGCGGCGACGTGCGGATCAGGATGGCGCTGGGCACGATGACACCCGTGTCGGGGTTCTGCTGCTGCATGCCGGGGACCGGACCCGGGGCGACCATGGACATCAAGATCGGCACCCCCGGAGGCCCCTCGATCCTGACGGCCCCGGCCCCGATCGCCTCGACCCCCGGCGTCCCGGTGCCGCTGTCGTTCGTCCCCGGAGTGTCGATCCCGGCGGGCACCCCGATCTGCTACGTCCTGACGGACATCGGCGCGCCGGTGATCTTCCCGACGGCGAACGTGCAGTGGCTCGTGAGCTGACGCATTCGATGCCGTAGCAGGATTCCCAAAGGAACCAGCCAGCGGGTCGCGGGAGCCGGAATATAAGCCCGGCCCCTGAATTAGGGGGAGAAGACCAATGAGAAGGCAGACTTATTACACCCCAGGGGATAAATCTATATATGGGAACATCATTGACGAACTGGAAAGTGAGCGCGGCAGACTTGAGGCCGGATTTCAGACTGTCTTCTCCTCCGTAGAGCAGCTGATTCCTTCAGAGAACCTGAATTTTTACATCGACCCAACCAACGGGAATGACGCAACCGCCGATGGAGCGATAATCACCCCGTTTAAGACCTGGAAGGCTTTTTGGGAATCGAACGTCCTCCCGAAGGCCACAAGGAAATCCATCAACGTCAAGATCTTTCCAGGTGTTCTCGACTGGGTGTACCTGTCGGGGATAAACGTCTACCAACCCGGATCCCTCAACATCTATGCGGACATGAAGCCTGCCGTCATCACGGGAATGAACCAAGGGACGGCTTCCGGTGGAACGACATACTCCCTCCAGAAAGCGGGAGCCGGGTGGGCACCAAACCAACTTGCCGGGAAGTCGTGGCGGATCACGGCTGGAACTCACATGTGGTACAGCGGGAAGATCGTTACCAACACGGCAACGGAGTTCTTCATCGCCCCTTTGATGGGGACGCCTATCGACGCCACGGACGTGTTCATCATCGAGGAATCAACGGTTCTGGTGAACCCCCCCCTGATGTATAACCATCCCAATCCCTTGACGGTGTACGATAGCAGAGGAAACATCAACATCCAAAACCTGGACTTCCAGGCCAACGAGCACCGCTACCAGTATTACGCGGGAAGAATAACCAGGAGTGGCGACGGAATCATCTTCTTTAACTGCATGTTCAGGGGATCGAGTCCGGCGTCTCTCGCAGCATTGAAAGATCCTCTGTGGACATCTCGGGCACACGACTCGACGTTTTTTCTTTGCTCGTTCATCTCTCAGGAAGGAGTTACGACGGAGTCCATCATTCAACACGACGGACCCACCAGTAAGATGGATTACTACGGATGCGCCTTTAACGATTGCATCCATGTCTACTACGGCATGGACCACCTCTCCATACAGAACTGCCACCGCATACAGCGGGCAGGGAGCACAGGGAGCGACGTCCTCCGGACGGTCAACTACTTCCAGCCCATCAACAGTAGGATCGACTTCAATCTAACCGGGGCGGGCATACGATTCGATGGCCCGTCCTGCATGGACGCCCGCTACACGCAATTCCTTCGGTCCAGCGGAAAGGGTCTGTGGACATACGGCTACTACGGCGATGGTGTCCGCCTGTCTTTCATTGGGGGAGAAGTAGGGGGTTGCGTCGGGGATGGGATTGATGTGGGACCATGCTCTTCCGTGGCCATGGTTTCTCTTCTCACGAACCCAGCCGCCATCAACGGCGGGTGGGGGCTCAAACTCCGAAATGGAGCGAAGGCCGCATACGCCGGAGTCAGCTCTCTCAAGGGGGCATTGGGGGATGTGAACCTTGGAGACGGGGTAACCAATGTCCCGATAAATACGACAGCGACCGACACGACGCACCTAACTCGGATAGCGCCTTTCGGAGGGTAGGACTGTGATCATTGAAGATCAAGTGAAGACGTTGCTGCTGGCGGCGGAGAAAGCCGATCTGGCGGACAGGGATTCCTTGCTTTTTGGGGGTTTCTACCGGGAGCCGAATTCTTTCATGGAACGTCAAGTTAGAGTAAGGCTCTACGGAATTATCAGGGAGAACCATCTCGCGGAGGATGCACTTGATTCTTTGTGGGATCTACTCGGGCTGGAAAGACATCCTCCTGAATAAGGGGATTTCAATAGGAACCTCGGTCCCTCTTTCTTTCCTGATCCGCCGGGGGTTCGCGCCTCCGGCGGGTTTTTTTCGCCCAGGCTGTTGACGACTTGGGGAAAAGGGGTATAATAAAGGAGTCAAGTGCAGGAGGGGACGAGATGATGGCGACGGCGAGCAGGTCGGAGAGGGACGCCAGGCGGGCGAAGGTCCGCGAGGCCCTCAAGGCCATGATGGTGTTCTCGGACGACGACCCCGAGGTCGCGAAGTTCTCCGAGAAGGTCGCGGAGCTCCGGCACGAGTACCGGGAGGGGAGGCTCTTCGTGGGGAAGGACAGCCCCCCGAAGCACGAGATCCGCCGGTCGAAGACGGGCAACGTCTACTGCCGGTGCCCCGACTTCGCCTTCCGCCAGCGGGAGGGCCGGGCCGGGGGGACGGGGGTCTGCAAGCACGTAGCTTTTGCCTTGTGCATGGACCTGGAGATCCCGGCGACGGGGGAGGGCGGGCTGTAGGAGCCCCTTTTTTTCGCGGAATCTTGTTGACGAAAGCAGGAAAGCCCGTATAATAGAGGCGTGAGGTAGAGGTAGTCGAGAAGGAAGGAGACGGGCCATGCGGATCGGAGAGGTCGCGAACGTGATACGGGCTCACGAGGCCGCGGGGAACGCGGTCATGCTGTGGGCCCCCCCGGGCGTGGGGAAGTCGGCCCTGGTCCGACAGATGTGCGAGGAGGACGGGATCGAGTGCATCGACATCCGCCTCTCCCTCCTGAACCCGGTCGACCTCCGCGGGATCCCGGTGGTGCGCGGGGACAAGGTCGAGTGGGTGCCCCCCGTGTTCCTGGTCAAGCGCGGCCCCTGCCGGTTCTTCCTCGACGAGATCAACTGCGCGCCCCCGGCCACCCAGGCGGCGGCGTATCAGTGGATCCTCGACGGGCGGATCGGCGAGTGGTCCATGGACAAGACGGTCGAGAACGGCCGCCCCCGGCAGACGATCATCGCGGCCGGGAACAGGGCCTCGGACCAGGCGGTCGTCCACCAGATGCCCGCCCCCCTGCGCAACCGCATGGCCCACGTGGAGGTGGAGCCCCACCTCGACGACTGGCGCGAGTGGGCGTGGGCGCACGGGGTCGACTCCGGCGTCATCAACTTCCTCGCCTTCACCTCGCGGATCGGGGTGGGGATCAACGAGAAGTCGGCCTGGGGCCTGCTCTTCTTCTTCGACCCGAAGGTCCATGCCTCCGGGTCCTTCCCGACCCCCCGGTCGTGGGAGCAGGTGAGCAGGTTCATCACGGCGAACCCGAAGCTCCGGACGAACACCGAGGCGGTCGCCGGGATGGTCGGGGCGGCGGTGGCGCAGAAGTTCACGGCCTTCATGAAGGTGGCGGACAAGCTCCCGAGCGCGGACCGGGTCCTCGACGGGGACATGGGGCTGGCGCCCCCGGCCGAGCCCTCCGCCCTGTACGCCTTCTGCGGCGCCCTGTCGGCGGCCCTGATCCGCCGGGACAAGGCGACGCGGGGGAAGGCCATGGAGAACGTCGCCTCCTACTGCGCGAAGCACTGGTCGGGCGACGCTGAGTTCGCGATCCTCACGATGCGCGACTTCGGGCGGACGGCGGAGTTCCGGGAGGTCTACCGCGGCGTCCTGACCTCGAAGGGCTGGAAGGACTTCTCGAAGGTCTTCGGGAACCTGCTCCAGGAGTGAGCGGGAGATGGGGGGGAAGATGGACGCGGCGAAGGAAGCAAAGGGGATCCTCGGCGGGACGTCGAAGAGCGGGGCCCCGAAGGGGAGGGCCGAGGCGGAGGCGCTCCGGTGCTCCCTGGTGGCGGCCCTGGTGGGGATGCCGAAGGCGGAGCGGGCCGAGGCCACGAAGGCCCTCGCCCTCCACCTCGCCCGGCACTGGTCGGGGAAGGGCGACCGGAGGGCGGCTCTCGAGGTCGTGGCGGCCTTCGGCAGGACCCCGGAGTACCGGGAGGTCTACAAGAGCCTCCTCACCTCCGTGGCCTGGGTGGAGTTCTCCAGGCAGTTCTCGGGGGACATCGCCGAGATCCTCGCTTGACGAAAGCAGGAAAGCCTGTATAATAGTGGTGTCTTGTGAGGAGGCAGGGACATGGCAGAGGAGAGAGGTCCGCTGGTCAAGGCGGGGGTCCAGCTCGTCCTGAACCACCCCTTCTTCGGGGTGCTCTTCTGCCACCTGCGGAAGGTGCCGCTGTCCGCCAGCCGCATGGTCGCCATCTGCGGGATGCCGACGGCGGCGGTCGACGGCAAGACGATCTTCTACAACGAGGAGTGGGTCGGGAAGCTGCCGGAGAAGGCCCGCATGGGCCTCCTGGCGCACGAGGTCCTCCACCCCGCCCTCGGCCACCTCTGGCGCCGGGGCAACAGGCACCTCGAGCTGTGGAACTGCGCGGTGGACTTCGCGGCGAACGACATCATCAAGCGCATGATCCCGAACGTGGAGCTGCCGGACGGCGGGCTCTACGACTCCCGCTTCCAGGGGATGGCGGCCGAGCAGATCTACTCGATCCTGGAGAAGGAGGCGAGGAAGATCACGCGGCCCGGAGGGGGCGACGGCCACCTGGAGAAGACCGTGCGGGACGGGCAGGACCCGAAGGGCGGGAAGGGGAGGCAGAAGGCCGGCGGCAAGCCGGAGGAGAAGAAGGGGAAGGGCGCGGGGAAGGGGGAGGAGAAGGGGAAGAAGGGGAAGGGCGCCGGGGGGAAGAAGGCGAAGGAGGAGAAGGGGGACGAGGATGGCGAGGGGGACGCCGACCCCGAGGACGGGAAGTCCGACAGCCTAACGGAGGCGGAGAGCAAGGCCGAGGGGCAGAAGGGCAAGGGGAAGGACGGGCAGGAGGGGGAAGACGGGGAGGGGTCGGAGGAGGACGGGGAGGGGGAGGGCAAGGGCGGGAAGGGCAAGGGCGAGGGCAAGGGCGAGGGCGAGGGCCAGGCACCGGCCGAGCAGCAGGAGGGGGAGGGCGGGGGCGAGGAGAGCGACACGGGGGAGATGGAGGACGGGCCCGAGGAGAGCATGGAGCAGCACTGGAGGGACGTGCTGGTCCAGGCCGCGATGGTCGCGAAGCAGAAGGGCAACCTCCCGGCCCAGCTCGCCCGCCTGGTCGAGGACGTCACGGCCCCGAAGGTCCCGTGGCAGGCGATCATCGAGCAGTTCCTCACGGAGGTCCTGCGCGACGACTACGACATGATGAAGCAGGACCGCCGGTTCATCGAGCAGGGGATCTACTTCCCCGACCTCCAGTCGAACGCGACGAGCGTGGCGGTGGCGGTGGACACGAGCGGCTCGATCGGCAAGAGGGAGCTGGTCGCCTTCGTGAGCGAGATGACGGGCCTCCTCCGGTGCAGGGGGATCGCGAGCATGAGGGTCATGGCGTGCGACGCGGAGGTCACCCTGGACGAGACGCTCGGCCCGACGGACCCCCTGCCGGAGAACTACCCCGGAGGCGGCGGGACCGACTTCCGCCCGGTCTTCAAGCGGCTGCGGGACGGGATGCAGTCGGGGGAGCGCCCCGCCCTCCTGGTCTACCTCACGGACGGGTGCGGGACCTACCCGGAGAGGGACGAGCTGGGGATCCCGGTCATCTGGATGATGACGACCGACGCCTACCGCAAGGAGGAGAGCCTTCCGGAGCCGCCGTTCGGGGTGCGGATCCCCTACGAGATCGGGGGGAGGGACGACGAGTGAGTGGCGAGGAGGAGGCGGTCGGCGAGGGCGGGGACGAGGGCGTCTTCGTCCCGTACACGGAGGTGAGGAGGGAGGCCCTCGGCTTCCTGGCCTCGTCCGGGTACCGGCTGGAGGCCGACGCGATGGACGCGTCGTGGGGGAGCACGGCGGACGGGAACTGGGAGAGGAAGGTAGCCGAGCGGGACGTCGAGCCGGGCGTCCTGATCCACGTGACGGAGAGGCCGCCGAACCCGGAGATCCGGGTCTACCTGGTCCGGGTGCTCGGGGGGATTTCCAAGCCCATCAGCAGGCCCAGGAAGATGTCGTACCGGAACCCCGAGCGGGTGCGGGCGTACCTGCCGAGGGTGGAGGCGGATCTGCTGGAGGGGCTGCGGACGCGGTGCCCCCACTGCGGGGGCCCGATGGCGGAGAGGAAGGTCAAGAACCCGGAGTCGAAGAACGCGGGGAAGACCTTCCTGGGGTGCCTCCGGTACCCCGAGTGCCGGGGCGCGGTCGCGGAGTGGATCCCGAGGGCGGCCTCCGACGACGGGAAGATGGTCGGGGCGGCCTGCCCGGACTGCGGGTCCCCCCTGGTCGTCCGGTACGTGAAGAGGGAGGACCTGCCGCACCGGGGCCAGTCGTTCATCGGGTGCTCCGGCTACCCCAAGTGCAGGAGGATCGTCACGCGGGAGGAGCTCATGGCGCTGAGGTTCATGGCGCCGAGGGAGGAGGGGGAGGGCGAGCCGGCCTTTTGACGAAACGAGGAAAGCCCGTATAATAAAGGTGCGAGCGGGTTGCGGAGGACGTGGGGCCAAGAGAAGGAGGGGACCATGAGCGGGCTGAGCGAGATTGGGATCCTGCACTACGACATCCCCGGAGGGCTGAACTGCTTCTGGTACCGGCTCCAGCGCGTCCTGCGGTCGGGCCGGGCTCTCCAGGCGTCCAAGTCGGTGTACCTGGTCAACTGGGCGGACGTGCCGAAGGTCCAGGAGCTGATCGACGGGGCCAAGAAGGCCTTCGCGGAGAAGTACCCCGAGCGCGTGGGCGGGCTCTGGGGCCTCAGGATGTCCTTCCTCAAGTTCGACGACGCGACTGCCGAGGAGGCGCGGGCGATGGCCGTGGACGGCCTGTCACGCCTCATCTCCGAGATCGGGGCCGCACTCAAGGCCCGGATCGAGAAGATGAGGGAGTACGGCGAGGAGGACCTGCCCCAGCGCGTGAAGCGGTCCTTCGCCCAGCGCGTCCAGGAGTGCGAGGGCCTGGCGGTCGCCTTCCGCCTCATGGAGGAGGTCGAGGTCGCCCTCGACGCGGTCAAGAAGGTCGTGGTCGCCGAGGTCGGCGCCGATGTCTACGCCACGGTGGCGGACGGGAAGCGGATGAAGCCCCGCCGGGCGAAGAAGGAGCCGTGCGGGTCGGCGGCGTGAACGAGGACGCGGCGGGAGCCGCGGGGCCCCGCCGCCGTTTCGGGTGAGGGAGATGATCGACAGGAGCCTTCTCGGACGCGGGTGGAAGCCGTACAGGGGGTGCTGCCTGCTCGGCTTGATTGAGCCCCGCCTCGTCGACCGGGTCGGGTACGAGGTCGACTTCGAGGGGGCGTGCCGGATCGTGGCGAGGGAGGCCGTTTCTTCCCTTCCGGGGGAGGCATCGACCGACTGGGACGATGTACGGCAGGACAAGGAGTTTGACGCCAAGATCGTCTCGACTCACCCCAAGCTGTGGCGGTACTGGGACGACCGGGGAAACATCCGTAAGCACCTGGAGGACGTCCTGGGCGAGGCCCTCGGGGGCGGGGAGGTCGGGGGACTTCTCCGGCACGCCAACGTCTCCTCCATTCTGGAGGTGCTGGACCACGCCGTAGTGAGGACCATGGCCCTGGACCGCCTGCGGGCGAGGATCCGCGACGGGGAGGAGCGCAAGATCTGGTTCACCAAGCCGCCGGAGACGATGATGCTTCCAGACGCCCATGAAATCTGGCGGGGGCCGTGGAAGGTCCTGGGCTGGAGGAGGGCGTACACGGGGGTCTACTACCCGTCATCGGGGGACGGGGAGGGCTTCGATCCCGCTGGTCTCGCCAGGACCAAGGCCCACACGATCCTGAAGATCACCTACGTCGGGGAATGGGCCGGGTGGGGCGAGCATGTCGCCCTGAAGGAGGACACCTACCCGTGGAACAGCGAGGAGGTGGCCATGCGTATGATGGAGGAGCCCGCCGAGTCGGGCGCCGGGACGGATGGAAATTAGGTGGGGAGGTGCTGCATGCCGGAGGTGAAGTGCCCCCGGTGCGGGGAGGAGATGAGGGACGGGAAGTGCCGGGCCTGCGGGGCCTGGATGGACTCCTACGGGATCGTCCACGCCGAGGGCTGCCAGGGCGGGTTCCACGAGGAGTGCCCGGGGGAGCCGAGGGGCAAGCCCAGGAAAAGGTCTTGACGAAAGTCGGATCGGGGATATAATAATCGCATGGTGGACGGCGCTCATCTCGTGGACGTAAGCCTCTCCGCCCCCATGTTCGGGGCGACGAGGGCGGAGGACTTCGCCAGGATGAAGGTGGCGGGGTTCCTCCTGAGGGACTACCTGTACATCAAGATCCTCTTCAAGGAGCGGAAGGCCCCGTTCGTGCGGTACAGGTTGGAGAAGGGGATGGGGTGGGCCGAGTGCCGCGTGTCGATGCGGGTGGTCGGGTTCCCCCACGAGGACAAGTTCAACGTCAGGTCCGTGCAGGTGAGGGACCCGCTCGACCGGGCGCTTGTCGGGATGGACTGGTTCTACGAGACCGAGGCGGTGCGCTTCAGGGACGCGGAGGAGGAGGCGGTGTTCGGGTTCGCGGTGGGGGCCTTCGTGGTCCTAAGGAAGGCCGGGGCCATCCCAGGCAGGCTCACGAAGACGGGGTTCGCGAGGAAGGCGATCGAGTGGCTCGGCCAGTTCAGGGCGTGGAGGGACGCCGGGTTCCCCGAGGGGGCCGTGGCACCTGAGCCGAAGAAGGAGGGGCCGGATGCCGGAGATCACGGTGATCCTGGACGGGAAGGACTTCCGGAGGCTGGTGGCGGGGAGGGCGGTGGAGACGGAGGTCAGGGTCAGGGACGTACAGTGCTGGATCAGGATCGGGATGGGGGAGCTCGACTTCAAGGCGATGGTCGAGGCGATCAGGGACGCGATGGACGGGCTGGGACATGCACCTCCAGACGGCGAAAAACAGGAGCAAGAACCGCCTCAAGGAGCAGCTCCTCGAAGCGAGGAACCGCGTCGCGGAGATGACGGAGGAGATGTCGCTCCTCACGACGCTGCTGGGGATAGGGGGCCAGTTCGAGAGGACGGGAAGCAGGATCGTGGTCCGGTTCCCCGTCCCCGCGGGGTGGTCCGCTGAGGACTGGGGAAGGGACACGAGGGAGATACTGATCAGGTTCAGGAAGGTCGTCCGTTCAGGAGAGACGGCATGAGGCGGATCGCGTTCAGGATCGAGGGGGAGGACCTGGTGAGGTTCATGGCGGGGGAGGCCGTCGAGGCCAGGGGCGTCGACAGCGTGGGGGCCCGGTGGTCCCTGTCCCTGCGGAGCGCCCCGGCCGAGCCGGGGGAGGCGCCGAGGGTCGTGGACGTCGCGGTCGAGGAGGCCCCGACCTGGGCCGTCCTCATCGGGGGCCACGTGATCGGGCACGAGACGCACGAGGAGCCCGGGGAGGCCGTCCGGGAGGCGTTCTCCGCGGCCGGGCTGTCCTCGCTGCCGGAGGCCGTAGAGGTCGTGGCCAGGCGGGACGACACCGGCGAGTCGTGGGTGGTCTTCACCCTGGACGGCGAGGCCTACTGCGTCCCGTTCGCCGAGTTCGCCGCCGACGTCCTCAAGTCCGACCGGTGGACGGGGGCGCAGAGGACGAAGCGGACCGAGATCGACGCGCTCATGGCCGAGATCAGGTCCCTGGCGGGCAAGGCCCGGTAGGGGGGGAGATGCCCCTCGGGTGGGTCCCGGTCCGCGGGGAGAGGGTGCGCTACCGGTCCAGGCCGGTGGTGGTCCTGTCGGTGCGCGTCTACTCGCCGACGAGCGGGAGGGACGCGGCCTGGGCCGAGGTGAGGGAGTCCCCGGACAAGCCGCCGAGGCGGCGGGCCCGCAGGCGCACCCGCGAGGAGCGGGTGGCCGACGTCATCATGGGGAGGGAGAAGGATGCCCCCGCTGCCCATTCCCGACTCGTCCCTATTCTTCATCTGTCGCCACTGTGAGGCCATGGCGGCGGCGTGGGACGGGGGGCGGAAGACGTGCGGCGCCGACTGCGGCGGCCCGCTGAAGGGCAGGATGTACCCGCGCTACCGCGGCCCGCTCACGCCGGGCGTCGTCGCCACCAGGTGCTTCGTCTGCGGAGAGGGGGCGGCGGACCACGTCTCCGACGAGAGGATGTCGAGGATCCTCGGGGTCTGCGGGAAGCATTCCCACTGCGTCAGGCGGACCGACATGTCCAAGGTCAGGCCGGAGGACCGGGGGATAGTGACCACGAGGAAGGTCGAGGTCCCGCCGGAGGAGCTGTTCGGGCTGCCAGAGAAGGAGCGCGGATGACACTCTCGAAGAGGATGGAGGAGGGGTTCTGGGCCACCATCGGGCTCGCCCTCCCCCCTGAAGTCAAAGTGATGGTCTCCAAGGAGGAGAGATTGCCTGGCCTGTTCCTGGACGTGATGGGCCACACCGCCCAAGTGGTTCCCCCCGACGAGCCCTGTCACCTCATCTTCGTGGACCTGCAACCGGAGGCGAACTGGGCGCATGAATGCCTCTACGTCTACGTCGTTTCGGACGGGAGCCTGTTCGCGGTGAAGCACGATTGGCCGCCGAACGAGAAACATGAGATGACCCCGATGGAGCGTCCCCGGGAAGGAGCCCCGTCGATTTCGTAATACAGGAGACCCATGGACGCGAAGCAACTTAAATCGCTGGAGAAGAGGCTCCTGGAGAAACGGGAGCAACTCTTCAACGACATCGGGCGCATGAAGGCCGATGAGGCGATAAGGATTCCCAGCAAGAATTCAGAAGAGTTCGACTACGAGGTCGAGATCACGCGGGGCCTGATCGAGACGGAAGAGAGGGAGATCCGCGAGATCGACATGGCCCTGGGGAGGATCGAGGGCAAAACCTTCGGGATCTGCGAGTCCTGCGGGAAGGAGATCAAACCCTCCCGGCTCAAGGCACTTCCGAACGCCCGGCAGTGCCTTCCTTGCAAGATAAAAGAGGAGGAGGCGTGAAGATCGGGGATGTAGTCATCCTGAAGGGGAAGGTGGTAGAGAAGGAATGTGGCTCCATCTCATCGAAGGGGGATCACCTCACCCTCATCGAGGGGAAGGCCGACATCGGAGGATGCGTACTGGCGAAGGACTGGCGGGGGGAGGTTCACTGCATCAATCCGGACCTTTTCGAGGTGGTATGGACCCGCGAGGAGGAAGTCGCCAGGAAGATGATGGATCCGGAGCCCGTGCAGTTCAAGCCGGTGAGCCTCCCGGAGATCGAGCAACGGCTCCTACAGTCCATGGCCCAGATGGTGTCTGTCAATCTCGACAAGGAGATCACCGCCGACTGGAAGTGGGTGGAGGGAAAGATGAACGCGAGCAGGCATGAGCCGCCGCCGAGGCCGGGGGAGAAGAGGGTCCTCGACCTCGTCCTCGCCGACCTCAGGGCGCGGGCGGAGGCGGGGAAGATCAAGTACGGGACGTACCTCATGACGCGGAACGGGAGGGACGCCCTGATGGACGCGTACCAGGAGGCGCTGGACCTTGTCATGTACCTCCGCCAGGAGCTCGAGGAGAAGGAGGAGAGGCGTGGGTGAGAAGAAGGTCTGCCCGAGGTGCGGGAAGGAGTTTGTCGAGGGGCGCGAGGAGTACATGGACCCGACGAAGCACGGGTGGCCGGTGCCGACGGGCCAGAAGAGCGCGGACGGCTTCGACGTCTGGAGGGTCCTCCTCTGCGCCGACGCGACGCCGGAGCAGGTCGCGGAGTACAGGGCCGTCAAGACGGACCAGTCCCTGGGGATCAGGTCCGTGGGATTCGGGAAGAACTGATGGTGGAAATGATCAGAAGGCGGACAACCATCGACCTCGCCATCTACACGTTCCAGGAGACGGAGGGGTCGTTCTGCCCCTGCGGGGGGAAGGCGCACCTCCTGGCGCCGAGGGAGCCGGACCGCGACGCGCCCATCTTCTACCTCTGCGCGAAGTGCGGACGGATCGCCCAGGCGGGCGTCGGAGAGGTGTCGCCTCAGGAGGATCGATGATGGAGACGGAGTACGTCAGGTCGCTGCGGGTGGACTGGAAGGCGGAGCCGCCGGTCGGATCCCCGACGGTCGTGAGCACCTTCGCCGGGTGCGGGGGGAGCTCGCTCGGGTACCGGATGGCCGGGTTCCGGGAGCTGCTCGCCGTCGACTTCGAGGAGAACGCCGTGGCGACGTTCGCCAGGAACTTCCCGGGGGTCCCGGTCTGGCAGCGGGACATCACGAAGGTCACGGCGGAGGAGGTCCTGTCCTTCTGCAAGATCGGGAAGGGGGACCTGGACGTGTTCGACGGCAGCCCGCCGTGCTTCCCGGCCGGGACGGATGTGTGGACGGCGCGTGGGAAGGTGCCGATAGAAGGGGTTGAGATAGGGGATCTTGTGCTTACGCATAGGGGTCGGTACAGGAGGGTGGTCGGGAGGACGAAGAGGATAGCGGGAGGGCTGAGAAGGCTGGTAATCAAGTATGGTCGGGAGGATATTGTTTGCACCGAGGGGCACCCTTTGTATGTGAGGAGGAGGGCGGGTCCGAGAGTGAGGAGTTACTCCGCGCCCGAGTGGGCCGCGGCGAAGGAGATTAGGCCGGGCGATGTTGTTCTGGAGCCGCATGTCGCGGAGGTCCCCGATCTGGTCGTGCCGGATGTGGTAACAAGGCAGAGGATCAACGTGGAGGGGCAGAGCGGGTCCGACCGGAGCGAGATGCGGCTGCTGTCGAGGCCGTGTTCCTTGGATTGGAAATCCTCTGAGTTTGCATGGGTTCTGGGGTTCTACGTGGCCGAGGGGCATCGCCGGGGCCGAGAGCCGACGTTTGTTGATGGGGGGCCATATCGGCGCGAGGTGGTGTTCTCGGTTGCGGATAAGGAAGCGGCTCCGCTTTCCGTGAGGCTGTCGGGGATGGGCCTCCATGCCTGCGTCCAGAGGCACAGCCAGGGATCGTCGAGGGTGTCGGTGAGCGACCTGGACCTGTGGTCTCTTGTGGGGGTTGTGGGGGAGGGCGCGGGGGGCAAGAGGATACCGGCGGCGTTCCATGCCCAGCCGGAGGAGTGGCAGAAGGCTTTCCTGGACGGGTACTTCGAGGGGGATGGGTGCCTGAAAAGGAACGGGAAGGCAGGGGTCGTCAGGAAGGCGACCACGGTGTCGAGGGACCTCGCGGAGGGCGTGGCCAGGATGGTCGCCAGGGCGTTCGGAGTGGTGGCGTCGATTGATGTTCTTTATCCCGCGGGTGTAGGTAGCATCCAAGGCAGAAGTGTGATGGTAAGGGAGGCGTATTCGGTCGGCTATAGCCTTCCGGGATCGAGGAAGCCGAGGCCAGGGTTTGTCGATGAGGCTGGGGCGTGGCTGCCCGTCGTGAGTAATGAGGAAGAGGATCGGGCTGCGGAGGACGTCTACAACCTGGAGGTGGAGGAGGACGAGTCGTACGTGGCTGGAGGACTGGCGGTCCATAACTGCCAGGGCTTCTCGATGAGCGGGTCGAGGAAGGTGAGCGACCCGAGGAACAGCCTGTTCATGGAGTTCGCGCGGCTCATCGAGGGGCTGGGGCCGAGGGTCTTCCTCATGGAGAACGTGGCCGGGCAGGTGCGCGGCAAGATGCGGGGGGCCTTCATCGAGATCATGAGGGTGCTGAAGGGGACGGGGTACGCGGTGAAGTGCGCGCTGCTCAACGCGGCGCACTACGGGGTTCCGCAGCACAGGGAGAGGATGATCTACATCGGGGTGAGGCCCGACGTCGGGGCGGAGCCGTCGTTCCCCAGGCCGTCGGCGAGGGTGGTGACGTGCGGCGAGGCCATCGGGGACCTGGAGGGGTTCGACGACGGGGTGAAGATGCCGGGGTTCTCGAAGAGCCCGAGGGCGAGCAGGATGCTTAGCCAGATCCGGGAGGGGCAGCATGGGCTGGACGCCGACGCCAAGGGCGGGTACTTCAACACCGCGAGGATCGACAGGCTGAGGGTCGCTCCCACCATCCTCAAGACGAGCAGCCCCGCGTCGGGCCTGGTCCACTACGACGGGAGCAGGTGGCTCACCATCGCGGAGGCGAAGAGGATCGCGTCCTTCCCCGACGACTTCGAGCTCATCGGGAGCTACCAGCACAGGTGGGCGAGGATCGGGAACGCGGTCATGCCCATGTTCATGCGGGCGCTGGCGTCCCACGTCAGGAAGGAGATCCTGGGGAGATGAGCAAGGCGAAGCTGGAGGTCGTCTACGTCGACGCGTCGGCCCTGAGGCCGAACGGGTGGAACCCGAACGAGATGGACGCCGGGATGCTCGACAGGCTCATGCGCGAGGTCGAGCGGGTCGGGTTCGTCCAGCCCGTGGCGGCGATGAGGGACGGCACGATCATCGACGGGGAGCATCGCTGGGTGCTCGCCAGGGACAAGGGGTGGAAGGTGCCCGTCGTGTACCTGGACGTCGACGAGAGGACGGCGAAGACCCTCTGCGTGAACATGAACGCGATCCGCGGGGAGAACGACCCGGCCAGGCTCGTCGCCCTGGTGGAGTCGCTCGGGATGCCGGGGAGGGAGATGGAGAGGGTCCTCGGGATCACGTCGGGGGACATGGACGCGCTGCGGGCCGCCCTGGAGGCGCCCGACATCAGGGAGTTCGACGAGAACATCGAGACGAGGCACGCGTGCCCGAGGTGCGGATATAAATGGTCATGACGCCTGGCGGAAAGATCGAGATCGAGGTGGTCCCGATAGGGAGCGTGAGGCCGAACGAGTGGAACCCCAACGTCCTCCCGTCGAGGAGGTACGCCCACCTCCGAAAGGAGCTGGTCCGCGTCGGGTTCGCGGCGCCGCTCGTGGTGTCGCGGGACGGGACCATCATCAACGGCGAGCACAGGTGGAGGGCGGCCGGGGAGGAGGGGTTCTCCGAGGTCCCGGTCGTCAGGCTCGACGTCGACGAGGCCACGGCGAAGACGATCTCCCTCAACCTCAACTCGATCCACGGGGAGTTCGACAAGGCCAGGCTGGCGATGCTCGTGGCCGGGCTGGAGATCGACATCCCGAAGGACGATCTGCTGGAGATCCTCGACTACACGGACAGGGAGATGGCGGCCCTCATGGACCCTCCCCCGCCGAAGGACAAGGCCGGGGGCGGGGGGGCGGGCGAGGAGTGCGAGTGCCCGAGGTGCGGGCACCGGTTCGTCGAGGGGCAGGACTCGGGCGTGGACATCGACGGGGGAGGCGGGGATGGACACGGTGGCGCCGGAGGTGCGGTCGAGGATCATGGCCCGAATCAGGGGGAGGGGCACGGGGCCTGAGAGGGCCCTGGCCGCCGCGCTGGGCGGGTCGGGCCTGGAGTTCACGGCGAACGACGGGTCGCTCCCCGGCAGCCCCGACCTGGCCTTCGCCGGGGCGAGGCTCGCCGTGTTCGTCAACGGGTGCTTCTGGCACGGGTGCCCGAGGCACTACCGTCTGCCTAAGTCCAACGTCGAGTTCTGGGAGAGGAAGGTCCGGGGGAACCGGAGGAGGGACGCGAGGGCGAGGCGGGCCCTCAACCGGGCGGGGTGGTCGGTCATGGTCGTGTGGGAGCACGACGTGAGGTCGGACCCGGAGCGGGCGGCCGCGAGGGTCGCCGGGAGGGCGGCGCGGTGCGCGTGAGGATCGGCAAGGCGCTGGACGCGGAGATCAGGGGGGAGATCGCGAGGGCCGTGGAGGCCGCCGCGCAGTCCTTCCTGTTCGAGCCGGGGACGGAGGCTCTCTCCGAGGTCGTCAAGGATTCCGCCGTCGAGGAGGCGGCCGGGGTCGTCGAGGAGTACGGCGTCAGGATCCCGTGGCAGCCGGAGTGTAGGAGGTCGGACGCGAGGAGGCTGGTGGCGGACCGGATCTCCGTGAGCTGCGAGGATGGCGCGGTGCAAATCGACATCCGGGTCTCGCTGGAGGGGCTGACCTGCGACATCTCGGAGGAGAGGTTCGTGGCGCTCAGGATGCTGCCCGAGGGGTAGGACGGAGGGAAACACACAATGAATTGTGGTCTGAGGGTGGAAATGGCCGACAGACGGTAGTCCTTGTAAATACTTGTAAATAATGGATTTACGACATTTTAGCCGTTGACCCGAATGGCGGGCGGCGTATAATTATCGTGTTCACCTATTGCCCCGATGGGGCCGACGCCCCATAATATAGATGTCATGGCCGCTGGCAACGGCCCAGAGCAGGGGGAAAGGAACAGGGAAGTGGGGACGAGGAAGACCAGCACCGAAAAACCGGTGTCGGATTGCCACCCGATTCCGGGGGGGCGAAGCGGGGAACTTCCCCACTACCCGCCCTGCGTAGCCCCCGAAACAAACAACCAGGCCGCGACTCGAAAGAGGGCGCGGCCTGTTCTATCTGCTGGAAGTGCCAAGAAGAGCCGTCGGCGCATGGGCGTCGGCGGCTTTTTCGTTTCTCCGCCCCAACCGAGTGACGGGGAGGGGATGGAGCGTGACGGCGTGGGGGAATTGCCGGTCCGTTTCCCTGGAGCGAGTCAGGGGGACGGGGAGGGACTTTTCTATGGCGCCGAGGTGTGACGTTGGCGAGAACAACCTCGCCATGAAGCGACGGCTCCTGGAGATGGGGTGGGACCAGATCCCGCGGTTCCTGATGCGGATGAGGGAGATCGGGCCGTCGGACAAGCTGGTCTTCGCCTTCATCCTGAACCGGATCCGAGACTTCGGCAACGGGAGGGCGTTCCCGTCCATCATGACGATAGCCATGAACAACGCGCTGTCGATCCCGACGGTGAAGAGGAGCACGGCGGCGCTCGTCAAGATCGGGCTCCTGGTCAGGCACAGGAGGGGGCTCGGCAAGACGAACGAGTACGGGCTGCCGGACGAGATCCCCCCGTGGATCCTGGAGGCGTACGGCGGAGACCTCCGGTCCCAGAGAGATCAAAAAGACACCTCTGATAGATCAAAAAGATCTCCCGTGGGGGTCAAATTGAACCGTAGAAAGAGAGTGGTGGAAGTAGAGGGGGATGAAGGAGACCCTACGGGGGCGGGCTGCCGCCCGCCAGACGGTTCCGGGGCTCAACCGGGAAGGAAGACGGGTGAGTGGAAGGGTGCCAAGGCTGATGCACATGGCGGCGAGCCCAGGAGCCCCCAGGACGATTCCGGGGGAGGGGGCGCCCTTCCGCCTGCTGAGGAGGGTAAACGCGCCCAGGAGGGCTGGGCAGGGGCCTCCCCGTTCGTCCTGGACGGACCTCTCCCGGATGGGGGGGGAGGCGGGGTCCCGCCCGCGCATACGGTATGCGCCGGGGGGAGCCGGAAGGTGATGCCGTGGGAGAGGGAGGAGGATGCGGCGGGAGGGGGGAAGAGGAAGAAGCCGAGGAAGAAGGGGATGTACGACCCGGAAAAGCCGGTCTCGGAGTGGACCGGGAACGACCTGGTCGGGTACTTCCGGGAGATGTTCAAGCGGGCCTGGCCGGGGGAGGGGGCCCCGGACGTCAGAATCGAGGACCTGGGGGCGGCGAAGCGCCGGATCGTCTGGATGAGGGACGAGGGCATGGACATCGGGCTGGCGAAGAGGGCGGTGGACCACCTCTTCGCGAACTGGGGGGACGGGCTCCCCGGCAGGCTCCGGTGGAAGGGGTCGAGGCCCGGCATCGCCATCGTCGAGAACGCGAGGCTCTTCGAGATGCTGGTCAGGGAGGCCCAGAACGGGGTGGCCACCGGGAAGACGGCGGACGAGTGGAAGGGGGACAGCGCCGAGGTCGAGAGGTACCAGAGGCGCGAGGAGATAAGGGCGAGGATGATCGATGAGGGTAGCACGCTGGAGCAGGCGGACCGTGAGTCCCGCCGACTGGCAGGCCTCTAACGTCCCCGAGGGGAAGTGGGGCGTGGGCCTGGACGCCATCCCGCAGGGCCTGCCGTTCGTCGGCAGGGTCCGGGCGTACGTCGAGGGGCTGCGGGCCAACATCGAGGCAGGGATGGGCCTCATCCTCTGGGGGCCGTACCGGGGCGGGAAGTCCTGCGTCGCCGCGGCGGCGGTGGGGGAGGCCATGGCGCACGGGCTCGAGCCCTACTGGATCGACGCGTTCGACGTGGCCGACGCCTCGATCAGCCGGTCGTGCTGGCGCAGGGACAACATGCGCGGAGCCCCGCTCCTCGTCCTCGACGACCTGGGGATGGAGTCGCAGGACGAGAGGAGGGGGGAGTTCCCGAGGGAGAAGATCAGGGCCCTGCTGAAGTACCGGCTGGAGCGGCTGAGGCCCGTGGTCATCACGACGAACATGAGCCTGGCCGAGGTCAGGAAGGTCTACGGCGACAAGACGTGGGCGCTCCTCCAGGAGTACACGGACGACGTCCTCGTGAAGGGGGCCGAGGACCACTGGAGGCGGAAGTGATGGGCAAGTCAACGCTGGACGCGAGGCAGGCGACGACGGACGAGGTCAGCGTGAGCGGACTCGTGGCGGGGGACGGGGGGAAGATCCTGAGCGAGTGGATGGTGGAGGTCGAGGCGAAGGTCGACGCCATCCTTGAGGCGATCGGGCTGAACCACCAGAGGGGGCCGGACGGGAAGTGCGTGGAGGGATGCTGGTCCTGCCGGGTCATCGAGACGATGGACGGGATCAGGGTCTCCAGGAGGATACAGGGCAGGTGACGGCCGGAGCGGCCGGTTCGGAGAGGAGATGGCGAGGGGGCCGACGGATGGGGCGCCGTTCGGCCAGAGGTTGCTGCGCCTCCGCAACGAGGTGGAGGCGAGGGTCAGGGTCATGTGCCCGCACCCCATCGGTAGCCGGGCGGAGAAGGCCTGGGTGGCCTGGGCCAAGGGGGTGGTGTTCGGGTGCGTGGTCGCGCAGGGGGGCGACGCTGGCCCGGGGGGCGACCTCGGGACCGAGGTGTGCCTGGAGAAGTTCCGGTCGTCGGGGCCGAAGAGGGGCGGCACGCCGATATGCAGGGATCCCACGGATTGCCACGGCTCCCGGGGACAGATGGCGGACATGAGGCAGAGGTTCTCGGAGGGAGGGAAATGGCAGGGGAAGGGGCGGGGACGAGATGGGAAAGGCTGAAGTCGCTGACCGGGCAGCCCGGGAGCCCGGTCGACGGGGACATGTTCTACAACCAGGTCATGGACGAGATATTCATCTACGACCAGGCGGAGTGGGTCGCGATGTACAACGTCGCGTCCTCCGTGGCGGAGGAGTCCGTCAAGAGGAAGGTGAGGGCGCTGGCCGACGCCGTCGACGTGGCCATGGAGGCGATCGAGATGAGCCACGACAGGGGCGGGGACGGGAAGTGCAGGGCGAGGTGCCCGGGCTGCGCGGTGAGGGAGAGGATCGTGTCCCTGGCGACCGCGCGAAGGCTGATGGAGTGACGGAGGATGGTGGTTAGGAGAACGGGGATGGGCCGCAAAGGAATCAGCGTCTCCCGGCTGTTCTGCCAGGGGGGCGATCCGTACTCGGGGTTCAAGTGGTCGAGGAGGAGCGTCGGGGTCCCCGACAAGGACGGGAAGACCGTGTCGTCCCAGGAGGGGGTGGAGGCGCCCGACTTCTGGAGCGACAACGCGCGTTTCATCCTCGCGGACAAGTACTTCAGGGCGGCGCACGGGTCCGCCCCGAGGGAGACGTCCCTCAGGCAGGTCATCGACCGGGTGGTCGGCGAGGTGGTCAAGTATGGGGCGGCGAACGGCTACTTCGATAGGGCCAACGGGGAGTTCTTCGGGAACGAGCTCAAGGTGATGATCGCGTCCCAGAGGTTCTCGTTCAACTCCCCGGTCTACTTCAACGTGGGCTGCGTGGAGAAGCCGCAGTGCAGCGCGTGCTTCATCCTCACCGTGCTCGACGACCTGGGCAGCATCTCCGGGATCGTTCCGGTCATCGTCCGGCTGTTCTCGCAGGGGTCCGGGTGCGGGTACAACCTGTCCATGCTCCGGGAGTCCGGGGCGCCGCTGTCGAGGGGGGGAGTGGCGTCCGGGCCGCCGTCCTTCCTCAAGGGGTTCAACGCCTTCGCCGGGATCATCAAGTCTGGCGGGATCCAGCGCAGGGCGGCCATGCTGGCGCGGCTGGACGACGGGCACCCCGACGTCCTCGCCTTCATCGAGATGAAGAGCGCGGAGGAGAGGAAGGCGCGCGCCCTCGTGAGGAAGGGGTACTCGGTCGAGGAGGCCTACCAGACCGTCGCCTTCCAGAACGTGAACCTCTCGGTCGGGGTGTCGGACGCCCTGATGCGGGCCGCGATGGAGGGGAGGGACTGGGCCCTCAAGTCTGTCCATAGCGGGAAGACCGTGAGGACAGTCAAGGCGATGGACATCCTCGACCTGGTCGCCCACGGGGCGCACTTCTGCGGGGACCCGGGCGTCCAGTTCGACGACGCCATGAACCGGGCCAACCCGCTGGCGAAGGTGGGCAGGATCGTGTCCACGAACCCCTGCGCGGAGTTCGCCTGCATACCGGAAACGGCCTGCAACCTCGGGAGCCTCAATCTCGCGGCGTTCTACCAGGGAGGGAAGTTCCAGGACGAGGAGTTCAGGCAGGCGGCCAGGGTGGCCGTCGTGGCGCAGGACATCATCGTCGGGATGAGCGGGTACCCGACGCCGGAGATCGAGAAGAACTCGAACGGATTCCGCCCGCTCGGACTCGGGTTCACCAACCTGGGCGGGCTCTTCGTGGCCATGGGGATCCCCTACGACGGGGACCAGGCGCGGTCGATCGCGTCGGCCATCTCGGCGGCGATGACGGCGGAGGCGTACCAGACGTCGGTGGACCTCGCCAAGGCGCTCGGCCCGTTCGACGGGTTCGAGAACAACCGGAAGGCGATGCTCGCGGTCCTGAAGACGCACAAGAACCGGGTCAACTCGTTCGCGGACGCCCACGGGGGGGCGTTCGAGCAGATCGCGGAGGACTGGGAGAGGGTCTGCCAGGAGGCGGCAAAGCACGGGGTCAGGAACTGCCAGGTCACGCTCGTCCCCCCGGCGGGGACGATCTCGAACATCCTGGACTGCACGACGGCCGGGATCGAGCCCATCCTCTTCAACGTGACCAAGAGGAGGCTGGACCAGGGCGGCGAGCTGATCGTCCCGTCGTTCGAGGTGGACAGGGGGCTGGAGACCCTCGGGTACACCAAGGACGAGAGGGCGGTGATAACGGAGTACATCAAGGCGAACGGGACCCTCACAGGGGTGCCGGTGATAAAGCCGCAGCACCTCCCCGTCTTCGACCCCGTGTACCCCCTCAAGGTGGGGGACAGGAGGCTGTCGGCCATGGCGCAGATCGCGATGATGGGGGCGGTCCAGCCCTTCATCAGCGGGTCGATCTCGAAGACGATCGGCCTGCCGGAGACGGCCACGGTCGAGGAGGTCAAGGAGGTGATCGTCCAGGCGTGGAAGATCGGCCTGAAGGCGGTCTCCTTCTACCGCAGCAACTCGAAGATGTCCCAGCCGCTCGTGAACGCGGTCATGGAGGCGGAGAAGGCGGAGGAGGACGGGGGGCCGCCCAGGAGGAGGATGCCGGAGGAGGCGAAGGCGCACATCCACCGGGTGACGATCGCGCCGTTCACGCCGTCCGAGACGAAGATCTACATCACGCCGGGGGAGTGGGAGAACGGGGAGATGGGGGAGGCCTTCGTCACCCTCGCGAAGGAGGGTTCGGCCATGCGGGGGCTGGTGGACGCCCTCATGACCTCGGTCTCCATCGGGAGGCAGTACGGGGTCCCGCTGGAGATCTACTGCAAGAAGTTCATCGGGACCAAGTTCGAGCCCTCGGGCAGGACGAGCTCGGCCGCGATCAGGTTCACGACGTCCATCGTGGACTACATCTTCAAGTACCTCGGGTCGAGGTACCTCGGGATGCTGTTCCGCAACGATGAGCCCGCGGAGGAGACGGGGAAGGACCCAAAGGCTGACGCCCCGGCGGCGAAGGCGGTCGCCAGGCCGGTCAGGCCGACGCAGTACAACACCTTCGACTTCTGCGAGTGCGGGGGGACCCTCTACATGAGCGGGAACTGCAAGCGGTGCACGACCAAGGGGTGCAAGAGGAACACGCAGGGGGCGTGCGGGTAGCGTGACGAAAACTGGAACCTGGGTATAAGGTGCGTATGAGGAAGAAGACGAGGGTCGCCGTCATGATGGTCGTCCACGGAAAGCCCCTGCCCCAGGCGGTCGAGGCGGGCACGATCAGGACGACAAAGGGGCAGGCGTTCATCCTCCCTCCCCCGAAGGGGAAGTGCCAGGAGTGCGCGGTCGACCACAGGCCGGATGAGCCCCACAACAGGGACAGCCTCTACTACCAGATGGCGTTCCGGCAGAAGCACGGGCGATGGCCGACGTGGGCCGACGCGATCGCCCACTGCTCGGAGGACGGGAAGAAGGCCATCAGGGAACTCCTGGAGGCGCAGGGGGTGTGGTCGGAGCCGGTGGAGAACCTGACGGAGGAGGATAGGACGGCGCGGACGCTCGGCGGCATGCCCACGCACTCCCAGGGGCCGGACGGCGGGGCGGTGTTCGGGGACGTGATCGAGGTAGAGATCGACCATGGCAAGAAAAGGGCCAAGCGTGGCGCTCATCCGAAGGATGGGCGAGATGAACCCGGGAAGGCTCGCCGACGACGTGGTGGCGCTGAGGAAAGAGGTAGAGAACCTCAGGGTCGCCCTCGGGGTGAAGGTGGCCACGTACGTCAGGACCCTCGGGCTCGCGAGGGGTGATGTCCTGGTGGTCACGCCCCCGAAGGGGGTTTCCATCCCGCCGGAGGCCCTCGAGCACACGGCGAAGATGCTGCGCGACCGGCTCGGGTGGGACGTCCCGGTGCTGGTAGAGGGGCAGGCGACGGTCGGGAAGGCCGGAGGTACAGATGCCAAGTCTTGACATGTGCCTGATGGCGCACGTGGTCCACGGGGGCCGGATAGGGGTCGTGGCCGACAGCGGGGTGCTCAGGGAGCACCTCTTCGACGAGGCCCAGCGGGTGTACGACCACGTGGTCGCCCACTACGCGAAGTACGGCAAGGTCCCGGACGCGGCGACGGTCGAGGGGGACACGAAGGTCGTGGTCCCGCCGCTATCCGACGTGAAGGAGCCGGTCGGATACTACGTGGACAAGGTGAAGGAGCGGGCCAGGGACAACCTCACCAAGGAGGGGGTCAAGAGCCAGCTCCGGGCGATGGAGGCCGGGAGGACGCAGGAGGCCATAGACGCAGCCTCGAAGCTCGCGGAGGACGTCACCCGCCTCAACCTCCAGTCGGACCCGGTCGACGACTGGACGAAGCGGGCGGACGAGATGGAGGAGGAGTACGCCAAGGCGAAGGCAGCCGGTACCGGGATCCTCGGGGTGGAGACGCCGTGGCCCGGCCTCAACGATCTGACGCAGGGGGTGGCGGAGGGGGACTTCTGGGTCATGGTGGGAAGGCCCGGGGAGGGGAAGACCTGGTTCCTCGTGAAGATGGCGGTCCACGCGTGGAAGAGCGGGAAGGTCCCCCTGTTCATCTCGATGGAGATGGGCAAGAAGAAGATCAACCGCAGGATGGTCGCGGTCCACATGAAGCTCAACTACCACGACCTCCGGCGGGGGAAGCTCGGGATCGGGATCGAGGACGAGTACCACAAGGGGCTGAGGGAGCTGAAGGACTCCGCGAACCCGCTCTACGTCGCGTCGGCCAGGAACGTGCGGAGGATCGGGGACATCGCGGTCCTCGTGCGGCTGTTCAAGCCGGACGTCGTCTTCCTCGACGGGCTCTACAAGATCAAGCCCCCGAACATCGGGGTGTCGAGCTACTGGGAGCGCATCCAGGCGATAGCCAACGACCTCCAGCTCCTCGTTGGGGACATCAATACGCCTATGGTGGCGACGACCCAGCTCCGGCGCGAGGGAGGGAAGAACATGAAGCGGAAGCGCGGGGCGTCTGTGGACATCGGGCTGGAGGACATCGCGTTCGCGGACGCCATAGGGCAGAACGCCGACGTGGTGATCGGGCTCGGGTCGACGAAGAGGATGAAGGAGGACCGCGAGGCCGTCCTCATGGTCGTGAAGAACAGGGAGGACGAGCGGGGGGCGTGGTCGGTGAAGTTCGACCCTTCGTTGGGGGACTTCGAGGAGATAGGGACCTACGAGCCGTCGTCTGGGCCGGACGAGGAGGGCGACGACTCCGGTGTGGAGAAGTACTGATGAGAGCGGAGGCCGTGGTGAGGCTGGCCGAGCTGCTCGGCGTGAGGGCGGGGCCCCCGAGGGCCACCTACGTGCTGATGGAGTGCCCCCTCGCGCCGGTGACCCACGCGAAGGGGACGGACAACACGCCGAGCCTGTCCGTGCTCGTCAAGGATGGGGACAGGTCCGGGTGGATATGCCACTCCTGCGGGGCCAAGGGCACGCTGCCAGGCCTCGTCGTGCAGTGGGCGACCTACTTCGCCAAGGACCCGGGCCCGGCGCTCGACCTGATCGAGAAGGAGGAGAACTCCGTCGAGGCGATCTGCGGGAGGGTGGACCGGAAGTGGGACGAGAAGTGGAAGGAGCGGGACGCGGCGGCCGTCGCCTCCGTGGACTTCGAGGTGTTCTCCGAGGAGGAGATCGCGCCGTTCCTGGGTAGGGTGCCGCGCTACATCATAGACCGGGGGTTCGCCCTTCCGACGTGCAAGGCCTGGCAGCTCGGGTACGACAAGGAGTGGAGGGACCCCGACGGTTTCCCGCGGCCGCGCCTGACGATCCCGGTGCGGAGGAAGGACGGGAAGCTGGTGGGGATGGTGGGCCGGGCCCTGGACGACGAGAAGAAGGAGAAGTACTGGAACTACTGGAACTTCCACAAGTCGCGCCACCTGTTCGGGCATGACAAGACGGAGCAGGACAAGAAGATCGTGGCGGTCGTCGAGGGCTACTTCGACGTCATCAGGTGGTGGGAGTACGGGGTCAACGCGGTGGGGGTCATGGGGTCTCACCCGAGCGAGCAGCAGTACGCCCACCTCCTGTGCTACGAGGACGTCTTCCTCGCGCTCGACAAGGACGACTCCGGGTTCAGGGGGCGGGACGAGATTTCCAAGAGGCTCGTTGGCCGGGTCGGGGTGTACGACACCGAGTTCCCCGGGGGGAAGACGGACCCGAAGCAGCTGACCAGGGAGGAGACCGAGTTCTGCCTACTGCACGCGAGGAAAATGATGTGAGGGCGCGTGACTAACAGCGGAAAACGGGTATAATAAGGCGAGTGCTGCGGCGCGCGGTCGCCAGGAAGGAGGTGCCCAGGCAGGACGCGTATCGAGTAGGTGCCACGAGGCACGGACGAGATGTGAGACGATTGTGGTGAGAGACGAAAAGGAGCATGAGCATGGGTAACGCATGGTTTGACACGGGAAAGGCCGCGGTGGACCGCGCCAACCAGAAGTCCGGGACGGGCAAGGTCTCCCAGCGGTTCTACCTCAAGTCCGGCTCCGAGGCGACGATCATCTTCGTCGACGGCGACAACACCACCGAGGAGCCGATCGGGAACTTCAAGGAGCACACCTACGAGGCCTCCGACGGCAAGTTCCCCAACTTCTGCACCTGCGTCGGGCCCGCGAAGTGCCCGGTGTGCAAGGAGGGCCTGCGGCCCTACGACGCCTGGCCGATGACCATCGTCCAGCTCCGGCCAGGGTGGACGGGGCGGGACGGCAAGGAGCACAAGTTCGAGCGCAAGCTCCTGATCGCGAAGAAGGAGGCGATGCAGCGCATCCTCCGCCACGCCGCCCAGCGCAAGGGGCTGGTGGGCACGGTCTGGAACATCTTCCGCACGGGCGACCGGGCCTACACCGTCGGCGACGACTGGCAGTTCGTCCAGAAGGTCGGGGGCGATGGCGTCCTCCTCCCCGCGCAGCGGCGCGCCGAGATGGGGAAGCCGTTCCACGTCTCCGTGATCGGGTCGGACGGCAAGGCGATCGAGATCGACGCCGAGATCCCGCGGGAGAACCTGGAGCCGTTCAACTACCGCGAGCTGCTCAAGCCCCGGACCTACGAGGAGCTGATGTCCGACGGCATCGACTTCGACGGGACGAAGCGGCGGGCGGCGTCCTGGGCGGACAAGGACAAGGACGGGGCCGGGGGGAGGGGGCGGAGGGGAGCGGCGCCGAGGTCCTCGGGGGACGCGGGCGAGGAGGTCCCCTACTAACGGCCGCGTGGTCGGTACCGCCGCCGGACGGGGGCCCTGAAGGCGTTCTTCAGAAGTCCCTACGCACAAACCCCTGTCCGGCGGTTTTGTCGCCGTAGCTCAAGGCAGAGCCCCGGCCCGAGACCAAGGTGCTCGTCACCGATGGTTCATCTCCGGCTTGACCGGAGAATTACACGGGCCGGGAGATGGGGGCTCAAGACCCCCCGGCGACTCCAGATGGGCTGGTAGGCGGGGTGGAGATAACGGAGGCCGCTCATTCGAGGTATCCCGACTCGAGCCAGCCCACCATGCGCCCGTAGCTCAGCAGGATAGAGCGCCGGTTTCCTAAACCGGAGGCCGCGCGTCCGAGTCGCGCCGGGCGTGCCAATGCCAGAGGACCGGAAGGTAGGCGACGCCAAGGGGAGGCTCCTCACCCTCCTGCGTAAGGGGGGCGGCGACGAGGGCCTCCGCTCGCTCCTGGAGTCGGACCCGTCCGCGGTCGAGGCCGCGGCCAGGCGAGACGAGGCGAGGAGGAAGAAGATGACCAGCATCGACGACGCGGTGTCGGCGCTCAGGAAGGCGGAGTTCTTCTCGCTCGACCTGGAGACGGACGGGCCGTCGAAGGCCGAGGCCACGGACCCCCTCCGGGGGAGGATCGTGGGGGTCTCGTTCGCGGCCGGGTTCGAGCCGGGGAAGTCGTGGTGGTTCCCGTTCGACGGGGGGGCGTCCGCTGGGGAGCAGGTCTTTTCCATGGTCGAGGTGTTCCGGGCGGTCCAGCCCGTCCTGCTCGACCCCGCCAAGACCCTCATCGGGTCCAACTGCAAGTTCGACATCATGTTCCTGAAGGCCAACGGGGTCGAGGTCCGCAACAGGCTGTTCGACACCGTGGTGGCCGACTGGATGATGGACGAGAACAACAAGAGGCACGGCCTGAAGGAGATCGTCAAGAGGGAGTTCGACGTCGACCTGGAGAAGTTCACGACGGCGTGGGCGTCGAGGGACCTCGTCCAGGGCAGCCGGTTCGCGGAGTACGCGGTGAACGACGCGAGGTACGCCTTCCGGGTGTGGGAGAGGGTCCACGCGCCGTTCCTGAACAAGGAGAGCAAGAGGGGGAAGGACGGGGGGGTGACCACCCCGGGGCACGAGAAGATCAGGAAGCTCTTCACCGAGGTCGAGATGGAGATCGTCAGGATCTTCATGGAGGCCGAGATGGAGGGCGTCTGCCTCGACCTGAAGTACATCGCGGCCCTCAAGGAGAGGATGGAGAAGGCGAAGGAGGAGGCGGCCCAGAGGGCCTTCGCGGCGGTCGGGCGCTCCTTCAAGATCAGCTCCCCCGAGGAGGTGAGCGTCATCCTCTTCGGGGCGCCGTCGGAGGACGCGCTCCGCGCCGCCATGGCGTCGAGGGACAAGAGGAAGCCCAAGGCGGCGAAGAGGGACCTGGTCGCGAAGTTCAACACCAAGGGCCTGTTCGAGGCCCCGAAGGGGCTCCTGCCGGTCCCGCTCGGACGGGACGGGCACCAGGCCATACCGGGGGACAACGGGTTCTACTCCACCGACGACTCGATCCTGGCCGGGTACGACCACCCGTTCGTCAAGGCGCTGCTCGACTACCGGGCCGCGAGCCAGACGCTCAAGTTCTTCGTGTACGCCTACGTCGGCGGTGACCCGGAGAACGACAAGAAGATGGGGGTGGCCCGCGACGGGAGGGTGCACCCCGATTTCCATCAGGCCGGGACGATCGCCGGGCGGTTCACCTGCTCCGAGCCCAACCTCCAGCAGATCGACACCGAGAAGGGCCTGGTCAAGCCCATGTTCGTCCCTCCCCCCGGGCACAAGTTCGTGTGCGGAGACTTCAACCAGCTCCAGTTCCGGCTGGCCGGGCACTACGCGAAGAGCTGGTTCGGGAAGTCGAACATCGCGGACGCCTACGCCCTGGGGTCCGACCTCCACGACAGGACGATGAGGGACCTCGGGTTCGACAAGACGATCCCGGACAAGAAGGCGGCCCGGAAGGAGGCCAAGGGGGTGAACTTCGCGTTCATCTTCGGGAGGGGGGCCAAGTCGTTCGCCGAGGCGAAGAGGCGCCCACCGGCCGAGGCCAACAAGTTCTACAACGGGTTCCACAAGTCGTACCCCGAGATCCGGTGGTGCTCGGACAAGTGCCGCAGGGACCTCTGCGAGAAGGGCTACGTGGAGTCGATCCTCGGCAGGCGGCGCAACTACCCGCAGCACAAGGGCAAGGACCCCGACGCGTACGAGAAGAAGGAGTCGGACGGCGGCCCCAGGAGCAACCTCTGGTGGGACGGGTGGGTGGCGTGGAACGCGGTGGTCCAGGGCGCTGAGTCCGACCTGGTGCGACTCGTCATGAGGAACATCTACCGCGAGATCCTGGAGCGGCGGAAGGCGGACCCGAGGTGGGACACGGTCAAGATGCTCATCCAGGTCCACGACGAGATCGTCTACCAGGCACCCGACGAGATCGCCAAGGACGTGGCGGAACTGATGCGCGACAAGGCGGCGAACTCCCTGGCGCTGAAGGTACCCATGATCCTCGACATCGGCATCGGGAGCACGTGGGAGGAGGCCAAGCAGTGAGACTCTACGAGATCATAAATCCGAGCGACCCGTACTTCCTGGAGGCCGAGGACTTCAAGGAGGCGGCCGTCGCGGTGCTGATGCTGAGCCCGAGGCTCGGGCTGGAGGAGGTGGGGGAGGGCGGCGCGAGCATGCCGGTGTTCATCTTCGGCGGGATGGAGAAGTGGCTGGATGCCAACGTCTGCCCGGTGAAGGACATCGACAGGTTCATGGAGGGCCACGCCGGGGGGATCGCGGCTGCCCTGGAGAGCGTTCTCATCGGGAAGCCGGGGGAGCGGAAGGTGTTCGAGGCCGCGATGGGGGCGATCGACGACCCGAAGAAGCGCGAGGACTTCCGCCTGAAGTGGCACGAGGGGAAGCGATCGAGCCTGAACAACATCGGGGCGGAGGCCTGGGACCTGGCGAGGCGCATCAGGGCGAAGATGCAGAAGGTGGGGAGTGGACAGTAAGCCTGACGATCCGGTCCTCGTGGCGTCGAGGATGGGAATGCTACAGGAGCCGTCGGAGGAGTTCCTCGATGCCTTCAGGGAGGGCAGCTCGGGGATGGTCGTCGACTGCGAGTTCTGCGGGCGGGTGTACTTCGCCACGCGGGATTGCGGGGACTACGACGAGGGGGAGCTGGAGGACCTCCGGGCGCGCGCCGCTAAGGAGCCCGACAAGTACATCGAGGTGGACTACTTCACCACGCGGGTCTCGGTCGACGGGAAGGGCTACGCCGATGGTTGCAGGTGCAACATGGTCCGGCGGTACGAGGACTGGATCTGGGCGAACCGCAGGGGGATCCTCGCGTACCTCCAGTCCAGGACGGAGCGGAGGCTCAAGGAGGCGACGGAGGAGGCCGACTCGATGCGGGCCGTCATGGCCGTGGTGAAGGGATCGGAAACGGAGGAGGAGGCGGAGAGGAAGGTGCTCCGCGACCTCCTGAGGAAGTACCCGAGGGAGGGGGGTTAGGGATGAGGAAGGTCGGTGCGTCGTACACGACGGACGAGGTTGGCGCGGCGGACCGCCTCGTCAAGAAGGACCTCGTCCTGAAGCAGCGGGGCGGCGAGGACTACGGGTTCGCCCCCGGCCAGAGGATCGTCCTCTACCGCGAGGGCCTGTTCGGCGTCGAGGTGCCGAGGGCCTACGGCCGGAGGGAGTTCGGGCCGCCGACCGTGGACGAGACCGTCCAGGCGCCGATCCAGCCCTTCGCCTTCACCAGGGGGCTCCGGCCCGAGCAGCCGCCCCTCGTCGACGGATTCCTGGGCAGGGTCAGGGCGGGGAGGGGCACCGACGCCTACGGGGGGATCTTCAACGCCCCGTGCGGGACGGGCAAGACGGTCATGGCGGTCAAGATGCTGTCCGAGCTGGGGCAGGCCGCCGTCGTCCTCGTCCACACCGGGGCCCTGATGAAGCAGTGGCAGGACGAGCTCCTGAAGTTCACGGACCTGAGGCCGGACCAGGTCGGGCGCGTCCAGCAGGACGAGTGCGACTGGCGGGGGAAGTCCGTGGTGGTGGCGATGATCGAGTCCCTCTCACGCCGGGAGTACGAGCCGGACATGTACCGGGCGTTCGGCGTGGCGGTGTTCGACGAGGTCCACCGGCACGCGGCGGCGACCTGGCACAAGGTGATTTCCATGTTCCCCGCGAGGGTGCGGATCGGCCTGTCGGCTACCCCCCGCCGGTCGGACGGGCTGTGGAAGATCATCAAGATGCACGTGGGGGAGGTGCTGGCGGAGGGGAGCGTGGGGGGGACCGCGAGGGTCTTCCGGGTCATGACGGGCGTCGGCGTCCCGTCGGGCCGGTACATCTGGGGCGGGACGACCTACCTCGGGGCCCTCCTCAAGGCCCTCACCAAGGTCCCGGCGAGGAACGAGATGATCGTGGGCGAGGTGGTCAAGGCCTTGGGCGCCGGGAGGCGGGTGCTGGTCCTCTCCGACCGCCTGGCGCACCTCGACGAGATCGAGCGCCTTTATAAGGAGAGGCTCCCCAAGGAGGAGAGGATGGCCGCGGAGATGTCGGGCGACACATCCGTCCTCGGCATCGGGCGGTACGTCGGGGGGACCTCCGACGCGGGCCTGGAGAGCGCCAGGAGGTGCAGGCTCCTGCTCGGGACGTTCCAGTACGCGAAGGAGGGCCTGGACGACCCCGGCCTCGACACCCTCATGCTCACGGTCCCCAAGGGCGACGTGGAGCAGCCGATAGGCCGGATCCTGCGCCAGGTGGAGGGGAAGAGGGAGCCCATCGTGATCGACTTCGTGGACGACAAGACCGAGCTGTGCGCCCAGTTCGCCGAGAAGAGGCTGCGGCAGTACGGGAGGCTCGGGTACGACGTCTCCGAGATCGCGGGGAAAACCCGTTGACGAAGGGCAGAAAAGACATATAATAATGGCGTAGGATATTGGAGGTGGGTCCTATGCCAGAGGACATGGTGCGGGAGTACCAGAGGAAGTATTACGTGGAGCACCGGGGGGAGATCAGCCAGCGGAAGCGGGACCGGTACGCCGGGGACCCGTCCGTGCGGGAGACCGCGCGGAAGAAGGCGATGGAGAGGTACCTCGAGGGCCGAGTGCCCGGGGAGAGGAAGGTCCGCAAGTACAACCACCCCCGCGTGGTCCTCGTGGGCGGGAAGACCGTGCTCTACTACTGCGTCGGGGAGTTCGCCGACGGTGTCGGGCGGAACGTCCAGACCATCACGCAGTGGGAGGACAAGAAGGTGATCCCGGCCCCCACGATGGTGGACCGGGTGGGCAGGCGGTGGTACTCCGAGGTGCACATGGACGCCGTCGCCGACGCGGTGGAGAAGTACGACAAGGGGGGGAGGCGGAGCCTCTCCGTCCTGAAGCAGATCGTGGGGGAGGAGTTCGAGAGACAGGTGAGAGTCTGAGAAGGGGGAGGTTCCCCGAAGGAGGACAGGTGAAGCCGAGCGGACACGAGCGGAAGGTCGCGGAGGCGGAGGCCAAGGCGGTGGCGGAGGGGTCGGACGACGGGTTCGAGTGGGTGGTCAGCACCAAGGACCGAATCCTGGGGCGCGGCGAGAAGGAGACCGTCTCCGAGAAGACCGAGGAGCGGCTCATCAAGGTCGGCCTCTTCAAGACGGCCACGGCCCAGGTCATCCAGAAGAAGGGGCTCACGATCAACCTGGGCAACTTCGAGAGCGCCCGCGTGGACGTGGGGTACGCCATGCCCTGCTACGTCGAGGAGGTCAAGGAGATCGAGGGGCTGGTCAACGACATGATCGAGGAGAGGCTCCAGAAGGAGGTCGTCGAGGTCCGCGGCAAGGACATCAGGCCCGGCTTCGAGGAGAAGCGCAAGCCGTAGCCGAGGCATGGGCGAGAGCGGGCCCCCGCCTGTCCGGCGGGGGTCCTGTCTTTGGAGGTGGACCATGAGCCAGCTCAACGAGCTGTTCGACCGCATCAGGAAGAAGCACGGGAAGATGAGCGTCGGCATCGCGTCCGACCTCGTGGACGACATCCCCCGCATCCCCACCGGGATCTTCTGGCTCGACGCGGACACCGGGGGAGGGATTCCCATCGGCAGGACCACCGAGGTCGTCGGGCTCAAGTCGTCGGGGAAGTCCTCCCTCATGGCGAAGGTGGTGGCGAGCGCCCAGCGCCTCTGCCGCAGGTGCTTCGGGCCGATCACGGAGTGGGAGGAGGAGAAGCGCGAGCGGAAGGTGACCAGGGTCGACCCCCAGACCGGGGAGATCACCAAGGTCAAGGAGACCTACACGGCGAGGGTCGCGAAGGACTGCGCCAGCAAGTGCCGGGACGCCGCCAATAAGAAGGTCCATCCCGGCCGGATGGTCGTCCTGTGGGTGGACAGTGAGGGCACGTTCACGCCCGACTTCTACACGCACTTCGGGGTGGACTGCGACGACCTGCACCTGTCGAGGCCGGAGACGGGCGAGGAGGCCGTGGACCTCGTGGACGCGGCCATCAGGACCGCCGAGGTCGACCTGATCGTCGTGGACTCGATCGCGGCCATGACCCCGAGCGTCGAGCGCGAGGCGTCGGCCAACGACCTCCAGGTCGGGCTACAGGCCCGGATGGTGAACAAGGGCCTCCGGGTGTGGACGGCGAGCCTCAACGAGAGGGACGCCCACGGGGAGACCAACTGCACCATCCTGCTTGTGAACCAGCTCAGGATGAAGATCGCCGCCTTCTACACCGGGTACACGAAGCCGGGCGGAGTCGGGCAGGAGTTCGCCACCAGCGTCGAGGTCACGCTCAAGCAGAAGGACTACCAGTACGACCAGAAGGGCGCCCCGATCTGGGAGGAGATCGAGTACTTCGTCGAGAAGAACAAGGTCGGGCGGCCGAAGCAGGGCGGGAAGTACCAGATGTGCCTCACGAGGCACCCGGCCTTCCCCGGGGTCCCCGAGGTGTGGAGGGAGCCGGGCGACGTCTGGGACGACGCGACCGTCGTCGGCGTCGGGACGGACCACGGGTTCATCCAGGAGGAGAAGGACGGGGTCGTCCTCTTCGGGCAGAAGTTCCCGAGCGCGGCGGCGCTCCAGATGGAGATGTTCAAGAGGGGCGACCTGTACTGGCGGGCGAGGAACGCCCTGATCCAGACGATCATCAACGCCCCGAGCGACGGGAAGCTCAAGGAGAAGAAGGCGAAGAAGGACAAGGAGGAGTGACCGGTGGCGAGGTCGCGGGGGTCGGTCCAGAGGCTGAAGGACCGGGCCAAGGTCCTCGCGGCAAGGGTCAGGATCCTGGAGGAGGAGAACTCCGCCCTGAGGGTCATGGCGGAGATGGTCGGCGCCGGGGTAAAGGGGCAGTCGGTGTCGAGGAGGCCGCGACCGAGGCGCCCCCTCGACGGGATGGTGGACTGCCTGGTGGGGAGGGTCGACTTCCCGCTCCCGAGGGGGTGGGTCGTGGAGAACAACGGGGTCATGGCCGCGTACACCGTCGAGAGGCACGGGCAGAAGTACGCGGAGGTGAAGGTCGTCAGAATGGAGGAGGACAATGCCTGACAAGAGAGTGTCCACGGAGGACGTCGAGCGGTACAAGCGGTGGGCCATGATCCGGTTCCGGGCCATGCTCCGGGGCAGGCGGGTCACGGAGCAGGTCGAGCGGTGGCTGGCCGGGGAGCTGGGGCCAGAGTACCGGTTCCAGATCGAGTTCTCCTTCAACGAGGACGCGGCCAGCTTCGTGTCCAACCCGGCGAACGCCGAGAAGCTGGCCAAGGAGAATCTCACGTAGGGGGTTCCCATGCCGCCGAAGCCGCCCGAGAAGACGGACGCGAGGGTCGTGGTCTGGTTCGACCACCCGAGGGACTGCCTGTGCTTCGCCACGAGGGTGGGGCTGGAGATGGGGGAGGAGATCCCGCCAGACAGGGTCGTGAGGATCCCGCTGAAGCTCGGGGAGGGCTTCCTCGACGCCGTCATGAACGCCGCCGTGAGCGCGGCCATCATGGGGGAGGGGGATAACGACTACAACAAGGTGCTCTACGGGGTCCAGAAGCTCCTCGACTCGCGGATGATCCAGGCCATCGACCTCGCCGAGACACTGCGGGAGCAGCGGAGGAAGTCCTCCGGGGGCGGGGTGGTGGACAGGATCAACGAGATGGTGGCGGTGCCCGCGTCGGAGTTCGTGAGGCTGGAGCGGCTGAGGGAGGCGGTGGTCGGGAGGGTAAAGTCCGTGGAGACCGACGGGGACGAGATGGGGATCGTGAGGGATCTGGACGGGTGGCTGGAGGAGAACGGCTTCTATGAATCCTGACCGCTACGGCAGCGAGAAGGCGGAGCCGGGGTTCGGCAAGAGGCGGCGCAGGCGCCGGTCGGCCCCGAGGGAGAAGTTCTCCGCCCCGATCCCGCAGGACGTGAGCTCCGAGCAGGAGGAGAGGGTCGCCAGGAGGGTGGGAGGGGAGCGCGTCGCGGCGAGCGGGGCCGGGCGCATCCCCCCGAGCGCCGGGCCCTGCATTCCGGGCAGGAGGTCCGGGGGGAAGGGCGACGTGTCGCACGACCTGGCCCTGGTCGAGTGCAAGACCACCCTGAAGGCCTCGATTTCCATCAAGAGGGACTACCTCGTGAAGATCTCCAGGGAGGCGTCCGACGTCCACAAGACGCCCGCCCTGGTGGTGTCCTTCACGGGGATGCCCCGCGGGGTGGAGCGGGACTGGGCGGTCGTCCCGCTGCCGGTGGCGAAGTCCATGCTCGGGCTGGGCGGCGATGACGAAACGGTGAAATGACGTATAACAAGGTGGAGGACCGGATGGGACTGAAGGACATCTTGGCGGCGGCCAGGAAGGCGCCGAGCGCGGTTCCCGAGTGGAGCCTCGGGGAGGTGCTGTGGGGCTACCTGGCCTCGCTGAGCGACGCGGAGGACGAGGGCCGGGAGCAGGGGTTCCACCCCTCCCAGCTCTTCGACTTCTGCCCGCGGCAGAGGGTCCTCGCCCACTTCTTCCCGAAGCCGGGCGAGGGCTACTTCTCGCCCGAGACGCGGACGCGGTTCGACTGGGGGACGGCGTGGCACTGGTTCGTCCAGAACCACTACTTCGGCCCGATGGGGCTCCTGTGGGGGGACTGGCGGTGCAACCGGTGCGGGAAGGTGTGGAGGGACTCCCTCATGCCCCCGCCCGACATCGACTGCACCCCCAGCGCGGGCCCCCGCCGCGAGGACGAGGCCGTCCGCATCGTGCAGGCGGAGAGGGAGATCGAGGCGGGCAAGAGGCCCCGGCGCGGCGGGTACTGGACGTACCTGGAGAGGAGGGTCCGCACGGACGAGGGGATCGTCGGGCATGTCGACGGGATCCTCCAGATGCCGTGGGGCGAGAGGGCCCTCCTGGAGGTCAAGACGATGGACGGGAGGTGGTTCAAGACACTGTCCTCGCCCGACCCCAAGTACATGTTCCAGATCAGCGTGTACCTGTGGGCGACCGGCCTGGACCGATGCCTCCTGGCCTACTTCTCGAAGGACGCGGACCCGCAGAGGCCCAAGACCTTCTGGGTCAAGCGGGACGACGGGGTGGTCGAGGCCGTCAAGAGCAGGATCGCCCTCTACAAGAGGTCCTGGCCGGAGAAGCGGCTGTGCGTGGGAAACTGCGGGAGGGACACCGAGCGGGCCGCCGAGAAGTGCCCGCACCGCCTGGAGTGCTTCAGGCCCGACATCGAGGAGGCCGTCGAGAGGGAGCGCATACGGTATGCGCAGGAGGCGAAGAATTCCTGACAGCGGATGGAAGAAGTGGGAGCGCCACGTCGCCACCCTCTTCAGCCGTTGGCTGGCGCAGGGGGGGACGGGCGTGGAGTCCGAGAGGATCCTCTCCCGGCAGGCCCTGATGGGGAGGATGGTGGAGCGGACCTACGGGGACCTCACCGTCCACCCCAAGTGCGCCGAGCGGTTCCTCCCGGCGGCGAGGTGGTTCATGGGGCGCGTCCAGGCGGACGCGAAGAACAGGAAGGCGTTCAGGCTCCCGGGGCTCCTGACGGCCCCTGCGCACCCCTTCTGGGGCTGGTGGGACAAGCTGTCGGAGGAGACCCCGCGGTACCGGAGGGAGATGATCCCCCCTGCGGAGGGGGAGGCCAAGTGGCGGACCAACGAGTGGGGCAAGGTCAGGATGATGGTTGTCATGAACGCCCCCTCGAAGGAGCACCTCCTGGTGCTGGGGTTCGGGGACATGGACTTCTTCGAGAGCGCCATGGGGGGGATGGGGAAGGAGATCCCGACGATGGAGATCCGTCGGGTCCACACGGAGGACGCGGTCAAGATAGTGGTCCTGGAGGACTTCCTGGAGTGGGCGGACCCGGTGTCGCTGGGGTGCCCGAAGGTGGAGGTAGGGGATGTTTCTGGAGAAGCTGGAGAGGTTCGCCAAGGGTAGCGGGATGGGCCTGGAGAGCGCGCTGAGGGAGCTGTGCGAGCGCAGGCGGATCCCGGTAGGGCAGGTCGCGAGGGACCTGAAGTCGCCCAAGAGGGAGGTCTTCTTCTGGGCCGACGCGTTCGGCATTTCCATCGAGGACCTGCCGCCCAAGGCGATCGCGTCGGCGAGGAGGAGGAAGGTGTCCCTGCGGGACTACTTCCTCAAGAACTTCGGGCAGGGCGTGGGGTGGATGGCTGAGGACCTGGGTGTGGCATTCACGACCGTCGAGGAATACTACGCCGTCTTCTCTGGCGGCGAGGCGTGGAGGATGGAGCATGACGGACGCCGTGGCCGTAAGGCCTGACAGGGGGAACGTCGCGGAGTGCAAGTGGACCCTCAAGAGGGTCGACGAGCTGGTCAAGATCGTGAACCAGTCCTACTTGGAGCTGTGCGAGCTTCTCTACAAGGTCAAGGAGAACGAGTGGTTTCGGGCGCTGGAGGGGAAGGACAAAGAGCTGTACGCCACCTTCGAGGAGTACGTGGCCGACCGGCTGGGGTGGAAGAAGCGGAAGGGCCAGTATTTCGTCCGCATCCAGAAGGAGCTCATGGTGGAGGCGGGCCTCAAGCGGGAGGACCTGGCAGGGGTCGAGTACTCGAAGGCAGAGGTGCTGACGGGGCTGCCGCCCTCCGAGAAGACGCCGGGGAGGATCGGGGGGTGGATCGACCGGGCGAGGTCGTCCCAGGTCGACGACCTCCGCGCCTCGGTGAACAAGGTCAGGAACGAGGTCGAGAAGGGGAAGGTCCTCAAGACCGAAGTCGACAGGACCGAGACGTTCTACGTCACGGCGGACCAGCAGACGAACATCGACCTGGCCCTGTCGGTCGCGAAGAAGATCGCCGGGCCGAACGTGGGGAGGGGGTACGCCCTCGACATGATCTGCACCGAGTTCCTCTCGGGGAGGATCGAGGAGGGCAGGATCATGGCGAGTCGGATCCTAAAGAGGGTCGAGCAGGTCTTCAACATCCAGGTGATCGCGTTCGAGGAGAGGGGCGAGGAGATGGAGATTGTCTACGGCGACAAGATCGCCAAGAAGTTCGGGATCGAGGTCGAGCACAAGAAGAAGGGTCTGGATATCCCGAGATGACCGAGAAGCACGACAGGCTGTTCCAGTTCCAGGACGCGGTCGCCGCCTCCCTCTTCGTGGGGTGGCTGGATGAGGCGAATGTCCACGACCGCGTGTGGACCGGACCCTTCGTGCGCGTGGCGGCGGACGAGGAGAGGATGGGGAAGGTGGAGAGCGAGGCGAGGACCAGAGGCGGGAGGCCCGTCGGAGAGCGGAAGTGCCCTGTCCCGTCGGTCGAGAGGTTGCTTGCGGGAATGGAGGGATGGCGTGAGATCTACGGAGGAGTCCCCGAGGACGAAGACGGAGCACGCGTACCTGGTGGAGCAGAGGGGCCCGAGCGAGTGGATCGTCAGGAAGGTTGACCTGGCCGTCCCCGACGCCGTTCTCGCCGAGCACAGGATCCTGGCCGGGCGGTGCGACTGCGAGGGGTTCTCCCGGTCGGACGGCCTGCGGTGCAGGCACACCGACATGGTCCTCACCAACCCCACGATCACGGACCACCGGATCGCCCGCAGGGCGGCCTCCGAGGTCATCTCCATGTGGTCCCCCGTCTTCGACAGGATAGTCTTCGACGAGTACGTGGAGTTCGGGCCGGGGGAGGGCGACGTGTTCGCGGCCCCGGGGGAGGAGGCGGGGGTCAGGGCGGTGCGGCTCGCGGCCAGGGGGAGCCCCGTCAAGAGCAATGGAAAGGAGTACCGGCGGGCGTTCTGCGTCCGGCGGAAGGTGCAGGTCATCTTGGACATCTCATGAGGTGAAGCATGGCGAAGAAGAAGCGCGGCGGTGCCGCACGGGCCCCGTCCAACAGGCTGACGGCGGCGAGGTGGGTGTCGGAGGCGTACGGCGAGAAGGGGCTGCGGGCGCTCCGGGCCATGGGTCCGGAGTTCTCCAGGTGCCTTCAGGACGAGATCCTTCACGTCCGCAGGCGCAACGAGCTGCTCGACCGGAAGGCGCGGCTGGAGAAGGCCATCTCGGACCTGAACGAGAGGCTCGTGGACATCGGGGAGTGGAAGTCCGACATGGGGTCGTGCTTCCCCAGGCTGGAGATGATCGTCAAGGCCCTTCCCGATATCGCCAGGGAGAAGCCGACGGCGGACGAGCCCAAGGAGAAGGCTCCGGAGGGCGAGCCCGTCGAGGCCAGCACGACCCAGGGGTAGACCCTCTGGCGATGCGTGGGACGCTGGGCCCCTGTCTGCGCCCGCAGACGCTGTTGCAAGACGGCTGCCGAGGACCGGGCGCGGGGGGCCCGCACCATTTTTGAGGTGAGGCATGGGAGAGGAGAATCCGGTCCAGCAGAAGCCACCGGCGGAGGAGAACCTCGCGCTCTACGGGGCGGTGTGCTCCATCTTCTACTTCATCGACGGGGACCCCAACGTCGTCCTCGGGCTGGAGATCCCGAAGCTGGACGCCTTCTACCGCCAGCGGGTCGGCGTCCCGATCCACCTCGGGACGTGGCCGGAGATAGAGAGGACCGTCCTCGCCCGCCTGAACGAGGTGAAGCCGCTCCTGAAGAAGAAGGGGAAGCCCATCCAGGTCAGGATCATAGGGCCGGTCCAGGCCTGGCTCGGGATGCGGCTCTACAAGCTCGTCTATCCGCACGCCGACCAGGTGTTCTACACCGAGGGCGAGGCGATCGTCGATATATGAGCCGGGTCTTCCCAGACGACTGCTACCTATCGAGGAGGGAGAGGCTCATCTTCCTCGACACGATGCTGGAGGGGGAGATCCCGTGCTTCGGGTGCCCGGTGCCAGCGTGTCAGGCGAAGGCGGACCTGATGGCGGCCATCACGCTGTCCGGGGGGGGCGTGTCGGATTTCCAATCCGTCAAGTGCCCCCGGTGCGGGGGGAGGGTGCGCGAGTGGCGGGTGGACGGGATGTCGAGGGTGTGGCGGTGCAGGAACCCCGTGGAGGTGGACACCATGGGCATGGGGAAGTCCTGGATGGAGTGCGGGGGAACCTACTCCGTGATGGGCGGGCTCGTCCTGACCAAAAGTTGAAACGGGGTATAATAGGGGCGTGGATCTGTGGCACTCGGGAGTCCGGTGGAGGTGGACGGGATGAAGGCTGCGGCGGACATGGCGGCGGGAAACGACGAGAAGGCGGCGCTGGCGAAGGAGCTGGAGAAGGTCGCCATGGACATCAAGGGGCTGGAGAAGGAGCGCGACCGGCTGAAGCGGAAGCTCCTCCCCCTCATGTCCCTGGGCGAGCGGATCGGCCTCGTCGAGAAGGGCCAGCGGGAGACGCTGGACGTCTCCGACGAGCTGCTCTCCGCGCTGGAGAGGGACCTGGGGCCCGAGGCGGTGCGCCGGGAGGTCAACACCCCCTGGCTCCGCGAGAGGATGAGGGAGGACGCGGCCCTCGACGCCCGCATCCCGCGGAAGGCGGGGGACCCCTTCCTCACCGTGGGGGAGAAGCGGTCGTGATCTGCGAGGTCTACCTCCTGGTTAACCTGAGCGGGACGAAGACCAGGCAGTGGGTCCTCGTCGCCGCTGGTAGGGCCTTCCCCGAGGTCTTCACCAGACTCGGGCTGGCGAAGGCGGTGGCGTGGTGCATCTCCAAGGAGACCACCATGCAGGCGGACCTGTCCGAGAGGGACCGGGGCAAGGTGCTGGAAAGGGTGAAGGCCAAGATCCTCAAGGAGATCGAGGGGACGATCTCCGTCGAGAGGGGGAGGTGCCCCCAGGGCCGGATGAGTCTTGGGGCCTTCGACCTGGGGTTCGAGGCCTGCCTGAAGTGCCCCCATCTCCGGGTGGGCGAGGCCAGGCCGGGTCCGGCGGGGAAGCCGTCCGTCCGAGACGGCTTGTGGGAGTGCGGGGCGATCCTCCAGCAGGTCATAGTTGCGAGAAGGCTCGCCGATCGGTAGCGCATGGCGAAGAACGGGTGGTACCGGACGGGCAAGATGCCCGAGGAAGACCCGATCACCGAGAAGCAGCTCTGGTTCGTCCGGAAGCACTCCGCCGACGTGCTGGACGTGCTGGAGCCGAGGGAGCGGTGCGCCGTCGATCTCATGGGGTACGAGGAGTGGTCGGCGGGGCTGACGAAGAGGGAGGCGAGCGAGATCATCGGGGTCCTGAAGGGGGAGGCCGTCGCCCGCGAGGTCTCCCGCAGGACCGAGGTGGGGGCGAGGGCGGTCGCGCTGTCGGTCGACCGGCGCCCCAAGAGGAAGTGGTACGACACGCAGTTCGGAGGCGCGAGGAATGACAAAGAGGCTGATCAAGGACGCTGAGGTGGCGGAGTTCCTGGAGGCGTTCAAGGGCCGGACCCAGGAGGAGCAGGAGCGGTCGCCCGTGTGGCAGTCGCTCATCGGCTTCCCCGGGTGGGGCATGGCGAGGTTCAAGCTGGAGGAGGTGCGGATCCCGGTCATCCCGTCGGCGGAGCTGCCCGACCCGAGGTCGACGCCGCTGGAGAAGGCCGAGTTCACCCGCAGGCAGGAAGGCGTGGCGGTCACGGACGAGGGCAAGGGGAGGCCGACGCCGGGCGCGATGACCTCGATCTCCATGCCGGGCCAGGACAACCCGTGGTCCGACGTGCGGACGCCGACCGAGGGCGGGCCGGTGTTCCTGGCGATCAAGACCGAGGTGCCGCCGCCGTTCCCCGGGGCGTGGGAGAGGCGCGAGGGAGGGTGGTTCCGCAAGGAGTAGGCCATGCCCGGCAGGGAAGACCTGATCGACGCCAAGCGGAGTCTGTATTCCGAGCTCCTCAAGATTCCCCCGGGCCAGTTGACGGACTCCGACCTGGACGTGATGTCGGCCCTTATGAAGGACGCGGACATCCAGCGGATCCTCGACAGGCACCTGAAGGCGGAGAGGGCGTGACAGATGCCTCACATGCCGATGAGCGAGCACTGCCGCAAGACGGGCGAGCAGAACTGCCACCTCTGCGAGAACGCGGACTGCAACGACAACATGACCCCGTCCATCCTCAGGCTGAAGGTGTGCCTGGCGGAAGCGACGAGGGAGCGCGAGGAGATCATCCGGGCCGCGAGAGGTCAGACGACGGACCCGGAAGTTGCGAAGGCCAACTCGGTGATCAGGAGCCTGACGCAGGAGGCCAAGGTCGTCAGGGAGCAGCTGCGGCGGGCGGAGAAGCAGAAGGACGAGATCGCGGACGAGTGCCGGGGGTTCGGCGCGAAGCTCGACAGCCTGGAGAAGGTGGTGGTCGAGGCCCTCGTCACGTTCGGGGGCAGGACGGTCCCCCTCAAGGAGATGGTGGACGCGGTGAGGACGGCCAGGGTCATTGGGGGTAGCGATGGGGGATAGAGAGACAGGCAGGGTGTCGAGGCTGCATGGCGTCTGCAAGGTGTGCAGGGTGTCGCAGCCACGCGGGCTGATTCGCCCCCTTCCCGCCAGCATCGAGATGCGGGTGGCGGACGCCCTGTCCGACGAGGGCGACATGGGTCGAAGGCCCGCGTACGTCTACGTCTGCCGGGAGTGCTGGCTGAAGTTCATCTCCAAGATGAGCAAGGGGGAGATGATCGCTGTCCTTGAGGCGGTCTCCTGCGACCTCCAGGAGGTCCACAGAGTCCTGTGCGAGAAGATGGGTAGTAGGGTTGATAACATCCCTGGAGACGGGCTCATTCCCGATGCCGTCGACATCCCGTTTTAGAGGGCACCCGTGAAGATCCTGACAGGCGGTGGGCGACAGGATGGGGGAGAAAGATGCGAAAGCCGGGCGATAGGGCCGGGGTGAAGGCCAGGGAGCCGTCGGTCCACGTCTGCCGGGCCGTGAGGCCGAAGTGCTACGCCGTCCTGTGGTCCTACGGGGAGATCTGCGTCGGGTGCGGGTGCTGCGCCAAGGACCTGGAGGCGCGGCGGAAGGCGCGGCTCAAGTACCACCGGGAGCTGCTCAAGGAGTGCAGGGCGTTCAAGTTCGACGAGGACGAGGAGATCCGCAAGATCCAGAGGAAGAACAACGCGTCGTGGGTTCGCTGGCACGAGAGGCGGATCAGGGAGCTGACGAGGGCGAAGCGAGGGACCTGACCATGGACAGCACCGGGGACACGACGAGGCATATCGGGAGGGTGCGGGAGATACTCTCGGCCGTGGCGGAGAGGCTGGAGAACCGGGGGCTGGGCCACGACCGCTCCAAGCTGGAGGAGCCGGAGAAGTCGGCCTTCGACGAGTTCACCCCGAAGCTTCGTGGCAGCACTTACGGGAGCATGGAGTATCAGGGGTTTCTGGCTGACATGAAGCCTGCGCTGGATCACCACTACGAGGCGAACCGTCATCACCCCGAGCATTTCTCAGCCGGGATCTCCGGCATGACCCTGATCGACCTGGTGGAGATGCTGGCGGACTGGAAGGCCGCGTCGGAAAGGCATTCGGCGGGGGACGTGCTCAAGAGCATCGAGATCAACGCGAGGCGGTTCGAGATTGTGAACCAGCTCCGGGAGATCCTGACGAACACGGCGAAGGCCCTCTGGCCGCCGGAGACGACGAAGAATGGAAAAGCCAAGGACGGTAGTTGACGCGGCCACCCAGACCATGCGATGCGACGTGTGCAAGGACGAGGTGCCGATCCCCCTCGGGAGCCTGGGATGGGTAGCGGCGGTGTGCGAGGCCTTCGACAGGGCGCACAGGGGCTGCCGCGGGGTCCCCGGCGCCACGACGTTCTCGGTCCCGGTCAAGAGGGCCTGACATGGACATCTTCGAGACGAAGAGGGCGGGCGAGGTGGACCTCGACGACCCGACGATCTACAGGAGCGGGGACTGGGACGAGCACAAGACGGTGGACCAGCTTCGCATCTGGGCATGGTCCCTGCTCGGCCAGTCGCTCGTCTACATGGACTTCCTCCACCCCGACGCGGACTGGGGCGAGCAGAGGGAGAGGGTCCGCAAGTTCTGCAAGGCGTTCGCCGGCGCCTTCTGGCTGTTCCCGCGGGACACGAAGGAGGGCCGAGCCTGGTGGCGCAAGCTCATCTGGAAGTTCCGGGACGAGGTGGAGAACCAGTGTTGAGCAGACCGACAGATTTGAACAGGGAGGGCAGAAATGAAGTTCAAGCCGTTCGATGAAGATCAGGCCAGAAAGGACATAGCCGCGCTAAAAGCCGAAATCGCCGAGTTGGAGACGCGATTGGCCGAGGCGCACCTTACACTTCGAGACCAATATGCCGGGCAGGCGATGCAGGCCGAGGCCGTTCGCCTTCCAGAAGGATCTCCAGAGATGATCGCAGAGCAGGCGTTTCGTCTTGCCAACGCGATGATGGATCGAAGAGGCAAGAAGCGAGAATAATACAGATCGGCTAATTTGTGAGGTACGAGATGCCCACTTGCAAAGAGGGATACGTTTCAAAAGCAGTTGCCAAGATCATGAAATGGGAAGAGGGTGGAAGTTGCGTCCTCGACTTCGCCCAGGCTGTCGCGTCTGGTGCCAGGGGAGCGTCCGATCCGTTGTCTCCCTCAGCTTTCAAGAACGCCATGAAGGTGCTACGGTTCTACCGGGATCATTGGGTGCCCAGCAAGGACGCCTACGATGCGGCGGTGTTCTGCATCATCGAAAGAGCGATCCAGTTGGGAGAGCGGCGTTAACTGATCCGAAGATAAGTGAAGGTGAAACATGACAACCGATAAGCAACAGGCAATCGGGCTATTGAAGAGCATACGGTCTACGCTGGACCGGATCGAGATAGCCTTCGACAAAGACGAGGTGATGGCTGCCGTGAAGGTTCAGTATCTGTCCGAAGATGTGAATACACTTGTCTACCTCATAGGGCTTAAGAACGGAAGAGTATTAGGTAAAGAGTAAGACAGTTTCCGAATTGTGAACAGGAGGACAAGATGAAAGTCGAACTGGAAATCAAGGACGACAAGGAACTCCGCGCCGTCATCAAGGACATGATTCGTGGGCAGGTGACGAGCATCGTCCGCGAGGAAATCAAGAATCTCGTGGCTAAGGAAGTGGAAAAGAAGACCGACCCCAAGGTGCTCTCCACGGAGATCCAGCGGTTTTTCCGCGATAGCAGGATGACCACGAGCCTGGAAGGCAAGGTCAACGACGCGGTTCACGCCCTCGTGACAGAAGAGATCAAGGAAAGCATCGAACGTCGCGTACGAGAATCGAATAGCATGACTGCGGACTTCGTAGATGCGCGGGTTCGCAGGGTGCTCCGCGAGTTGAAGGTTACACTCTGAGAAATCTGCAAGGTGAAGCATGACCAAAGAAGAAATAAAAGAGGTTCGCAAGGCGTTGGCGATGGCGATGCTCTGCCTTGGTGGTCTTGAAACGGTGGCTCAGGAAGGGTTGGGGTTCCTGCTGACGAAAGAATCGGATGCTCACAAATCGTTCGCCAGAGGAATGGAAGAACTGCGCGAAGCGTGCAAGTTGCTTGGAATGGACAAGGCGTTTACCAATACACCCTGAGAAGAATGTATAGAGGTGAAACATGGATAAAGTGTTCGACCCTGACTTGATCCAGAAACAGATCGACAGCATCAGCGCAGCAGACCTTGGGTTCTTGCTGGCGGAAGTGATTAGCGATCACCCGTCAAGCAGCAACTGGATGCTCGTCGGTTGGGCCATCGAAAAGGAGACGGGATGGGAACCGGAGCACGATCAAATCCAAGCATTGATCGCTCGCATAAGCGGACGCAAGGCTGATGCAGTTTGAATGCTAAGTTAAACCCAACACTCGCAGGGGCGAACGCCCGGCCTTGTCGGCCGGGCAAACAAACGACGGCGCGAGCCGAGGCGATACAAATCAGGGGGTCAGTTAAGTGAAAAAGCGCAAGAAAGCAAAAAAGACCGATGAGGTTGTGGTTACGTTGACTTGTCGGAATCGAGATGGCTGGAGCCGTGAAGGGCTCTATTCTGGACAGGTAACTACGAAGTGGAATCCTCCAGAAGAGACGAGGTGAATGATGATAGCGATGATCGAAGAGCTGCAAGATGTCGGGGACATGACGATTGAGTATGACAAGATCACCAACTCTTGGGAGCTAACCGTTGCCGAATGCGGCCTCAGAAAAGTGTTTACTGGCAAAACTTTCTGCGAAGTAATTAACAAGGCGTATGCCGATTTAATATAGGGGCGGTTAGGAGGGTGTGATGCTGCATGACGGGGAGGCCAGGGCCGAGCGCAGGTGCGTCGACTGCGGGGGGGCGTTCATGTCGCGGGGGCCGCAGAACCGGATGTGCCCGAAGTGCAAGGCCAGCCGGAAGAGGAAGAGGACGGGGGAGATAGCGACGCGCAACCCCAGGGCCCTGAAGACCAGGCACGGGAGCGACTCGTTTTCGTCGCCCAACTCGCAGGACGACGCGGCCAAGGCGGAGGAGGACGGGCGTGGGTGAGAGCGAAGGCGCGGTGCTGGAGTCGGTGGGGTGGGCGCCAGTCGGGGGGGAGAGGGCGTGCCTGGGGCCGGACGTGGGGGACGGTGACCTGCTCGCCTTCTGGGTCGGGGGGGACGCGGCGTCCGACCTCTTCAGGCTGGTGGACCTCCTGTGCGGGCCGGGGTCGAGGGAGGCAGTGGAGGACCTCGTCCTGCGGGAGCGGGTCTTCCTGTTCGACATCCACGTCCACTCCGGGGGGAGGAGGGCGGACCTGTGGGCCACGCTGTCCGACGGGGTGGAGGTCTCCGGGGTCTACGTCATGTCGGGGGCGTTCGTGTCCCCCGAGGTGCTCGAGATGGTCAAGGTTGCGGCCATAGGGAAGGGAAGATGAGCGACGACGTCAGGGACGGGGCATGAAGGTCAGGGGGAAGCGGTCGACGAGGACCTGCTTCGTGTGAGGGGCGGCGCGGGTGCCCGTTTCCATTCGCCTCGGGACCGGTGGTAGAATGTCACCATGAGGACGGCCTTCAGCGAGGTTTTCGGCGCCAGGCTCTTCTCCGCGCTGGGGAAGGGGTTCGACCCCTCCCAGCCGAGGGACGAGGCGGGGCGGTGGGCCAGGGCGGGGTCCCCCGGTGGCAGGCCCGAGGAGGACGTGGGGCCGTCCGGCAGGCTGGACAGGTCCTGGGTGCCGGGGCACGTCATGGCGGTGGCAGCGGCCGTGAGGGCGGCCGGGGGCCGGGCCCTCCTGGTGGGCGGAAGCGTCAGGGACGGGGTCATGGGGAGGGCGCCGAAGGACTACGACGTGGAGGTCTACGGCGTCCAGCCGGACCGCCTGGAGGAGGCCCTCCGGGGGGTCGGCAGGGTGGACGCGGTGGGGAAGTCCTTCGGGGTCCTCAAGGTCAGGGTCGGGGGGGTCGACCTCGACGTCTCCATACCGCGCCGCGAGTCGAAGGTGGGGCCGGGGCACAGGGGGTTCCTGCCGCAGCCGGACCCGACGATGACCGTGACGGACGCTGCGAGGCGGCGCGACTTCACGATGAACTCGATGGCGATGGACCCGGAGACGGGCGACGTGTTCGACCCGTTCGGGGGCGCGGCCGACATCGAGGGAGGGGTCATACGGGCGACGGACCCGGCCACCTTCGTCGAGGACCCTCTGCGGGTGCTCCGGGGGGCGCAGTTCGCCGCGAGGTTCGGGATGGAAATGGACCCGTCCACCGAGGCGCTATGCCGGACCATCAAGGGCTCGCTCAGGGAGCTCCCGAGGGAGCGCGTCGGGGCGGAGTGGGAGAAGCTCCTGATGAGGTTGGGGAGGCCGTCCGTCGGCCTGGCCGCCATGAGGAGGACCGGGGCGATGGAGGTCCTGCACCCGGAGATCGAGGCGCTCGCCTCGACGCCGCAGGACCGGGGGTGGCACCCCGAGGGGGACGTCTTCGTCCACACGATGATGGTGGTGGACGAGGCGGTGAGGGAGTCGGCCGGGCTGCCGGAGAGGGACAGGAGGGACGTGGTCTACGCCGCGCTCCTCCACGACATCGCGAAGCCAGAGACGACGGTCGTGGAGCCGGACGGCAGGATCACCTCCCACGGGCACGAGTCGGCTGGCGAGGAGAAGGCCAGGCGGATCCTCGTCGAGCAGTTCGCGGTCGACAAGGAAACGGCGGCCAGGGTGGGGAAGCTGGTCGGGAGCCACCTGGCGCCCCAGATGCTCCACGAGCGGAGGGGCGAGGTAGGGGACGCGGCCATCAGGCGGCTGGCGAAGAGGATCGAGCCCTCGACGATCGAGGCGCTCGCGGCGCTCGCGAGGGCCGACAACTTCGGGAGGTCCACGCCCGATGCCCTGGCGCGGCGGTCGCCCGAGACGGAGTGGCTTGTCGGGAGGGCGAGGGAGCTGAAGGTCGAGAGGGAGGCCCCCAAGCCCATCCTCCAGGGGAGGCACCTGATCGAGGCCGGGATGCGGCCGGGCAGGGAGATGGGCGAGGTCCTCCGGCGCGTCTTCGAGATGCAGATGGCCGGGCAGGTCGCAACGCTCGACGAGGCGAGGGCCGCGGCGGGCGTCGGAAGGTGAGGGGTCGCATGAGGACCGTGCAGAGCGAGAGGCTCCTGGGCCGCATGGTCGGGGAGCTCTCCAAGGCGCAGTGGACCGAGGGGAAGCACCCGCGGGACGAGGGCGGTAAGTTCTCCCAGGTGCCGGGGCTGGGGACGGCGAAGGGGCCCATCGAGATCTTCGACGAGGCGGATCTGCGGGCCACCCTCCCGAAGACGAAGACGGGGAAGCAGTTCTTCGAGAACGTGAACGTCGACCTCATCAAGTACGCGTTCAGGTACGACGAGAGGTTCGGCGGGCTCAAGGCCCTCGTCGTCAGGAAGGACGGGAAGAAGACCTACAAGTACACGGACGAGCACGTCCGGCGGAAGTCCGAGAAGAAGTTCGCGAAGCAGGGCCGGATGGAGAAGGTCATCGACAAGATCCGCGACAGGGTGGGGAAGGACATGTACGCGAGGGACCCGGCCAGGAGGGCGGCCGCCACCATCGTCAAGATCATCGACACGACCCTCATGCGGATCGGCGGGGGCAGGACGGAGGAGGACACCGGGTCGAGCGGGGCGTCCACCCTGAAGCCGGAGCACTTCACGGAGAACCCGGACGGGTCGCTCCAGGTCAGATTCCTCGGCAAGAGCGGGGTCGAGTGGGACCGGAGGATCGACGACCCCCACCTGGTCGGGAACGTCAAGGGGTTCATGGAGGGGAAGGCGCCGGGGGAGCCCATCTTCCCCGTCGTGGCCCGAGAGGTGAACGACTACCTGAGGGGGTGGAAGGTCACGGCGAAGGACTTCAGGACGTTCCACGCCAGCAGGCTCGCGTTCGCCAACCTCCAGGCCCTGCCCGAGCCCAAGACCATGGGGGAGCTGAAGGCGAACGTGAAGGCCGCCATCGAGAAGACGGCGGCGGAGATGGGCCACACCCCGGCGGTGTGCAAGTCCTCCTACGTCAACCCCTACATCGTCCACGAGTACACGGAGAGGTTCGCGAAGAAGGGGGGCGCGGCGTGAGCGACGACGAGAGGAAGCGGCAGGAGCAGGCGTACCGCGAGTGGCTCCGCAGGGAGGCCGAGGCGACGGAGCTCGAGGACCCGGACGCGGCGGACGACATCCCCGAGGAGGACGTCGAGGGCGACGACGAGTGAGGACGCCACTCAGCGAGCGGTTCGCGGGGGGCCTGCTCCTCTCCCTCAAGGATGGGTACAGGGAGGAGCAGCACCCGAGGGACAGGTCGGGGCGGTGGTCCCGGTCGGGAGGGGGCTTATTCCCATCGGCGGAGTTCGAGGTGGAGGCCCCGCCAGGGCCGCCTCCCAAGGCCGCGGCTGAGACGTTCGAGGAGGAGGCCAGGAGGCTCTCCAGGACGAGCGGGGTCAGGTTCGAGAGGTCCGTCCACGCCGACTGGAGGACCGAGGTCGTGGTGCTGCGGGCCGTGGCCGACCTGCCGCCGGGGCTGCGGTGGGCTCTTAGGGAGACCGAGACGAAGGTCAGGGTCGTCACCGAGGAGGACGAGCCGAGGAGATCCTTCACGGTGGCGGACAGGAAGTTCACGAAGGCCGGGCACGCCGACTACCGGAACAACGAGGTCGTCGTGTGGGAGGACGCCCTCAACAGGAGGGTCGTGCAGCACGAGTGCGGGCACCTTGCGGTGAAGGTGCTCTGCGGCGTGGTGGCGCGGAACGAGGCCAGGAGGAGGGACCTGAGGGGGGAGTCCGAGGAGGAGAGGGAGGAGATCCGGGCGATCGACGGCCTTGCGAAGGCCCTGGCCGACTTCGAGGAGGCAACCGCGGCGGAGGGCGGGGTCACCGACTACGCCGACTCCTACGTCAGGGACGAGGAGCGGGGGGCGTACAAGGACGTCTTCGAGTACCAGGGCAGGCCGGGGGAGTTCGACGCGGTCATGGAGGCCTGGGAGCGGCAGATGGCGCGGCGGAAGGAGCTGCTCGCCGAGAGGCAGGCCTTCGACAACGAGATGGAGGGGAGGCGCAGGGTCTTCGAGGGGCAGCACGGCAGGAGGCCGGAGCCGGGGGAGGACCACGAGGTGGACCGGCTGATGGAGGCCTGGTCCAGGAGCTGGAGGGAGTCGAAGGCCATGGCCCAGCACAGGTACCCCTACCCGAAGTCTGGGGTCTCCCGCGCGGCCAACGAGAACTTCGCCGAGATCGTGGGGGAGACACACAAGGGGAAGGGGCCGGGGCTGAGGAGGTTCGACGAGAGGCGGCTGGCGGGGGAGAGGCCCAGGACGATGAGGGCCTTCAGGAGGCTGTGGGGCGTGTTCGCCCACAGGTTCGACGTGCCGCCGGTGAAGGAGGTGTGAAGTGGTGGGGGACGGGAACCTCGTCAAGGAGACACTGTACTACGACAGGGACGGCAGGCGGACGACGCCGGACAAGGCGACGCGGGCCGAGGTCACGTACCGCACCGAGGCCGGGACCGTGGTGAAGCGGGAATACTACCAGGCCGAGGGGAGGAAGCCGTGAAGAAGTGCCCGGTGTGCGGCAAGGACAGGTCGGAGTTCGAGATGCGGCCCCTGGTGAACGTCGAGGAGCTGGCGGTCGGGGACGCGATGAGCGACCAGGACTCCAAGCAGGACGTCGGCGGAGCGAGGGTCCACGTCGTCTGCCGGTCGTGCTGGCTCGCCCTCCTGGACGGGAAGTCCAAGGCCGAGGTCATGGAGCTCCTGGAGACGATCTGCGGCATCCTCTTCGAGGTCGCCAAGGCGAGGGACGAGAGGGCCAAGGGGTTCATCTACGGGGAGCCTGCCGTCCTGATCGAGAAGATGCAGCAGTTCCCCCAGCTCGTCCCGGCGATCGGGGTGCAGCCCTTCAACCCCTGCCCGACCGTTTTTCCACCCAACTCGACCGGGTGCATCAGCGTCTCCAGCGGGACGGGCGCGACGCTCGACAGCGTCTCGTCGAACCGTGGCAACAACATCCAGGACCTCGCCGTGCAGTGGCGTGATACGATGTTCGGCGAGGACTGCGGGTCCGTCAGCAACGTGAGGTAGACATGGCAGAGCCGAAGGAATGGAAACAAGTTCTCAGGGAGGCCTTCCATCCGAACCAGGCCCAGGACGACCTCGCCCTGGCGGAGCTGGCGGTCCCCTTCTACGAGCAGAGGTCGTTCGAGAAGACGGTCCCGAACTGGCGCTGGCCGCTCTGGGGCGTCGCCATCGAGGAGGTCGTGGGGAAGGGCTCCTCCGCGTGGAAGCGGGGGAAGACCATCGGGCTGCACCACGAGCGCCCGCCGTCCTTCGCCCCCGTCCAGGTGGCCCTCGGCAAGACCAGGATGGTGCCGGAGGCCCTGGCGAGCGTCGTGACGTACAAGGACGCAAAGGGGGCCCTCCAGAAGTTCGTCATGGCCGTCGAGAGGGGGTACATGGCGGTCAAGGTCTCCCTCGTCGGCAAGGAGGGGCAGACCGATGACGCGGAGCGGCTGTTCAGGGAGGTCGAGGACTGGATCGCCAAGAACAACTTCTACCGCGGCGCCAAGATCGACCCGGCGGGCCGGTTCCTCGACCTGTCCGACGTCAGCGAGGAGGACCTGGTCCTGCCCGAGAAGACCCGCAGGGACATCTTCTTCAACGTCAAGACCATGGTGGAGCGGTGGGGGGAGTACGCGAAATACGGCATCCCCGCCAAGCGCGGCGTCATCCTGAGCGGGCCCGCGGGCAACGGGAAGTCGATGTCCATGAAGGTCCTGGCCAAGTCCCTCCCCTGCACCTTCGTCTGGGCGACGCCGACCCACGTCATGAAGTCCGACGGGTTCGGGGAGATCTACGCCCTGGCCCGAGAGCTGGCGCCCACCGTCCTGCTCCTGGAGGACGCCGACGTCTACGGGCTGGACCGGAGGCTCGGGGGGCAGAACCCGCTGCTCGGGGACCTGCTCAACGTCATGGACGGGCTGGTCGAGAACAAGGGCGTGGTGACGGTCGTGTCCTCGAACTACGCCGAGGTCATGGACACCGCCCTGACCAACAGGCCCGGGCGGTTCGACGTGAAGGTCAACGTCGGCTACCCCGCGGCGAAGGAGGTAGAGGCCATCATCCGGCGCAACCTGGAGAAGCGGAACGTCGCGTTCAGGGGGGACCCGGGGGAGATTTCCAAGATAGCCAACGCGCTGGCACAGGCGTCGGCGAGCGGGGCGCACGCGGCGGAGGCCGTGAACTTCGCCATGATGCTGGCGGTCGAGCGGGGCAGGGGCCAGGGAGGGCGCCTGTCCGTGGACGCCGCGGACCTCCAGGACTCCGTCCAGAGGATCGTGGCCGACATGGGGCAGGGGGACGCGACCGAGAAGTCCATCGCCCAGGAGGGCGTCATGAAGTGGGGGGCGTGGTCGAGGGACCTGTGGAAGTCGAGGAGGTAGTCATGAAGGGCCAGGTGAGCGGCCGTAACGGCAAGGTGATCCAGTTCCAGCAGGGGCCGGGCGGGGCGTCGCCCAAGGTGGTCATGGTCCCTACGCCGAAGGAGATCGAGGAGGTGGCGCGGCAGGCGGCCCGGAGGGACGTCGCCGAGGTGGCCAAGGTGCTCGGCGAGAAGGTCGCCATGGTCTACGTCGAGGAGGTCAAGTCGGCCGTCCTCATCAACGCGCTCATCGAGATCCTCGTCTCGAAGGGGGCGTTCACCAAGGAGGAGTTCAAGGCGCTGGTCAAGAAGCGCGACGACGAGACGAAGGACCGGTACGTCAAGGCGACGGAGGCGATCAGGCAGGGCAGGGACCCGGCCTCCGTCATCCTGGGCGAGGGGAAGGGCGAGGGCGGATAGATGGACGCGCTCTACTCGGTCTGGACGAGGGCGTTCGACAGGGCCTCCGGCGACTCGCGGAGGCTCGTCGTCAGGAGCGAGTGCGATGTCCCCGTGCCGCCCGAGATCGTCGGGTGGTGGCAGGGCGTGGCGGAGGACCGCGGGGTGTCCGGCGCCATCAGGGTGCTGGAGTTCGACCCCCGCCGCCCGTTCGAGGAGGACGTCCGGGGGGGAACCGCCGTCGTCTACGCGTCCGGGGACAAGCGGGCCGTCCCCGACGTCCTGCTCCGGTCGAGCGGGGCACACGCGATACGGCACCTGGAGCAGGGGCAGAGGCCGTGGCTCGTGGACCAGTTCGTCCGCGACTCGGTGGCCCAGGGGATGCTCCGGGCGGACGGGCTGGAGGTGCCGGACGCCGGGTTCCTCCGCAGGCACCGCGACGAGATGCCCGAGGAGGTCGACGCCTTCCTCTTCGAGAAGGAGGTCGCCGGGTTCGACGCGAGGCCTTTCATGGCGGCGGTGAGGAAGGCGGTCCGGGGGGCGGACGCGTGGCCGAGCCCGGAGAGGTACGTCGTCAGCGCGACGCGGCCGATCGGCAGGTCCAAGACGTCGTTCGACGGGGGGGCGCGGCAGGGCGCGGCGGAGAAGCAGGCGGAGGACGCCTGCTCCGGGGCGCCGGACGGCAAGCACGCGTTCCTGTTCGGGAGCCATCAGTGTCTACGGTGCAGGAAGGTGGTCGAGAGGAGGTAGCGGTGCAGACCGAGGGGAGCAAGCGGTGGGGCGGCAACATCTCCGTCGCCCTGGCCAAGTCGGAGACGCAGGACGTCAAGAGGGAGGTCGCGGACTTCCTGGAGAAGAACCCGGCGCCGGACGACGACGCCTGGCACGCCTGGGCGAAGGAGCGGGGGATCGACGTTCACCTGGCGGAGGCGGAGGCCTACGCCCTGGCCGGGAGGCTCGTCAAGTTCCTCCGGGGGGGGAGGTCCAGGGGGGAGGCGACCGGGGGAGTGCCCGACGAGGAGGTCGCCATGGGCGTCAAGGTCGAGTCCGAGCACGTGGACGACCCCGAGATCCAGAGGAAGATCGCCTACGACCACGTCGCAGAGCACCGGGGCTACTACCCCGCCCTCAAGAGGATGGAGAAGGAGATGGGGGGGTAGGGCCTTACCTTGCGGCCCCCTTCGGGTAGAATAATGGAAACCGGCGACGAGCCGGTCCCTTTTGCTTTGGAGGGCAGATGAACACGAAGGACAGCAGGGCGTGGGGGCTGAAGCTCGCCTCGGTCCTCGGCGGCGGGAACGTCGACAAGGGCGGGCCCGGGTCGGGGCACTACGGCCACGCGGGGAGGCCCGGCCGGGTCGGCGGCAGCGTCCCGAGCGGTGTGCGCGTCGGGAGGTCCGAGGCGGAGGGGTCGGGCTCGCACTTCAAGTGGTCCGGGACGGCCGAGCTGAGGCGGGCGAGGGGCCCCAGCGTCCGCCTCTCGATCGTCAAGGGCGCGAAGCGCAGGGCCTTCGAGGTCCACGGCGCGGTCGACGCCAAGGGGAAGCCGAAGAAGGGCAAGTGCGTCGTCCGGGTGGGCGGCGACACCCTGGAGCTGGACCACGACGAGCTCCACGACCTCCGGTCGAAGATGCGCTACGTCAAGATGACGAACGACCGGGACGTCGGCCAGATCGATGGCCGGGACATCGTCCGGGGCGACGCCATCGAGGTCGAGGTCTCCGGGAAGAAGGTCACGGTCCCGGTGAGCGACGAGACCGTCCGCGAGGTCGACCGGGCGTCCCACGCGACGAGGGGCGAGGGGTACTCCTTCACGGGGGAGAGCAAGCGCCAGGTCAAGGCCGCCTACGACCGGATGCAGCGCGAGAACCCGGTCCACGTCGTGAAGGACGAGGGGTTCTCCGAGGCCGGGAAGGCCGCGGCGCTCCGCGTCTACGTCGACGGGCCGGGGACGTCGAAGCGGAACATGGAGCGCATCGTCGCGGGGAAGAAGGGCGTGGTAGGGAGGACGGTCTTCTACGGCCTCCAGGAGACGGCCAGGGAGTTCTTCGCGATGAGGAAGATGGCCTGGGAGGCCCGGGAGATGTCCGACACCAACGCCGCGGCGTACTACCAGGCCGCCGCCGTCCTGCGGTCCAAGATCCAGCGGTCCGGCACGCGGAAGAGGAGGGAGTAGCCCATGAAGATTCCGAGCGAGATCGTGGGGATCGTCACGCCCAAGCAGTGGGCGAGGATCGACCCGGGCAGGCTGCCGGAGGCGAGCCGCGACGCGGTCCTGCGGATCGTCACGAACACCCTCAAGAGGGAGGACCCCGAGGCGGCGGACCCCGAGGACGTCGAGGAGTTCGTCGAGTACGTCGAGGGGATGGTGGGGGAGCTCTCGGAGGACCCGCCCGACGTCGACGAGGGGGACATGGAGGCCGCCGAGGGGACGTCCGACGCGGTCCTCGAGGACATGGCGGGGGAGGGCGAGGAGTAGCAAGGAGGCGGACCGATGGGGGAGGTAGCGGAGCGGGCCTACGGCCCGCACCTCACGGTGGACGCCTACGGGTGCGGGCGCGAGGCGCTCGCGAGCCTTGAGGCCGTCCACGGGTTCCTGGACAGGATGCCGGGGGTCATCGGCATGGAGAAGATCACCAAGCCGTACGCCTTCCGGCATCTTGCGCCTCCGGACCCCGAGTGGGGCATCACGGGCGTGGTCATCATCGCGACGAGCCACATTAGTTTTCATTCGTATCCCCAACTGGGGATGGCTTTCATCGACGTCTTCTCTTGCAGGGCATTTGATGAGGAGAAGGCGCTGGAGTTCGTGGGGGAGATGTTTCATCCCGCGAGGATGGACACGAACACCACCCGCCGTGGGAAGGATTTCGCCAAGGAGATGGAGAGAGCCAGGAATGGCGAAGGGTCGTGAAACAGAGCGTGTCTGCGAGGCCTGCGGGGGGAAGTTCCTCGCCCAGGTCTCGGATCAAGGCGATGGCGTTCTTCAACGAGGTGTTCAAGCCCGCGACGAGTGACATCGCGGTGGTGAGACGCGGGAAGGCGTTTCATTCGGTTGGCGTCAGGGCCCCGGTGGGGCCGTAGGAGGTCAGATGTCGTTCAAGAAGAGGCTGTCGTGCCCGGCGTGCCAGAAGGACATGGTCCAGGCCTTCGTGGATCCCCAGGTCTACAGGGAGAGGGCCAAGTCCGGGGAGGTGATCGAGGTCGTCCACGTGTACTACGGGTGCCCGGACGACAACTGCAAGACCACCGTCCGCCTCCGGTTCCGCAAGGACGGCAAGGAGGGCGACCTCTGGCGCGAGATGAAGAGGCGCAAGGCCGCGGGCGGGGTGCTCGAGGACTTCGGCGGCAAGATCGGAGACATCGGATGAGGACGACGGACAGCGACAGGTACCTCGGGCTCACGCTCGGGTCCCTGGACAAGGCCGGGAAGTTCGAGGAGCGGAAGCACCCGCGGGGCGGGGGAGGCCGCTGGGCCGATAAGCCGAAGCCCCAGGCGCAGGAGACCGGAGTCGGGAGTCTCGCCCGCCAGGCGTCGGCCATGCGCCTGATCGGCGACGAGGCCGGGGCCAGGAGGGTCGAGGAGAGGCTGAGGGCGGCGAGGGGGGAGAGGGGGGAGAGGCCAGCCCCGGCGCCGCAGCCGAGGCCCGCTGCCCCCAGGCCCGCTGCCCCCAGGCCCGCGCCGAGGCCCGCGAGGCCGCCGATGCCGGGGATGCCGCCGCCCGACTGGGAGGAGGCCGCGCACGAGAGGATGCGCATCCAGAACGCCCGCCTGAAGGAGGCCGCCGGGAGGGGTGACTTCCGCGCGGAGATGCGGAGGAGGATCAAGGCCATCCGGGACCCGGTGAAGATGAGGAACTTCGCCAACGAGCTGTTCGCCCAGAACGAGGTGGGGCTCGCCGGGGAGGCGAGGGCCAGGCTTCGGGAGATGGGGTTCGACGCGAAGGGGAACGCCGCCGTCGAGCCAGCGGCGAGGCCCGCGGAGCCGAGGCGGCCCGAGCCGCCGCCGAGGGAGCCCGCGAGGCCGCCCGCCCGCCCGGTGGGGGAGCCGCCGCCCGTCCCGAGGTCGGACTTCCTGGCGCCGAGGGGAGGGAGGCTGGGGAGGGTGCCGGGGTCGGCGGGGTTCCCGTCCGTCCCCCACAGGTCCGCCGGGTACCCGGAGGCGGTCCAAAGCTGGATCGACATCGCCGGGGCGAGGGGCCCGCGCCTCGACAGGATGGTGAGGGAGGAGCTCAGGTCGGTCATGAGCCCGGAGCCCCTCTTCTACCTCTGCGGGGAGCTGGAGCGGAGGGGCCTCGACGATCTGGCGGAGTTCGGGTACCAGGAGCTCCTCTACGTCAAGGGGCACGACCGCGAGGGGTTCCCGGTGCAGTGGGAGATCGACCCGCCCGAGGGGCTGGGGCCGATTTCCAAGCCCGCGCGGGGGTCCGAGCCGTGGAAGGTCGGGGTCAAGCACCGCATGGGGGCGGTGGACTCGAACCCCGAGATGGTGGCGCTCGCCGGGTCCGACTTCAGGGCGGCCGTCGAGAGGGTCAGGACGCT